>VFQT010000437.1_pt1 | contig 62248 bp, 45 predicted proteins | sample 3512381 | NCBI WGS metagenome assembly VFQT01 (sample SAMN10412376, study PRJNA504923) | tailings metagenome | isolation source: Relicate 2 Philex TSF3 active mining site | place: Philippines: Tuba, Benguet | collected 2017-08-29
ATACCGGCCAGTTCACCGCCGCGAACCACCGGCAGGTGATGCACCCCGGTCTCTTCAAACAGCCTTCTGGCCCTGGAGAGTGAGTCGCCTGCTTCAAGGACGACAGGGTCCTTCGTCATGACGTGGGATACCGGATCATTTTTGCGCATGGCTGATGTCCTGCTCTGAATTTTCGGAAGTACAACAGGTCTGAGTCCTGCAGCGTTGCAGTTGACGTGCCAATTCCGAAAACAGGAGCAGTGCCGGCTGCTGGCGGGCAGGGAGTCAGACTCGGCAGGCAGAAATCGGAGCGAATTTTCTCGAACATCGGGCGAAAAGCGGAGCGAGGTTGTTGATTGTGTCGCAGCCCGCTTCCGGCATTGCTGAATGTGACGAATTCGAGGTGTGCGAATTCGCGCAGTGCACAGTGCACTCTTCAGTCAAACCATTCGTCTGCCGGGTCAAATTCGGGTAGGACGACGATGAGTACTTTCATGCGTCCCACGGCTTTGTGCCGGACCCCGGGCGGGATGACGAAGGACTGCAATGGCTGCACCGGTATTCGTTCACCATCCAGTTCCATGGCGGCGTCCGGACCACATTCCAGAATCACGTAAGTTTCGGTCAGTCGTCGGTGATAGTGTCGTTTGGCGTCTTCTGAGATTTCGGTGATATGCAGGGTTCCGGGAAACTCCGGCATTCCGGCAAAGGCACGTCGAGCTTGTCCGCAGGGGCAGGGCACCGGGGTGATCTGCTGAAAGTCGGCAGATTTCCAGCGACGGTGGATCAGTGCGTCACAGCCGGATGCTGCGTTTGTCATCGGTAACCGTTTCTGTTCCGGTTGCTGAACTTTGTGCGGTGGGACGGCACAAACGGCGGAGTAAAACGCCGTGTCAACGAGGGGCAGCCAGGGCCGGAGGGCCCGAGCTGTTTTTGTGGCCCCGGGAGTCCGCAATCAGCGTGTGCGGAAGGCTTTCCATTCGTCGAGCATGGCCTGGATGCGGGCGGGGTTGAAGTCCGCCGGTACGTCGTAGTCCTGATTGGCCATCAGGTCCTGGACGGTCAGTTCCTTCGAGGGGACTCCACCATCCGGGACGTTGGCGTGGGCGGTCCAGGCAACTGCGTTGAGCACGAGTGTGCGAAAGTCGCGGTTGCCCCAGTTCCAGTGATCATGTCCTCCGGTGAATCCGAACCCGCGTCCGCCATCGGGGCGGGTGACGGCCCAGGCCACCGTCTGGCGTTCTTTTCGCTCCAGCACCGCGGCCCGCACTGCCGGATTGTTGCTGTGAGCTCCGTCGGGGCGGGACAGGCTGCCGTCTGCACGCACCAGGGTGTCTTTAGGAGGCAGGTCAGTCAGGACCGGTACCACACCAGCATCAGCGGCTGCAAATCGCATGTGGTAGTACCATTCGTCGTTGATACGGAAAGGCTTAACTCCGTGGGAAATCGGGTGAGTGGGAAATTCTGCGAAGCTGCCGGTCCAGTGCGGATTGACCGACCAGTCGGTTTCAAAGTAGCCGCCGATCCACTTCAGAAAGGCGTCGCCTGAGGGGCCTTTGGGAACTTCCACACCGTAGTGAATGGCCACCATGCCGACACCACGATTCTGAATCTGGCGGATCCTGTCGAGGTGACTGTTGAAGGGGTGTCCGCCACCGCCGTCGGCATAGATGACGACCGCATCAGCGGAATCCAGTACGGATTCATCCTGGGGCCAGCCATTGGTATACACGGTGGCTTCGATACCCAGTCCGGAACTGTTCAGTGCTTCGGCCAGCAGCATGCAGCCGGCTTTGTGTTCGTGAGCACCGTAGCCATGGCTGGGGCGCCCGGCAATCAGCGCAACTTTTTTGGGGGCAGGCAGTTTTTTCAGGCGGATGTTGCGGAACTGCACGGTCATTGGCGGACCGACGTGGGCCTGCAGTGCCAGCAGTCCGACAGCGCGGCGGTCCTGCTGATCGTTATCGGTAACGTCGACAGTCTTCAGGCCATTGATGAAATGCTGGAAGTTGAAGCCATTGGCAACCACCCGGTACTTATTCCAGTCTTCCTTTTTGATGGCTGCCTGAATAGCGGCGGATTCACCAACACTGCCGGTGACTTTGACTTCGAACTTTCCGTCTGTGCGAGTGAGTTCGGTGGATTGTCCGCGCTGGGCGAGGATGCCGCGGAAGGCTTCACCGTAGAGGATGCCGGAATAGGTCTGACCGGCTTCGAAGTCGGCCTGATAGCCCCCGATACGCCACTTGCCGTCGGGCAGTTCGAAGCTGCGGTATTGAATACCTGAGTTGCCGTTGACAATCCGGTATTCCAGCTCCAGTTCGAAGTTGTCCAGCTGGCCGCCTCGCCAGATGATGAATGTGTTTTTGTCCAGTTTGATTTCTTCAGTGGTGCGTCCGGTGATGGTACCGTCCTGGACGCTCCAGATTCGCGGATCACCGTCCCAGCCTTCCAGAGTTTTGCCGTCAAACAGCGATTGCCATTCATCTGCCTGTGCCACTGGAGCCAGCAGCATCAGTGCCAGTCCCAGCCATCGAGTGATTTGCATTAAGTTCATCTGCTGCTCCAGTTCAGAAATACCCTGGTAATCGCGTGTCGATCACTCAGGCCTCAGTGGTTCCACCGGCTCTGGTCGTGCCATCACCGGCGATGGATTCACGCATCCGCGTGTCTGCCTGCACATTCTTCAGTTCGTAGAAGTCCAGCAATCCGAGGTTTCCGTTGCCGAAGGCCTCCGCGACGGCACGAGGAACTTCAGATTCGGCCAGCACCACTGCGGCACGATTCTGCTGGATTCGAGCGACCATTTCCTGTTCGCGTGCGCGAGCGGCAGCGCGACGCTGTTCGGCTTTGGCCTGAGCGACCCGCATGTCGGCTTCTGCTCGATCTGCGGTCAGCCTGGCTCCGATGTTTTCACCGACGTCGATGTCGGCGATGTCGATGGAGACGATTTCGTAGGCAGTCTGTGCCTCCAGACCCTGTTCGAGCACTGTTTTGGAGATGTAGTCGGGGTTTTCGAGGACCAGTTTGTAGGAAGGGGTTGATCCAATAGCCTGCACAATTCCCTGACCGACGCGGGCAATCACAGTTTCCTCAGTGGCTCCGCCGATCAGCTGCCGAATGTTGGTTCGCACGGTGACTCTGGCGCGGACCCGGAGTTCAATCCCATCCGCCGCTACGGCCGACAGTGTTCCCTGGTTGCGTTTGGGGTCCGGACAGTCGATGACTTTGGGGTAAACACTGGTGGTCACCGCTTCCAGAATATCGCGACCGGCAAGGTCGATGGCCTGAGCGGTATTCCAGTCAAGGGGGATGCTGGCTTTGTCGGCGGCAATCAGCGCACGGATCACATTGGGAACGTTGCCGCCGGAGAGGGCATGTGCCTCCAGATTTTGGACGGAGAGCGGGTACTTGCGATTCAGTCCGGCCTGTACGGCCATGATCTTGCTGCGAACAATCAGGGCCGGGTTGACGCGGCGAAACCGCATGAAGACAAGGTCACCCAGGCCAATGCCGGCGCGGGTCATCTTGCACTGCAGCCAGAGACTGGCGAATTGGGCAAAAATGCCCAGAAATACCAGTATAAACAGCAGCAGTACGGTCAGAATGAACCACTGAGTGCTGGTAAGTGCCAGCAGGATCGGAAGATTCATGGTGTGTTCCCTGAGTCGGTGCTGAAGTTTGTGGTCACTGGGTGTACTCCGCCGGAATGTCGAAGTCAAGCGCTGCGGGCAGAACCGTGCGGTCGGAAAGCGGTTCGGTTGACTGCCGGGCGGGCGAATCGTGGGCCTGCGGGACATCGCCGGACTTGCGGACCACGATTCTTGAGGAACGGACGGCCACCACGAGGACAGCGGTGCCAGGTTCAATGGGCATTCCGGTAGATTCGGCGTGCAGTCGCTGACCGTCGATGACGACCATGCCTCCTGGCGTCATCAATGTCTGAGCAATACCGGTGCGACCGATCAGTTCCTGCAAGGGATTGGCGGGTGGTTTCCCGGCATCCGGTGGAGGAGTCAGTGTGAGTCGTTTGCCGAGGCTGGTCCGCTGCAGCACCGCGATGGATCCGAAAAATGTGGTGGGAATGCCACCGAGCAGCAGCAGGACATAGGACCAGAAGAAGTGGGGTGACACCCCCCACCACGCTTTACAGGCTGACCAGAAGGACACTGCCAGGGAGATCAGGGACATGACCAGCAGCAGCCCAAGGCTGGGTACGAACATTTCCAGGCTGAGCAGGAACAGGCCGGCCAGCAGGGTCAGACTTGCCAGAAGGGCAGCGTCGGGCATGGAGCAAAGATCCGAGAAAACGCGGATTTCCGGTGGGATGTCCGTTTCATTTTAGGCCCGGAGGATCGGGTTGTCATGCAGACTGCCGGGGCTATGGAGAAAAACTGCGGAATTGGAGCTTTGGGCAGAGCAGTTTCAGTTTGTCTGAGTGGCGACCGGGGAGCGGTCGGGCAGCCGATAGAACGCGGCTACGGGCAGCATCATGGCGGCCAGCAGCGCGAACAGGACCCACTGGTGCTGTTTGTCGGCATCGGGACCGACGGCCAGTTTCAGGCTGATGCCGACAATGAGTGAGAATGCGGCGGACAGCAGAATGCCGATCCAGGTCATCAGATTCTGGACTCCCAGGACGCGTCCTTTCAGTTCTGAGGGTGGAGCGGCCTGGAGGAAGACCTGTACGGGCACAACGAACAATCCGGCGGCAATTCCGAGAACGACCATGTCGGCTCGCAGCAGCCATTCCAGCAGATCGCAGGCGAACAGGCTGGCGGTGATGGATTCTTCACCGGCGGCTCGCCCGGCACTGGCCGGCTTTCCGAACTGTCCGCTGCCCAGCAGGGCTGTGGCGGCCAGTGCCAGTGTCAGCAGCCAGGCACCGATGACGGTCCAGCGACGACTGCCCCGGCCGGCCAGTCCGGCCAGCAGGCATCCGACAGCGATTCCAAAACCGATTCCGGCTACCAGAACGCTGGTGCGGGTTTTGCTGAGCTGCAGCGAGGCTTCGCCCAGCGTATTCATTCCCATTTGGACAACACCGCCCAAAAACCAGAACAGGGAGTACACGAGGACTGCGCGGAGCAGGTGTCGATCGCGGAAGAGGATGGTGAGAACGGAGCGGGGGAGTGCGAGGTTTTCGAATCGCATCTGCAGTTGCGGGTCGGCGGCCGCAATGCGAGGAATCAGCAGGCTGCTGGCGGTGCCGGCCGTGGCGATCAGCAGCGCCACGAGGCTGCTGATCCACAACTGGCTGCGGATGAGGTCGAGTGCGATCCCGGCGCAGACGGTGCCGAAGATGATAGCCAGAAACGTAGTCATCTGTACTGCGCCATTTACGGGCAGGAGACAGTCGGCGCGAAACAGTTCGGGCAGTACACCGTACTTGGACGGGCTGAAGATGGCGCTGTGAGTTCCCATCAGTGCCAGGACAAAGATCAGAGCGGACAGTTGAGCGGCTGTGCTGAGTCCGGGTATCAGCAGAATGGCGAGGCCGATCCCGACGATGCCGATTTCAGCCAGCTTGCAGCCCGCGATGACGCTGGTTTTGGAAAGTCGATCGGAGAGAAATCCGCCGAGGCCGGAGAAGAGAACGAAGGGCAGGGCGAACGCCGCCATGGCGATTTCCTTCCACGGCAGGCCGGGGACCGTCGGGTCGGTGGCGACGGCAGAATTCTGTGCCGCAACTGCTCCGGCACCCACGCACGTCAGCAGCACCATCTGTTTGAAGTAATTGTCATTGAAGGCACCCAGAAACTGGGTACAGAGGAAGCTCCAGAACGCCGTGGATCTGAGAGTGTAATGACCGCTGGCAGTTGTTCGATGGATTTCGTCAGTGTTGTCCATGATGATTTCCGGACTGGCATCGAAGCAGAATCGCGGTGGAAAGCAACCGTGGTTGTGACTGCACAGCGGAATTGAGCGCTCCCGCGTGGCGGATCATAGGAGGATTCAGCGTGCGACGTAAGTGAAGATCAGGGGGCGAGGGTGTGGGTATGATGACCAGTCAGATTCATCAGTGGACTCACATGCGGAAGGCTCCTCGTCCGGTCCACCGGCTGCAGCAACCGCGGCTGATACTTAGTCAAGAAGCTCATGAGCAGCACCATCGTCCGCCGTATGTGGCGAACTGCTGCATGACAAAGGGATGGTGCAAACGCCTGCTGCAGTCCATCGGTTTTTTCGCGGCTTGAGCAGCTGGTGAGCTTTTGTACTGACGGCGCAGCCCATGGTACTGTTGCACGGTGTTTCAAGTGAGATGGTGGTTCATTTTGTTTCTGCGCTGCCGGTTTTGATTCCGGAGGTGTTCTGTATTTTTGCAGCCGATCTTACTCAGTACCGGGTGCTGCAGAAATGGGCAGCGACACCGATGTTTCATCACTGGCATCATGCGGAAAACGGGATGTTCCGACGGGCTGGCTGCAAAAGTTTTTTATCCGTTTGTCTGGCTGTGGCGGAACAAAAAGCAGGCAGTTCCTGACTGGCGGATGCCGGGATACAGTTGACAAATCCCGTGATTTTGCGAGGCTGGCTGCTTTGTCGGCCTGCCTGCGTCAGGTTGACGTTCATGTTTTGGTACTCATTGTCGGGGCTGCGATGACATCCCACACCATCCGCGTGATGTTTCGGGCAGGTGCGATGCTGCCTGTGATGTGGCTGTTCGGCCTGAATTCATCGGCGGTGCTGGCTGCTGTCATCCCGCTGTATTCCGGTGCTGGTCTGCCGGCGACGCAGGCGTGGCTGGACTTTGCCTCGGACGCATCTGTTTCCCTCGGTACTGCCGTGCAGACTCCTGTGGCTGCCGGGGTGCAGTTGTCGACGGATGCGGTGGTGAAGGCTGGTTACAGCAACTATCTGGTGAATCAGCAACTGAAGAATCCGGCATTTCCGGCACTGGATCGTCTGGCCGGGTACGAGCTGGCACTTGATTTGGGTGTGCAGTCAGAGAATCACGCGTTGAATCCGAATCGAGCGGGATTCAGTCTGACGCTGTTGTCTGCAGACCTGCGCGGTATTGAGCTGGGATTCTGGACCGATCGAATTCAGGCGCAGGGGGATTCGCCTCTGTTTCAGTTTGGCGAGGGTGTGATGACCAGTACGGTGGCGCAGCAGAGCTATCGACTGCGGGTTCAGGGTAACAGTTATCGGTTGTTCCAGGGTGGCGTGCAGGTGCTGACCGGTGCACTCCGTGACTATTCCGCGTTTGCCGGCCCGATCAATCCTTATGTTCTGCCGAATTTTTTGTTTTTGGGTGACAACACAGCGAGTGCTGCAGCTACTGTCAGCCTGGGGCCGATTGTGCTGGAGTCTGATTTGACGGCGGTCCCGGAACCGGGAGTGACTGTGTTGCTGACAGCAGTTGCGATCGTGCTGATTGCTCGGCGTGGCAGGAAACTTCTGGAAAAGCGTCCGGTCTGATGTCATCTCGCAATCGACCCCTGTCCGAAATATGATCCGACGCACTTCTACTCGAATCATCTGATCGGAACTGGCGCTGGATTTGTCATGAGTACTCCGCAGCAGGATGCGTTTCAGGCTTCCCGGACCGTGATCGTCAAGATTGGCACCAATGTGCTGACAACGGACGCGGATCGGCTGGATATTCCTCGGATTCAGTGTATTGCTGATCAGATCCATCGGATCCAGCAGACGGGTCGGCGAGTTGTGCTGGTGTCCAGCGGTGCCGTGGGTGCGGGGATAGGCATTCTGGGATTGAATCGGCGACCGGAATCCTTGCCGGAGCTGCAGGCGGCGGCGGCGATTGGTCAGCCGTCGCTGATGCGGACGTGGGCTGATGCCATGGCCAGCAGCGGCCGTCGCACTGCTCAGCTGCTGCTGACGGGCAATGATTTCCGCAATCGTCAGCGTTATTTAAATGTCCGCAACACGCTGCGTACGCTGTTTGATTTTGATGTGCTGCCGATCGTTAATGAGAATGACACAGTCAGTATTCGTGAGATTGCGGTGGGGGATAATGACCAGTTGGCTGCGATGCTGGCGACGCTGCTGCCTGATCCGCTGCTGGTGATTCTTTCGGGAATCGCGGGACTGTATGACGGTGCACCTTCGAACCCTGCCAGTCGGGTGATTTCGGTGGTGGAGCGTCCGGATGAATCGCTGCTGAAGCTGGTGGCCAGCGAACAGAGTACTCGGGGGCGAGGTGGCATGGGCTCGAAGCTGCGAGCGATTCTGGCGGCTACGGGGATGGGAGAATCCGTGATCCTGGCCAGTGGTCGCAGTGATACTGTTCTGGATGATATTCGGCTGGGCCAGCCTGTGGGGACGCTGTTCATGGCGCGGTCAGAAACTGTGCCGGCCTGGAAACGCTGGATTGCCTTTGGGGCTCCGCCGGCGGGAACTCTGGTGGTGGATGACGGGGCGGTCAGTGCGGTGCGTGATTCGGGCCGATCACTGCTGGCGGTAGGTATTCGTGACGTGGTGGGTGAATTCGAGTCCGGCTCGCTGGTAGGCCTGCAGTCTCCGGATGGTGTGGAGTTTGCGCGGGGGCTGGCGAATTATTCGGCTGATGAAATTCGCCGCATTCGGGGACGTCGCACGGACCAGATTGCGTCAGCGCTGGGGCATGTTCCGTTTGGCGAGGTGATCCATCGGGACAATCTGGCTGTGGGCTGCCGTTTGTAGGCTGCGAACCGAGTTCCGGGATCTGCGGTTTGCCGTCGGCTGTCTCAATCTGCAGGTCTGGCAGTCTTGCTGGGTCTGAGCAGGTAAGTTGCAGGGGCCCGTGAGCGCCGGGCAACAGCAGTTGAAGTTCGCCGGCATCGTCTGTGGTGCAAAAGCCCGGTTCGGTGATGGTGTTTCCGGATCGGCGACCCATGTGGACCATAATTTCGCGGGTGGTTTCTGATCCAATCAGCAGTTTCCCCGCAGTTCCTCCAGCTGCCGATGCGGGTGTGTCGGAGCAGCCCGAGGAGAGCAGCAGGAGTCCGGCGAGCAGTTGAATGGGACGATTCATACTTCACCGGGCTCCTGCTGGTGTGGCGGGTAACTGCAGACCGAGCCAGTGGCTGATCGAGGGAATTCGCCTTAGTACCAGCCATTCCAGCAGCAGCACGATGCACAAAGATGCGGCGAACAGGGGAAAGCACAGTCCCAGCAGCAGGATGATACCCAGCAGTCCTGCGGACAGCTGCGGCTGAGCGAGGACTTTGGGAGCCCCCAGGACACCGGCATCGCGGCGTTTCCACCACATCACAACGCCGCTGACAGACAGCAGGATCAATCCGGTTCCGGTGAGCAGTCCGAGTGCGACGTTGGCCCAGCCGAACAGTTGGCCTTCATGAGCGGCGATGCCGTAAGCAACGGCGCGATCAATCCAGTGTCGATCGGCAAAGTTCTGTCGCCCGGTGATCTGTCCGGAGGTCGGGTCGAGGTCCACAGTGACGCGGCGCGGTCGATTGGCGGTGTCGGATTTCCCGGTCCATTTCTTTGTGCGTCCTCCGGGTGCCGCCACGATGACGGGAGCATCCAGCTGCAACGCCTGAACGGTCGCGACCATGTGGTTGATATGCGTCAGATCGGGCGCCGGGCCGGCGGGCTTACCGGCGGAGCTGCTGTGTCCCCCGTGGCCCCCACCGTGGCCCCCCCCGTGGCTGGAATGTTCGCCGCCGGCAGCAGCTTTGGCAGCATCTGCGGGCCGGCGTTCCGCCGTGTTGGACCAGTCCTGTCGGGCGACGGCGGTTCCGGTGATCTGGCGAACGGTTTTGAAGTAATCGCCCCAGAATTTTGCCCATGGCAGACCCGTGAGCAGCAGAAACAGGGCAAGGCCTGTGATCCACAGCCCGACAACGGCGTGCAGGTCGCGCCAGAATAATCGTGAGCCTGCGAACAGGCGCGGATAGAGAACTCCGGCCAGACCCCTGGCGGAGCGTGGCCACCACAGCCAGATGCCGGAGAGCAGCAGCACGACGGTCCAGCAGGCAGCGGTTTCCACGATGTTTGAGCCACGATCTCCCATCAGCAGTTCGCCGTGAAGTCTGAAGAACAGTCGCATGATTCGCTGGTCCTCGGGGATTGATCCGAGTACGACTCCGGTGCCCGGATGCACATAGACTCGCTGGCTGCCACTGTCTGTGGCCACGACGACTCGTGCTGCAGACTGTGTGTTTGCCGGCAGTTCGTAGCTGCTGAATACGGAACCGGGGAAGGCCTGCAGTGCCGAGTCGATCAGTTTCGCGGGGGGCAGGGGGCTGGTGGCGGGCGAGAGAGAATTGTAGCTGCGTTCGGTCCAGCCTTCGATTTGTGGACGGAACAGGTATACGCAGCCGGTCAGAGACAGCATGATGACGAAGGGAACGCAGATGAGCCCGGCATAGAAGTGCCAGCGCCAGACAGCGCGGTAATCGGGCCATGAGGAGGCAGACATGTGAGACCTGATCATTGGGTGGGGAGTTTGAATTTGAAGGCAGTGCAGATGCCGGGGGGGCAGCAGGATTCTGCCCCAGAGTTTCTGCCGCGGTCAGAACTCACCGATCACTTCACCGCCATTGCAGCTGTGAAGTCCGCGGTGGATGAAAGTGTCGATGTTGTCACTGAGCAGGCGGACTGAGCCATCACCCATCAGGACCTGAGCGCCGCCGGTATGCCAGCTGCGGGGGCCGAAAAAGCCGGTGAAATGTACCACGACGTCCGGGATTTTGCTGTTGGGAGTGGTATAGCCGTTGGTGAGAGTGCTGACAGCCCCGGAGTGTGCCCAGGAGACTCCGCGACCTCGCAGTGCCGCACTGGAGGCACCTCGCCAGGCCGTTTTTTGTGGCCAGATGGTGGCGAGGTCGGGATTCATGATGACTCCGGCTGAGCTGTTAACCCAGCCGCCGCCGGTGCCCTGCAGGCCCTGCACCGGCAGCAGTGCCGAGTTGACTCCGGCGGAGCCATTGAGTGTGAGCTGGTAGTTGAACTTTGGCAGTGTGCCGGCGGGCAGGGTGACATCGGCGCCGGTGCTGCGAACGGTTTCGCTCATCATCACCGTATTGGAAGTGCCGTCGGTGGCATCCCGCATGCGAACGTTTGAGTTTTCATAAACAAAGCCGTCGGTTCTCCAGCGGAGGTCATAGTTGGCGCCGGTGCCGCTGCCATAGCTGATCATGTAGTTGACACCGGCATAGACAGCCCCGCCTGCGCCGACGTTCAGAGTGGGGGCCGGATCACTGGGGCACAGCATAACCTGCAGCGGAGTTGCGAAGGCGGCAGCGAATGCAGGATTGGGGACAAGATTACTGAACGGGCCGGTGAATGCGGGTTGGGTGAAGTCGAGCTGGTTTTGCAGATTGACCTGTTCCATGTACGGCAGCAGTCGTGCCTGGGGGGAAAACCCCTGCATATTGGGCAGGTAGTTCTGGGAGTTTGTCAGTGGAAACATGCCGAACGAGCCTTCGTAGTTATGCAGGGCCAGGCCGAACTGTTTAAGGTTGTTTTTGCACTGTGTACGCCGAGCGGCTTCGCGGGCCTGCTGGACGGCCGGCAGCAGCAGAGCCACCAGAATGGCAATGATGGCTATGACCACCAGCAGTTCGATCAGGGTGAAGGCCTGCGGGTGGGACTTTCGGGGCTTTTGTGTTGTGGTTGGAATGTTCATTGGAGGTGCCTTTGGGGGTACTGCCGGAGCAGGTGTCGTCGGAGTGATTTGGGGGTTGATTGTGCGCGTGGGGCGAGCGGCGCTTGGGCAGCCTGTGTTGGCACGCTCACCGCGGACATGCAGGGCATGCCGTGTGGAGAGCGAGCCGCGACGTTCGGGTGAGCGTGCTAACTCAGGCAGACCGCGGCCGAATGAGTTGGGCGTTCAGCCACTGTTTCACGGGCACCAGGTGCAGTTTCTGCATATGCAGAGATTCTGCGGGTGCGGACAGGGCTGGCTGGTGCAGGCTTACGCGCACAGTTTTGGCGGCGGAACCGGGGGCTGCAGGCTGGCCGTGGGCAGGATTTCTGAGTCGGGATGTGGACGGTTATCCGGTGTCGAGGGCAGCGGAAGCGTTGCCGCGGGTGCTGTCAGTGAGACAATACAACAGAATGCAGAGAGTCCATTTCCCTGGCATTCCATGGATTGAATAAACGAGACAGTGTGCCAGCGAGCATTGCTGGGATCAGTGGCCGAAGTGGTCCGGACGTTCTTCGCGTGACTGCTGCTGTCGATTCTGCGGGTCTGAGTTTTGGCCCATGCTGACTTTTGTGCGGGCGTAAAGCAACAGCACTTTTTGAGGCAGCCTGAGGCTGAGCGGCAGCCACAGGGCCGATTCTGGCAGGGGAACGGCACACTGCCATCCTTCCCTGTTGCCAACTGCGCACCGGAGCCGGCAGCGGTTTCTGCGTTGGCCGAGCAATTGCTGGTCAGGACAGAGTCTGCTACGGGCAGCGGCAGCACAAACACTGTGCACAGCAGCAATGTCAGCAGGACTGACAAACGCCGGCACAGGGCAGGGCTATGTAAATTGATGGTCCGGGACATGGTTCTTTCGCCAGGCAACCCGGCTCGCCTCCACGCGGACCAGTATACCGGGCAACTCATCTGATGGAAGAAAGATATGGACAAAAGCATCTGAAGACCGGCGAACGGGAAGACTTTGTCGAATGGTGCTGATTTACCAGTTTGTCTGATTATCGCAGTCTGCTGCCACAGGCCCGGTCGCGTGTGCCGCCGGTGTGATCTCGGGTATCTCTGACTTTGGTGCTGCCTGACCGTCGGTCCCTTGCATCTGCTGCAACTGAACTCAACAATGGGGGCAGCAGAACGCATCGCAGGATCGTTTTGTTCCCACCAATCCGCCGCATTATCCACGAAAGAGTCGGCATGCCCACCACTCACTCCAACGAACCTGCCGATGCCGGTCCGCTGATTGACCAGCAGCCAGGTTCACCGTTCATGCCGAAGTGGCATGTCAACGAGCTGCCTGCAGCGCCGCAGTTTCGCTGGAACAGGCTGCTGCTGATGCTGGGGCCGGGCCTGGTGATGGGCGGTGCTGCGATTGGTGGCGGTGAGTGGCTGACGGGGCCCCTCGTTACTGCAAAGTACGGTGGGTCACTGTTGTGGCTGGCCACGCTCAGCGTGGTTTTTCAGGTGGTCTATAACGTGGAGATCAGTCGCTACACGTTGTACAGCGGAGAGCCGATTTTCACGGGAAAGTTCCGGATTGGCCCGCATCCCATGTTTTGGGTGGGCATTTATCTGCTGCTGGATTTTGGATCATTTCTGCCTTACCTGGCCTCGAGTGCTGCGATCCCACTGGGTGCGATGCTGCGGGGCTACATCCCTAATCCCTCCAACCCGGCCGATGCGTCTCTGCTGACCTGGCTGTCCTGTCTGATTTTTGTATCGGTGGTGATTCCGCTGTGTGTGGGTGGCAAGGTTTACAATTCCATTCGCGCGCTGATGACGTTCAAACTGGTATTTGTATTGAGTTTTCTGCTGTTTCTGGCTTTCCGGTATTCGACTGCGGATACGTGGAAGGAACTGACGGGCGGATTCCTGAAGTTTGGCAATGTGCCGGTGATTTCGGACGAGGATGCGAACGGTAATGGGAAGCAGGACGAGGGTGAGCAGAAGCATCAGCCGAAAGTGGACAACATTTTCTCAGCCTGGTCAGAAGGTCGCAGTCTGGCATTTGATATCTCGCTGTTTGGCATTCTGGCATCGATGGCGGCGATCTCCGGAAACGGAGGCCTGACGAATACGCCGATCAGCTCCTTCACTCGCGATCAGGGCTGGGGGATGGGCAAATACGTCGGGGCGATACCGAGTATGGTGGGCGGGCATGCGATACAGTTGTCACATGCGGGGACGGTATTCCCGGTCAACCAAAGTTCTCTGCAGCGCTGGCGGGGCTGGATTTCGCATGTGACTCGCGAGCAGTATCTGGTGTGGCTGCCAGCCTGTTTTATTGGTTTGGCGCTGCCCAGCATGCTGTCAGTGCAGTTTCTGGAGCGGGGTAAGGTACCGGCGGACAAGTGGCAGGCGGCTGCGATGACGGCGGACAGTGTGCGGGATGTGGTTGGCGGTTCCTTTGGCCCGCTGTTCTGGTATCTGACGCTGTTCTGTGGTTTTCTGATTCTGGGCAGCAGCATGGTGACGACGGCTGACGGTGTGCTGCGACGGTGGGTGGATGTGTTCTGGACAGCCAGTCGGCGTCTGCAGGCCTGGGATCCGAAGGACATTGGTCTGTTGTATTTTGGAGTCTTGTTTTGTTATGTGCTGATTGGGCTGGTGATGCTGTTGCTGGTGCGAGGTGATACTCTGCTGGTGACAGCCACCGGCATGATGTATAACTACGCGCTGGGGGTGAGCTGCCTGCATACTTTGGTGGTAAATACCACATTGCTGCCGCCGGAGCTGCGTCCGCGATTGTGGCAGCGCATCAGCCTTGTGCTGGGCTCCATCTTTTTCCTCAGTATTGGTGGCCTTGCAACGGCGGCCGAGCTGCCGAAGCTGAAGGCTGAGTTTCAGAAAGTGTTTGCGGCAGCGCCGGTGGAACCGTCGGCCGCTCCTGTTGCGGCCCCTTCCGGCAAGTGACGACTGGCAGGCTCCCCATGGATGATCAGAGAGCAGAAGACCTCGAGTGTTCGGAAGGTGTGGCAGTGGGCGGAGTCCCTGACGCTGTGGCGAGTGGTGTCACGCTGCGGCTGCAGGGCTTCAGTGTGACTGCTGGTGGCCGTACGCTGCTGCAGCATGCGAACGCAGTGTTTCCGGGAGGGCAGCTGACGCTGATTCTTGGCTGCAGTGGTGTTGGAAAGTCGGTACTGCTGCGAATTTTGGCTGGTCTGATCGACAGGCGACACGCGTCGATTCACTTTTCCGGTGAGATTCTGTTTCAGTCGGTCAGCGCGGCAGCGGGAAATGTCGGCGCTGAGCGTCCTGCGGTGTCAGTGGTGTTTCAGCAGTTCGCCCTGTTTGACGAGTTGACTCCGGCCGCGAATGTACGCATTGCGCTGGATCATGCTGGTGGCAGTCACGGTGTGCGGGCTGAGGAATTTCTGGCGCGGCTGCAGGTCCCGGGTGATCGTCCTGTGGCGGTGCTGAGCGGGGGTCAGCAGCAGCGGCTGGCGATTGCCCGCGCTGTGGCTCCGGGAAACCCCGTGATTTTGTATGACGAACCGACATCGGGGCTGGATGTGGCAACGGCGACCGATGTGGCGAACCTGATTCGTGAGACGCACGAACAGTTTGGTCGGACTTCGATTGTGGTGACGCACGACTACGCCAGTCTGGCGCGGATTGCCGATCGGATTCTGCTGCTGAATCATCGTACGAAGGTGCTGGAGGATGTGCCGCGGGCGGATTGGGACCGGCTGGGGGAGCTGATCGGAAGGCCCCCGGAGGCTCCGGCAGTGATGCCCGAGGCTGCTGTGGCAGCGCGTGTGCTGCTGGCAGTGCGAAGGCAGGCTGAGGCATCAGGTCAGTTTGTTGAGGATTTGCTGATGCTGCCGGCGGTGCTGCTGCCGCGCTGGAAAAGTCCGCGGTGGGGGTTGTGTTACGCCCGCTATTATCTGCTGCTGGTGGCCGGACCTTCGGCCTGTCTGTACATCGCTGCGGCGTCTGCCATTCTGGGATATGTGGCGCAGGATTTTGTGTTTCGCTACCTGCCGTTTCGCCAGTTCTCGGAGCCTTTACTGGTCGAGAACCTGCTGCACGCCACGGGTTTTTCGCTGTTTCGATTTCTGGTGCCGATTTTGGCAACGCTGCTGATCGCGGCTCGTTCCGGGGCGGCGGTGGCAGCGGATGTGGGCAGTCGTTCGTGGGGCAACCGGCTGGATGCGATGCGGAGTATTGGGGCGAACCCTGATCGCCTGCTGAGGACTCCGATCCTGTATGCATTTCTCATCGGAACGCCGCTGTTGTCACTGCTGGGTTACTTCATTGCAGCGTTCAGTGCGGGTTTTGCGTTTCTGCTGACACATCCGGAGCTGGGGCTGTCATTTTGGGACTCACACTTTCACAAGGAGCTGCTGAGTCAGACCGGCATTTGGTACAACGGCAGCGGCTGGCTGGCTGGCAAGCTGCTGTCGTGCGCGGCAGGGATTGCGGTGATTGCGTGGCGTCAGGGATCGGGTGCCAAGCTGTCGACGGAAGACATCAGTCGCGGGGTGACTCGGACAATCCTCTGGTCCACACTGTTTGTGCTGTCCGTGCACTTTTTGTTTTCGTTTTACGAGTTCGAGGCGAAGCGGTGATGACGAGCGGGCCGGGGCCGTGCGTTCAGCCGGGGTTCAGCCTGCGGCGGCAGCCCCGCAATCGGCCGTGAACCGCTGTGGCAGACCGCGACGGGACAGTTCATCGTTAAGCACACTGTGATAATGTGCCAGGCGGACGTCGGCGTCATCGAGTGCACCGCCGAATGATCGCTTTTCGTCCAGGTAGATCCGCGGTACGGCGGCTTCGCGAATCCGCCAGCCGAGACTGGCGGCCTGGACCCACAGTTGCAGTGGCATGGCATAGCCAGGATTGGTGATGTCGAGATCGGCAAGAGCACTGACTCGGTAGGCTTTGAAGCCGCAGAAGGCATCTGTGATCTGCAGTCCCAGCTTTTCATTCAGGCAGGCGGTGATGCGGGCATTGATGCGGCGACGGTCTTCCGGGGCAGCATTGTCGCAGCCGAATTCCCGCATGTAGCGGGAGCCGGAGATCATGTCTGCCGGAGCATATTCGTTGTCGATCAGTTCGGCAAACTGGCGCACGAACAGGGGCTGATGCTGTCCGTCGCAGTCCATGGTGACGAGAACATCGTAGTCGTGCAGCAGGGCGTGACGGAAGGCGGTGGCCAGTGCCGCTCCATAACCCAGATTGACTCCATGCCGTGCCACCAGAATCCCCGGAATCAGGTCGAGAATCCCCGAGGTGCCGTCGGTGGAGCCGTCATCGATGACGAGCACATCATCAGCGTGCTGCAACACCTCATGCAGCAAGCTGGAAACGTGTTTCGCTTCGTTGTAGACGGGCAGGGCGGTGAGTATGCGTTTGCTCATGCGTAAATGTTATGCCTGTGCTGCGGGAAGTCAAATGTTGGGATCAGGGGGGTGTTTTGCAGAATTCCCACGGGAGTGTCTGCCATTCGGAGGGGGTGGGAGAATCCGGGAAACTGTCGAAATTTCCTGATGATCGCACGTTTTTCCCCGCGAAATTGTGCGTAGAATTCAGGGGATGGATTGATCGCTGGAGCAACTCCGGCGAGTTGACAGTATTTCTGGGTTTGTCCTCAGGGTTTGAATTCCGGAGTTTTCGATGCCGTACACACTGCCGCCGCTGCCATATGCTTACAACGCACTTGAGCCTCACATTGATGCTCGCACGATGGAAATCCATCACACCAAGCATCATCAGGCTTACATCAACAACGTGAATGCGGCTCTTGAGGGATCTCCGCTGGCTGCGAAGTCCGTGGAAGATCTGGTGAAGGATCTGAACGCCGTTCCAGAGAACATTCGAACAGTAGTGCGAAACAATGGTGGTGGTCACGCAAACCACGCATTGTTCTGGACCATTCTGTCCCCCAGTGGCGGTGGGACTCCTTCCGGCGACCTTGCGGCGGCGATTGACTCGGCGTTTGGGAAGTTCGATCATTTCAAGGAGCAGTTCAACAAGGCCGCCACGACTCGTTTTGGCAGTGGCTGGGCGTGGTTGAGTGTGCGTGCTGACGGGACTTTGGTGGTTGAAAGCACCGCCAACCAGGATACTCCGCTGTCCGAAGGCCGGACACCGATTCTGGGCCTGGACGTGTGGGAGCATGCGTATTACCTGAACTATCAGAACCGTCGTCCGGACTATATCGGAGCGTTCTGGAATCTGGTGAACTGGGCGGAAGTTGCCCGGCGGTTTGCTGCAGCAAAGGGCTGATGTCCGGGTGGTGCTGTGATCTTCAGCGTCCGATCGGGAAACCGATCGGGCGTTTTTTATGCGCCGGGCCTGGAGTTGAGCGACCGGGGGTGCTGTTCGAGCGATCGCGGAAATCGTCAGATTCGCTGCAACCGACAGGCTCGGAAAACTCGCAGGTTTCGATATTTGCCATACAATGCGTTATTCCACCCTTACGTTCATTGTGATTGATCACCACCTGTGGAAAATTGACAGCCGACCTGTGGAAATGCTGTTGATTTTTCGTCTCAGGACAGATTGAATGACGCAGGAGTCTGCAGGATCAACTTCATGGCATTCCGTTCGGACTCCGGTGATTCCACTTGTATGGGATGTATCGCTATGCCCAAAGTGTATACTTTTCCTCGTGCTGCCCGCGGTGCCAGCATTTACCGTGTTGAATGGAAAAAGGATTCTCCGCACGTTGCTCAGTATGTGGTGCAGGCTTCTGCCACTTCATCGATTGTTGTGCACGACTCTGACGGTCAGGAGCACATACTCGTGGGCAAGCAGACTTTGCGTCAGTACGGGAAGACTCCTGAAGACGCCATTTATCGCGAATTTGAGCGACTGGCGACTCTGGTAGCCCGCAACGGGGCCAACGCCCGACAGGCGATGCAGCAGACGGTCCGTCTGGGAAAACTGTGTCAGTGATGTGGCCTTGCAGGTCTGCAGGCAGCGTCTGTGCAGGGATCACTTGTTGCACAGCACGGTGGCTGTGGCGGCGGCCAGTCCGGCCATCCAGAAGGCGCGTACGATTTTGTGTTCCGGAATTCTCCGGAACACAAAATGGTTGTGCAGTGGGCTGCACAGCAGCAGTCTCCGTCCGGTTCGTCTGAACCAGGCGACCTGAGCGATGACGCTCAGGGTTTCTGCGGCGAACACGATTCCGGCGATTCCCAGCAGCCATTCCTGCCGGGCCTGCAGACTCAGCAGTCCCAGCACTGCGCCCATCGCAAGAGCTCCGGCATCCCCCATGAAGACCTGGGCTGGATATCTGTTGAACCACAGAAATCCGGCGGCCGCGGACGCCAGAACGGCCGCCAGTTGCCCGGTGCCTGCCGTCGCTGGTGACCGCAGAAACACGAATGCCAGTGCTGCTGCGCAGATGGCCATGCAGCCGGCAGCCAGACCATCCAGCCCGTCTGTCAGATTTACGGCATTGCACGTGGCGATCAGGACGAATGCGGACCACAGCACTGCGGCGGTTCTGCTGCTCCAGTCATGTGTCGGCGGAGGCAAAGGGGACCACAGAGTCAATGCTGTGGCAGCCGCCAGTGCCAGCACGATTTGTCCGAGCAGTTTCTGACGAACTGACAGACCTTTGCGGGCCGTGGTGGCTTTCACCAAGTCGTCGAGGGCTCCCAGCAGTCCGAAGGAACCGGCCACGGCAACAGCCAGCAGTCGCTCGGAAAGTGAGGCATGTCGGCACAGGGTGAAGCCCAGCGCCAGTCCGCCGATGATCAGGACTCCGCCCATGGTTGGGGTGCCGTGTTTGCCGGCGTGCAGTGTGTCGAGGGTGGTTGAGTCGCTGGCAATGCGTTCAGTGAAACGTTTTTTTAACGCTCTGATGACGTACGGACCGGCCACGAGGCAGCAGGAGACTGTCGCGAGGGTGGCAGTCACTGTTTGCCAAAGTACTGCTGTGTCTGGTGTGTCTGTCACGTGGGACTCCGTCCCTTCACGAGTCTCAGGCTGCCGGGTGATTTTCCGGTTTCAGCCAGACCCACGCTTTGCCGAGCCGTCCGCCGTAGTTTCCGGCAGTGATGCGGACGATTCCTGGGACCTGCAAAGCGGCCTGAATTGAGGCCTGAGTGGCGGTGCTGACAGTTGCGAGGTCGCGACCGTTGATGATGATTTCCATGACTGAGGCGACTCCGTCTGGGATCTGCGAATCGACTCCGGGGCGTCCTTTGAGTGTGGGGCAGAACGGATCATTGGTGCTGGCGAACAGGAATTTATAGCGGCTGCCGGCTTTTGAGCCGCTGGCAGCGACGCCACCGGGAAACGGCGTAATGACTCCGGGCACTCCTTCGCAGGCGGCCACAGCGGCTTCTGCTGCCTGCAGGGAAGCTTCCTCACTGGTCGCCATGAACCACAGGTTTCCTCCCATAACTCCGTCAAACCATGGGAACCGCCGGTCGATGCAGAATTCGCCGCCCATGGTGGGCACCACCCACATCTCGCGGCCGAACCGGGACTGAAGTTGTTCGAAGCCATCACCGAAAAAGGCCAGTTTGCGTCCCAGTCGAAAGTAGTTGTCGCCGGCGGAGGCGGCGAAGCAGCGAGTGGTGGGGCAGGTGAGTACGTTCTGGCAGACTCGTGACAGCAGGGCTTTTTCCAGAGCGGCTTCGCGGTTTTTCCAGAACCTGGGCACGTGGAGCTGCACGATGGCTCCGGGGCGGCCGTCGGGAGTGTGAAACGCGGGATCCCCGCCGGGTCCCACGTAGCGGTCCAGTCCGGCTTCGCAGTCGCACATGATGGAGGAGGAGCCGTGTCCGGTGGCCGCACTGAGGGCGATATCCAGCCAGCGACGATCGCGGGCTGTGATCAGAAACTCGGTATAAATGCTGCGGAAGGCTTCTGCGTAGGTATCTTCAACCAGATCTGTCATGGCGTCTGCCCACCCGAAAATGCAGCCTCAGGAATTTGCAGGAGGCCTGCCGTCGTGGGACGGCAGGCTGGTAGGAATGATGTGCGGAAGCGGACGGAATTTTCAGGTCTGTGCAGGCCCGCGTCCGCGTCCCTGGTACACGTGATCTTCGGTGATGATGCGGTCCATGAAGATGTCGTGTTCGGCAACGGGGATTTCTTCGAAGAGCTGGCATTCGAAGGCGAGTGCCACCAGCGGTGTGTTCAGTCGGGCGTGCTGCAGCAGTTTGTCGTAGTAGCCTTTACCGTGCCCCATGCGGGCTCCGCGACGGTCGAAGGCGACACCGGGGACCATGATCAGGTCCAGTTCCTGCACGTCCACCTGTTTTTCCGGCAGGCCTCGCAGTTCCACTTTGGGTTCGAGGATCCGGTACATGCCCAATTCCAGTTCATCCATGCTGCTGAGCCGGAACAGTTCCAGTTCGCCGTCGGCGTTGCACCAGGGCACGATGATGGTTTTGCCGGATTTCAGTGCCAGTTCGAGGTCATTGCGGGTGCGCACCTCGCTGCGGACATCGATGTAAAACATCACAGTGTCCGCCTCAGCATACTCGGGCAGGGACATAAAGGCCCCGACGATGCGGCGACTGAGTTCGTCCTTGTTTTCCTGTGCATTTCGGTTGGCGTGAGCCTGTTTGCGAAGTGCGTCTTTGCGTTCCCGAATGGAGTCCGTGCTCATAGGTTTCCAGATTGCTGAGACAGGTAGACAGGGCGGGCTGGGGTGGCCTGCGAGCGGCAGCGGTGCAGGTGGTCAGCCGAAAATCCCATGTTATAGCCACAGAACGGCGGGGGGAACCAATCAGCGGGCAGGAAAAATTCTGACTGAGATCAGTTTTCTGGTTCCGAAAACGGTCGGCCTGTGCGCGTGCAACCGGCGCCCCATCCGCATACACTGGTCTGCTTCGTGCCCGATTCTCCGTCGCTCAGGTGCAGGAACCATCGATGTCGCCCAGCCCACGCTATGGCCTGACCACCCTGACGGGCGTGGTGATTGCCAGCATGATCGGGTTCGGTGCTTTCACGACGTCCGGCTATTCGCTGGCCTCACTGGGGACCCCGCAGCTTGTGTTGTGGGCGTGGCTGGCTGGTGGTGTGGTGGCTCTGTGCGGAGCGATTTCGTACGGGCAGCTGGCACGAAGGCTGCCGTTATCCGGTGGCGAGTACCTGTATCTCAGCCGCACGCTGGGTCCGTGGGCCGGTTTTCAGGCCGGCTGGGTTTCGCTGACGGCTGGTTTCAGCGGGGCAATTGCTGGCTCTGCCATTGTCTTTGAGGCTTACCTGGCACCTTTGGCTGGACTGACGCACTTGCCGGCAGGCACTCTGGCAGTCGGCATCATTCTGCTGTTTGGTATTGGTCATGGCTGGCTGGCACGACCTGCTGCAATGGCTCAGAACGCCGTGGTCATGATCAAATTGCTGGTGCTGCTGATATTTTTGCTGACGGCTGCGTCGCGTTGGTCCAGTCATGCGTGGTCCTGGAGTGGCTTGCCGGAGAATTCGGCGGACGGTCTGATCGGTCGCCGAATTCTTGATTTTGCTCGGTCTGTCATGTGGATTTCACTCAGCTATGCCGGCTTTAATGCCGGCATCTATGTGGCTGCTGAGACGCGGGATCCGGAGCGTACGGTGCCGCGTTCGCTGTGGCTGGGTACGATCCTGGTGACGGTGCTGTATCTGCTGCTGAACATGGTGTTTGTGACGGCGCTGCCGGCAAGTGAGATTGCCGGGCAAAAGCAAGTTGCTGCGATAGCGGCGGAGGCGATCGGCGGGCAGTCGCTGAAGACTTTGATCAGTCTGGTGGTGTGTCTGGGGACTTTATCCTCGGTCGCCGGGATGCTGATGACGGGTCCGCGGGTGTTTTCGCGGATGGCGGACGATGGTTTGTTTCCGCGCTGGTTCCGATCGGGGCCGTCAGCGGTGCAGCGGACGGTGGGGCTGCAGGCGGCAATTGCTGTGACTCTGGTGTTGTTTCTGCGGGATTATTTGAGTTTGCTGGATTATCTCAGTTCGGTACTGGCACTGTCCTCGGCTGTGACTGTGGGGACTCTGCTGTTGCCGTCCGGGGATTGGTCTGCTTCCGGAGGTTCCCGTTTTCCTGCTCCGGTGTACCTGATTTCAGCCGGTTTGTATGTTGTGGCGACGCTGACAGTTGCGGTGCTGATGGCTCTGGATGATCCGCGGGATCTGCTGGGAGCTGTGGTGACGTTATTGACGGGGACAGTTGTGTGGGCTGTGTTCGAGTCCGGTCGCCGACGATCGGGAGGGTGACCGGGGTTGGTGCAGTTCGCTGCAGGCGGTGGAGCATGGGGGATCTTTTTCCGGTGTTTTTTGTCTCGGCAGATTATGGCGTCTGACAGTTTTCAGCAGCATTTGCAGGCATTGCGGCAGCAGGTTGAGGTCTCGCTGCAAAGTTCGCTGCAGGGCCGTGGGTGGCCGCAACCGCTGGCTCAGGCGGTGGAGTACAGCCTGATGGCCGGAGGTAAGCGGCTGCGCCCGGTGCTGGTGCTGCTGGCCAGTGACCTGTGTGCGGGTTCGCAGTCTTTGGCGATTTCGCCGGCGTGCGCTATTGAAATGATTCATACGTATTCTCTGATCCACGACGATCTGCCGGCGATGGACAACGATGATTACCGACGTGGTCGTCTGACCAGTCACAAGGTCTTTGGTGAGGCTCTGGCGATTCTGGCCGGGGATGCTCTGCTGACGCTGGCGTTTGAGGTCCTGGGGGAGACAGCGGCGGCTGCGGAGATCCGTGCGGAGCTGACAGTTGTGCTGGCGCGGGCTGCCGGAGGAGCGGGAATGGTGGGTGGCCAGGTGCTGGATCTGGCGGCGGAGCGTGGCAGTTTCCCCGGCACTGCAGCGGCGTCCGGCGTGGTAAGTTCTTTGCCAGACGAGTTTTGGCGGGGTGGTGCCGAACCGGAATTCGGCCGGAATCTGCCGGGTTCTGCCAAAAATCCTCTGAATGCGATTCCTGCAACGGGCGTTTCCGGCGTAGAACATCTGAACCGGATACATAGAATGAAGACGGGCGCTTTGATTGCTGCCGCGCTGGAACTGGGCGCGGTGGTGGCCGGAGCGACGACTCAGCAGCGTTCACAGTTGCGGAATTACGGCCTTTGCATTGGGCTGGCGTTCCAGATTGCTGATGATTTGCTGGATGTAACGGGTGACGCGGCGCGTCTTGGGAAGACTCCGGGACGCGATGCGGACCTCGGAAAATTGACATATCCCGCTTTGCTGGGCATGGAAACCAGCAGGCGGCAGGCAGAAATGCTGGTGCAGGAAGCCTGCGATTCCGTCAGCGACTTTGGTCCCCGTTCGGGTTGGCTGCAGGAACTGGCGCGGTTTATCGTTGAAAGAGATCACTGATGTCGTTCGAGATTTTGAGCGGAATTCGTTCGCCGCAGGACATGAAGGGGCTCAGCGATGCCCAGCTGGTGCAGTTGTCAGGCGAGGTGCGTGAGGCACTGCTGACGGTGGTGGAGGACCGCGCTGCGCATTTTTCCAGCAACCTGGGTGTTGTGGAACTTTGCATCGCCCTGCACCTGACGTTCGATTTTTCACGTGATCGGCTGATCTGGGATACGGGTCATCAGATCTACCCGCATAAGCTGCTCACCGGACGCTTTCCCCAGTTTTCCACGATTCGTCGTCGTGGTGGTCTGATGGGGTATCCGAATCCGGTGGAAAGTGAATATGACCTGTTCGTGACCGGGCATGCCGGCAGCAGCGTTTCCACAGTGCTGGGAATGAAGGCTGCGGACGACATGCTGTTCAATGACGGCCGTCGTTCTGTGGCAGTGATCGGTGACGGGGCACTGCCTTCGGGTATTGTGTTCGAAGCGATGAACAACGCGACCGAGCTGAAGAAGGACCTGCTGGTCATTCTGAACGACAACAAGATGGGGATCTGTCGTCGCGTTGGCGGGCTGGCCAGCTATCTGGACAAGGCGCGAGTGGCCCCGTTCTATAACGGCCTGAAGCGGGATGTTTCGTGGCTGCTGAATCGCGTTCCGCTGCTGGGGCAGTCGACGGAAGAGATGCTGGGCAGCTTTAAGGATGCCGTGAAATCCTTCCTGCACGGTGGCATGCTGTTTGAGGAAATGGGGTTCCGTTACATCGGGCCGGTGGACGGTCACGACATCCGGTCACTGCGGCGTTACCTGGAAATGGTGAAGGACGTTTCCGGTCCTGTGCTGTTGCATGTGTTCACGGAAAAGGGGCATGGTTTTGAGCCGGCCTGCAAGGATCCCGTGAAGTTTCATACTCCGTCACCCTTCCGTCGTGACAGCGAGAATGAAATTGTCCCGGTGAAGAAGTCGGCTGAGATTTCCTATACGGAGGTTATGTCCGATGCGATTTACCGCAGCATGGCTGAGGATCGCAAAGTTTGTGTGCTGACGGCGGCGATGTGTGCGGGTAATCGTCTGGAGCGGATTCGGGAGGAATTTCCGGATCGATTTTTCGATACCGGGATCTGCGAAGGGCATGCTGTGGCGTTTGCCGGTGGCATTGCCAAGTCCGGTATGAAGCCGATTGTGGACATTTACAGCACATTTTTGCAGCGCAGCTTCGACCAGATATTCCAGGAAGTTGCACTGCAGAACCTGCCGGTGGTGTTCTGTATGGACCGTGCGGGCTTGTGTGGTCCGGACGGGCCGACTCATCACGGCGTGTTCGACAATTCGTATATGCGTATCTTCCCAAACATGATTGTTACGGCGCCTGGGGACGAGCAGGAAATTGCTCCGCTGCTGGACTTTGCCCTGCAGAGCACCTCGCCGGTCTCGATTCGCTACCCGAAGACGAAGACAGAAACGGTGGTACGCGAGGTGGCTCCGGTTGTTCTCGGGAAAGCCGAAGTGCTGTCGTGGGGAACGGACGGGACGATCATTGCCTGCGGCACAATGCTCAGTCAGGCCGTGTCTGCCGCGGCCATCCTGCAGCGGCAGGGGATCAGCGTGGGCGTCGTGAATGCTCGGTTTGTCAAGCCGGTTGACGAAACTGTGGTCGTGCAGGCGGCGGAGCGCGGCTTTGTGATCACTATTGAAGAGAATGCCCTGTGCGGTGGTTTTGGCAGTGCCGTGCTGGAAGCAGCAGCCAGGCATGGGCTCAGCACAGAACGGTTCCGAGTGCTGGCGATACCCGATCAGTTTGTGGAGCACGGTGATCGGGAAGAGTTGCTGCGGGATCTGGGTCTGGACGCGGCGGGTCTGGTCCGGACGGCGCAGGAGCTGGCAGGAGTGTCGGTGGAGGCAGAGTCGGCCGCAGCGGTTGGCTGAGGGCTGTGCCTCGTTTGGTCCGCTGCGTTGTTCAGTGCTGTGACACCTGCAGGTGTTTTCGCAGGAACATCAGCATTTCTTCGCGCGGCTTGCCGTTTGCAGGGGCGACTCCGTGTCCGCCATCTTCGTACACGATCAGTTCACTGGTGAGTTTCAGCTGCTGCATCTGATGATGGCAGAGTTGAGACTGCAGCCACGGGACAGTGGCGTCATTGCGTGAGTGCAGAAACAGGATGGGTGCATCGCCGGCATTGAGGTGTGAGGCGGGTGAGGCCTGTCGCCAGGCAGGTGCATCAGGGGTGAAGGGAGCTCCGATCCACGCCTGGTTGGTTTTGAGTTTTTCTGCGTGGGCCGGTTGCAGTGCAAGTTGTTGCGGATCCTGGAAGCGACTGACGAAGTCGAAGACGCCGGCATAGCACACGGCAGCCTGAATCCGGCAGTCGGGATCAGTTTCATCGCCGGTGGTGGCCAGCAGAGCTGCCAGTGTTCCCCCGGCTGAACCGCCGACTGCGGCAAATTTTTGAGGATCCAGTTGCCACCGGTCTGCGTTTGTCCTGAGGAATCTGACGGCAGCGCGGACATCGGCCAGTGTATCGGGAAAGTGGTGCTTTGGTCGACCACGGTAGGCCACGAGGGCGGCGGCAAATCCATGGCTGGCGAGGTATTCTGCCATGCCACGGTAGCCTTTTCCGGTTTGCGGCAGAAAACCGCCACCCTGCAATACCAGCACGCAGGGCAGGCGGCCTTTGCTTTGTGGTAAATAAAGAGCAAGTTGAAGTTGTGGATCGTGCGGGGCAAAGACAAGGTCCGGGATGATGTGGAACTTTTCTTCAGCCTGTGCAGGCAGTGTCAGCAGGGGCAGCAGCAGGGCCAGTATGGCGATCCGGTAACTGCGAACGGTGTAGTGTGTCTGTGGCATGGCGGGGCAGCGTGCATTAAAAAGGGGGGGAGGCAGGCGGTATTGGCATTTCACGACGGGAGAAATAAACAGATGTCGGATTTGCAGCAGATTACGGAACAGATTCGCAGATTTCGAGATGAACGTGACTGGATGCAGTTCCATAATCCAAAGAATCTGGCAGTGTCGATCTGTCTGGAATCGGCGGAACTCCTGGAGCATTTTCAGTGGACGACCGCAGAGCAGAGCGAGGCTGTGGGGCAGAACAAGCGTGATCAGATTGCCATGGAGATTGCAGATGTGGCGATTTATCTGATTGAACTGTCGGACAATTTGGGGATTGATCTGTGGCAGGCGATCCAGTCGAAGCTGCAGCACAATGCGGCGAAGTATCCGGTGGAGAAAGCGAAGGGAAATGCGCTGAAGTACACGGAGCTGCAGTGAGGGGCTGGGTGTGTTTTGGGCCACGGATGAGGGTATTTTTTTAGCCACGGATGAACACGGATTTTCACGGATGAAACGCCGGGTTGTTTTGTGCACCACGGAAAGCACGGAAGGCACGGAAATCGGAGTGTGATTATTGTGTTTCATGCAGGCTGGGGTTTAGCCACGGATGAACACGGATTTTCACGGATGAAACGCCGGGTTGTTTTGTGCACCACGGAAAGCACGGAAGGCACGGAAATCGGAGTGTGATTATTGTGTTTCATGCAGGCTGGGGTTTAGCCACGGATGAACACGGGCGAAATGGCGGTTCGTTTGTTTTCTCTACTTTCCTTTTGCGGATTTGCGTGTGGTACTGCCGGTTACTGTGGATGCCAGCGGACGGGCAGTGAGCAGCAACATCAGGGTGCGTCGTCTGCCTGAAAGGTGCCTCCGGAGAATCCGCCGGCGGCAAAACTGCGGCCGGTGAACCAAAGCATGGCTGCTATTGCAATGGTACTGACCGGAGCGGCAAGGCTGCCGGTGCGGAGTCCCAGGGGAACTGAGCTGATCAGAAACACCAATGCGAGTCCGCGAGCTGTCATGCCGACGCACCAGCGCCACAGGGAACCTGGGCGACTGTGATTTGTGGTGCTTTCGACAGCAAAGGGGTTTTCCGGATCAGCGGGCATGTGATTGACCTGTGCTTCGGACCGGACCCGGCCGGAAAGTTCGTGGTTACTCGACCAGCAGCAGTGAGACTTCACGGCGCTGGCCGTTTCGCAGGATTGTGAGCGGCAGTTTCTGGCCCACCCGGTAATTCAGTTTCAGCCAGGCGCTGAACTGTTTGGAATCCATGCGGATGGGCTGACCGTCGGCTGCGATGACTATGTCTTTTTCCTGCAGTCCGTCGGCTTTTGCCTGTCGGCCTCCGGGGCCTTCCATATTGATCCAGCGTACTTCGAGAGCTCCGTCGCCGACGGGCAGACCGAGGGCTTTGGTTTGATCTGCGGTCAGTTCAGGCAGCCAGATCTGCAGTCTGGGTGGTGCATTCCACATGGAGCCGCGCCAGGAGAAGTCGTGCTTTCGCCAGCCGCTGCCGAGCCGGACGGTTTTCCGACCACTGCGACTGCCTTCAATTTCCACGGTGGCATTTTCGCCGTCCAGCGGGTGCAGGACCCACTGCATATCGGCGATCGATGCGATTGCCTGACCATTCATGGTGAGGATGTCTTCACCGGACTGCAGTCCGGCGCGGGCGACCGGTGATCCGGCGACAACTTCGCTGATCGTGATGCCGCTGCGTCGGTCGATCTTCAGGCCGATCAGGTCGGGCAGAGGGTACTTCCACATCAGGTCGGGTTTCCATTGACCCTGCTGCAGGGCGTGCAGGTGTTCGGCATCGTGGATGTTATGGCAGTGGATACAGTTGGAGCGGGTTGTTTCCCTGGCGTATTTCTCGGGGTTTCGCAGGCCGGGCAGTTGCAGGGCACTGGCGGCTGGTTTGGGGTTGCCGCGTTTCTGCTGCAGCTGGTCGCGGTTGGCCGGCCACGAGTTATGCATCTGCAGCACGCGTTCCATGGTGGCGATCAGGCCATCGATGGAATTGAAGGCATCGGATCCTTCGGCGCTTTGAGTTCCGTAGCGGGCGTAGACGGTGCCGTCGGCGTTGAGAAACATGGCGGCCCAGTTGAGATCATAATCGAACTGAAACTGGTTAAGGTCGACGCCTTTCATTTCGACCTGGCGGACGGAAATGAAGCGATCGCGAGCGAACAGTTTGACTTTTTCGCTGCCGTTGGCGACATCGGCATCGAAGGCGGCACAGTCGCGGCAGGGCACGCAGCGGAAAGTGACGAACAGGGGTTTGTTGGTACGGCGAGCTTCAGCCATGGCCGCCGGGATATCGTTGTAGACCCAGACATCGGTCTGGACGCCGTTGGCATCCTTCAGACGTTCGCGGAGTGCTTCATCGTCGGCGCTGCAGAGGGCCGTGGTGAGTGTGAGCAGGAGGATTGCCGGCAGGCAGCGGGAACGGCAGCGGGGGTTGGGGTGGTGATAAAAGCTGTGCATGTGGGGAAAGCACCGGCGTGAGGAACGGATGATGGGCGTAGCCGGTCGCTGGTACTTGTGGGGTGGAAAAACCGCGCGACGGCGTTTGACTCAGCCGAATTATATGAAGTCATTGGGGTGATCTGAAGGTGATTCCGTGGCAAAAGAGCAATTTGCGTTGCTTCAGCACAGCGGGGCAAAAGCAGGTCCACTGCGGGCGGGCGAGGCTCCTGCCGGGCCAACCAGTTGCCTGCGCTCGCCTGCCGCCAGCTCCGGGCGGTACTCTTCTTTTAACCACAGAGGTCACAGAGGTCACAGAGATTCTTTGTCTCTGTGAACTCTGTGCTCTCTGTGGTTCAAAAAACACCCGTGATCGTACCCCCGGCCGACGTTCTGGGCTCCCAATATGTTCGCTTCCCCGGCAGAATGCACACTCTGATCGAACACGTCCGCCATACCTCAGCCGAGTCATCGCTCTATGGATTCTCAGACAACCCCCACGGCCCCTCGGGTTGTGCCCGGAGTGCTGGCTGGCACGGTATTTCTCAGCGCTTTCCTGCTGTTTCAGATTCAGCCACTGATCAGCCGACTGCTGTTGCCGTCCTTCGGGGGAGCTCCTGCCGTCTGGACCACCTGCATGCTGTTTTTTCAGACGCTGCTGTTTGGCGGTTACCTGTATTCGCACCTGCTGGTGTCGCGGCTGTCCCGACCGTGGCAGGCCGGTCTGCACACGGGGCTGCTGCTGCTGGCCTGTCTGCTGCTGCAGATTACTCCGCCTGCCGCTTCGACCGCTGTGGCTGTCGGATCGCCTGTTTTGCAGATTCTGCGGCTGCTGCTGACAACCGTGGGTCTGCCATATTTTGTGCTCAGCACGACCGGTCCACTGCTGCTGTCGTGGTTTGCCGAGCTTTGCCCGGGGCGTTCGCCGCACCGTCTGTATGCCCTGTCGAACGCCGGGTCGCTGCTGGCACTGCTGAGTTATCCGTTTGTGATTGAACCATTGCTGGCGCTGTCCGGACAGACTCGCAGCTGGCAGGTGGTGTTTGTTCTGTTTGCGGTGTGCTGTGCGGGTGTACTGCTGGGCGGGCTGAAGGTTGTCACTGTGCGTGCGTTTTCCTCGACACAGGGGGCGCATCCGGCAGTCGCTGCGGCATCGCGAGTTGCTGCGGCTGCGATCCCCTGGTCGCTGCGGTCTGCGTGGTTTGGTTTGTCCTGTCTGGCGACTGTGCTGCTGCTGGCTGAGACGGCGCAGATCTGTCAGGACGTGGCCGTTGTTCCATTTCTGTGGATCGGACCGCTGGCATTGTATCTGCTGTCGTTCATTCTGTGTTTTGAAAGTGATCGCTGGTACCTGCGGCGATGGTGGTGTCTGGTCAGTGCTGCTTTGCTGCTGGCACTGTGTTACATTCAGGCCTTCGGGACTCAGTCGCCGCTGCTGCTGCAACTGGCGGTGTGGTTTGGGAGTCTGGCGGCTGTGTTCATGCTGTGTCATGGCGAATTGGCTCGACTGCGTCCTGGCTCTGATCAGCTTACGTTGTTTTATCTGACGACAGCTGCTGGCGGTGCCTGCGGCGGCATTGCCGTGGGCGTGCTGGCTCCGCTGCTGCTGCCGCAGTACTGGGAGCATGATGTCGGCATTCTGGCTGCCGCGCTGCTGGCCCTGGGTGTTTGGTTTGATGATCGAGGCTGGCTGCAGAATCGCCGTCCGCCTCTGCCGGCTGCGGCTGCAGCCATGCTGCTGATTGTGTCGATCCTGACAGTGGCGGCTGCATCGGTCAGCGGCTGGATGGAGAGCATCGCCGTGCGCAGGACGTTTTATGGTGTGCTGGAGGTGGAGCGGGATGAAGTGGAGGACGCGGTGGTGCTGCGACACGGCCGAATTACTCATGGCCTGCAGTTTCGTCGTCTGCCGTCGGTGCCGACCACGTATTATGGTTATGAGACGGGTGCAGCGCGGGCGATTGCCGTGCTGCGGGAGCGTGCTGAGTCCGGCGGTGGTCGTCTGAAAGCCGGGCTGGTGGGGCTTGGTACCGGGACGCTGGCCGCTTACGGCAGGCGCGGAGATCAGTTTGTGTTCTATGAGATTGATCCGGGAGTGGTGCAGCTGGCTCGGGAGCAATTTCGTTTTCTGTCGGATTCGGCGGCCGATATTCGAATCATCGAAGGGGACGCGCGACTGCAGCTTGAGGCGCAGTCACCGCAGCAGTATCAGCTGCTGGTTCTGGATGCATTTTCCGGTGATGCCGTGCCGACTCACCTGCTGACTCAGGAAGCAGTGCGGCTGTGTCGTCGACATTTGGCACCGGGTGGAATTCTGGCGATTCATATCTCGAATCTGCATTTGAATCTGCGGCGTGTGACGGAGGGAGTTGCGGCGGCGGAGGGTCTGGCGACGGTGTCGCTGCTGAAAGCGCCGGGCGCCGATCCGGAAACCGGTCAGCCGCTGCAGTCCAGTCCCGGCAGTATCTGGACGCTGATGGCAGAGCAGCCGGAAACATTGCGGCACGAATTGTTTCGTTCGGCTGAGGCGCCTTTACAGCAATCCCTGCGGGTTCTGTGGACCGACGATTACTCGAATCTGCTGCAGCTGATCCGCTGGTGAAACGCTGTAAGTGATTGATCTGTATGGATTTGTGTTGTTTGTTCGGATTTGATTCGGCGTTGACCCGCCGGGCCGGGGTATGGTAGATTAACGTGTAATCGTCGCGAAATCCGTGGATTTTTGTTGACAATGGCAGGGACGCCATGAGTGGGTATTTGGGAAATTCGCTGTCTGCGTGGTGTGGATCAGGTCCGCCGGAGGACCATGATCTGCTGCGTGAAGCGCGTCTGGTGGTGCATCAGGAGGCTGATGTGCTGCGGCAGGTGGCGGACGGGCTGGACCGTCATTTCTGTGCGGCTGTGCGTCTGCTGCTGGGGTGTTCGGGTGTTGTGGTTGTAACGGGAGTGGGCAAGGCGGGTTTGATTGGGCGGAAGCTGTCGGCGACATTTTCCAGCACTGGGACTCGTTCGCATTTTCTGCATCCGACGGAGGCTCGGCATGGCGATCTGGGCTGCGTGGGGGCTCAGGACGTGGTTGTGGCGTTGTCCAACAGCGGTGAGACCGAGGAGTTGCTGGGGCTGATTCTGCCACTGCGTGAGCAGGGTGTGCCGCTGATTGCAGTGACGCGGGACATGCAGAATGCTCTGGCTCGAGCAGCTCGAGTGGTGCTGTCGACAGGTCGTCATCGGGAAGCTGGTCCGCTGGCTTTGGCGCCAACCTGTTCCACGACGGCGATGCTGGCGCTGGGTGATGCACTGGCGTTGGTAACGAGTCATGCGCGGGGCTTCACGGCTGAGAATTTTTCGAAGTTTCATCCGGCGGGCAGTCTTGGTCGGCAGTTGTGTCCGGTGCGGGACGTGATGCGGAAGGGTGCGGACATCCGAGTTGCCGAGCAGTCGCAGACAGTGCGTGAGGTGATGATTCAGCTGAGTCGTCCGGGGCGTCGCAGCGGGGCGGTGATGCTGGTGAATTCGGACGGGCGTCTGACGGGGTTGTTTACGGACAGTGATCTGGCGCGATTGTTTGAAACGCGGCGGGACGAACAGTTGGATCAGGCGATTGAGCTGGTGATGACTCGCAATCCGATTACGACCGCTCCGGGGGTTCTGCTGCCGGAGGCGATTCATCTGATGTCGGAGCGAAAGCTGAGCGAGCTGCCGGTGATTGATGAACGTCGGATCCCGCTGGGTCTGCTGGACATTACGGACGTGTTGCAGCGGTTTGACGATGCGGATGCTGAGCAGTCTGTGTCGGAGCAGCGTGAGCGGCGTGCGGCCTGAGTGTGTGTTGTGAGAGCGGACAGAGCGACGGATGGCACTGAACGACTTACCGAGAACTTCACGAACGCTGCTGACGGCGATTGGTCTGTCTGCGCTGTACCTGCTGTATTCGCAGATTACGCGACCGATGCTGACGGTGAATCGCAGTCCGCAGATTGCCCGTGCGCAACCCGCGGTTCCGGAGAAGTCATCACCGATCTTTGCCACGTCGGCCAATCGCTGGTTGCCGCAGCATCAGTGGGTGAGTAAAGCCAACAGTCGATTTCGTGATGGCAGCCGGCTGCTGTTTTTTGATGAGCATGAGCTGTTGAACGAGAATCGTGCGATTCGAGTCAGTCCTGTGGCGATGGTCTGGCAGGGTGAGGGCGAGAGTCAGGGTGAGGGTGAGGGGGAATCGCCGATTACGGCGGTAGCGGAATCAGCCAGTTTTACGTGTTCGGCACCATTGTCTTTGGGAGCCGGACAGTTTGGCCGGATCACTTCGGGTCTGCTGGGCGGTGAGGTGCGAATTGAGGGGCCGCAGGGGCTGCGGATCGAGGGTCGCACGTTTTATTTCGAGGAGGAGTCGCTGCGGATCTGGTCGAGCGAGCCGGTGCGTTTTGGCTGGGAGCAGCACACGGGGACGGCCGAGGGTGGTGTGGAAATTGAACTGTCCGGAGCTGCGAATCCGCAGGAGGGCGGTCTGATGTCCGTATCGGATATTCGGCGTATTCGCCTGCTGGGGCGGGTGAACTGCAGTTTGCAGTTTGCTGAGAAGGATTCGTCCGATCGTCCGGTGCAGTTGCATGTTTCGGCGGCGAATGGATTTGAGTATTACGTGCCGACGCTGGAGTGCACATTTACGGGGTTCGTGGATCGGGAGCTTCGTCCTGACAATCAGGTGCTTGTGGAGCAGCCTCAGGAGGACGGGAGTCGAGACCGGCTGTTCTGTTCGCGACTGTTGCTGCAACTGAGGCGGCGTGAGCGGGATCCCGGCGAGCGGGGCGGTTCCCAGCAACTGGCGGCGGTGTCGATAGCGGCAGACGGTCGTCGGGTCCTGTTTCGTTCGGAGTACCGGCAGATCACGGCTGCGATGAGCAGGCTGGTGTATCAGATTGAGGAGCGGAGGCTGGATTTGACGGGTCGTCCGTTAAGTCCGGCGGGTCCGGCAGCACCGGTGACGGTGGAGCATGCGGGGCGTCGGTTGACGGCGCCGGCAGTGGCGGCGGTGCTGGACGGGCGGAATCAGGTGCGTCTGCTGCAGTGTTCGGGACCTGGGCGGATTGATCCGCCGGAACTGGCAGCGGGGCAGGCTGTGGACGAGAAGATGGATCGTGAATCGGTCTCTGCGAAGTGGTCGACGTCGCTGCAGTTGACGCGTGCTGAGCAGGACGTGCTGGTGCTGACGGGTCAGGCCGAGGTGGGCTGGCGTCCGCAGCGGCTGTCACTGGCAGCGGCGGAGATAGCGCTGACGATGTACGGCGCGACGGATCGTGGTACTGAGGAAGTTGCTGCGGGTGACGGGAAACTGCCGCTGCTGAGGGGACCGCGGCAGTTGCGGGCGACTGGGGATGTGCGTCTGGATTCGCCGCAGCTGACGGGTGGTGCGAAAGAGTCTTTGCTGGTGGAGTTTGAGCCTGAGGATGTGAGCTCGGGGGGACAATCAGCGACTTCCGGTGAAGCGGCGTCGGCAGGATTACCAACGACGCCTCTGGCGTCGGGTGGTTCCGGGACGACTCAGTTCTTCTGTGACGCAGTGGAGACGAAGCTGCGGATGTCGTCTGCGGGTCGTGTGCGGTTTGAGGATTTGTGGCTGCGTGGCGCGGTGGCAGTGACGCACCGGGGCGAACGGAAGTCTGAGAATTTTACGGCGGAGGGTAAGTCGCTGCATGCGGCTGCGGGGTTTGACGGCAGTCGTCGGATTATGTTGTTCGGGGAACCTGCCAGTGTGACTCGGGTGTCGGATCGCATTGACGGTCCGCGGATTGATTTGAACGAGCTGATTTCACCGATGCAGGCAGCGCGGCGGGAGGCTGAGGTCCGTGGCAGTGGTCGGATTCGTTTTGTGGTGGAGCGAGGACTGGACGGAAAGCTGCTGGAGCGACCGACACCTTTGGATATTTACTGGAACGAAAAGATGTCGTTTGCCGAGCGGACGGCGCGATTTACCGGGAATGTGCGTGCGGTGCTGGACAATGAAACGGATTTTGATGTGGAGCTGACCTGTGCCGGGATGCTGGTGCATTTTGGCGAGGCGGTGCGTGTGGAGCAGCCGGTGGCGGGGCGTGAGATTGAGGTGGTTTCGGCGGTTGTGGATGAATCGTCTGAGCAGCGGCGTCCGAGTATTGAGCGAATCGAGTGTGAGGGGCGGGTGCAGGTGCAGGCGAAGATGATGACGGCCGGGGTCGTGACAGCTCGGCACTTTGCGGAGTTTGCGGACTTCGAGTTTGAGTATGGCACGGGGCAGTTTCGCGGGACTGGTCCGGGGTATATTGAAACTGTGCAGCCGGATTCCAGTGGTCGCCTTGCGGTATCGCGTGCCGCTGTGGCCCGCGCGAATACTCCGGTCAGCGAGCCGGATCAGGCCTTTATTTACGTGCGGGCGACGTTCATCGGAACTCTGGATGGCAGTCAGCAGGCTCGTTTTGTGCGACTGCGGCAGCATGTGCGGGGAGTGTTTGGTCCGGTGCGGTCGCTGGACGAGAAAATCAGTCTGGAGCGTGTGAGTGTGGCGGAGCTGCCTGATCAGACGGGGTTGATGGGATGTGAGAATCTGACAGTGTCGTTGTCGGCGGGCGGAGGCAGTGCTGGTGGTGAAGGTCGTTCGTTTTCGCTGGTGGCGGAATCGAATGCGGCGGGTGGTGGCACGGGGACGCGAGCCCCCTGTCGTCTGGAGTCGCGATTGTTTTCCGGAGATGCCGACAAGATTACTTATGATCATGCGAAGCAGCAGTATATTTTGCGGGCCGAGGAGGGGCGGCAGGCGAAGGTGACGTATCTGCCGCACAACGGTCAGCCGCAGGTGCTGACGGGTCGGCGTTTCGAGTATTACTCGGATCGCAATTATCTGAACGCCAATCAGATTACCGGAGTGCAGACATCGGGCGGTCTGTGAGTGTGCGGATTGGATGTTACTCAGACTGGGAGCGTGCTGCCGATGCAGTCGATCAGCGGATCGCGGGACGTGGTGATTGTGGGCAGCGGTCACAACGGTCTGGTTGCTGCGGCCTATCTGGCAGCGGCCGGGAAGTCGGTGCTGGTGCTGGAGCGCAGCCCGGCGGCGGGTGGGGCTGCAGTGTCGCAGCGGGTGTTCCCGGACCATGACGCCTGGTTGTCTCGTTATTCGTATCTGGTGTCATTGCTGCCCGATCAGATTGTGCGGGAGCTGGGTTTAAATTTTCGGACGCTGCGGCGCCGTGTGTCTTCGTATACGCCGTGGCGGGACGGGGCTGGTCGGCAGCGGGGTTTGCTGCTGTTTCCGGATGATCTGCAGCGTTCGCGGGAATCGATGAGTGAGTTGCCGGGCGGTGCCGCGGAGTGGCAGAGTTATCTGGAATTTGGTCGGCTGCAGTCGGAGCTGGCGACTGTGGTGGCACCGTCATTTCTGCAGCCGCTGCAGACTCGGCAGCAGTTCCTGAGGCAGTTACAGACAGCCGATCAGCGTCGGGCATGGGACAGTTTTGTGGAGCGACCGCTGGGTGAGGTGATCGAGCGGTATTTTCGAACGGACGTGGTGCGCGGGTTGGTGATGACGGACGGCAAGATTGGAGTGCTGGCTTCGCCGCATGACGAGAATCTGCTGCAGAATCGATGTTTTCTGTATCATGTGTGCGGAAATGGTACGGGGGAGTGGCGGGTGCCTGAGGGCGGTATGCGATCGCTGACGGGGGCCCTGCTGAGTCGCTGTCGGGCGGTGGGTGTGGAGGTGCTGACGGAATCTCCGGCGGTTCAGATTGAGCCTGGTCCGCGGTGGCATCGGGTGACATTTCAGCAGGACGGTCGTGAGTTCGGAGTGGATGCCGAGTACGTGTTGCTGAATGCGGGGCCGCGAACAGCGGCGCGGCTGCTGGGGCAGAGTTATCAGTCGCAGCCGGCTGACGAGGGTTCCGTGATCAAGATCAACATGCTGCTGCAACGGCTGCCGCGACTGCTGGACCAGGGGGTTCTGGCACGGGATGCGTTTGCCGGCACCTTTCATGTTGACGAGGGTTATGAGCAGATGCTGCAGTCGTGGAAGGCGGCAGTTTCCGGAGAGATTCCGAATCCAGCGCCGGGTGAGATCTACTGTCATACTCTGACGGATGCGTCGATCCTGTCTCCGCAGCTTCAGGCGGAGGGATATCATACGCTGACGCTGTTTGGTCTGGACATGCCGTGGCGGCTTTTTGAGCATGATCATGATGTGCGCAGGGAGGCCGTGCTGCAGCGTTATCTGGCGGGTTTGAATCGGTTGTGTGCAGAGCCGTTTGAGGACTGTCTGGCGCGGAGTGCAGGGGGTGAACTGTGTCTGGAGATGCATACTCCGCAGGATCTGCAGTCTGAGCTGGATCTGGACAGCGGCAATATTTTTCACAATCAGCCGTCGTGGTTTTTTGCGGAGACGGACGAGTTGTCGGGGCAGCGTGGTGTGGAGACACCGTGGTCTCGAATTTATCTCGCAGGTTCCGCAGCGCTGCGTGGTGGTGCGATCAGCGGGATTCCGGGGTATCACGCAGCGCGGTGTGTGCTGGGCCGATAAAAACGAGGAACTCCGCGTTTGACTGCTCGCAGACAGTCAGCGCGGAGTCCTCGGTCGAGCGCAAACGTGCGGCTTTTGACTGGTGGTTTGTGGGCAGAATGCCCGGGTTCTGATGATTGCTGTCAGCGTCGCACGTACGGGGACTATTTCTGATAAGCGGCGCCGGTGACCTTGCGATCAGCTCGCCACTTTGGATGGGTGTGGTTCCATGAGCTGGATGTGGAGACTGGTCGGGAGGAGAACAGCTTCCTGAGTGTGCCTGTATTTTTGGTGGTGTTACTTTTTGCTGTGCCGCAGTCGCCGCAGTTGCGTCTGCTGGTGTGTTCTGCGGCCTGAGCGGTGCAAGTCAGGCCGATGGCCGTGGCGACAAGAACAACGAAGAGCGAGCGGATCATGACAGGATTCCTTTCATTTGATGCCGACTGAGTTGAGATGATCACGCCCCCGTGATCGATCCTCGGAATCGCTGATATGCAACTGCTGTGCCGGGGGCGTGATGACGCGGCTGGTGTGAGAACCTGGGGTGGCACTGGTGTAATTTGACCGGAGTGCTCTGCGGAGCAGCAGGATTTTCCGAAGCGTGGTGTCGCGATGACGCGACACTGACGCCTGGCTGTTGGTGTGCGGGTGTCGCCTGCAGTTGACAGTTTGTCCGGGGGCGGAAGAGCGGGCAGCAGTGGAGGCGTAAATCGTTGTGGATTTTGCGGACAACGGCAGAGCTCTGTGGTTGCTGAGCAGTTATCATTGAATGGCGGAGGGGCTTATGTCTGCACCGGATTTTGCTGAGGGAAGTTATCGCATACTGGCGGATGCCACTTATGACTGGGAGAGCTGGATTGAGTGTGGAGGTCCGGTTCGCTGGGTGAATCCGTCGGTGTACCGATTTACGGGCTGGACGGTTGAAGAGTGTCTGCAGATGTCGGATTACCCGCTGCCGCTGGTGCATGCGGACGATCGTCATCATTTTGGGGCACTGTTGTCGGCGGGTATGTCGGGTGCTGAGGCGAATGATGTGGAGTTCCGGATCTGTCACAGATCGGGGGCGGTATTGTCAGCCGCCGCTTCCTGGACTCGGGTGTCACTGCCGGGCATGCCGGCTGGTCTGCGGCTGTCCATCAGGGATATCACTGCCAGGAAGCAGGCGGAGACGGCGTTGCGTTTGAGTGAGTCGCTGTATCGTTCCGTGGCAGAGTCTGCGTGGGAAGGGATCTGGTTGCTGGACGGAGAGGGTCGAACGGAGTTTGTGAATCAGCGGATGGCGGAGTTACTGGGGGAAACTCCTGAATCGATGCAGGGTCGGGAGTTTGCGGTGTATCTGCCGGCAGGGGACTGTCAGCGGGTGCTTTCCAGTCTGTCGCGGCTGGCACCGGCGGCGCGATCGGAAGTGGTAATTCAGCGTGTGGATGGTCGTCAGTTGCCGGTTTTGCTGTCGTCCGCGCCACGACGTACAGCGGACGGTCATTTCGGTGGCTTTCTGCTGATGGCACTTGAGGGGACTGTGGTGGGACTGACTGCGGTGCGGGAATCCGGTCTGAGGGATCAGGACAGCGGTGGGGGATTTGGAGTTCCGGGTTCCGGAGCGATCCGCCGGGGGCGTCGACTGACAGCGATGAGTCGGCTGGCGGCGCAGGTGGCTCATGAGATCAACAATCCGCTGGCGAGTGTGCGAAATGCCTTAAGAGTATTGCGTGATCATGCACTGGATTCCGATGAGCGGGATGAATTCCACAGGCTGATTGATTTGGAGATTGAAAGGATAGGTCGTGTTGTGCGACGGATGCTGGATCTGCAGGGCGGATCTGCTGGTGTGCATGAACGGGTGGATTTGAACGAGTTACTGCATGGGCTGGTGCGCCTGCTTGAACCAACGGCGGCGGTCAGAGCAGTGCAGATTCATTTTGCGGAGTGTCAACTGCGGCGGGTGAAGATTCCTCCGGATGACCTGCGTCAGATTCTGTTCAACATACTGACGAATGCGATTGAGGCGTCTCCGGAGGGGGCTGTGGTGCGGGTCACGGTTGTTGAGAGTGAGGATCGGACGGAGGTGCGAGTTCGTGACGGCGGTCCGGGAATTGCGACGGAACATCAGAGTCAGATTTTCGAGCCATTTTTTTCGACGCGTGAGAAGTCTTCAGCGGGTGTGCGGGGGATGGGGTTGGCGGTCTGTCGCGGACTAGCGGAACGACTGGGGTTATTGCTTAAGTTTTGCTGCGAACCGGGTGAGGGGACGGAGTTTTGTGTGACCCTTCCCTTGCGCTGTCTGTCAGAGTGAATAGTTATGCCAGAGCGTCGTCGGACAATACTGCTGGTGGATGATGAGCCGTTGTATCTGCGGTCTACTGCGGCGCTGCTGCGGAATGCCGATTTTCATGTGCTGGCGGCTGCATCGGTGCGAGAGGCTTTGGTGCTGCTGGGGAAGCATGAGGTGCAGCTGGCGATGGTGGATCTGAATCTGCCGGGCAACGAGCATCTGGAGTTATTGCAGCAGATTCGTCAGCAGGCGCCGCTGTTGCCTGTGGTTGTGGTAACGGGGCATCCATCGCTGCCGACGGCGATAGCTGGTTTGCGGCTGAAGATCAGTGATTATCTGTTGAAGCCTGTGGCTTATGAGGAGTTGGTGGGGGTAGTACGACGTTTTCTGCCATCACCGGATGGGGGCTCAGCGGATGGAGTGCATCAGACTGTACTTGACAGTGCAGCACCTGCGATGCAGCAGGTGCTGGCGATAGCGCGTCAGGTGGCACCAACGGATGTGAATGTGCTGATCACCGGCGAGACCGGTACGGGCAAGGAGGTTGTGGCGCGGGAGATTCATCGTCTGAGCAGGCGTGGTGTGGCGGAGTTTCATCCGATTGACTGTGCAGCGATACCGGAGGGTCTGCTGGAGTCGACACTGTTTGGGCATGTTCGCGGGGCCTTCACGGGTGCTGTGGATCGGCGTGAAGGTTTGCTGCAGCAGTGTCATGGTGGCACAGCATTTCTGGATGAAGTGGGTGAGCTGCCGATTTCACTGCAGGTGAAGTTTCTGCGTACGATTCAGAACGAGTCATTTGTTCCTGTAGGCGATCATCGCGAGGTACGGATTGATACGCGGTTCATTTCCGCCACAAGTCGGGACCTTGAGCGAGAGATGTCGGAGGGTCGATTTCGGCGGGATTTGTATTATCGGCTGGCTGTGATTCACCTGAAGCTCCCGCCTTTGCGGGATCGTGCGGAGGATCTGGCGACGCTCACGGCCGGGCTGTTTCGATCGTTGCGTCAGTCGGGGCAGCCGGCGGAGGATTTCAGTGCGGAAGCGTGGCGGGCGCTGCGTGCTTATCACTGGCCGGGAAATGTGCGTGAGTTGAGGAACGTGGTGGAGCGCGGCCTGAGTCTGGCAACCGGTGCGGAGGTGGGATTGGCTGAGTTGCCTTTGGAAATCAGCGGTCTGGTACCGGCGGCAGGTGGGGCATCTGAAGCGGGAGCGAGACGTGTCGGGGGGGAATTTGGGGATCGGGTGAGCGCGGAGCGTGAGTATTTCAGGGATTTGCTGCGGGAGTGTGCTGGCAACGTGACTCGTGCGGCGCGTCAGGCGGGGATGTCGCGGCAGGGTCTGCATCGGGCGCTGCGGCGGCATGGTCTGCTGCCGGATCAGTATCGGCGGCGTGGAGATTTCCCATGATTCTGCGGAACGGGTGCTTTCAATTCGATCGCCCCCCGTTTATTCTCTGGGGTCACCTGAGACCGAAATCCTGCTGAAAGTAACAGGGAGTCTGAGTTGACTGCTGCAGACACGAATTATGACATTCTGCCAGGGGACTGGTGGCTGATCCGGCAGTGTAATTTGAACACGCAGTCTGTGCTGCGACCGCGTCGTCGGCGCGGTGTGGCGACCGTGAAATCCCGCCAGCTGACCATGGCAGAGTTAAGTGAGACGGCTGCCAAGTTGTGTTTCCGTCTGCACTCCATGTATTTGCAGGGTGTTCCGGGTTTGCTGAAGGAACTTCAGCAGGACAGCCTGCCGGCGGCGCAGTACATGGCTCGGATTCGTGAAATCAACCGGCGACTGGACCTGGGAGGCAAGCGCATTGAAAAGCTCAAGCAGGGCCGGGATGTGCAGCGATTTACGGTGGATCAGATCTATAAACTGGCTGTGCTGCAGGGGGTTCCTGAGCCTGCCCCGTGTGTTCTGGAATGGGGGGCAGTGCTGACGTGGTTACTGCTGCATCTGGGCAGTCATCCTGTGGATGCCGGTGGTACTGTGGGAATTCCGGGTGGTACGGTGCCGCTGGAGTGTGTGGTTTACGCTGCGTGCGCCATGTTCCTGATTGAACCGATTGGCCCGAAGAAAGACTCTGCTGCTGCGCAGGACGGTGCTGCAGGTCTGGCATCCGTGACGTGGCAGCGGCAGGCTCTGGAGGCCTGTGAGCAGTATCTGAGTCGTCCCAGGCTGCTGTTGGGGCAGGCTGATTTCGTGAGCCTGTCAGCTTTTCTGGAGGACGATCCTGCCGAAGTCTTTCGAACTGCTCAGCGGTGTTCTGAGCGTTTGCGTCCGCTGCTGATCCGCCTGGGAGTTCGTCGATGAGTTACGAATCTGCGGAGTCGAAGGGTTCGCCGGTCACAGCGATGGATCTGGCGCTTTATGCCGAGGGTCTGCTGGACGCTGCGGGGTGTGAGCGGGTGGAAGGACTCCTGCAGCGATATCCTCAGCTTCAGGGCTGTTGTGCGGACTGGTCCGGGGTGGAGCAGTCGGAGTTATCGGAGGCAGTGCGGGCTCAGCTGACTGAGCGGTTGCCGGGGCTGGAGGCAGCAGAGCGACCAGCGCTGCAGCGTCGAAGCTGGGTGTCGCTGGCGGCTGCTGTGCTGCTGGCGACGGCCGTGGTTGCAGCGTGGCGCAATGCCGAGGCGGGTGCCTTTGATGCAACGTTGTCCGTCACGGAAAGGGCGCTGCAGTCCGCGGGTGCTCAGTTGCCTCTGGAACTGCAGCGAAGTCGTCAGTCTCTGGAGCGTCTGCAGAAGTCGTTCTGGATTTCGGATCAGCAGATGCGGCGTCGGAATCGACTGCTGGCCGAGTCGATGCTCGCGCAGGTCGGCATGGAGCGGAAGCACGTGACACCGCTGGAGTTTGTGGACAGACCGGATCAGTATCCACCGCTTGAGCTGTGTGGTCAGGCGGTATCGCTGCTGAACGGTGTGGCGGCGGATGATGTACTGTCCCGGAAAGTGCTCGCGGATGCCCTGTGTACGATCAGCGAGCTTCGCGACGGGCTGGCAGCGGTGCAGCGATTTCAGCGGGATTTGCCGTTTGCAGATCAGTATGCGTTATCGGCAGCAGCGGCGCTGGATGGGCTGCAGGCGGCGCCGGATGGTCGACAGCGACTGATGCTGCTGAATCTGTTGTATCGTGCAGCGCACAAGGGGGCCCTGACAGGTCGGCTGCAGACAGTGGAAGGCGGGCTGGTTCCTGCTGAGCCGATACTGTTGCCGCAGTTGCGGGAACTTATGCAGAGTCTGGTGCAGGATTCCGGTGAGGTGGTGGCGGAAGGCTGGAGTCAGCTGGCGGTGCCGCTGGGGGTGGCGATCAGTCGCCTGCCGGTCACCAGTTTTCAGGATCATCTGGCGATGATGGGCATCTGCAATACGCTGGGGATGAAACTTCGTGCGAAGGGTTCTCTGGCCCGGTCTGTGCTGGAGCAGGGTATTCGGCTGGCGGAGCAGGTTTCCGGTGCCGAGCAGGATTTGACTTTTCAATTGACGTATGGCCGGCTGCTGGGCAATTTGGCGGATGATATGGCCGGTGCAGTGCCAATTTCGGATGAGCTGTTGCAGCGAGAAAAAGCCGTGCAGCATTTTCGTGGTGTGACGCGGCGGATGGTCAGCCAGGAGCTGCAGTCGGAGTTATGCTGGGTGACTGCTCGACAGCTGCTGTTGCTGTACGTGGCCGAAAAGCAGGGCCTGCAGCCTGCATCGCGGGTTGACGAGTACCTGGGAGCTTTGAAACAGATTTCCAATGGGCTGACATCGTTTGAAGGTGCGCAGCTCAGTCTTTTTGAGATCGAACTGATTCGGGCCATCTATGCGGACCGTGAAGGTCGAGTGTCTTTGGGACAGGGTCTGGTACACTCGGCCCGGTTAGCCTCACGGAAGCCTGATGATGCGACGTCCGACTGGGAGATTCGTCGCCGCCTGTTTGCTGCGTTTCGCGACAGTGCCTGCTGTCGTTCTCAGCCGGAGTTTGCTGATATCCTGAAAACGCATGGGATCGAGTAGGTTGCTGGTGTTGAGAGGGCTGTCGAGATGACCGAAGTGCTGGTGCTGACCGGGCAGCGAGTGAGGCTCGAATTGCAGCAGCCTGCGGATGTACTGCAGTGGGTGGAGTCGCTGCCGGCTGAAGTTCGCTCAGAGATTTCTGCGGACTGGCTGTCTGCGGTGTCTGGATTGTCGGCAGCGGATCCGTGGTATTGCGGATTTCGTATTGTGTTGATTGATTCGGGACTGGCTGTTGGGAGCAGTGCCTTCAAGGGGGCTCCTGATGCCACTGGATTGGTCGAATTGGCCTATGGTGTTGATGAGGCGTGGCAGGGGATGGGGTTAGCGACGGAGGCTGTGGGTTTGCTGCTGCAGTTCTGCGCTGATCAAACGAGTGTCCGCAGAGTTATCGCTCATACGCGACCGGGGAACACCGCATCGGCTCGTGTGTTGCAAAAATGTCAGTTTGCCTGTTGTGGACTTTGTCAGCATCCCGAGGACGGTGAGGTATTTCTGTGGGAGCGATGGTTGGCATGAAACGCTGTGTTCTTGTGCTTTTGACACTGTGTGCGTGTGGCCGTGTGCAGGGACAATTCAACGACACAGGTTTTGACCCGCAGCAGTTACCGCAGGTGCAGCCGGGGTTTCGTGTTGAGTTGTTTGCGGCCGAGCCGCTTGTGCGGCAGCCGTGTTCCATGGCATTTGACAGTCGCGGGCGACTGTTGATCGGGATGGGTCCGCAGTATCGCAATCCGACTCCGGAGACGCCTGGTGACAGTGTGGTGCTGGTGCTGGATGAGAATGGAGATGGCCGGGCGGAGACGACGAAGGTTTTCGCGACGGGCTTTAATGCGATTCAGGGTTTGGCGTGGCGCGGGGGCGATCTGTGGATCGCAAATGCTCCGGATCTGTCCATTGTTCGCGACGTGGATGGCGATGATGTGGCGGACGAGTATGTGAAGGTGTATACGGATCTGGGCAATCTGGAGCATGGTCTGCATGGCCTGACCTGGGCTCCTGATGGTCGACTGTATATGAGCAAGGGAAATTCCAAGGGCCTGACTGAGGCTGGTCGTGTGGCGCCGAAGGTGTTTCGCGACCTGTGGGGTGTTACGGCCCCCGAGGGAACTCCGGATTTACCACCGCCGCAGACTTTTGCGGCGGCTGCTTACAGCCGTGCGTACCATGATCCCGCGGACGACTGGGGGCGAGCCGGGGGAATTCTGCGGTGCGAAGACGGTGGGTTGAATCCGGAGCTGGTTTCGGAGGGATTCCGCAACCCGTGGGATATCGCCTGTGACGGCGGATTCAACTGGCTGGGGACGGACAACGATCAGAACCAGGGGGATCGAGTCTTCATGTCGATTCCGGGTGGACAGTTTGGCTGGAATCATGCGTGGAGTTCGCATTGGGGTTTGGAGCCGCATCTGCCGACGGCGCCAGTGAGTGGTCCGTTGTTTGAGGGTTCGGGAACCGGAGTGGTCTTTGGGGGTGGTGCATTCCCGGATTCGTATCAGGGTGTGTTCTTTATCAATGACTGGTTGCAGAAACGGACATATGTCTGGAGACCGACGTGGGATGGGGCTCTGATGAGGCCGGCAGGCGGGGACTGGTCTGTATTTGTGGAGGGTGGTCGGTCGCTGTATCGACCGACGGATCTGGAGTTTGGTCCGGATGGCGCGTTGTGGGTACTGGGCTGGAGCAGCGGGTATGGGGCGGAGTGGCAGAACGGCGAGCTGAAGAATGAGGGGCGAGTGTACCGCATTGTGGCGGATCCATCGACGGCTCGAGGGAACTGGGAAGCGTATGGTTCAGGGGGGGCAGAGGGGTTGAGTGAGCTGCAGCTGATCAGGCAGTTTTCCAGTCCTCTCGCGGTGCACCGAACTGATGCGCAGCGTGAATTGTTGCGGCGTGGTGCTGTCGGGCGTCGGGAATTGCTGTCGGTACTGGAAGCTGGTGGGCTGGGTGAATTGGCGGAAACGTGGTGTTTGTGGACGCTGGGGCTTTCGGAGGCTGTGGCTGGGGAGCTGGAGGGATATTTTCGGGGGCTGGTGGCGGATTCGCAGTGTGGATTGAATCGTCGAATTCAGGCTGTCCGGATACTGGCTGATCGGCGACATCGCCGGGGTGCTGGTGAAACTCTGCCGGCGGAGGTGACGGAGTTGCTGACAGCATCTGAACCGAGGTTGCGACTGGCTGCGGTACTGGCGGTTCAGGAAACTCGCGATCGGCAGGCGCTGCCGCTGGTCGTTCGCCTGGCGGATAAGGAATCGGACCGAGTCGTTTCGTATGTTGTCTGGCAGACGATGCGGAGGCTGCTGAGTGAGGCGGACCTGAATGGATTATTGCGGTCGGAGTCTGCGGGTGTGCGCAGGGCCGCATTTTTGGCTCTGGCTGAAGGCGGTCGTATGACCACGCCTGTTGCAGAGCGTCTGGCGGCGTCGGAACCTGTGGCCCAGTTGTGGCTGGAGCGGATGGCATCCGGGGCTGAGGCTTTGGTGGTACGGGGCCGTCCGCTGAATGCGGGGCAGGGGCGTGGCGCATCCGCCGAGTCTCAGGCGGGGTATGCTCCGGTGGTCAGTCTGCTGGGGGCAGTCAGCAGTCGAGGTGGTGGAGCATACCGGAAGGCGGCGACGGGTCTGCAGGCCGGTGCGACAATCTTCACGGATCGAAGTTATCAGTTTCGCAGTGTGCCTGCGGCTTTTCAGGGTGCGGAATATGTGCTGACTGCGAATGACGATGATGGTTCTTCCGGGCCCGATTTTCTGACTTTGCAGGCACTGTTGCCGGTCGTGGTCACTGTGGCGTGGGATCAGCGAAATCAGGTTTTGCCGGACTGGCTGACCGGCAGGTTTCGTGAATTGCCGGAGTTGATTGAGGCGGATCACTGGCGGATGCGGTTATTTCAGGCGGAGTTTCCGGCGGGCCTGATTGTGCTGGGCGGCAACACGGTGGATGGTCAGGCTGGGGGCAAGAGCCAGTATTCGGTGATTGTGCAGATGCAGTCGCGTGGGGTAACGGGTGAGGCGGCGGATGTGGAGCAGGTATTATCGGCGATGCCGCAGGCTTCTGCGAAACGGGGTGAGGTCCTGTTTCGTCATCCGCAGGGGCCCGGTTGTTTTCGCTGTCATTCGGTGGACGGAAGTCGCAACGGTTTTGGTCCGGGGCTGGCGGAGCTGGGGCGGCGCGTATCCCTGCGGCAGATCGTGCAGTCATTAGTGGAGCCGAGTGCGGTGATTACTGAGGGATTCCGGCTGCAGACTGTGGTGACAAGGGATGGACTGCAGCATGCCGGGGTGCTGTTGGAGGAAAGTGGTCTGACGCTGACACTGGGGCTGCCGACGGGCGAGCGGATTTCGCTGCCGAAGGAGCAGATTGAGGAGCGACGGAGTGAGCCGATCTCGGCGATGCCGGTGCTGACCGGTCGGCTGTCGGCGCAGGAGTTTGCGGATCTGGCAGCGTGGCTGTCGAGTCTGACGGAACCGGCAGCCGGGAATTTGCCGCCAGGTGGGCCGGGAAACGCGGTCAGCGACCGGATCCAGCGAAAGGAAGATCGTCTGATACTGTCTGACGGGGACGGTGTCATTGGGGAGTATGTCTTTCGTGATCCGAAGATTCTGCGTCCGTATTTTGCGGGCCTGCGGTCTGTTTCAGGCTTCCAGGTAACTCGCCATCATCCTCCGCGGCCGGGTGTGGATGCCGTGGATCATGACACAATGCATCCGGGGCTGTGGCTGGGTTTGGGTGACTTTACGGGAAGCGATTTCTGGCGTAACAGGGGCGAGTGGCGTCATGTGAAATTCGCAGAGGAGCCGCGAGTTGAAAACGGTGAAATTCGATTTGCCACCATTTCGGAAATGCGGAATGAGCAGGGGGAGGTTCTGGGCAGTTTGATGACTCGAATTCGGCTACTCAGTCGCAGCGGTCAGCGGATGATTGTTTGGACGGCGGAGTTTTCGAGTGAGGGGCGGGAGCTGGTGTTTGGGGATCAGGAGGAGATGGGCTTTGGTGCTCGCGTGGCGACTCCGCTGACGGAAAAGTCCGGTGGTCGGATTGTCAGTTCTGCGGGGCGCAGCGGTGCCGCGGCGACCTGGGGGCAGGCTGCGGACTGGTGTGACTATTCGGGGACGCAGGGCTTGTTGCGTCCCGGGATTACGCTGCTGGCGGCTCCTGCGAATTTTCGTGGCAGCTGGTGGCACAATCGGGACTATGGCGTGTTTGTGGCCAATCCATTCGGTCGCGAGGCGATGAAGCAGGGTGATCGAAGTGAGGTCAGGGTGCCGCGCGGAGAAGTGTTTCGGGTGGAATTTGCCGCGGTTTTGCATGATGCAGCGGAGTATTCTGCGGAATCCGCCTGGCAGTGGTATTTGGAATTGTCAGGCGGGCAGCCTGCTGCCTCCGGCAGGTGAAGTTATCTGCATCAGGCCATGTCATCAACGGGCAGGCCACGTTCCAGCCTGATGCGGCGAACTTCGGCGAGCACGGCTTCAACGATTGCCGAGTTGCCGGCGATGCGGAAGTACTGAGTAAAGTTAACCAGCAGATTCACGCACCAGGTGGCGATGGCCATGGAGAAGTGCAGCAGGGAGTCAGAGATCCCGGTATAGCTGGTCAGTGAAACGGCAGTTGCGGGATCCGCAATGGCACCACAGCAGCCGGTACCGAGAGCCATCAGAAAGGTGAACATAATTCCCGGCAGGATGCCGTACTTGAGTTTTTGGTTGGCCTTGTGAAGCTGGGGAGACAGGCTGTAAGCCGCTGATGTTTCTTCGATCCAGCGGCCGGTACCCATAAAGTATGTGAACAGCAGGGCGTGCACCATGGTGACGCTGGTGAGTGCAAACAGGCCGATGAGGATGTGGGTACCGATGCGGCGATTGACATCCGGGTCGCGTCCGCCGAGTGTCATGGGGTCGCCGATTTGCAGGCCCATGAGCAGCGAGGCCAGCATCGTTACGTTGGCAAGGACGGCCAGCGTGAGGAAGATGCGTTTCATGGAAAGGTCCGGACGAGGTCTGAGTGTGCAGGCAGAAAGGGGATACCAGCGATGCTGTGGTACAGATGTTCTGCAATCGCATTATTCTGCGGCTGAGCAGTCTGCAAACACCCGGTCTTTGTCTGACCGGCAAGTTTCCCGTTTCCGGCGAACAGAGAGACGAAAAAAGCCGCAGGCATTTCCCTGAGGACGCCTGCGGCCGCGGTTTTTGGTGACGGACAGTGCCGGATGCCGTTCACTGCAGTTTCATGACCGTCTTCTGTTCGACAATCTGGTCAATCTGCTGGCCGAGCTGTTTGATGGTCAGTTCCATGGTCAGGTCAACGTCGGACTGGGCGACTCGACCGGCCTTCTGGTCGAACAGCACTTTCCCTCCGCCTTTGGCACTCTTCAGCGTAATTTGCTGAGGCGAGCCTTCCTTGCTTTTGATGGTAATTGTCGGCTGCATTTGAATTTCAGCAAAGCCGGTGGCAGCATCGATTCCGTTGAATGTCAGTTTGGAGTTGATCGTCATGACGCCCACGGGCATATCGACATTCTGGACGTTTTCCCAGGATTCCCCCTTGCGGATGCCTTCCGTGGGCAGTGTGACGGCCGACTGGGTCATCAATTGCTTCAGAGTATCCTCGCTCATTGCTCCACCGGAACCTGCGAGGGCACTCAGCAGTTCTTCCGGCACTTCCACTGCACCGATCTTTCCTGTGGGCTGCATGGTGACTGCAAAGGGCTTGTTGATGATGCGGCTGAACACATCGGCCATACTTTTGGCGACAGGTGATGTGGGAGCAACTGAATCACTGGAGTCATACTTGAAGCCACCGACGAGGCCACCGTCGGATTCCACCTGGACACGTCCAATCGTCTGGACCATTTTTGCATCGCCGTTGGAGGCGATTTCGTTGATTTTCCAGTCCATGTCGAGGGTCTGCTTCAGCTGCATGCTTTGCTTCTGGCCACCGAAGGACATTTGCATCTTCGTCGACTGTTCCACGACATATTTGAGGGATTCATTGGAATTGAACTTCCATGCCAGTTTTTCCTGCGCGATGGCAGGGGTGATGGAAGCCAGAGCGAGCCCCAGCAGCAGCAGACGACGAAGGGTACCTGACAACATGAGTGGAGTCTCCAGTGGCGAGGACGCTGTGAGTAAGGAAATTGGCTGCGAGTTCCCGGCAGGAATCGCGACCGGATGATCGGTCAGACACTCTTTGAATATATCAGAACCGGCAAATTCTGCAGAAGACTGAAATGGCAGCTTTCGAGTTTCGGGCAAATGTGCAGTGGAATTTACGTCATATTCACACGGAGCGGGCTGATTGCAGTCGTTTTCGCAGCATGTTCAGGGCCGTCCGAGCCGCTCGCTGGCGAAAAATTGCCAGATTTCCTGACATACTGACGTCCGCTGTCTCCAGTTCGTCGGCCGATGCGAGTGCGACCATGCCGCGTCTGACAGAAACTCCGCCAGGGGCCTGCTGGTCCTCGACGGGCGATGACAGCAGAGCCCATTTGCAGGAATGGCTTCGGAAATAGCCTGTCATCAGATCGCGAGCGAACTGAGGCCAGGTATCAAGCGAGCATCCGGGCTCCCAGACAGGCAGCACGAGGGATTCATGAAGCACAGAGGCTGTGGCGGGTTTTTCGGTGAGCCACATGGCGATTTGACCGCCGGTCACAGCACCCTCAAGCAATGCCACACTCTGACCGCTGGAAATCAGCAGATCTGAAGTGACATCGTGCAGCTCTGCATCGCCCTCTCCAAACACGGCCATTCCCAGTCGTTCGCGGATCCGGAGTTCCGTTTCTGTGCACAGGCTGCGAGCGGTTTCTGCTGATGCGGCGCGGGCGGTGATCCAGAGGGAGATCACGGCTTCGCTGGCGGTAATTCCGACTTCCGGATTGCAGCCGCGGGCGGTCAGGCCATCCAGCAGTCGTTCCGCCTCGGATTCCCCGTAGCCGAATGTGCGAATGACTGTTCGACACATCTGAATCCCGCTGTCCAGCAGGTGGGGACGAATCAGGTGTTCGAACATGGGCCGCATCTCGGCAGGAACTCCGGGCATGGCTGCGAGCAGGCAGTCCTGCTGAGCGTTGGGGCCGGAGACTTTCAGCAGGATGCCGGGGGCCGTACCCCAGTCGTTGCGAACAGCCGTGGCCTGTTCCGGGCGATCGGCCTGTACGACATTGCGAGCGGGCATGGGGCGTCCGCGAGCGGTGAACATGGCTTCGATACGCTGCAGTGACTCAGCATCACGTACAAGCGGCTGGTGGAAGGCGGCGGCCATGGCCTCGCGTGTCAGGTCGTCCAGTGTGGGACCGAGTCCGCCGGTAATCAGAACTGCCTGGGATCGTTTGGCTGCCCGCTGCAGTTCCTCAATGATCAGGTCCAGTTCATCGGGCAGCGTGGTGTGCCGCATCACGGTCCAGCCCAGTGACTCAAGTTCCCGACTGAGCCACTGGCTGTTGGTGTCAAGTTTTGAGCCGCAGGTCAGTTCGGTGCCGATGGCAATGATTTCCGCGTGTGCGGTGGTGCCCATCCGTGCTATTCCCATTCGATCGTGGCTGGCGGCTTGGAGCTGACGTCGTAAACGACACGATTGATTCCGCGGACGGAATTGATGATGCGTGTGGAGATGCGTCCGAGCACATCCCAGGGGAAGTGGAACCAGTCAGCCGTCATGAAGTCTTCCGTCTGCACGGCTCGCACCGCAGCGGTGTTTTCGTAGGTGCGGTCATCCCCCATGACGCCCACCGACTGGACCGGCAGCAGCACAACAAAAGCCTGCTGAATCTGTCGGTACAGACCTGCGGCGTGCAGTTCTTCGATCAGGATGGCGTCCGCTTCGCGCAGGATTCTGAGGCGATCCGGTTCAACGGCACCGAGGCAGCGAACAGCCAGTCCGGGGCCTGGGAAGGGGTGTCGCCAGACCATTTTTTCGGGAAGCCCAAGTTCTGCGCCCATCCGCCGAACCTCGTCCTTGAACAGGTCCCGCAGGGGTTCGATCAGTTCAAATCCCAGCTCTGCCGGCAGTCCACCCACGTTGTGGTGAGACTTGATGGTGGCAGCCGGTCCGTCAGGGTTGGCGCCACTTTCGATGACATCGGGGTACAGGGTTCCCTGTGCCAGAAAGCGGGCATTGGGGATGGACCTGGCTTCTTCCCGAAAGACGTCGATGAAGGCCTTGCCGATGATTTTGCGCTTTCGCTGCGGATCGGTGACACCGGCCAGTTCTGAAAGGAACCGCTGTGAGGCATCCACGACATGCAGATCGGTGCGGAAGTGCTCAGTGAACTGCTCTTCCACATCCTGCCGCTCACCTTTTCGCAGCAGCCCATTATCGACGAAGATACAGGACAACTGATCTCCGATGGCGGCTGAGATGAGGGCAGCAGTGACTGCCGAATCGACTCCACCGGACAGCCCGCAGATGACTCGATCACTGCCGACGCGTTCGCGGATCAGCTGTTTCTGCTGTTCGATCAGTGAGCTGATCTGCCATGTGCCGTGGCAGCCACAGATGTGACGGACGAAGTTGGCAAGCAGTTGACCTCCGAATTCGGTGTGAGTGACCTCGGGGTGAAACTGCAGGCCGTAGATGGGCAGATTGCGGTGTCGCACGGCGGCGTTCGGGCAGGTTGCTGTCGATGCGATGGCCGTGAAATCGCCGGTGAGAGTTTCGACCTGATCACCATGACTCATCCAGGCCGTGAACGTATTTGGAAGTCCGTCGAACAGCCGGGAATCTGCGGAGTCAATGCGGGAGCAGGGGGCGCGGCCGAATTCACGGGAATGCGCGGGCAGGATGCGTCCACCAAGGGTGTGGCAGGTGATCTGCATGCCATAGCAGATACCGAGGACCGGGATTCCCAGCTGAAAGATGGCGGGGTCAACTTTGGGAGAACCAGGGCCGTAGACGCTGGCGGGGCCTCCGGAAAGAATCAGGCCGCGGGGAGCGAGTTGCCGGATTCGCTCGGCAGTCAGATCATGTCGCACGATCTGGCAAAAAACATTCTGATCGCGGACTCGACGAGCGATCAGCTGGGCGGTTTGAGACCCGAAGTCCATCACCAGTACCAGCTCGTTGGTGGCGCCGGCGGCTGTGGAATTGGTGTGGTCTGGTTTTGCGGTGCCTGACATCTTTGGCTGGTCTTGGCTTCTGAGCAGTTCTGGGGCGGCTGCCGCTGCTGCGGATTCGCCGGGGAAAAGCGTCAGAGCGTACCAGAGGGCGGGCGAAGGTACCAGGGAGCGAGCCCGTCTCTGGTCTGGAATGACTGATTTTGAAGGACCGGGATTTCCAGGTTTCCCGCGGAAATTCCCCTTCGGCCTACAGGATGAACGGCCGGACCGCTAGACTTCAGGGGCCAGTAATTCAGCGCTGTCGCAGGTTGTGCGGTGACTGGCTGTACTCAGGATCAGGTTCTCTGCATGTCTTCCACGACGTCCGGTCTTGCTCGCATCGACTTGCCGCCGACCATTCGCAGGCTGCTGGGGCGCGTGCGCACGCGACTTCGCAGGGATGCCCTGCTTGCCGGAGTGCTTTGGATTGCCTGTGCATCTGCAGTGCTGTTCTGGGGAACTCTGGGGATTGATGCCGGCTGGTTTCAGCTGCAGCGTCTGGAACTGCCGGTGGGTTTGCGGTCCATATTTTTGGTGCTGCTGATTCCGGTGGTACTGGTGCTGCTGACCCGTCGCGTGCTGCGTCCCATGCTCCGATCAATTCGCGATCAGGATGTGGCGCTGCTGCTGGAGCGCCGATTTCCGCAGTTTCAGGATCGTCTGGTAACTGCGGTCGAGTCATCGCGGGGGCTGCCGGTGCATGGCCCTTTATCGCTGGAGATGCTGCGGCGTGCGGTCAATCAGGCTGAGCTGCAGGCGGCGACTGTGCAGGAAGCCGACCTGTTTGAGACTCGCCGGTTGCGGCGGCTGGCGACTGCGGCGGCGGTGCTGCTTTGTTCAATCGTGATCCCGTCACTGTTCAATCCGGGGCTGCCACAGCGGTGGTGGAATGCGTTTGTGCTGTGTCAGGAAGTGTACTGGCAGCGAACCACGCTGGTACAGGTCGCGGCGATAGCGCAGCCTGACGATCGGCGGGTGGAGTTTCGGCAGCAGGATGACCGATCAGACTCGCTGGTCTACCGGCATCCGCGATCGGCCGATCTGGAGCTTGAATTTTCGATACCGGAGCAGGATCAGGCGACCGGGCGAACGTGGGTTGTGCCGGGGCGAATTCGTGTGGACGTGATTCGGCAGGATGGCAGTCGCAGCCGTGCGTGGGTGAGTTCGTCCGGTGGTCGTCGCTTTCGATTCTTTGTCACGCAGCTGCGGGAACCGGTGCAGATCGAGGTTCTGGCCGGTGATTACCGCAACCTGCAGCCCTGGCTGGTGGAAATCGTGGACGTTCCGGGGCTGGACAGTATCCAGCTGCAGTGTGCATATCCGGAATACACGGGCTGGAACCAGCAGCGTGAGACGGCGGTCACTGTGACCGGCAGCGAACTGCCATTGCCTGAAGGGACCGCCTTTCAGTTGTCAGCTCGCTCTGCCAAACCGTTGCAGTCAGCCCGAATTGTCACCGAGCGATTTGAGATTGAAGGCGACCGTGTGAGCAGTCGGGTGGTGTTTTTTGACGGTCGCGGGGATTCGGTCAGCGGGACAGCTCTGATTGCAGCCGACGGGGTGACGATCACGGCCGGATTTCGGGTGCTGACGACAGCCGAGTCTGAGTCACTGAGTGCGGTCGTGGCAGCGGGGGGAGACAGCAGTGAATCGTTGGGCACGATCAATCCTCAGCAGCTGGCAATTCCGCCAAATACCAGCCTCCGATTTTCGCTGCATGACATGGACGACGTGAAATCAGCCAGCCCCGAGACACTGCGGATTGCCGGAGTGCGGGATGTGCCACCGGTCGTGGTGGCGCAGATGACGGGGATCGGCAATTCTATTACGAAGCGTGCTCGGATTCCTGTGGCGGGTCGTCTGCGGGATGATTATGGGCTGCAGTCGGCGCGGTTTGAGTTTCAGGTGGATGACGAAACTGGCTGGCGTCCGAGAAATTTCCGAACCACTCCACAGCCCGGCAGCACGGATTACAGTCTCAGTCGCAGTGCGGACGAAGCCTGGGAGTTTTTTGAGGTGCAGCCGCTGGAACTTTCGGAAGGGCAATCGCTGACGCTGTCGGTGGTGGCAGCAGATGGCAATCCATCGCCTGGCCCCGGCGTCACTCGCAGTGCTCCGCTGGCATTTCAGATCGTCAGTGATGATGAGTTGCTGTCGATTTTGTACACTCGGGAAATCGGTCTGAGGACTCGGTTTGAAGAAGTGATCGGTCAGTTGGAGGACATTCGTCGCGACCTCGAGTTTCATCGGCAGGTCGCTGTGCGGGCCGATGCGGCGGGGGCTGCTGCTGCGGAAACGGATCTGGCCAGTCTTGCCACGTGTGGCAGCCGTTCGGGGAACAGTCTGCGGCGGCAGGCAAACGAGCTGAGTGCGATTATTGAGTCCTTTGAGGAAATCGTGCGACAGCTGGTCAACAACGCGATACCGCTGCACAACGCGGAAACGATGCAGGCCGGGATCGTGGATCCGCTGAAGCAGGCTCGCGATTCGGCCATACCGCAGGTGGATCGTGCGGTGGCCGCGTTTCGCGCTGCTGTGACGGAGCGACAACCGGCAGCCGAGCTGGCAGGTCAGGCGGAGCAGGAAATCTCAGATTTGATTGCCGCGCTGCGGGGCGTGCTGGACAATGTTCGTGATCTGGCGGAGTTTCATGAGGCTTTGCGGGATCTGAAGCAGCTTTCTGAAGAGCAGCAGCGGCTGATGGAAGAGACGAAGCGACTGCTGAAGAATCGACTGCTGGATGATCTGTTGAAATGACACGCCGAGGCGTGGAATCGAGGACTGCGATGAACGTGGTATCTTTGCTGGCGGGACTGATGGGTCTGGTGTTGCTGGCCGGCGCATGGACGGGGCAGCCACCTCAGGGAACTTTGGGCAAGCCGGCGGACCCGCCGAAAAACGGGTCTGCGGCGAAAGATCCGCAGACGCTGCGCAATGAGCAGATTGCGGTCAGTGGACGGTATGCGCGATTTGAACGCATGCTGATGCAGATGGCTGATATTCTGGGGCGACAGGACCCGGAGCGTGCTGATTTGCTGCGCAAAACACTGGGTAAGGGCCGTGAAGACCAGGTTCGGGAGGATCTGGAAAAGGCCATTGCCCTGCTTGAGTCGGGTGAATTGGGAGCGGCGTCTGAGAAGCAGACGGAACTGCTGCAAAGTTTTCAGTCACTGATGAAGCTGCTGCAGAGTGAGGATCGTCGCAGTGCGGTGGAGCGTGAGCGAGAGCGGCTGAACGGGTTATTGAAGGATCTGCGGAATGTGATCGGTGAGCAGCGATCAGCTCGTGCCGCCACTCAGAATGAAGAGTCACCCTCGAATGCGGCTCCCGGGCAGCAGAAGGCGCTGGAGGGAACAGGGAAGCTGCTGGACGAGATGCAGCAGCACGATCAGAAGTCTGAGGGTGAGAAGTCTGAGGGCGAGAAGTCTGAGGGCGAGAAGTCTGAGGGCGAGAAGTCTGAGGGTGAGAAGTCTGAGGGTGAGAAGTCTGAGGGCGAGAAGTCCGAGGGCGAGAAGTCCGAGGGCGAGAAGTCTGGCGGGCAGAAGTCTGGCGGGCAGAAGTCTGGCGGGCAGAAGGGGCAGCAGCAGACACCGGGGTGTGATTCTCTGCAGGAGGCAGAGAAGCGTATGCAGCAGGCGCTGGAGGCATTGCAGCAACAGCAGCGTGAGCGGGCCTTGAATGAGGAGGATGCGGCGATTGAGGAGTTGCAGGAGGCGGCGGAGAAGCTGGAGGAGCAGTTGAAGCAGCTGCGTGAGGAAGAGAAGGAGATGATGCTGGCTTCGCTGGAGGCTCGTTTCCAGCGGATGCTGATTGTGGAGACTCAGATTCACGAGGGAACAACTGCGCTGGCGGCTGTACCTCAGAAGGACTGGCTGGAACTGTCGTATGGGCGTTGTCGTGAGCTGGCTCAGCAGCAGACGGAACTGGCTCGCGAGTGTGCTCAGACGGTTCTGCTGTTGCGGGAGGACGGGACGTCATCGGCGATACTGTTGGCGGCGGAGGATATTCAGGCGGACATGAATTCTGTGGCGGAGTGGATGCAGCAGTCGAATGTGTCTGAGCTGACGATTTCGGTGCAGCGGGACATTCTGGAGTCATTAAAGCAGCTGGTGGAGACGATGCAGCGTGAGATGCAGCAGATGCAGGAGCGTCAGCAGCAGGAAAATCAGCAGCAGCAGCAGGGGCAGCAGCAGTCTCCGCTGGTGGATCTGATCGCGGAGATTCGGATGCTGCGTAACCTGCAGCTGCAGGTAAACCGCCGGACAAAACGGGTGGACGATTTACTGGAGGGTGCGAGTGACTCAGAACGGGCGACTCTGTTGAAGCAGGTATCAGAACTGGCTGAGAGGCAGCAGAAGCTGTTTGAGTCGGCAAAGGATCTGGAGAAGCAGGGACGCGGGGGAGCCGGGGGATGAGTGACGAAGAGTTGCAGGACAATCCCTTTGCAGCTCCGACGGAGAGTCTGCACGCGGCTGTGACGGAAGCCACCGATGACTGGTATGAGCTGCGGGGAGAGACGCTGGTGTGCCGCAGTTCACTGCGTCTGCCGAGGTACTGTTTGGTGACAGGCGAAGCGTGTCCGGATTCGGTTGCTCTGAATTTTCCTCTGTACTGTCAACCGGGGTTCAGTTTGAGTCGCCTCGGATCAATGCTGATAGTGATTTTTTTGGTGGTGGTTTGGCTGATTGGCTGCATTGTCCTGGGGGGAATCCTGACCAGCCGGGGAGCACCGGTGGCTGTAATGATTGCGTTTGCGATTGTCGGAATAGGTATTCCCATAGCCGTTGGGCTCGTGGCGGTCCGTCGATCTTCGAGTGCCACAAAGCTGCCGGTGACAGCGTTCCTGTCTCCCGGCAAACATCGAGCGAGGCAGTGGATTTCGTCGCTGCCGCTGGTCTTGATTTTGCCGATGATGGCCTTGGACTCGACGGGTGTGTTGCCGAGGGGCATCGGCGGCTTTTGGTTTCTGCCGTTTCTGGTGATGAATATTGTCAGTCAGCGGCTCTGGCTGCGGGGCCTGCGGCTGAAGCTGAAGCCGCGCGAGGATGGGCTGTATGAGGTCACAGGATTCTCGCCGGCATTTCTGGAGCGGCTGAGGGAACAGGCGGCTATGAGGCAGGCGTGAGCAGGGCATGACGACGCAGGAACCCGGAGAGTCGGACAACCTGTTCGCGCAATCGAGAGTGTTGCTTCAGGCGGCGCTGCTGGAGCAGGCTGATACCTGGTACCGGTTGCAGGGCAGGGCAGTTATCTGCCGGAGCACACTGACGTTGCCGGCAGATTGTCTGGCGACGGGTGTGTCAGGGGATTTGTCTGCCACCCCGCTGCAGTTGCAGACGGCCGGTGGCCTGCGTGCGGGGCGTATTCTGGTCCGGCCTCTGCTGTTGGTGTTGTCGAGGATTTTTCGGAAGGCCCCGAGCGTGCGGGTGTAGGCCTGGATCAGCACCAAAGTGGCTCGCCGAAAAACACTTCTCCGATTATTTGTTGTGTCTCAGGTTCTGATAATGCCAGCCCTCGTGGTGCCTGGGCTGTGGCCGTGGGTATTCCGGCATGAAGCCGGATTGTTTGAGCTGAGAGGTTTTTCGGATGAGTAGCTGGCATGTCTTGAACGTCTGGAATTCGGGAGTTTGCGATGAATGATGTCGGTGCTGACAGTCCGTTTGCTCCACCGTCAACAGATGACCGCGGTTTGCAGGTGGATCGTCCCGCCACCTGGTTTCAGTTGGAGGACACCGAGGTCGTTTGCGGCCGTGAACTGCGACTTCCGGCTTACTGTCTGGTATCCGGTGAATCGGTATCCCTGTCTGAACCGCTGCAGCTGAAGGTGGTGGCGGGCACTGCCTGGAGTGCCTCGCTGCTCGCGGCAATTCTGCTGGGGGTAATTGCGATGGCGTTTGGCGGCTGGCTGGCTGGTTCAGCTCTGCAGAATTTGGGTGTCACAAATCTCTGGATTGGCGGCAGCCTGTTTGCCATTGGTGGTGCCTTTCTGGTGGGCAGTCTGGTGTTGACAGCGCGTCAGACATTTGTGCAGGTGACGGCAGGACTGACACCAGACAGGTTGTTCTGGAAAAACTGGCTGGAACTGTGGCCTGCGACCATTTTGCTGTTCATCCCGGGACTGCAGTCTGACAATGCTGCAATCTGGGGTGGTGCGGCCTTACCGGTGGAGCTGGCGGCCTTCGTGTTTTATCGCTGGATGCTGCGTGGGACTTTTCTGAAGGCGCGGCAGCGCGAATCTGGGTTGTTTGTGTTGAGTGGATTTTCGGAGGTCTATCTGACAAGACTTCGCTCGGTGGCCAACGCGTATCCTGCAAACACTGCTGAAAATTCGTGAAAGTTCGAAAAAACCGGGGATTTCGGCCTCTGACCCGGCTTCAATCTTCGACGGTTCCGTGGAAACAACTTATCAGATGTAAAAAAACGTTGACACAACCTCATTCAGATCCAACAATCTGCGACGCGAAAGGATTCGCTGACAGGACTGATTGCATGATCGGTTCTCGGTCGCTGCCGGTGGCTGCAGAAAACTGAACTTCTGCCGTCGCCCGGAGCTGGCACACGGGATTGGTTTTCCCTGTGTAACGCCTGTGCGACAAGACTCCAGGGACGGAACAGTTTCATTCGTCTGTCCTTCCAGGAGTTGCCATGTTTCCACAGTATTTTGATGCCGATTCCGGATTGGAGTCCCTTTCGGACATTGAAGGCTACGAATTTCTGAATGATCTGGACGCAGGCTTTGAGGAAGAGCTGAAGTCACTGGGTGTCGATCCTTCGGCTCCCACGGCCGCCAAGCCGGGCTCTGAAGAGAAGGTCATGATGCTGGCTGCTCGTTATGCTGCCGGTCTTCCCCTTTGGCATGAAGACGACTGCTATGACCACGGTCCGGGCAGTATGGGTAATCTGGTCGTCGAAGATGAAATGAACGACGACAGCGAAACTTTTGATCTCGCCTGATCAAACGTTCGAAGCAATCGGAAGCTGGTCCAAACGCCGCGATTTTCGCGGCGTTTTTTATTGCATGACCGGTCACCTTGACCCTGGGGCAGCATTTGTGCCGGGGCGTCCGGTTGACAATGATCGGCGATAGGCTTCGTAGCTGCTGCGATAGCGGGAAGGCGGAGCGGAATTGCGAATGGTGGTATCCTGGCGTTCGCGATCTCGGCGAGCATCGCCTTCCCGGGCTGCCCCGCTGCCCCCAATTCCCAGGCTGCGAAGCATCTCTTCAAAGGATTTCTGAGACAGCGATTTCTCCCGCTGCTGCTGTTCGTTCTGTTCGCGCTCATCCAGTTGCTGCTGCATGCGGTCGGCGAACTTTGCCAGTTCATCTTTGGTCCAGCCCAGTTCCTTGAGAAGTTCCGGATCAACTTCACCGCGTTCGAGGTCCTTCTGGAGGCGTTTCAGAGCCAGTCCAGCGGCCTGTGCTGCTTCGTCCACTTCTGTTTTGCGTTCCTGTGCTGAGTCATTCTGTGACTCAGCCGGCCCTGCTGCTGCGGGATCAGCTGGGCCGGGATTGTCATCGGGGCCCTGACCGGCCCCGGGCTGCCTGCGGCCTGTGCCTGCCGCCCCCGACTTTCGCGGACCATCGGATGTGTCACTGGATGGATTACCTCCCCCCGTGTGCACCCCCCCGGATGCCCCGGGCTGCCCCGTTGGTCCCTGACCGCCACCTCCGGGCTGCTGACCACCACCTTGAGACTTATTGCCAGGCTTGCCCCCCGCCTCTGCGTTACCCGACTGCTGACCGCCTGACTGCTGCCCACCCGATTTCTCACCGGACTTTTGCCCTGCAGGTTGCTGCCTGTCGGACGGTTGGTCGGTTTTGGGGGAGTCCCCGGATGCAGTTTCTGATTCGCCTGGGGGCTGGTCACCCTGCTGGCCGTTCCCTGACTCGCCAGTACCCTGCGGATTTCCGCCATCCTGCTGCCCCTCGCCTGCCTGCCGCTCTTTCGTGCCTTCGGAGGCCTGACGGGATTTGGACTGCGAACCCTGCTTGCCGGGACTCTGGCCAGACTTGTTCTGCCCGGCCGCTGCTTCCGGATTTCCGGAACCTTCAGCAGCTCCACCGGACGAGCCATTGGCCTGTCCTTCCGCCTTCCCTGACTTTCCACGTTCGGACTTCTGACCGGCTTGTGACTGGCTGGCGGAATTTTGTTCACCGGATTTGCCGGCGGAGGATTTACCGGGTTCAGACGCACCCTCTGCGGTATTTTCACCGTCGGCAGGGCTGCCGTCTGAGCCTTTGCCATTAGTCATGCTTCCTTCGGTATCGCTGCCCTCGGCCTTGCTGCCCTCGGTATTGCTGCCTTCGGTCTTGTTGCCCTCGGCATTGTTGGCCGCGGTTTTGCTGCCTTCGGCTTTGTTGCCTTCGGCCTTGCTGCCTTCGGTTTTCCTGCCTTCGGTCTCGCTGCCTTCAGTCTTGCTGCCTTCGGTTTTGCTGCCCTCGGCTTTGTTGCCCTCGGTTTTGCTGCCCTCGGCTTTGTTGCCCTCGGTATTGCTGCCTTCGGTCTTGTTGCCCTCGGTCTTGTTGCCTTCGGTTTTGCTGCCTTCGGTATTGTTGGCTTCGGCTTTGTTGCCCTCGGCCTTGCTGCCCTCGGTATTGCTGCCTTCGGTCTTGCTGCCCTCGGTCTTGCTGCCTTCGGCTTTGCTGCCCTCGGTCTTGCTGCCTTCGGCTTTGTTGTCCTCGGCCTTGCTGCCCTCGGCTTTGCTGCCCTCGGTCTTGTTGCCTTCGGTTTTGTTGCCTTCGGTCTTGTTGTCCCCGGTCTTGTTGTCCTCGGCTTTGTTGGCCTCGGCTTTGCTGCCCTCGGTCTTGCTGCCTTCGGTTTTGTCGCCTTCGGTCTTGCTGCCTTCGGCCTTGCTGCCTTCGGTTTTGCTGCCCTCGGTCTTGTTGCCTTCGGTCTTGCTGCCCTCGGTCTTGTTGCCCTCGGTCTTGTTGCCCTCGGTCTTGTTGCCGTCGGTCTTGCTGCCTTCGGCTTTGTCGCCCTCGGCCTTGCTGCCTTCGGTTTTGCTGCCCTCGGCTTTGCTGCCCTCGGTCTTGTTGGCTTCGGTCTTGTTGGCTTCGGTCTTGTTGGCTTCGGTCTTGTTGCCCTCGGTTTTGTCGCCTTCGGTCTTGCTGCCTTCGGCTTTGTTAGCTTCGGTCTTGTTGGCTTCGGTCCTGTTGTCCTCGGCTTTGCTGGCTTCGGTTTTGTTGCCGTCGGTGTTATTGGCCGCATTCCTGTCGACGGGAGCCTC
>VFQT010000438.1_pt1 | contig 62236 bp, 54 predicted proteins | sample 3512381 | NCBI WGS metagenome assembly VFQT01 (sample SAMN10412376, study PRJNA504923) | tailings metagenome | isolation source: Relicate 2 Philex TSF3 active mining site | place: Philippines: Tuba, Benguet | collected 2017-08-29
TGGCCGCCTCGGTCTGGGTGGGCGGACAGATCGTTCTGGGCGGTCTCGTTCCCCGCTTGCGGGCCCGACACCCCGAGAGCCTGTCGACCGCCGCGCAGGGTTTCGCCCGCGTGGCCTGGCCGGCCTTCGGGATCACCGTCGTCACCGGGATCTGGAACATCCTCGAGGTGTCGTCCGCCGACACCGACTCGAACTACCAGGTCACCCTGTTCGTGCACGTGCTGCTGGCCGTCGCCACCGCGATCTTCGCCGCCGTCCACTCGATGGGACGGGGGAAACTGGCCTTGGCCCTCGGAGGGGCACTCGGACTGCTCACCGGTCTCGGCGCGATGTTCGTCGGCCTCCTGTTGCGAACCGGTGGTTGACGACTAGTTGCGGGGCACCTTGCTCCACGCCACGTCGCGATCCACGCGGACGTCGCCGGGCAGACCAAGGACGCGTTCGCCGAGGATGTTGCGCATCACTTCGCTGGTGCCGCCCTCGATGGAGTTGGCGCGACTGCGCAGGAAGGCCTTCTGCGGATTCTCGAGACCCATCGCGTGCTCGGGACGGATCATCTGGTAGCCGCTCGGGAACAGCATTCCCTCGGCCCCCATCATCGACACGGCGAACGAGTAGATGTCCTTGTTCAGTTCGGCCATCGCCAACTTCGCGATCGAGCCCTCCGGTCCCGGGTCGCCCATCTTGCGGTTCTGCGAGGCGCGGATGTTCGTGAGCCTCAGCAACTCCGCCCGGATCCACAAAGCGGTCAACTCGTCGCGCGTCGACGGGTCGCGACGATCGGCCGGAAGTTCCTTCCACACCTTGAGGGCGTCACGAATGGGACCCGAGCCCTTGGCCGGAATCGCTCCACCGATGGAGACGCGCTCGTTCATCAGCGTGGTGAGCGACACCCTCCATCCGTCGCCGATGTTGCCGAGCATCTCGTGGTTCGGAACGCGCACGTCGGTGAAGTACACCTCGTTGAACTCGGCCTCGCCGGTGATCTGGTAGAGCGGACGCACCTCGACTCCGGGTGCCTGCATGTCGACGACGAACGCCGTCAGTCCGGCGTGCTTCACGGCCTCGGGATCGGTGCGGACGATCAACAGTCCGAATCGCGACAGGTGGGCCAGGGTGGTCCACACCTTCTGGCCGTTCATGATCCATTCCTCACCGTCCTTCACGCCCTTGGCGGACAGGCCGGCGAAGTCCGAGCCGCTACCCGGTTCGGAGAAGAGCTGGCACCACACCTCCTCGCCGGTGAACAGCGGCCGCAGGTAGCGCTTCTTCTGCTCGGGCGAGCCCCACACCGCGACGGTCGGACCGCACATGCCGTGACCGATCGGGTTGCGGGCCACCGGATTGGGAGCCCCGGCGGCGAAGAGACGCTCGTTGATCGTTCGCTGCAACTTCGGATTGAGTCCGAGACCACCGTGACCGACCTCGAAGTGGACCCACGCCAGACCCTTGTCGAACTGCGCCCCGAGGAAGGTGGCGGCGTCGGTGGAGCGCGGGGGGAACTCGGCGAGTAGCTCGTCGATGAGCGAGGAGACCTTCTGCTCGTCGCTGGTGAGGGTCATGGTGGCGGTCATGGGCGAAAACTAGCCAACCGTGAGGGGGCCACGGGCATCGGAGACGTCAGTTGAAGGGCGCCATCAGACGGCGGAACTCGTCGCGCTCGGCCCGCCCGAGTCCGGGGAACGCCGCTCGCAACGACATGACCCCACGCAGACGATCGTTGTCCCCGTTGCGCAGGTACACCGCCTTCAGATTGTTGAGCATGCGCTCCACGATCGACATGGGAGGGGTGATGGCGAGGAATCGGACGTCGAACCGCTGAGCCGCGCCCAACATCTCGGCGAACAGACGCGCGCATCCCGAGGCGTCCATGATCCGACCCTCGTGGAAGGGGTCGGCGAAGACCTCGGGCACCAGGCCGTGGGTCGGACGCTCGGCCACGAGGAAGTGACCCGGCATCCCCACGCCCACCAGGTCGACCCCCACTCGCCGTCCGACCTCCATGGCGATGACGGAGAGCGAGATGGGAATTCCCCGTCTGGTCTCCAGAACCTCCTCGATGAAGGAGTTCCGCGGGTCGTAGTAGTCGTCGCGATGCCCGGCCAACGCGCCGTCACCCCGGAACAACGAGCGACAGACCCCTTCGATCGTCGGACTCGCCACCGCGGCCGCCAGTTCGTCGAGCTTCGTCAAACCGGCGACGAGGTCGACCTGCGAAGTGAACCCGATCGCCGCCGGGAGGAGCAGTGCCAACTCGTCGAGGGCCACGTCCCCGCCCGCGGCCACGGCGTCCGAGAATCGACGCTTGGCCCACGCCGAATCCCGCACCGACGACCCCACACCGAGAATCGTACGCCACTACTGTTCGCTCCATGTATCTCGGAGCACACGCCCTCACCCACCCCGACAAGTTGGCCATGGTCATGACCGGTTCGGGCTATCGGCAGACCTTCGCCGAGTTGGACGCGGCCGCCAATCGTCTGGCCCACCTTCTGCGCGACGCCGGATTGAAGCCCGGCGATCACGTGGCGTTGTGCATGGAGAACCACGACCGCTATCTCGAGGTGCTGTGGGGCTGCCAATACGCGGGCGTCGTCTACACGGCCGCCTCGTCGCGACTGACGAGCAAGGAACTCTCGTACATCATCAACGACTGCGCGGCCCGGGTGTTCATCACCTCGAAGTACAAGGCCGACCAGGCCGCCGAGGTGCTCGCCGACACGCCCGGACTCGAATTGCGCCTGATGCTCGACGGCACCATTCCCGGATACGAGAGCTACGAGGAGGCCGTGGCCGCCCGACCGGCCACCGCGCTCCCGAATCGGATCGCCGGTACCGACATGTTGTACTCGTCGGGCACCACCGGACTTCCCAAGGGGGTCACCAAGCCCTTCGTCGATCTGCCCCTCGAGACCACACCCACCTCGGTCGCCCCGTCGCTCGCCATGCTCTTCGGTGCCACGTTCGACAGTGTCTACCTCACCCCCGCCCCGCTGTACCACGCCGCCCCGTTGCGCTTCACCATGGCCGCCCAGAGCATGGGCTGCACGGCGGTCGTGATGGAGCACTTCGATCCCGAGGAGTTCCTGTCGGCCATCGAACGACACCGAGTCACCCACACCCAGGTCGTGCCGACGATGTTCGTGCGACTGCTCAAGCTCGACGAGAAGATCCGAGGCAAGTACGACGTTTCATCGCTGCAGACCGTCATCCACGCCGCCGCGCCGTGCCCCATCCCGGTGAAGAGGCAGATGATCGAGTGGTTCGGACGCATCATCCACGAGTACTACGCCGGGACCGAGGGGAACGGTTTCGTGTATTGCAACAGCGACCTGTGGCTCGCCAACGAGGGCACCGTCGGTGTTCCGATCGGCTGCACCATCCACATCTGCGGCGACGACGGCGAGGAGCTTCCCAACTACGAGAGCGGCACCATCTTCTTCGAGGGCGGCGCCACCTTCGAGTACCACAACGACGCCGAGAAGACCAAGAGCTCGCGACACCCCAAGGGATGGAGCACTCTCGGTGACGTCGGATACCTCAACGACAACGGCTGTCTGTTCCTCACCGACCGCAAGGCGTACATGATCATCTCCGGTGGCGTGAACATCTACCCGCAGGAGGCCGAGAACGCCCTCGTCACGCACCCCAAGGTGATCGACGTGGCGGTCTTCGGGGTGCCCAACGATGATTTCGGCGAAGAGGTCAAGGCTGTCGTCCAGCCGGCCTCCATGCCCGAGTCCCCCGAAGCGGCCCGCGCCCTGGAGTTGGAACTGATCGCCTACTGCAAGTCGCAGTTGGCCGACGTCAAGTGCCCGCGCAGCATCGACTTCCGCGCCGAACTTCCGCGCCACCCCACGGGCAAGTTGTACAAGCGCCTCCTCAAGGACGAGTACTGGAAGAACGCCGGGCGGTCGATCTGAGCGCTCAGGCGCCCATGATCACCATTCGGATCTCGGTCATCTCCCGCACCGAATAGGCGGGGCCCTCGCGGGTGTTGCCGCTGTCGCGTAACCCTCCGTACGGCTGCTGATCGGCTCGGAACGTCGGCACGTCGTTCACGACCACTCCGCCGAAGTCGAGCGTGCGCACCGCCCGCAGCGCGGTCGCGATGTTCGATGTGAAGATGGCCGCCTGAAGTCCGAAGTCGCTGTCGTTGGCCACCCGAAGGGCCTCGGACACGTCCGAGTACGTCGACACCGCGACCACCGGGCCGAACACCTCCTTCGCACAGATCTTCATGGAGGGAAGGGCGTCGACCACGACGGTGGGGCGAAGGACCCCGTCGGCGTCGACATCGCCTCCGAACAACACCCGCCCACCGTCGGCGCGTGCCTCGTCGATCCACGACCGCACGCGATCGCGTTCGGGAACCGAGATGAGGGCCGACACGTCGGTGCTCTCGTCGAGAGGATCACCCACCACCAGACTCGACACCTGTTCGACCAGGGCTTCGACGAAACGTTCGGCGATCGATTCGTGCACGAGGATGCGCTGGGTGGAGATGCAGGACTGACCGGCGTGGGAAAAACCCGCCACCTTGATCTTGGCGGCCGCGGTCATCCAGTCGCCGTCGGCCTCGATGATGACCGGAGCGTTGTTCCCCAGTTCCAGACCCACCCGCTTTCGCGGGGCCCGAGCCCGGATGCCCCAGCCGACGTCGGGTGATCCGGTGAAGGTGACCAACGCGATGTCGGGGTGGTCGACGATCGCGTTGCCCACGGTCGACCCGCCGCCGGTGACCACACTCAGCCATTCGGCCGGTAGACCGCACTCGTCGATCAGCATGCGGGCCAGAAGGATCGACGTCAGCGGGGTCTGCGAGGCCGGCTTCAACACCACGGCACACCCCGCGGCGATGGCCGGGCCGACCTTGTGGACCACGAGGTTCAACGGGAAGTTGAACGGGGCGATGGCCCCGACCACGCCGATCGGTACGCGCATCGTGAAACCGATCTTGCCGTCCCCGGCCGGGATCGCGTCCATGGCCACCATGTCGCCCACCAGGGTGCGGGCCTCGACAGCGGCGAACTGGAACGTGCCCACGGCGCGGTCGACCTCCACGCGGGCGGTCTTGATGGGCTTGGCCGACTCACGGGCCACGACGAGGGCGAACTCCTCGCGACGAGCGGCGAGTCGAGCGGCGGCCTTGTCGAGGATGTCGGCGCGCTTCCAAGCCGGCAAAGGATGCCGCATGGCGTCGCGCGCCGCGATGACCGCCCGGTCCACGTCGTCGGCGGTGCACATCGGCACCCGGCCGATGAGCGAGTCGTCGAAGGGAGATCGCACGTCGATGTGTCCCGTCGTCGAGATGTGCGACGAACCGGCGAGGGGAACGGGGGTGACTTCGGCGGACATGCCGACGAACGCTAGTGGCAACGGCGATACTGACGAGGTGGCCATCCCCCGACACCGTCACCCGTACCTCGAACCGCACCTCGACGGCGGCTTCATCGCCTTCGCCCATCGGGGTGGAACGAGCGAATGGCCCGAGAACACCCTTCCCGCCTTTCGTCGGGCGGTCGAACTCGGATACCGCTACCTGGAGACCGACGTGCAATCGACGTCCGACGGCCTGCTCGCGGCGTTCCACGACGACGACCTGCGACGCACCTGCGCGCGCCCGGGACGCATCAGCGAGATGCCGTGGTCGGCGGTGCGCGAGGTGCTCGTCGACGGACGCGAACCGATCCCGCTTCTCTCCGATCTGCTCGAGGAGTTCCCGGAAGCCATGATCAACGTCGACGCCAAGAGCGACGCGACCGTCGAACCACTCGTCGCCTTGCTCCGTTCGATGAAGGCCCTCGATCGTGTCTGCATCGGATCGTTCAGTCATCGACGCCTCACCCGGGTGCGTGCGGCCCTCGGCCCCTCGGTGTGCACGAGCGCCAGCCCGCGAGAGGTGGTGGCGTGGGTGACCGGTCGGATTCCATCGGGCCCGTCGTGCCTGCAGGTGCCCGTCCGTCAAGGTCCGGTGAAGGTGACCACGGCCGGGCGGGTGGAGCGCGCCGAGCGGGCGGGGCTACCCGTCCACGTGTGGACCGTCGACCACCCCGAGGACATCCAACGGCTGATCGACATCGGGGTGCACGGGGTGATGACCGACCATCCCGCCGTGTTGCGCGACGTGTGTCGTCACAACGGATTGTGGCCGACTACCTGACGAGGGGCACGACCTCGTTCATGAACCTGGCCATCTGCTCGTCGGCCTTCTTGTAGGAGTCTCCGAGCATGTGCGGGAAGATCGTCATGTACTCCAGACCCAACAGGTCCTTGTAAAACTGCACACCCTCGGCCACCTGTTCGGGCGTGCCGAGAAGGATGGTCTTGTTGTCGACCGACTCCTGCAGCGTGGGGATGAGGCCGGGCTTGGCGGGCTTGCCGTCCTCGCCCATGTATCCGCGACTCCATCCGTAGGGCCCGAGGAACTTCCAGAACTCGTCGTGTCCCGGGATGGCGCTCTGCCACGCCTTCTCGTACGAGTCCTCGATGCGCACCGAGATCACGAGCATGCGCTTGGCCCCCGGCGCCGGAGCCGTTCCGGTGGCCGCTTCCTGCTTCTCGGCGTAGGTGTCCCAGAAACGCTTGATGAAGCTGTGGTGCTGATTCCAGAAGACGGCGGAATGTCCGACCCGGGCCACGTAGTCGAGGGTCGGAGGACTGGTGACCGCCTGCCAGATGTCGTAGGGATAAATGGGACGGGGGACCAAGGTGAGGTGCTGCACCGTGCTGCCCCGGTCGGGAATACCCGGAAGCGGAATCTGGAAGTGCTTGCCCGAGAACGAGAAGGTCTCGTTGTCGAGGGCCCGCTTGATGATCTCCATCGACTCCTCGAACACCTCGCGGTTCAATTCGTCGTCGGCCGCCTTCTCGGGATTGTCGTGCGAACCGATCGACACGCCCTTTTCGTTGAGATGCAGAACCTCGCGGGGAACGGTCCCCCGACCCACACCCAACATCCCACGACCACCAGACAGGTTGTGCAGGGTGGCGAAATCCTCGGCCAGACGCAGCGGATTCCACTGCGGGACCACGTTGAACATGGCGCCCAGACGGATGCGCTTGGTCTGGGCCGCGATCCACGCCGAGATCAACAAGCCGTTCGGGATGACCTCGTAGCCCTCGTACTGGAAGTGGTGTTCGGTGGTCCAGAAGGAGTCGTAACCCAAGCGGTCGGCCTCGATCGCCGAGTTCACGTAGTCGAGCGTGGCCTTCCACATATGTTCGTTGGAGTAGCGGCGGTCGAGCGGCGCCGGCGGGCCACCGCCCGCGTCGTCCATCTCGACACCACCGAAAAAGAACGCTCCGACCTTCATGCGAGCCTCCCCCGAATCGTCCGTCGTGCACCGACAGTAACACCGGCCCCAGAACGGATCAGGGGTCGTCGTGGAATCGCCGAGTGGTGGTGGTCACCACGACCTCGCGGCCGGCCCTGAACACGCGGCGGTCCGAAGGGGCGTCGGCGATGGCCTCGCGCGTGGACGCCGCGTCGATCACCAGGAAGTCGGCGGGCGCTCCGACGATCACGTCGACCTCCGGTCGATCGAGAACCCGTCGCACTCCGTTGGACACCAGATCGAAGGCGACGTCGGGCAACTGGTGGGCCGCCATCACCGCGAGCGCCGCGGTCTCGAGAGGGTCGCTACGACCCACCGGGTTGAAGGGGTCCTGCACGTTGTCACCGCCGAGGGCGACGGAGATCCCCGATTCCCGCAACAGGTCGATCGGAGCGATTCCACGAGGCATCGCGCTCGGCGCGTCGCGTCCCTGCAGAAAGAGATTCGTCGCCGGTAGCGGGACGACCGCGATGCCGGAGTCGCTCACGGCCCGGGCGATCTCACGTTGGGCCGCGACCGACTGCACCGACAGGCTGACGCAATGGCTCGCGGTCACGCGATGGGCGAATCCCGACGACGACACCTGCCGAGCCAACTCCGGCAGTGTGAGCATGTCGACGTCGAGCGTCTCGTCGACGTGAAGATCCAGACCCACCCCGGCCTCGCCGGCCGCGGCCAGGGCCTCGCGGATCATTCCGGCACCGTCGGCCTCGAGGTGCGGGCAACCGCCGACCAGATCGACCCCGATGGCGAGCGCCTCGCGCAACGCGCGTCGGTTGCCGGCCCCCTCGGTTCCCGCCATCGGCGAGTGCACGAGTGCCACGATCTGCACGTCGGCCAGATGGCGCGTGGCCTCGCGAGCCGCCCGCACCGCGCGCAGGTGCGCGTGATCGCCGTCGCTCTCGCCCACGTTCACGTGCGTTCGAATCAAGGTGACGCCGTTGGCCACCAGCTTGCGGATCGCCGCCACGGCTCGGGCGGTCATCTCCTCCACGCCGAACTCGCCCCGCTCCTCGGCGGCCACCCAGGCCTCGATGGCCCCCATGAGATCACCGGCGGGATTCGGCACGCGTTCGGCGGTGAGTGCCTTGTCGAGGTGCGCGTGCGGCTCACCGAGGGCCGGCAACACCAACCATCCGTCGAGCGACGTACCGATCCCCGGAGCCGACGCCGGCTCCACCTTCGACACCAGACCCCCGGTGATCTCGATGTCGACGAGTGATCCGTCGCGCAAACGCCCTCGCCGCAACCAATGGGACCCCTGCGATTCGATCGACATGTCGCTCTCCTGTTCGCGCGAAGCGCGCCGTTGTGGAATCGTAGGCGAGTGCGCACCGCGGTCTGGATCTACCCCGACGAGTCCGCGCACGCCATCGTCGACGGCGTCGTGGCCCTCGACGCCGCCGGAATCGACGAAGTGTGGATCGCCGACGAGGGCGTGGCGCGCGAACCCATGACCCTGTTGGCCGCCGCCGCTCGCGAGACCGACCGCATCGGCCTGGCCGTGGGCATCACCTCGCCGTTGTTGCGCCATCCCGGCGTCGTCGCCTCGACGGCGATGACGGTCGACGAGTTGTCCGGAGGTCGCGTGACCCTCGGGTGGGGTGTGGGCGGCCACGAATCCCTCGGACCGTTCTCACTGTCGACTCCGCGTCCGGTGGGAGTGGTGCGCGACGCCCTGGAGACCGCCGCGGCGGTGTTCTCGGGTGCGACCTCCCCGACGTACTCGCCTCCGGCGCACGCCGCACCCCCGCGATCGATCCCCCAGTTCGTCGGCGCCCGTGGTCCGCAACTCAATCGACTCGCGTCGAAGCTGGCCGACGGCGTGTTCCTCTCCGGTTTCACCGACTCCGACGTGGCCGAGCCCATCGCCGTCGCCCGTTCGATCCGACCCATCCACGTGAACCTGTGCGTTTCGGTTCGATACTCCGGTCCCGCCGACCGGTGGTCGATCGCCGGTGACCCGAACGAGGTGGCCGAACGGTTGCGCGCCATGTACGAACGACACCGTCCGGACACCATCGGAATCGCCCTCATCGACCGACAGCCCCTCCCGACCATGATCGACCGGGCGCTCGAGACGTTCAGGGCCCTGCGATCGGGTCAGCAGTCGCGCACCACGTCGTAGACGCGCATGGTGCAGTCGCGCCACAGATCGCCCATCCGCTCGTCGACCTCGGCGACCTGCTCGGGCGTGATGCGCTTCCAGAGTTCGCGGCTCTCCCACCAGATGACCGCGTGCACGAGGTGAACGTCGCCCTCCTCCACCCACATCTGCTTGCGCACGAAACCGGGAGCCGACTCGAGGAATCGACTCCACACCTGCTCCTCGCGGGCCAACCACACGGGGCGCAGTTCGTCCGGCACGGCGAAGGAGAGCCATTCCACGACCACGAAGCCGACTTTAGCGATGCCTATGCTTCCCCCGGGGGCGAACATGAACGAAGCGCGCGACTACGACCTCACGGGACCCGAGAACGCCAGATCCGTCGAACGTGGCTTGGCCGGGGCCGAGTGGTACCACAGCCCCGTGTCGCGCGAGGAGATGTTGCGGATCATGCGTCGCACGAACGGACGCGCCGCCTTCGACACCGTCCTCTGGTTGCTGCTCACCGTCCTGGCCGGTTGGTGGGTGGTCGCGACGTGGGTCTCGTGGTGGACGTTGCCGGCCATGTTCGTCTACGGAACGCTGTACGGCTCGGCGTCCGATGCCCGTTGGCACGAATGCGGTCATCGCACGGCGTTCAGGTCCAAGTGGGCGAACCTGGTCGTCTACCACCTCGCCTCGTTCATGGACGTGAGAGAGCCGGTGTCGTGGCGATGGAGCCACAACCGCCACCACGCCGACACGATCATCGTGGGGCGCGACCCCGAGATCGCCTACCCGCGTCCGGTGCGATTCCACCGGATCGTCGCCGACATGTTCGGACTCCTCAGTACCAAGGCCGAATTCGAGAAGTACGCCGCCAACCTCAGAGGTCGCCTCACGCCCGCCGCGGCCGACTACGTGCCCGCGCGCGAGGCGGGCCGCGCCGTGTTCTGGGGTCGCGTCCACGTGTCGGTGTGGCTCGCCACCATCGGGGCGTCCGTCGCGACCACGAGCCTGCTCCCTCTGGTGCTGGTCGGTCTACCTTCGTTGTACGGACGCTGGCTGTTGGTGGTATTCGGAACCACCCAACACGCCGGTCTCGCCGAAGACGTCCTCGATCACCGACTGAACACCCGCTCGGTGCACATGAACCCGGTGTTGCGATTCCTGTACCTCAACATGAACTACCACCTGGAACATCACATGTACCCCTCGGTGCCGTATCGCAATCTTCCGCGCCTGCACGAGTTGATCCGCGACGATCTACCGCCGGCGCATCGGGGGCTCGTGCACGCCTATCGCGAGATACTTCCGGCGCTCTGGAAACAGCGTCGCGACGTCGAGCACGACATTCGGCCGAACCTGCCGTCAGCTTCCGCGTGAGTCGACGGCCCACTTGCCCACGACCCGATTGGCCAGCCAACCGAAGAACGTGAACACCAGAACACCGAGTCCGCTCGACACGATCACCGCGGCCAGCAACTGCTCGCCGTCCAGTCGCGCGGCGTACCGCTTCAACAGTTGGCCGATACCGACCTCGCCCTGACCGAAGTAGAAGTCCCCGACGATCGCGCCGATGACCGAGAGCCCGGCCGAGATGCGCAAACCGGCGAAGACCGCCGGCAGGGCGGCCGGAAACATCAACTTGCGCAACCGGGTTATCCGATTTGTGTTGTGCAGCGTGAGCAGGTCATGAAGACCCTGCTCGGCCGAAAGCAATCCGAAGAGCGTGTTCACGATGATCGGAAACAAGGCGATGATCACGCAAATGAAGACCCGGGGCATGAAGCCGTAGCCGAACCAGAAGCCGATGAGCGGAACGATGGCCAGGATCGGGATGGCCTGCAGGACGACGGCATAGGGGAAGATCGCCCGTTCGACGAACTTGGCCTGACTCATGATCACCGCGAGCAGGAAACCCAAGAGGATTGCCGTGAGAAGACCCCAGAAGGCGGTCTTCGAGGTGGCGAGGAGGCCCTCCATCATCTCGGAGAAGTTGTCGCCGTTCGCGAAGCCGACGGTCCACACCTCATGCGGAGGTCGCAACAGGAAGCGGCGCTTGGGGTCGAGGATGACGTAACTGACGAAGTACCAAATGCCCAGGATGAGGGCTCCGGTGAGAACGGGGGGAAGGACGATCCGAAGATCGAAGCGCGCTCGACGACTCATTCCCCACCCCCCCAAACAACCAAACTGCGACAAATTGTCGCTTTGTGTACACGAGCCGTGTACGTAATGCGACAAATTGTCGCGTTTTGGTCGGTCATGCGTGGGCTCCCCTCAGGGCGTGGCTGATCTCTCCGGACAACTCCGCGAACCTCGGATCAAATCGAATCTCCGGACTCCTCGGATATCCGAACGGAACGTCGAACGACGCCACCAGTCGGCCCGGTCGCGCCGACATCACGTACACCTTCGTCGACAAGAACACCGCCTCGCTGATCGAATGGGTGATGAAGAGTCCCGCGAATTGCTCCGTCTCGAACAAGCGCAGGGTTTCCTCGTTGAGCCGCTCGCGCGTGATCTCGTCGACCGCACCAAAAGGTTCGTCGAAGAGAAACACGGGAGGCTTCATCGTCAGGGTCCGCGCCAGCGAGGCCCGCATGCGCATTCCGCCCGACAGGGATTTGGGAAAGTGATTCTCGAAGCCCGACAGACCCACCAACTCGATCGCCTCGGTCGCGAGTCGCCGTCGTTCCTCCTTGTCGACCCCGTGCAACTCGGCCAGCAACTCCACGTTGCGACGCACCGTTCGCCACGGCATGAGCGTGGCATCCTGGAAGACGTAACCGATCCCGCTGCGGTCCACGTCGACCGTCCCCGCCGTCGCGTCCAACAGGCCGGCGGCGATTTTGAGCAGAGTCGACTTCCCACAGCCCGACGGCCCCACGATCGTCACGAACTCCCCTCGCGACACTCCGAAGGACACGTCGGACAAAGCCTCGGTACCGTCGGGAAACCTCATCGAGATGTTGGAGAAGGTCAATGTCGCCACGTTGTCGGCCCCCGGGTCACCACTGTCGAGATCGTCCGACATGGACGACGACGCGATCATAACCCGTCGAGCTCCGGGCCTCCGGTCCCGTCCCATCGCGACGTCTCGCGGGGCACCTCGTCACTCCGGAAGTTTCCTTTTCGTAAAACTTTGGTGCGTCGGCGCGGTTTCGCCGGTCGGTCGTTTTGCCAACGACTACCGTTCGCTCATCCCGACAGTCGGGTCCATTCAGGGGAGGAAAACATGAGGAAAGCACGAGCACTACTCGTTCTGCCCATCGTCGCCGCGACCGCGCTCGCCGCGTGTGGTGGAGACGACGGAGGAGATTCGGCCGCGAGCGGCGGTGAAGGATCGTTGTCGGCCGACTGCCCGGCGACGATCGTCATTCAGACCGACTGGTTCCCCGAGGCCGAACACGGTTCGCTGTACCAGATGCTCGGAGCCGACTACACCGTCGACACCGAGAAGAAGATCGTCAGCGGCAGCCTGATCGACTCCGATGGCACCGACACCGGCGTCGACCTGGAGATCCGCACCGGTGGTCCCGCCATCGGCTACTCGCCGGTGTCCACCACCATGCAGACCGACACGAGCATCACGCTCGGTTACGTCAGCACCGACGATGCGGCGTTCAACTACGACACGGTCAAGACCTTGGCCGTCGTCGCTCCGCTGGAAATCAACCCGCAGATCATCATGTGGGATCCCGAGACCTATCCCGACGTGGAGACCATCGCCGACCTCGGTGAGCAGGGAATCACGCTCAATGTGTTCGCCGGAGGCTCGTTCCTCGACGTGTTCGTCGCCGAGGGAGTCGTGAGCGAGGAGCAGATCGACCCGTCCTACGACGGATCGCCCGCCCGCTTCATCTCCGAGGGCGGCAAGATCGCCCAGCAGGGCTTCGCCTCCGCCGAACCGTTCCAGTACAAGAACGAATTCACCGATTGGGGCAAGGACGTCAAGTACCAGTTGATCCACGATGCCGGATTCCAGATCTACGCCGCCCCCTTGGCAATCCGTGCCGATGACAAGGAGACCCTGGCGCCCTGCCTCAAGAAGTTCGTGCCCGTGGTCCAGCAGGCCGCCATCGACTACGTGAACGACGGTGCCCGCGCCAACGCGATCATCATCGACGCCGTCGCGAAGTACGCCGACTTCTGGGTGTACGGCGAGGAAGTGGCCGCCTACTCGGTGGAGACGCAGAAGGAACTCGGTCTGGTGGGCAACGGACCCGATGAGACCTTGGGCAACTTCGACATGGACCGCGCCAACAAGGTGCTCCAGCAGATGAAGGATGCCGGACTCGACGTCTCTGCCGAGCTCAAGGCCGAGGACATCTACACCAACGAGTTCATCGACACGAGCATCGGTCTCTGATCTCGTAACCACCGAACAGGTGAAAGGGGGCCGGGAAACCGGCCCCCTTTTCCGTTCTCAGGCGCGATGCCGGAACGCGGCGATCTCGACCAGTGCCGCCACGAACGACTCCACCGCGCCGGAGAAGAGCCGGGCACCCTCGTTCGCGTTGGCCGACGTGGGGTCACCGATGTGCCCATGGTCGCCGAAGTCGTTGCTCAGCCAGCCGAACTGCACCGACCCGCCGAAGCGCACCATCTCGTTGTCGGCCAGATGCTCCGGCACCGCCCGCACGGCCTTCGACATGTCCACAAGGTCGGGACGCAGATGGAGCATCAACGACGTCTCCTCGGCTCCCCCGTGGATTCCCATTCCCAATTCCGACGGCGCCGAACCCCCACCCTGATCCGCGGGCATCGACGGATGGGCGAGGAAGGTCTCCAAGCCGAACTGCAAGCGCAGTTCGCGATTCGCCATCGCCACCAGCGCACTGTTGCCTCCGTGCCCGTTGAGGAACACCAACTTGCGCACGGGCGTGGCGGCCACGCACCGACCGAGATCTTCCAGCACGCTCAACATCGTGCGCGCCGACATCCAGATCGTTCCGGGATTCCAAGCGTGTTCGTTGCTCTTGGTGTAGGCGATGGGGGGCAACAACCACGCGTCCACCCCGCGCTCCACGGCCCGGGGCACGGCGGCCTCGGCCACCGCCTCGGCCACCGCCAGATCCGTGACGAGCGGAAGGTGCGGCCCGTGTTGTTCGATGGCTCCGAGCGGCTGGACCAGCACCGACGCCGAGGTCAACGCCTTGTCCACCTCGGGTCCGCGCAGATGGGAGAGATGGCGGGACGACACGTGTGCAGGATACCGCTTCGGGCATGATGGATTCATGAGTGCCACCGACCACCGAGCCGACGTGGTGGTGATCGGTGCCGGCCACAACGGACTCATCGCCGCGTCATACCTCGCGCGCGCCGGCCGTCGGGTCGTTCTGCTCGAGGCCCGCGAATCCGTCGGCGGTTGCTCGTCCACCGAGGGCTTCGGTGGGGCTCTGGTCAACATCTGCAACTGCGATCACATCACGTTCCGCACCACGCCCGTCATGGAGGAGCTGCGTCTGGCCGAACACGGCCTCGAGTACCTCGACGTGGAGCCCAACCAGGTCAACATCGCGTGGGACGGCGGTCCTGCTTGGCCCATCATGCATTCCGTCGAGCGAACCCTCGAGGGGCTCGCGGCGACTCATCCCCATCAAGTCGACGCCTACCGCCGTTACGCCAAGGCCGCCATCCCGGTGGCCCGGCTGGTGCTCGACGCGGCGGCCGCCGGACCCGAACGCCGCAAACTCCTGTCCACCGTGATCGCCAAGGGCGGGTCCGGGGCCCGACGCCTGCTCGGGTGGAGTCGCATGAGCGCCGCCGACGTCATGCGTCGGTATTTCGACGACGAGGCCGTGTACGCCCCGGCTCTGGCCACCGGCCCGGTCGTCTGGGGTCTCTCCCCCGAGTTGCCCGGCACCGGTCTCGGTGCGCTCACCTACGCCTTCCGTCACGTGGCGGCCGTGGGTCGACCACGCGGTGGTAGCGGAATGCTGGCGGCGTCGTTGGCCCGCTCGTTCGCGGCGTTCGGTGGCGAACTTCGGACCTCCACCGCCGCATCGTCCATCGTCATCGAGAAGGGTCGCGTTCGCGCGGTGCGCACCGCCAGCGGCGAGGTCATCGACACACCGGTGGTGGTGTCGGCCGCGGATCCGCGCCGCACGATCCTCGACTGGTTGGAGAATCCGCCCGCCGGCGCCGGGCCCATGATCGAACGTTGGCGCGTCCAGGGTCATCAGCAGGGATACGAGAGCAAGATCGACGGCATCATCGAGGAGGTCCCGCGCTATCGACAGGTCGACCGCGACGTCTTCGACCGCATCGGCGTGAATCCCGACGTGGCCTCCACGATGATCGTTCCCTCCGTCGCGGACATGCACCGCGCGTTCCTCGACATACCGTCGGGCCGGGTGGCCGAGCAGCCCATCTTCTTCGCCAACATTCCGAGCGTGTTGGATCCGACCATGGCCCCGCGAGGCGGTCACGTGTTCAGCCTGGAGGCCCTCTTCACGCCCTACGCGCTGAACGGTGGTTGGGCGTCGTCCACCGAGCCACGGCGCTGGCTCGATCGCTATTCGGAATTACTCGAGAACCGGCCGCTCGACGACATGAAGGTGTGGCGGGCCATGACGCCCGACGTCTACGAGTCCGACTTCCACATGCCCGAGGGTCATGCCACGAGTTTCGCCGGCGGCCCCTTGGCGGCGTTGCGCGGCAAACCCCGGGAACTGGTCCGGTACGAGACCGACGTTCCGGGTCTCTACCTGTGCGGGGCGGCCACCTTCCCCGGCGCCGGCATCTGGGGGGCCAGCGGTCGCCATTGCGCCACGCGCGTCCTGCGTCGGGATTGAACGTCGCGACGACCGTCTCGCCGGGCGTTGTGGCCGATCAGGCGTCGATCGCCACGCCCTCGCGGCGGACCACCGGGTCCTTGTCGCTCCAGGGGAAGTTGATCCAGAGATCGGTGCGCTTCCAGACGTAGTCGGCCCGCACCACCGAATGCGGCTTCTCGTACAACACCGCGGTGCGCACCTCGCCCACCTTTCCCTCGCAGAACTGTTGCACGCTGCGCAAGGTGTGTCCGGTGTCGGCCACGTCGTCGGCGATGAGGATGCGGGCGTCGGCCAGATCGACGAAGTCCGGAGCCGGGGGAAGGATGCGGGGCACCTCGAGACGCTCGTCGACGCCCGTGTAGAACTCGACGTTCATCGTGTAGACGTTCTTCACCGACAGCGCGTAACCCAACGCACCGCCGATGAGCAGTCCACCACGCGCGATCGAGAGGATCATGTCGGCCTCGTAGCCGTCGTCGGCGACCATCTGCGCCAGCTTGCGGGAGGCCTCACCGAAGATCTCCCAGGTCATGATCTCGCGCTCGTTCGACACGCCGACTCCCTTCACGCCGGACGATTCGTCCGACGACCCAAATGTAGACGAGGCCGCACCCTCGGCGACCAATCCCCCGTTGACTTGTTGTCAACTCAGACGACCGTCACGCCCTTCAGATCGTCCTTGGGCAACGGCAGTCGCGGGTCCATCCGCTGCAGTGCGTCGAGGATGATCTTGGCCACCGCGAGATCCCGCACCCATTTCACGTCGGCCGGAATCACGTACCACGGCGCGTGTGGTCGCGAGGTCTCGCGCAGGACATCCTCGTAGGCCTCCTGGTATAGCGGCCAGATCTCGCGATCGGACAAATCGCTCGGATCGTGTTTCCAACTGCTCTCGGGATTGTCGATCCGTTTCTGCAGACGTTGACGCTGTACCTCGTGCGACACGTGCAGATAGAACTTCACGATGGTGGTCCCCTCGTCCACCAACATCTGCTCGAAATCGCGCACGTGGCGATAGCGGGCCCGCCACGTGTCCTCCGGAACGAGTTTCTTCACGCGGGGCACGAGGATGTCCTCGTAGTGGCTCCGGTTCCAGACCCCCACCTCACCGCGGGCCGGCAGTGCGGCGTGGCAGCGCCACAGGTAGTCGTGCTGCTTCTCCACCCCGGCCGGAACCTTGAAGCTGACCACCCGCACGCCGGCGGGGTTCATGCCGGTCATCACGTGTCGGACCAATCCGTCCTTACCCGAGGCGTCGCGCCCCTGGAGGATGATGAGAAGACTCTGTCCGGCCTCGGCCATCAGGCGGTGCTGCTGGAACGCCATCTGGCCGATCACCTTGGCCAGTTCCCCCTTGGCCGAGTCCTTGTCCCACCCCAACGTCTCGTCGGTGGCCCGCAGGCCGAGGTCGACGGGCTTGTTGGCCGGAATCAGGAACTTCTTCAACATTTTGTCGACCATGGTTCAACCGTATCGGAGACCGCCACGACGTCCGGGGTCGACTCCCGGCCGACGAGCCGTGTCCGCGTCAGCCGTCCTCGAAGGGACAATGTCGGCAACCACTGCGACAGCAGTAGCCGCGATCGGCCAGGAACCGCGCCGTGAAGACCGTGTAACCGCTCGTCGGGTCCCGATAGGTCGGTCGTCGGTTCCGCACCGCCACCTCGTGCCTCTTCATCACCTCGGCCCGCACGGCCTCGGCCGCCGCACCCGATCCGGCCGGCAGTCGTTGCGCCAGCGGCACCTCGATCCCGTCGGGTCGCAGACGGTCGGGCGAGGGCATTCGCCATTGTCGCCCAACTCACCGGAAAACGACGGGTCGAAATTCACACCTCTTCCTTGACCCCGGCACCCCACCGACTAGGGTACGGGCGTGCACGACGGTGGGGGCCGCGAGACGTCTGCTTCCCCGATCGTCGTCACGACGTCAACAACTCCGGTTCCGAGAGGTCCGGTCGACAAGGGGGAAAGCACGTGAAATCACGCAAACTGCGATCGGGGCGGGTCCTCGGCGCGACGCTTGCGGGCCTCATGATCCTCACCGTTGCCTGTGGTGGCAACGATGACGGCAGTGGCTCGGGCGAGACCGAGACAACCGAGGGTGGCTCCGGCAACGAGGGACCCACCACGGAAGCACCCACCACCGAACCCGAGGGCGACCCCGTTCCCGGCGGAACGCTCCGCTACGGAATCGAGGCCGACGTCGACGGACTGAACCCGACCTCGTCGGCGTTGTCCGCACCGGGCGTGTTCATGGCCAACATTGTGTTCGACACCCTGGCCGCCGTCGACACCGAGGGCAACGCGGTGCCGTATCTCGCCGAGTCCTTCACCCCGTCGGCCGACTTCACGTCCTGGACCATCAAGGTCCGCGAGGGCATCAAGTTCCACGACGGCACCGACCTCACCGCCGACGCCCTCATCAAGGCGTTCGAGCTGGAGCGCACCGATCCCCTCGTGGGATTGGCCGTCAAGCCGTACTACCCCGAGACCGGAGCCGTCGAGCGCATCGACGACTTCACGGTGAAGTACAACCTGCTCGAGCCGAACATGTTCTTCCCGCACGCGGTCACCGGCCAGCTCGGTTACATCCCGTCGCCCACCTGGGTCGACGCGGCGGTCGCCGACCCGACCTTGAACCAGAAGCCCGTCGGCACCGGACCGTTCAAATATGACAGCCGCAGCCAGGACTCGGTCACCAAGTTCGTGCGCAACGACGAGTATTGGAACGGAACCGTGTGGCTCGACGCCGTCGAGTTCTACCCGGTCACCGACCCCGACACCCGCGTGGAGCTGCTCCTCAACGGTGAGCTCGAGGGCCTGCAGACCACCGATCCGGCCCAGTTCGTGACCTTGCGCGAGGACTCCTCGATCGTGAACACGTTCGACGACACCGGTGAGGAGAGCTTCGTCATGATCAACTCGTCGAAGGCCCCCTTCGACGACATCCGTGCCCGCAAGGCCCTCACCCTGGCCACGCCGCGTCAGAAGTACAACGAGCTCTTCGGTCTGGGTGAGAACCGTCTCGCCGACCAGATGTTCACCCCGGAGAGCCCCTTCTACAACCCCGATGTGAAGCAGGAGGCCGACGACCCGGATGCCGCGGTCGCGCTGGCCACCGAGTACTGCGGCGAGTTCCCCGAGAACTGCACCGACGGCAAGATCAACATGGAGTTCCAGTGGTCCGGCCCCGCAGTGGTCCAGACCCGCATCGCCGACCTGTTCGACGAGGCGTGGAGCGTGGCGTTCAACGTGACGCGCCAGGAGATCCAGCAGGACATGCACATCCAGGAGACCGCTCTGGGCGCCTACAACGTGGTGACCTGGCGTCAGTTCGGCGCCGACGATCCGTGGGCGGACAACGTGTGGTTGATGTGCCGCAACGTGGGTGGCTTGGCCCTCAACTGGCCGCGGTACTGCGACGAGTCCCGTGACGAACTGCTCCTGCAGGGAATCAACACCGAGGACCCCGCCGAGCGGGCGTCGGTGTACCAGCAGGTCGTGCAGAACATCAACGAGGCCTACACCTACATCTTCCTGCAGCACACCATCTGGGCCAACCCGATGAAGGACACCGTCCGCGGCGTCTGCAATCGCACCACTCCCGAGGGCGTGGCACTCAAGTGCTACAGCAACGGGCGCGGCTGGTTCACCACGGCCTGGATGGGCTGATTCGACCCCATCGGTCGGAATCAGAAGAGAAAATGAGCACTGACCGATGAGGTTCTGGTTGCAGCGGGTCGCCATGGCGGTTCTGTTGTTGCTGTCCGTGAGCGCGCTCACGTTCGGGGCAATGAACATCCTTGGCGACCCGCTGTTCAACATCCTCGGCCCGGTGGCCGGGGACGTGAACAATCCCGACAGCGTCAAATTGATCGAGAAGGCCAAGGCCGAGTTCGATCTCGACGATCCCCTGGTGGTTCGCTACGGACTCTGGTTGTCCGATTTCGTCCGCGGTGACATGGGCGTCCAGTTCAGCTCGGACGGCCAGCCCCCGGTCAGCGACCTCATCAAGGAACGACTACCCAGAACGGCCACCCTCGTTCTGTTGGCCCAGTTGATGGCCATCGCCATCGCCATTCCGTGGGCCCTGGCCACCGCGTCGCGCGCCGGCCGACTGTCCGATCGCATCTCCACCATGAACACCTTCTTCCTGGTGGCGATGCCCAACTTCGCCCTCGCGATCATCCTGAAGTTCGTGTTGGCCATCAAGTTGGGCTGGATGCCCCTCACCTACGTGGCCAACGACCCGCTGTCCTCGCGACTGTGGCAGATGGTCCTGCCCGCGCTCACCATCGCCTTGCCCGTGGCCGCGGTCTTCCAGCGCCTGTTGCGCACCGACCTGATCACCACCTTGCAACAGGACTTCATCCTCATGGCCCGAGCCAAGGGTCTCTCGCGCCGTCGGGTGTTGTTCCGACACGCGTTGCGTCCGTCGCTGTTCAGCTTCATCACCGTCGTCGGTCTGAACACCGGCGCGCTCATCGGTGGCTCCATCGTCGTCGAGACGATCTTCCGCATTCCCGGCGTCGGTTCCAGCCTCGTCGAGTCGGTCCTGCGCGAGGACTTCCCCGCGGTGCTGGCCATCGTGATGATCGTCGCCGTGGCGTTCGTGCTCATCAACCTTCTCGTCGACATCCTGTACTCCATCATCGACCCGAGAGTGAGACGATGAGCGACACCGACACCCGAACCGACGTGGTCGAGACGTCCGGCGACGTCGCCGTCACCGACGAGGCGGTCAAGCGCCGCCTCGGATGGGGCTTCTGGCTGTGCATCGGATGGATCGTCCTCATGATCATCCTGGCCTTCGCCGCGCCGTACCTGTCCATCAAGGATCCCAACGCCAACTTCATCGACATGAGCGGCAAGGGTCGTCCTCCCTACGGCCCGTCGATGGACCACTGGTTCGGCACCGACAAGGACGCCCGCGACGTCTTCTCGCGCACCTTGTACGGGGCGCGCATATCGCTCACCGTCGGTTTCGTGGCCATCGCCTTCGGGCTGCTGGTGGGCGGCACGCTCGGAATCCTCGCCGGATACTTCCGCGGGTGGTTCGACCGCATCATCTCGTTCGTCTTCGTGATCCTGCTGTCGTTCCCGTCGCTCGTGTTGGCCATCATGCTGACATCGCTGATCGAGCGCAGTCTTCTCACCATCTCGCTCGTGCTCGGGGTGCTCTCCATCGCCCCGGTCGGCCGATTGGCCCGGGCGTCGACTCTCCAGTACGCCGACCGCGAGTTCGTCACCGCGGCGCGTCAGATCGGCGCGACCAACCGTCGCATCATCGTGCGCGAACTGTTGCCCAACGTCGTGATCCCCATGGGGGCCCTGGCCCTGCTCGGCATGGCCGTGGCCATCGTCGCCGAAGGTGGTCTGGCGTTCCTCGGTCTGTCGGTCGAGAAGGGCATCACCTGGGGCTCGCTCATCCAACTCGGATCCGAGGGTGCCACCACGCTCCAGAAGTCACCCTGGATCGCCTTCTTCCCCATCTTCGTGCTCTTCTTCACGGTGTTGGCGCTGAACTTCGCCGGCGACCGGTTGCGCACCTACCTCGACGTCAAGGAGTCCGCGCTGTGAGCGACAACGTCGAAACGGAGATGCTGCTCGAGATCTCGGACCTCAAGACCCACTTCCGCACCCCGCGCGGCACGGTTCGCGCCGTCGACGGAGTGTCGCTCACCCTGGAGCGCGGCAAGTCGCTCGGAATCGTGGGCGAGTCGGGCTCGGGCAAGACCATCCTGTCGCGCTCGATCATGGGCCTGCTCCCCCGTCACGGCGTGATCCGGGAGGGTTCGGTCAAGTTCCGCGGCCAGGAAATCCTCGGACGCTCCACCAAGGAGATGCAGAGCGTCTGGGGACGCGAGATGGCCATGATCTTCCAGGATCCCATGACCTCGCTCAACCCGGTGATGAAGGTCGGTCGACAGATCGCCGAGCCCCTGATGTTGCACCTCGGCATGACCAAGGCCGAGGCCCGACAGACCGCCGAGAAGTTGTTGCGCGACGTGCGAATCCCCGAGGCCACGCGGCGTCTCGACCAGTATCCGCACGAGCTCTCCGGCGGTATGCGCCAGCGCGTGATGATCGCGATCGCCTTGGCGTGCGGGCCGACGTTGTTGTTCGCCGACGAGCCGACCACGGCGCTCGACGTGACCGTTCAGGCCCAGATCCTCGAGCTCATCAACGAGCAACGTCGAGACCGCAACATGAGCCTCATCCTCGTCACGCACGATCTGGGCGTGGTGGCCGGGTTCACCGACGAGATCGCCGTCATGTACGGAGGAAAACTGGTCGAGAAGGCCCCCACCAAGGTGCTCTTCGAGCACATGAAGATGCCCTACACCGAGGCCCTCCTCGAGAGCATCCCCCGACTCGACCAGCCCTCGCATTCCCGACTGGCCGTGATCCCCGGTCGTCCGCCCGATCTGGTCAACCCGCCCCGCGGCTGTCGTTTCGCGCCCCGTTGCGCCTACGCGCGTGATCGTTGCCTCACCGAGGAGCCCCAACTCACCGTGGCCGAGAGTCCGGGTCACGTGTACGCGTGCCACTATCCGGTGGGTTCGCCCGAATATCACGAACGCCGTGTCGAGTTGTCGAGGACGACGAGCGCGGTGGGAGGTTCCAACTGATGGCCGGCACCGGTAAGGCACACCTGCGACCCGAGGGCGAGGCACTGTTGCGCGTCGAGGATCTGGTCGTCGAGTTCCCGGTGGGTCGCACCGGACTGAAGGTCAACGCCGTCACCGGAATCTCGTTCGACGTTCTGCGCGGCGAGACGCTGGGCATCGTCGGGGAATCCGGGTGCGGCAAGAGCACCACGGGTCGCGCCATCATGCAGTTGCCGCGACCCACCTCGGGGAGCATCGTCTTCGACGGACAGGACCTGACCAAACTCGACAATGAGTCCATGCGCGCCGCGCGCACCAAGGTCCAGATGATCTTCCAGGATCCCATCTCGTCCTTGAACCCCCGCCGCAAGGTGCGCGACATCGTCATGGAGCCGCTCAGCATCTGGAAGCGGGGCACCAAGCAGGAGCAGGAAGCCGCCGTCGACAAGGTCCTCGAGGAAGTCGGTATCGACCCGCAACGCGCCGCCGAGAGTCTGCCGCACCAGTTCTCGGGCGGTCAGTGTCAGCGCATCTCCATCGCGCGTTCGCTGGTGTTGGATCCTCGCATGATCATCTGCGACGAACCGGTGTCGGCCCTCGACGTCAGTGTTCAGGCCCAGGTGTTGAACCTGCTCGAGGACCTGAAGAAGGCCTACGGCCTCACCTTGATCTTCATCGCCCACGATCTGGCCGTCGTCAAGAACATCAGTGATCGCGTGGCGGTCATGTACCTCGGCAAGTTCTGCGAGATCGGAGCCAGCGACGACCTGTACGCCCGTCCCGCTCACCCGTACACGAAGGTGTTGCTGGATTCCATCCCGGTTCCGGATCCGAACGCACCGGTGGGCAAGGTCGCCGTCGAGGGTGAACCGCCCTCGCCCGTGAATCCGCCGGCCGGTTGTCGTTTCAATCCGCGCTGCCCCAGCTCCTCCGACCGTTGTCGGTCCGAGGAGCCCACACTGCGCGAGATCGAGCCCGGTCACTTCGTCGCCTGCCACCACCCGCTCTTCGGTGGCGAGGCTCCGGTCACCGTGCGCACCGCCTGAGTCAGCGGTTGCGATACGTCGGCGGGCGTTTCTCCATGAAAGCCTTCATGGACTCGCGGGCGTCCTCGGTGTGACTCGACATGATCTGCTGACGGTTCTCGAGGTCGATCGCCGACTGCATCGCGGGAATCTCGAGAGCCGTCCACATCGCCTCCTTCGTCAGGTACACCCCGAACGGCGTGTTGGCCATGATCGCCTCGGCCTTGGCCAGTGCGGCCGCCTCCAGATCGTCGGGGGCGTGCAGCTCGACCACCAACCCGATGCGGAGGGCCTCCTCGGCGTCGACCACCCGACCGGTGAGCATCATCTCCTGGGCCCGGGCCGCTCCGACGATGCGGGGCAGCAACCAACTGGTGCCGATGTCGCAGGCCGAGAATCCCACCCGGATGAAGGCCACGTTGAACTTGCTGTTCGTCGAGGCCAACCTCACGTCGCTCCCCAACACCAATGCCAGACCGCCACCGGCGGCCGCTCCGTTGACGGCGGCGATGACCGGTTGCGGTAGCGATCGCAACCGGGGAATCAGGGTGGCGATGTGCTTTTGCACGGCGAAAGCCCGTTGGGTCGGACCCATGTCGTCGGTGTGCGGTGCGGACCCGTACCCGCCCAGATCCAGTCCCGCACAGAAACCACGACCCGAGCCGGCGAGAATCACCACCCGGCATTCCGGGTCCACCGCCAACCCGGCCAGCGTGTCGTGGAGTGACTGCACCAACTCGGCCGACATGGCGTTGAGTCGATCGGGTCGGTTCATGCGCAGGGTCACGACGCCCGCGCGCGGACGTTCGACGAGCAGGACCGGTTCGGAGGATGCGTCACTCATGCGTTCATTCTGGCAGTCGGGCCCGCTTCCCGTGGACGTCCGGAGCCCTCGCGTTCGGGAGTGTTAGCGTCTCTCGCACGCCGATTCGCGGCGCTTTCGCACACATGAACGAGCCCGCCACCACTCCCGTTGCCGACGTCGACGAGCAGCGCACCAGCTGGCTCGGGGCCCTGCGCGCGGCGGCCTTCGCGTACGTCGTTTCACGGGTCATGGTCATGATCGGAGCGGCCATCGTGGCCGCCGAGATGCGCGCCGACGAGAACAAGATCCGGTCGCAGATCCTCTTCGGACTCGACCGCAAGGTCGACCCGCACGCCCGGGGACTGGTCCTGCCGCGTTCGGCGGGGCGCATGATCCTCGACGTGCTCACGTCGTGGGACGGCATCTGGTACCTACGCATCACCCGCTTCGGCTACCCCACCTTCGTCCCGCCGTCGATCACATACGAGGAACCCCAGGCGCGGGTGGCGTTCTTCCCCGCGTACCCGTATTCGGTGCGTTGGCTCGACAAGGTCCTCCCCGGTGGCGACACCCTGGCCGCGCTGGCACTCAACCTGCTGCTCGGCGCGATCTTCATCGTGCTCGTCGGACTACTCACCCGGGCCTGGTTCGGTGTTCGACACGCCAGGACCGCCATGATCCTGTGCGCGATCTTCCCCGGAAGTTTCGTGCTGTCGTTCGCCTATTCCGAGGCCCTCCTGTTGGCGTTGGCCGCCGGAACCCTGTTGGCCCTTCACCACGAGAGGTGGGTGATCGCCGGTCTGCTGGCCGCTCTCGCCAGCGCCACCCGCCCCAACGGCGTGGCCGTCGTGGTGGCCTGCGTCGTGGCGGTCGCGATCGTGGTGATCAAGAAGCGCGAGTACCGGGCCCTGTCCGCCGCCGTCCTGGCACCCCTCGGATTCGTCGGATACCAGGTGTGGATCGACGCCCACGCCGACGAACGACGGGTCTGGTTCCGCGTGCAGGGCGAGGCGTGGAAGGAGGGAGCGAGCTTCGGACTCACCGCCATCCGCCGGACTCTCGAGACCTTCACGCAACCGCTCACCTCGCCCACCGACATGATCACGGCGGCCTCGTTCCTCGGCACGTTGGGACTGGTGTGGATCGCCTGGAAACGGCATCGACTGCCGTCGGCGGCCGCCGCCTATTCGGCCGTCGTGGTGATCCTGATGCTGTTGCCCGCCACGGTCACCGCCCGGCCCCGGTTCATGTTCACCGCGTTCCCGCTCTTCATCGCCGCGGCCGTGTGGCTCGATGCACCGCGACGCAAGGAGTGGTGGCCCTACGTCACGGGGGTCTGTCTGGCCGGCCTCGTGACGCTCACCGCTCTGTACGGCGCGTACGGAGTGGTTCCCTGATGCGTGGGGCTCGATCCTGGATCGAGCGGAACCGCCTGCTCGTCTCTCTGGCCCTGTTCGCCTATCTGCCACTCCTGCTCACCGCACCCGGACGGGTGCCCGGCGACACCAAGTTGTATCTCTACCTCGACCCGTGGCGACTCATGTCGGACGCCGCTTACAGTTGGGACTCGCGTCAGTTCGGCGGGTGGGTGCCCCACCAGAACGTCGGATACCTGTGGCCCTCGGGACCCTGGTTCGGACTCTTCGATCTCGTCGGTGCTCCCGATTGGGTGGCGCATCGTCTGTGGATGGCGACGCTGCTCTTCGTCGCCGGAGCGGGCATCGTTCATCTCGGTCGACGGTTCGGTCTGAGCCCCGTCACGGTGGCCGTGGCGGCCTTCGCCTACCAGTTCTCGCCGTACGTCCTGCCGTACATCTCGCGCACCTCGGCACTACTGCTGCCCTGGGCCCTGCTCGGGTGGATCGTCGCGGCGACACATCGCTTCACCCTCGAGCGACGCTGGTCCGCGCTCGCGGTGTTCGCACTCCTGATCCTCTCCTCCGGCGGCCTCAACGCCACCGCCCTGTTGGTGATCGCCCCGGGCCCGATCGCGGTCATCGTGGACGCGGCGTGGCGCCGTCGGGTGTCCATACGTTCGGCCCTGATCTCGGCGGGCACCCTGGGGCTCACCGCGATCGTCGCCAGCGCCTGGTGGCTCGCCGGGTTGGTCGTGCAAGGGCGACACGGTTCGGCCGTGTTGTCGTACACCGAGGCCCTTCCCTCCACGGCGGCCACGTCCACCGCCCCCGAGGTTCTGCGGGGATTGGGCTACTGGCTCTTCTACGACCGCAACGACGTCGTGCCCCTCACGTCGGCCGCGTCCGTCTACCAGACCAATCCCGTCGTGATCGTCGTGGGAGCGATGCTCGTGCTGGCGGGAATGTGGGGGCTGCGTTCGTTGTCGTCGTCGGTGCGTCGGACTCTGGCGTCGATGCTGGTGGCCGGAGTCGTGCTGGCCGTGGGAGCCCATCCCTACTCCTCGCCCTCACCGGCTTGGAGTCGACTCGTGGACGACCCCCGCGGAGCGCTCAGTCTCGCTTTGCGGTCCTCCACCCGTGCGGTGCCGTTGATCGCGATGGCACTGGCGTTCGGCCTCGGTCGCACGGTCGATTCGCTTCGTCGGCGCGCCCTCGATGCCTCACGACCGCGATGGGCCGCCGGTGCGGTCCCGCTGGCGGTGGCCCTCGTGATGATCAACCTTCCCGCCCTGTGGACCGGACGTCTGGTGGATCCGGTGATGGAGCGACCCGAGTCGATACCGACGGCCTGGACCGACGCGGCCGGGTTCCTCGACGAGCGTTTCGACGGCGGACGACGCGGCGCGGTGCTCATCCTCCCCGGCATCGAATCGGCGGCGTTCCGTTGGGGTTATCCGGTCGATCCCATCCTCCCCGGACTCACCAAGAAGCCCATGCTCAACCGCGACTGGGTGCCACAGGGCAGTGCACCGCACATGGACCTGCTCTACGCGCTCGACGACTCCTTCCAGAACGGGACGGCCGATCCCCGCTCCATCGCCCCGATCGCACGACTACTCGGCGCCGACACGGTGATGGTCGTCAACTCGTATCAATACGAACGGTTCGGACTCGACGCACCGGGTCGCGCGGCGTCGCTCATCGACGATGCCCCGGATCTCGTCCGACTGGCCGAGTTCGGCGAACCCGTCGCCAACGTCGCGCCCGGGGACGACGTGGCGTCCGACCCCTTGCCCGAGATCGTGCTCTACGAGGTGTCGGACCCGACATCCGGCTACCGCTACTCGGACACTCCCGTCGTGGTGTCCGGTGACGGCACCAGCCTCGTCGACGTGGCCGCGGGTGGACTGATCGACGGTCGATCGTTGGTTCTGCACTCGGCCGCCCTCGACGACGAGGCCCTGAGCGCGGCTCTGTCGGCGTCCACCGAACTGATCGTCACCGACGGCAACCGCAAACGAGCGCACCACTGGAGGGGGTCGCAGGACGTGTGGGGCGCCACCGAGACCCCCGACGATCCCCCCGAAGACGAATTCGACAACCGACTTCCCGTCTTTCCCGCCGCCGTCGACGCCGGTTCCCGCGACGCACGTCTGACGACCGTCGACACGTCCATGGGGCCCACCGTGACGGCCACCGCGTACGGTGCCCTTCTCGCCTACTACCCCGAGTACCGCCCCGCCATGGCCGTCGACGGCGATCCCGAGACCTCATGGTTGGTCGGATGGGGTCGCGATCCGGTGGGCCAGATCCTCGAGATCCGCAGTCCGGCGCGACCGATCGAGACGTTGCGCTTGCAGCCGGCGCATCACCCGAGCGGCGTGCGTCCGGTGACCCGCGCGTCGATCAGTGTCGACGGCGAGGCATGGTCGACGCTCGATCCTGCGAGCCTCGACGACACCGTCAGCCTCCCGCGAGCGGCCACGTGGCTGCGATTGCGCATCGACGCCGTCGAACCGACGCGCGACGTCGACGACCGGCGCCCGAGTGGATGGGCCGACGTGCTGTCTCCCGATGACTCCGTCGTCGAGTACCTCGCCACCCCCACCGACGCGGTCGACGTCGTGGGCTCCGACACTCCGGTCTCCTATCGATTCGCGCGACTGCGCGCCGACGACACCGACCCCGAGCGCGCCGATCCCGAGCGCGCGATACACCGGATCTTCCATGTGGAACACGACGACGGTTTCGTGGTGTCGGCCACCGCGCGACTGAACGACGGGGAGACGACCGTCGGCGCCGACTGTCGCGACGATCTGCTGACCCTCGACTTCGAACCGGTTCTGCTGCGGGTCGCCGCGGTCGACGGGTCCGAGGTTCGCCTCGAAGCCTGTGAACCGTTGCTTCTCGGGCCCGGTTCGCGCATCCTGTCGTCCGCATCCGACTCTCCGATCGTCATCGACGCGGTCACGTTGAGATCGGCCCGCGCCACGTCGGCCCTTCCGGTGACGTCGGTCGCCGTGGACACCACCCGCACCTCGCGCACCGCCGAGGTTCCGATCTGCGCGAGCGACACCTGCTGGATCGAATCGACGGACGGGTGGAACACCGGGTGGAGCGCCACGTTGGCCGGCGAGACCCTCGATGCGCCGGTCGCCAGCGCCGCCGGACGAGGCACGTGGACGTTGGTGTCCGGACAACGGGGGGAGCTGAACACCCGCTGGACACCCCAACGACTGATGTGGATCGGCATCGTCGTGTCGGCCGTGGCGGCCATCGCCGCCCTCGTCGTGCTGGCGGTCGGATGCGCGTCGCCCACGGCACGACGGCGAACCATGGGACGGACTCCCGAAGATTCCCCTCCCCGCGCGAACCCGACGACTCGTCGACACGTTGTCGCGGCTCTGGTGTGCGGCGCGGTGGTCGCCATCGTCGTGCACCCCCTGGCCGGTGCGCTCGTCGCGGCGGTCACCATGCTCGAACGGCGAGAGACGGCCATCCTCGACCACGTTCTCGTGGGCCTGGTGGGTCTCGGATACGCCTACGTGGTGATTCAGCAGGTCCGGTACGGCACCCCGCACGGCTTCGGTTGGCCGGGGGCATACGGAAAGGTTCACGGTGTGGTCATGCTGGGAACGGTCGCCTACGCGCTGCGACTCGCACGGGACCGCACCCCGGTGTCCGGTAGAATTCCACCCTCGTGAGCCTCGAACCGCGCCCCTGCCTGAGCGTCGTCGTCCCGTGCTACAACGAGGAGGCCACCATCGAGGTGCTTCTCGGACAGGTGCTCGCCTCACCCTGGGTCGCCGAGGTCATCGTGGTCGACGACGGTTCGCGCGATCGCTCGCGCGAAATCCTCGCGGCGGTCTCCGATCCCCGGGTGCGGGTCGTCCTTCACGAGCAGAACCGCGGCAAGGGGGCGGCGTTGCGCACCGGCTTCGGCCACGCCGCGGCCGAATTCGTCATCGTCCAGGACGCCGACCTGGAGTACGACCCCGGCGAGTACTCGGTCGTCCTCGAACCGCTGCTCACCAACCGCGCCGACGTGGTGTTCGGTTCGCGCTTCCTCTCGGGTCGTCCCCACCGGGTGCTGTATTTCTGGCACAGCATGGGTAACAAGTTCCTCACGCTGATGTCCAACATGTTCACCGACCTCAACCTCACCGACATGGAGACCTGTTACAAGTGCTTCCGGCGCGAGGTGATCCAGTCGATCGACATCGAGGAGGACCGCTTCGGTTTCGAACCCGAGATCACGGCCAAGTTGGCCCGCGGTCGTTGGCGCATCTACGAGGTCGGCATCTCGTATTCGGGTCGCACCTACGACGAGGGCAAGAAGATCGGTTGGCGCGACGGCGTGCGGGCCATCTACTGCATCGTTCGGTACTCGTCGGTCGGCGAGAAGTATCTCAAGAACCTGCTCGACCGCTGATCTCAGTCGCGACGTATCGCGGCCACCAGACGCCGCCCGCGGTGCACGAGCCCCCAACGGGTGACGAGAAGCATCGACTCGGCGATGATCCGACCCGACATCTTCGACGTGCCGAGTTCGCGCTCCTTGAACCGGATCGGTACCTCGACGATCGTGAACCGCATGCGCGACAGACGCAGGACGAGTTCGGTCAGGAACGCGTACCCGTCGGCACGCGTGGTCTCCGGGGCGATGGCCGCCAGAGCCGAGGTCCGATAGGCCCGAAAACCCGACGTGCAGTCGCGAACGCGGACGCCGAGCAAGAACCCGGTGTAGAGGTTGCCCCATCGGGACAGCACACGACGGTGCAGCGGCCAGTTGACGGTGCCCCCGCCACGCACATAGCGCGACCCCACCACGGCGTCGGCCCCCGCGTCGATCGCCCGCAACATGTCGGGGATCACCGCCGGATCGTGGGAGAAGTCCACGTCCATGGTCACGATCACGTCGTTCGACCCGGCGAGCACGTGGGCGAAACCGTGTCGGTACGCGTTGCCCAGGCCCTGCTTTCCGGGACGGTGGATCACCTCGATCCCCGACGTTTCGCCCGCCAGCTGGTCGGCGATGCGGCCGGTTCCGTCGGGGCTGTTGTCGTCGACGATCACGATGCCGATGTCGGGCGCCACCTCGCGCAGTCGGGACACCATGGGGCGCAGGTTCTCCGACTCGTTGTAGGTGGGCAACACCACGCAAACCCGCACGTCGTCGAATCTACTCTCCCCCGGCGCTTCGGACCGGACTCCCAACCGGACGGTCGATCACTCGTCGAACGCCGTGACCGTCGCGCCGGGCGCGGCACGGAACACCGACACCGGCTGCCCCAAACGAATCAATGCACGCACGTCGTCGGCCACGTCGGGTTCCAGCGGTGGCTCGGCGAACACCAACGAGGCCCCCGGTCGCTCGAGTGACTCGATCAGGTCGTCGCGACCGGTGCGCTCGAGACCGGCGCGGATGTCCGACAACAACTCGGTCGCCCGCGCGCGCTGGCTCTCCGAACGTGGATCGGCCGAGGCGATCTCGACGAGGTTGGGGTCGAGTCGCGCCCGTTCGATGGGTGCGCCAACCACCACCCACAACACGGAGTCGACGGAGTCCTCGCGGACGACGCGATGAGGCAGCGCGGCGGCCGCGAAATGGAGATCGACGCCGACGTCGTATCCCGAACGACCCAGTTCGAGCAGGGTTCCGAAGCCGGTCGCGTTCAGGGTGTACGGGTCGTACATGCGGATCAGATGGCGATCGGAACGATCGAGTTCGGCGCGCAACTGAGGTGCGAGGATCGAGACGATCCGCGAATCCGTGGCCCCGGGCAGTCGCAGGCCGTCGACCACTTGGAAAGTCGTCAGAACGAGCACGAACGCTCCGACGCCCGCCGACGCCCGCCCCATCGACGTTCGCGACGCCACGGCGGTGACCCGCGAGCGGACCACGACACCGAGACACGACGCCAGGTTCAACACCGCCAGCACCCAGAACCACCGGATGGTGTACTCGTAGAAGGGCCCGAAGATCCGCGTGACCGACAACGCACCCACCAGAGCCACGGCGTTCGTCAACACGATGAGCCGTCCGAGGTCCGTTCCCCGAGCGCGTCGTGTCGCCCAGACGGTGAGCAGCACCATGAGCAGGAATCCGGGCCACCTCGACCACGAGTCGTTGGTGGCGTGCACGTGCGGACCCAGGATCCACGGGCCGACGACGTTGTACTGCGTCGTCACGATGCGGACCGCCGACGACAACGCGATGTACGGCTCGTCCGGTGACGTGAAGTGTTCGCGCAGGATGGTGAGATTGCCGGGAACCCGGCGCATCTGATCGACGATGGGGGCCGACCACATGACGAGGGTCGCCGAAACTCCGCCGACGATGGGAACGCGCCAGGCACCGCGGTCGGACCGCGTGTCGACCAGGAGAACCGCCAACGCCATCAGGAGGGCCGCCACCACGATCACCAGGTATCCGGCATGGCACTGCACGCAATGCGAACCGACCGCCACGGCCACGATCCACCGAACGGCCCTCGTGCGCGGGTCGTGCGTCGGATGGGGCGCCACCACGTCGAAGAGGAGCAGCATCATCACCACGAAGGGCAGGAATGCCATCCACACGTTCCACGGCTCGACCATGAAGTCGCTCCCCGACGAACGCAACAGCAACAGCGTCGCCAAACCGGCGGTGACACCGACCGCGCGGCCCCACCGGCGCACCACGAGCCAGACCACGGCGACGATCGACACCAGATGCACCGACACCACCGATGCCATCAGCGCGGCACTGGTTCGCCCACCCAGGGCGTACACGGGATACATGGCGACCCACAGACTCGGACCGGGGTGGGAACCCTGGAACCCCGAGTCGTCGACGATGCGTCCGGCCGCACCGACCAGCGGTGGATGCGAGAGGAAGCCCCGCATGTGCAGTTCGGCCTGGGCCATGTCGCCACAGGGGAACCACCGTGCGCCACCGAGCAGAACGATCAGCGCCGCCAACATCGGGATCGACACCAGCACCGCGATCGCGACGGAGACGGGCAGCGGGGCGAGGTTCCGCGGGGACCAACGGGACGTCGACGTCACCGCGACAGCCTAACGAGCGCGGTCACGACGGTCCGGGCGCATCACCTGGGCGTGCAGGGGTTCGAGCACCCCGACCGCCAACGCGTCCCACGTGAGCGTGCGAGCCCGACGTTGTGCCTCGACCGACAGGCGCCCGCGCAGCTCGTGGTCGCCCAACACGCGGGCGATCGACGCACCCAACTCGGACAGAGGTGCCAAGATGCCCGTCCGATCGTGCAGAACCGAACAGCGATGACCGCTGATGTCGGTGGCCACCGCGGGGGTTCCGCATCCGGCGGCCTCGGTGAGCGCCAGTCCCCAACCCTCGGCCAACGAGGCCGACGCCACCACCCACGCCTTGCGATACTGGTCGCGCAGTTCGTCGCGCTCCACCCGACCGGCCAAGGTCACCCACGTTGCGTCACGTTCACGGATCCACGACTCGATCGCGCCACGCTCGGGGCCGTCGCCCACCAGCGTCAGGCTCAGGTCCGGCACCTGCTCGCGGGCCCGACGAACCTGTTCGAGGAGATCGACGTATCTCTTCACCGGCGCCTGTCGACCCACCGCCAACACCGACGGATGCGCGGTCTTGGTCCCACCGGGCGAGAAGAAGTCGTCCACACCGACCGGCCCCGTGGTGACCATGTGGGGTCGCCAGCCAAGATGCAACAGTTCCTCGTGGGTGTCGGTCGAGGTGGTGACCGTCGGCGTGCGTCGGTACAGCGGTGGGGCCAGTCGTGTCTCGATGGTCCGACCCACGGCGGCCAACGGCGCGGGGAACATCTGGTTCCACATCGGTCCGTGTATGTGATGCAGGATCAGCACGCGGGGCTTGCGACACCAAACGGGAGACAGCCACGGAACGCCGTTCCAGATCTCGACCAGCGCGTCGTAGGAACCCATGCGTCCCGTGATTTCCGAGGCCGCCACCCGGGGGAAAACCGACAGGCGACCGCCCCGTCGCACGACGTCGTAGCCATGACGACGTTCGACGGCGGCCCGGCCCACCGCGCGCGAGGTTCGGTGCAGCACGGACAATCCGGCCTCCTGCCATCGACGCATGAACTCGTCGGCGTGATTCTCCGAGCCTCCGGCCTCGGGATCGTCGAGGTCCCTCCACGCCAAGACGTGAATCCGGCGCACACCGCGCGACGACATGTCGGTGGCCATCGCCCGCAAACGATCGCGATCGTCCACCCCGTCGCGGTCGGTCGCGTCGTCGTCGCGCATCATTGGACAGTGGCGACGATCAGGCGGGCGACGCGTTGCTGGCCCGCGGCCGTGAGACCGTCGTCGTCGCGGAGGATCACGTATCCGGGATTCAACCCCTCGACGACGCAATCGTCCCACCACAGACAGTCGACGCGCTCACCCACGCGAGCGGGATCGCCGACGAGATCCACCGGATCGACCACCGTCACCCCCAAATCGACGAGTGAACGGGTCACCGGGTCGTCGCGGTCACCGGCCTCCAGTCCGATCACCAACACCGCGCGCGCGTCGAACGAATCCACGAGAGCCACGATCTCGGCGGCCAATCCGCGCGGGTCGGTGTCGTCCACCGACGCACACGCACCGTCGGACGGCGGGACGTGCAGAACCACCGCCCGGGTCGGAACCGTGTCGGCGGTCGACAACACGTCTCGGACCCCGCACCAATCGGTCGGCGAACCTCCCCAGAGAGCCGAGTAGCCCTCCTCGCGCAGACGGCGCAGCACCTTCTCCTCGGACCGCTCCAACTGACCTGCGCCCACCACCAGCACGGCCGGCTCGGAATCGAACGATTCGCCCCGACCGGTGAGACCGGGCCACCACCAGTACGACGCGACGACCAACAGGGCCACGACGAGCGATGCGGTGGCCACCACCCTCGGGGCACCCGGTCGCGTGTCGCGTCGGGAGAACCGACGACGGCGCTCACCGACACCGGAATCGGTGCGGGGAGACGAGCGGGGGGTCAACTCTTCCACAGCCACTGGAAAGTACCATTGACCAACGACCTTCCGGGCGATGCCGACGAGGGTTCGCGACGCACGATGACCAACGTTTCCCGCCCCCGCCGCATCGCCCGCGCCCTGTCCGAACCGGGCGGTCGCGCGGGTCTGCTCACGATCGTGGCCCTCGTCCACGTGGCCACCGTGATCGGCGATCTCGACGAGAGTTGGTCCACCCCCTGGGCGTTGCGGGCCCTCGTCGTCCTGGCGGCCGGAACTCTCCTCGGGTCGATCGTCGCCTCGACGGCCCTCCCACCGGTCGTGAACCCGCGACGTCTGGGCCGGACGATTCTCGTCGCCTACGGGGTCTGGTGGTCGACACTGCTCGTCACCGTGGTCACCAACAAGGGAGTCGACGTCGGGGTCCGCGACCTGGTCGTGCCGGCTGCGGTGTTCCTCGGCTCCCCCGACGTCCTCGGATCCGTGGCCGGACCGGTGATGCTCCTCGCTCTCGTGACGACCCTGGGCGTGGTGGTCTCCGACCGTCGGCGCGGTCGCTGGCGAGTGCTCGTCGCTCCCGTCGGATCACTGCGCGCGCGACACACGTTGGCCTTCTCGATCGCGATCGGTCTGTTCACTCTCGCGCGACCGATCACCGATCTGTTGGCGCGTCAACACGTGGAGCGGGTCTCGGTCGACGCCTCCGGCGTGGTGCGACGACTGATCGGTCCACAGCTCCCGTTGTTCGTCTGGGTGACCGTCACCGTGGTGGCGCTCTCCGCGATCATGGGATCGTTCTGGCTGGCCGCCGGCCACCGGATCGTCGGACGCCGGCGAGCACCGATCCCGGCCCTGCACGCCTACGCCGCGGCGTTGTCACTCGCTTTCGTGGTGCGTCTCGTGACGCTGCTGACCGTGGCCCCCACCCGCACCGACGGCGGCGATCCGCTCTTTTACCACTCCACCGCCAACCTTCTGGCCAACGGCTTGGGCTTTCCCGAGCCCCTCAACTTCATCGCGCACCAACGCTGGACGGCCAGCGCCCTGCACGGGCCCTTGTATCCCCTCGTGCTCTCCTTCGGCTCGCGTTTCGGTGGCACGACGTTCTTCGACCACAAGATGTTCTCGCTCGTCATCGGAACCGCGGTCGTGGGCTTCGTCGGATTGGTCACCCGCCAGGTCGCCGAATCACGACACCGTCGGCGCGTCGCCATCGCGGCGATGTCGTTGGCCGCCGTCTATCCCAACCTCTGGATCATCGACGGGGTGCTCTTCCCCGAGGGACTGATGGCCCTGTGCACCACCGCCACCGTCTGGGCCGCCTTCAAGTGGAAAGCCGGGCCGGCACGACGCTGGGCCGTCGTCATGGGTGCGCTCACGGGCCTGGCCGCGCTCACCCGCGGCGAGGGACTGCTGCTGTCGGTGCTGTTGATCGTGCCCTGGGTGATGTTGCGCCGCGACCTCGCATGGCGACGTCGGGTGGCGCACGTCGCGTGGGCCGCACTGGCCTGCATCCTGGTGATCGCCCCCTGGACGTTGCGCAACGCCCGATCCTTCGAGGTTCCGGTCCCGTTGTCGACGAACGGCAACGAACTGTTCGTGTACGCCAACTGCGACGTCGTCTACTCGGGTGAATTCCTGGGCTTCTGGTATTTCCCGTGCCAGGAGGATCTGCGCGATCGGGGAATCGACGCCACCGGCGACGAGGCCGAGAAGTCGCTCTTCTGGCGCGAGGTGGGTTTCGACTACGCCCGCGAGAACATCGGTCAGCTACCCAAGGTGATCGCCGCCCGTATCGGTCGGCAATGGGAACTGTTCCGCCCCATCCAGAACACGCAGTTCGCCCCCATCGAAGGGCGGAACGAACAAGCGGCGCGGGCCGGCCTCTTCATGTACTACGGCCTGGCGGCGCTGTCGGTCGTCGGGGTCCGCCAACTGCGCCGTCGTCGAGTGGGCCTCATTCCCTTCGCGTCGCTCTTCATCAGTGTCACCCTCACGGCGGCGTACGCCTACGGAACCACCCGTTTCCGCGTGCCCGCCGAACCGGCCCTCTGTGTTCTCGCGGCGGTCGGACTGCCACCGGTGCTCCAACGGCTCCGACGTCGGTTCCCCGCGTCGGACGCCAACGACGACCGCCATCTCGACGGCCCGATGCCGGACACCTTCGCCTCCGGCGGCCGTTTCCATCCGCGTCGTCTCGTCGCGCGGGGTGCCCTCAAGTCCTGGTTGGCGTTCGGCGGCGTGGTGATGGCCGTCATGATCGCTCTTCCCGCGCTCTTCCGTTCGGTGGGAGCCACCATGGAGGAGGGTTTCATGTTGGTCTTCCCCGAGCGGGTGATGAAGGGAGCGGTCGCCAACGTCGACTTCCTCCATCTCTACGGTCCGGGTTCGCTCCACTGGCTCGCCGGATGGTTCGAGGTCTTCGGGGTCTCGGTGACCGCCGAGCGGGCGTTCGGATTGGCCCAACACCTGCTGACCATCACCGCCCTGTACGCGCTGGCCCGGCCATGGGGGCGCCGGATCGCCCTCGTCGTGGGCGCGTCGTCCACCTTGTTCGTTCTCACCCCCATCGGCTTGCAGGCGTTGGCGTGGAGCGGCGGACTGGGACTCGCGTTGTGGGCCGCGGTCTTCATGGTTCGATCGATCCACCTCGAGCGTGACGGACGATCCTCGACCACGGCCCGGGTGGGCGCCGGAATCCTGGCCGGACTCGCTCTCACGTTCCGACCCGATCTCGTCCTCGCCGTCGTTCTCGTGGGCACCTTCGCCCTGTGGCGTCGATCCCGACGCGCGTGGGCCCTCACACTGTCGGGTCTGGTGATCGGTTCGACATCGTTGTGGGTCCACCTCGCTCAGGCCGGCCCCCGCGCCGTCGTCGAGGGACTGCTGATCGACCCGGTCTTCGATCTTCGTCCGGGCCGCGAGTTGCCCCGCCCGCCGTCGTGGTCGCACCTCGACGGCGCGCTCCAGATCATCAGCGAGAAGATGGCTCCGTCGTGGCCCCTACCCCACGTCGGGGAATCCAAGCAGCTGTTCGTGTGGTTCTTCCTGCTGCCGGTCTCGGCCGCGATCGTGCTCGGCGTGGGCCTGATGGCTCGTCGTCGCGCCCGTGCCACCGATGTGGCCGGTCGATCCCGCGCCACCGTTCTCGTCGCCGTGGGTCTGATGTCCATCGGTCTGTTGCCCCAGGCCCTGCAACGACCCGACAGCGCCCACCTGCTCTGGGTGACCTGTGTTCCGTGGCCATTTCTCGTTCCCGCGGTGCTCGAGTGGTTGCGTTGGCGTCGCCCACGCGCGCATCACGCGGTCCGGTTCGCCTTGGCCACGTCGGTGCTGACCGCACTGGTGTTGGTGGTGGCCCCGTCGTACACCGTGCGCACCTACGCTCATCTGGTGAAGGACTCGGTGACCAATCGACAGCCCTCGTACGAGGTCTCGCGTGGCGACCGCTTCTTCTACCTGGGTGACGAACGTCCGTATCGCGCCACGGTCGAGGTGGTGGCCGAACTCGACCGACTCGCACGACCCGGCGAACGCCTTCTCGTCGGGCCCGTCGACCTGCGCCACACCGCCTACAGTGACGCGTTCTTCTATCACCTCTTCCCGGAGTTGATCCCGGCCACCTATTTCATCGAGATGGACCCCGGCATCGCCAATGCCGCCGATTCACCGTTGGCCGACGAGGTGCGATCGGCCGACTGGCTCATCCTCACCCGCTTCTGGTCCCAATGGATCGAGCCGAACGACTCGGTTCTCTTCGGACCCGACGAACCGAATCAGGTCGTCGAGGAGCAGTTCTGTCTGCGCGGTTCGTTCCAGAACGATCTCGCCCGCCTCTATCAGCGTTGCGAACGCGGTGACGGCATCGGACCGTACGAGGGTCCGTACCGACCCGAGTTCGACTACGCGGTGGAGGTACGGGTGCCCGTCCCACCACGACCCGACGGCACGTGCACGCCGACGTGCGACGGACTCTTCGACCCGGAGTACGCCGAACTCGACACGTCGACGATCGAGGAGAACTGAGGCGTCGGATTCAGCCCAAGGGCAGTCGTCGCCACACGGGACCGGGTAGGTGCCGCAGGATCGAGAACACCCAGCGCAACACCCCGGGCGCCCAGACGATGCGCCGTCCCGATTCGAGACCGCGCACGGTGACCTCGGCGACCGCGTCGGGCGTGGTCGCGAAAGGAGCCGGCTTCATTCCGGTGGTCATCGCCGAGTGGACGAAACCCGGACGAACGATGAGCACCCGCGCGCCCGATCCCTCGAGGGAGTCCGACAAACCCTGGGCGAAGCCGTCGAGGCCGGCCTTGGTCGACCCGTACACGTAGTTGGCCTTGCGCACCCGCTCGCCCGCGACACTCGAGAGCACCACGAGTCGACCGTGGCCCTGTCGACGTAGTTGTCGGGCGACGTGCAGACCCACCGAGACCGCTCCGGTGTAGTTCACGTGGGCCACGCGCACCGCGGACTCGGGGTCGTCGTCGAAGCGCGCCTGATCGCCCAGTTGTCCGAAAGCCAGGATCACCACGTCGGGGTCACCGTGTTCGCGACACACGCGCTCGACGAAAGTCGCGTGGGAATCGGTGTCGGCGGCGTCGAAGGCGACGGCCCGTACGTCGAGTCCGTCGCGTCGCAACGAGGCGACCTGTGACTCGGCGTCCTCCGGTCGACGACAGGCCAACACGACCGACTTCGTGGACGGCGTGACGAGTCGACGGGCGATGGCCAGACCGATCTCGCTCATTCCCCCCAACACCACGATGTTCTGGGTCTCTCCGAACGCATTCTGCACGTGGCCTCCTCAGCCCAACAGCGTCAATCGACGCGACAAATCGCTCTGCCACACCCGGTCGGGGTCCACGGCATCCCGCGTGCGACGCCACTCCTCCAACCGGGGGTAGCCGCGCACGATCGACTCGGCCCGCGTGTGGGCGTCCTTGGCCAGATAGTGCCGTCCCCCGGCCTCCAAGACCACCTCGTCGAGTCGTCGGCACAACTCCGACAATCCCGCGGCCCCGGCCGGCATGTCGACCGTCAAGGTCCAACCGGGCATGGGAAAACTGAGGGGCGCCGGGTTGGCGGCGCCGAAGCGCTTCAACACCACCAGCGGACTGGCCAACCGCGACTCCACCACCATCTCGATGCAGCGCCGCAGTGCGTCCTCTCGATCGAAGGGCACGACGAACTGGTACTGGATGAAGCCCCGCGGGCCGTACAGACGGTTCCACGAGCCGATGGAATCGAGGGGGTGAAAGTAGCCCGGGATGGATTTGATCTGACCGTCCTTGCGACGCGGTTCCTTGCGCAACCACAGTTCGTTGAACACCCGCGAGGTGAGAAGGTTCACGAGTCCGGGTGACGGAATCACCGGCGGAACGGTGGCGAGATGGCGTGGCTCGTAATGCAACGGCGCGGCCGACTGCTTCGCGTCGAGTTCGTCGAGTCGGGCGTGATCACCACGCCACAGGACCCCGCGCCCGAAGGAGCGTCCGCGGGCGAGAAGATCCACCCAGGAAACCGAGTACCGGTGCTCGTCGTCACCCACCGACATCTCGGACAACAGATCGTCGAGGTCGTCGCATCTGACGGTGCTCACCACGCAACGACTGGTCTCGATGGGAATCACCGCGAAGGTGGCGTCGAGGATGATTCCCGTCAGACCCATGCCGCCCACCGTGGCCCAGAAGAGTTCGGAGTCGACGGTGGGCGAGATCTCCCGGATCGTGCCGTCGGCCAACAACAGGCTGAGGCGACGCACGTGGACTCCGAACGAACCGTCCGCATGGTGGTTCTTGCCGTGGATGTCACTGGCGATGGCCCCACCGACGGTGACGAAACGGGTTCCCGGGGTGACCGGCACGAAGAACCCCCGCGGCACGATGATCTTCAACAGGTCGTCCAGGCTGACCGCCGCCGACGCGGTGACCGTGGCCTCCTCCGGATCGATCACGACGTCGTGAACCGATCCCGCCACGCGTAGCACCGACCCCCCGGAGTTCTGCGCGGCGTCCCCGTACGAGCGTCCCAACCCACGGGCGATCACTCCTCGAACTCCCGAGTCCTTGACGCATTCCGCCAGATCCGAGGGAGCAACCGTGGCCACACGGGCGACCGAGGGCGCGGTGAGGCCCCATCCGGTGAGGCGCGTGGAGGTGAAGTCCGTCGTCATGGGCTTCTCCATGTTACTGAAGGGCCCGAACCGACTCGGGGCGGACGGATCAGCCGACGTACACGCCGAGACCGAAAACGATCACCCACACCACGCCCATGGCCTGCAACGCGCGATCGGCGGCGAACACGTCCTCGGGAGCGGCGCCTTGCCCCTGCTCGAGCACCAGCAGGTAGCGCAGGAGCGCACCGAGCATGGGAATGATCGAGAGTTCGTAGAAGGGCCACGTGGAACCGGAGATCTCCTTGGTGGCGAACGCCCACGTGCAGTACGCCACCAAGGTGGCGGCCAGACTCACCGACAGGACGATACGCAGGAATCCCAAGCTGTACTCGGTGAGCGCCGCCCGGGTGGCACCGACGGTCTCGCCCGCGTCACGCAGTTCGGCGTACCGCTTGCCGGTCACGATGAACAGGGCTCCGAAACTGGCGCACAAGAGGAACCACGTGCTCATCTCGACGCCGGACGCCTCGGCCCCGGCGATGGCCCGGATCACGAATCCACCCGCCACCGCCATCAGATCCAGAACCGCTTCGTGTTTCAGACGCGCCGAGTAACTCACCGTGAGCACGACGTAGACGACGACCGCCACACCGCTACGCCAGTCGGGGACGAAGGCCAGACCCACTCCCCCGAGGAGCAACGCGGTGCCCACGATCCGCGCCGCGCGCAACGAGACCGCTCCCGAGGCCACCGGCCGCGACCGCTTGCGCGGATGGGCCCGATCGGCCTCCACGTCGAGAACGTCGTTCCAGTAATACGTACCGCTGGCGGCCATGCACAACGCGACGAAGACGACCAGGGTGCGCCACGAGGCCGACCACTCGTTGAGGACACCGGCCGCGCCGGGGGCGGCGAACACGAGGACGTTCTTCGCCCACTGTTTGGGGCGCGCCTCGCGAAGATGGTCCGTCGGGCTCACGCGGCCACCGGCACCGGGGAGATGGGGTCACGCCCGACCCGCACGGGCACGTTGGCCATGGCCAGCATCTGGTCGTCCCCCGCCGAGTCCCCGTAGGCGAAGACCCGGGCACCCTTCAATCCACGGGCCGCCATCCAGTCGCGCAGACGACGCTCCTTCTCGGCACCCCGACAGTTGCGGCCACTCAGGCGACCGGTGCACGAACCTCCCGACCCGACCTCGAGTTCGGTGGCCAGAACGTCGTCGCATCCGAGCAGTCGTGCCAAGTGGTCGAGGTACGCGCGATACGAAGCCGACACCAGCACCACCCGATGACCCTGTTCTCGATGCCACCGGAGACGCTGCACGGTGTCGGAACGCAACCAGGCCGGGAACACCCGTCCGGCGAACCGCTCGGCGGACGACTGCACGTTGGCCAACGGGCGTCCGGCCATGGCCGCCGCGGTCGCCAGGTTCTTCACCTCGTCGCGGTCGCGACGGACCAAGGCCAACGCGAGCGGCCAAGCGCGTCGCGTCAGTCCGAGGTACCAACGCCACCCCGCCAATTCGCGCAGGAACGGGATCACGCAGTCCCTCTGGGTGAGGGTGCGGTCCACGTCGAAGGCGGCCACCGTGGGTTCGACGAGCTCGGCGCCGGATGACAGCGTGGGCGCGTCCATCACCCCAGTTTACCGATGGGCGCCCTCGAGGAGAGCGCTACGCACCGACCACCAGTCGGGCCAACTCTTGCCCACCACGGTCGGGTCGTCCACCGAGATGCCCGGCACCCGTAACGCGAGCAACGACCACGCCATCGCCAGTCGGTGATCGTCGTGCACCGGCAAGCGCGCCCCGCCGTACGTCGCGACCGGGCCCGGTTCGACACACAATCCGTCGTCCTCCTCCACCGCGTGACAACCGATGGCGAGAAGCCCCCGCACCAGATCACCGATGCGATCGCTCTCCTTGCGACGGATGAATCCCACTCCGGTGATGCGCGTGGGAGAGCCGGCGAAGGCCGCCACGGCGGCCACCGTCGGCACCAGATCGGAGATGTCGGACATGTCGATCTCCACTCCCCGCAACGTGGAGGTTCCCGACACCGTCGTGGAGTCCTTCGTCCGCTCCACCCGACAACCCATCTCGGCCATCACGTCGGCGAAGCGCGCGTCGCCCTGCAACGCCACCTCGCCCAGTCCGTCGACGCGCACCGAACCACCGGTGATGGCCGCGGTCGCCAACGGATACGACGCCGAGGAGGCGTCGGCCTCGATGACGTGGTCGCAACCCGCGTACGACGACGGTTCCACGGCGATCCACCGCTCGCCCACCGTGATTCCCGAGGCGCCGAACGACGACATGACGGAGGCGGTGATCGCCACGTAGGGACGCGACACGAGAGGAGTGGTGAGGTCGATGCGCAAACCCTCGGGCAACAGCGGAGCGATCAACATCAACGCCGAGACGAACTGACTCGACACGTCGCCGCGCATCTCGATACGACCACCGCTCAGCGCCCCGCGAGCCACTTCCACCGGCAGGCAGCCGTTCGTCGACTCCACCCGGGCACCCAACGCCCGTAGAGCGACGTGAAGTTCCCCCATCGGTCGTCGTCGCAGTGCCTCACCGCCGTCCACCGTGGTGGGCTCCGCGCCCAACGCCGCCACGGCGGTCAGGAAACGCGACGTGGTACCGGCCAGTCGGGCGTCGAGCGTCGCGCCACCGCGCACGATTCCTCCACGGCCGGTCACCCGGGCCACGGACCCCCGGAGTTCGACGTCGATGTCGAGTGTGCCCAGACAATCGAGCATGGCCGCGGTGTCCTCACCCGGCGCCACGTTCGACAACGTGGAATCGCCCCGTGCCAGAGCCGCGCACACCAACGCCCGATTGGCGATGCTCTTGGATCCCGGCACGGCCACGTCGGCCGTGATCGGTCCGGCGGCGACGGGCAACGATTCCGACGACGTCGACATCAGTCCAACCGTTGGATCGCCGGCCGGAAACCGCGGGCCATCAGCCCACCACGGAAGACCTCGGAGCTCGTCGCGTCGACCAGCACGACGGCCACCCCTCGATCCCCTTCGGCCGAGTGCACGACCTCGAAGTTGGCGATGTTCACGCCGATCTCGGCGGCCAGCGTGAAGACCTCGGCGGCGGCGCCCGGACGATCCGGGATCGGAATGCGGACCTCGGCCAGTTCCGAGGGCGTCTTGATCCGCCCGGGCAGGTTGGAACGCGCCTCGCGCGCCGTGGCCAACCGCGCCAACAAACGTTCACGGTCACCGTCGGCCACGATCGAACGCATGGACGACAGCCCGTCGATGAGCGAGCCGAGCGTGGCGACGATGGCGTCGCGGTTCTCCGCGCAGATGTCGAGCCAGATGGCCGGATGTCCCGACGCGATACGGGTCATGTCGCGGAATCCGCCGGCGGCCAAGCGCAACAGTGCGGCGTGTTCGGTGGCCCGTGTGCTCGCCACCCCCATGAGCGTCGCCGCGGTGAGGTGCGGGACGTGGCTGACGACCGCCACCAACTCGTCGTGACGTTCGGGAGCGAGTCCCACGACCTCGGCCCCGAGGTCGCTCACGATCCCGGCCACGGTGGCGAAGGCCGCGTCGGAGGTCTCCGCGGTGGGCGTGAGCACCCACACTGCTCCGGTGAACAGATCGGGATCGGCTCCGTCGAGTCCCTCGAGTTCGCTGCCGGCCATCGGATGACCACCGATGAAGCGGGCGTCGGCGACGGCCTCGCACACCGCCGCCTTCACGCTCCCCACGTCGGTGACGACACCCACGGTCTCGTCCAGTGCCCGGCGCACCTGATCGACCACCGACATCACGGGCACCGCCACGAAGGTGACCTCGGCGGCGCGATCGAGTCCGGGCGAGGACACGATTCCGCGCTCGACGGCCTCGGCGACGCGGTTCGGATCGGCGTCGTCGCCACTCACGATCCAACCCCGATCCCGGAGGGCCACGCAGATGGATCCACCGATCAGGCCGAGACCGAGCACGTTGGCTCGCCGGGTGGCGGATCGCGAACTCTGGCTCATCGCTTCCGATCGTACTTGCGCGTTTCGGTGGCCACCGCCTCCGTTAACGCCCGCAACTCCTCCAGGGTCAACTCCCGCCATTCACCCGGACGGAGGTGCCGATCGCTGATGGGCCCGATGCGCACGCGCACCAGTCGACGCACCGGATGCCCGACGGCATCGCACATGCGTCGCACCTGGCGATTGCGTCCCTCGTGGATGGTGATGCGCAGCACCCCGGGCTCCGGCTGCGAGACCTTGGCCGGCGCCGTGAGTCCGTCGTCCAACTCGATTCCGTCGCGCAGTCGTGCCAGTCGGTTCGCGGCCACTTCGCCGCCCTCCACCTCGACCAGGTACTCCTTCTCCACGCCGTGACTCGGGTGCGCCACGCGATTGGCCAGATCCCCGTCGTTGGTGAGGAGAATCAGACCCTCGGTCTCGGCGTCGAGACGACCCACGGCGAACACCCGGGGTTCGGCGGGGACGAGATCGACGATGACGGGGCGACCGTGGGTGTCGCTCGAGGTCGTCACCACTCCCGAGGGTTTGTTCACCAGATAGTGCACCAATCCCGGACGGACCCCCACCGGCGCACCGTCGACTTCGATGTGATCCGCTTCCACGTCGACCCGCCGGCCCAACTCGGCGACGACACCGTTGACCGACACACGACCCTGGGCGATCAACTCCTCGCACACGCGGCGGGACCCGAACCCGTGACGGGCCAACACTTTCTGCAGTCGGTCGCCTTGGGGCAACAGCTTCGACTTGGCCGCCAACTGCTCCCACAAGGGGGGTTCGGGGCGACGCTCGACCATCAGTCGGGGGTCGGCTCGGAAGCGGGAGCGTCGAGGACCTGAGGGATGCGCAGGCCCTCCTCGAGCGCCTCCACGACGTCGGCGCCGGGCACGAACTCGGCGATCGGAGGAAGATCGGCGATGGAGTCGATGCCCAACTTCTCGAGGAACGCCGGCGTGGTGCCCCACATCACCGCCTGACCCGGCCCGGGATCACGGCCGATCTGGTCGATGTATCCGCGACCCTGCAACGTGCGCATCACGCCGTCGGGATCGACGCCGCGAATCGCGGCCACCTGGGCCCGCGAGATGGGCTGCTTGTAGGCGATGATCGCCAGGGTCTCGAGAGCCGCACCGGAGAGCCGCGCTCGTTGGCCGTCGAGAATGTACCGCTCGACGTAGGCCGCCACGTCGGGATGGCTCTGGTAGCGGTAACCGCCGGCGACGCGCACCAACTGGAAGCCGTGACCGGCCTCGTCGTACGCGTTGGCGAGCGACTCGCACAACGACTCGATCACGTCGATCGGATGTCCGAGGATCTGCCCGAGCAACTCGGCCGGCACCGGCTCGGTGGCCACGAGGATGATGGCCTCCAGCGCGCGGACGAGTTCCGCGTCGATGGGTCCGCCGTGGGTCTGTTCCTGATCCGACATGTTCCTTCTCAGCCTTCGTAATCGTCGATCGGTATGGATCCGACCGCCATCGCCGCGTCGTCACCGATCCACACGATGTCTATGTCCCCGAACCGCTCACCCTGATCGAGCTCCACGTATCCCTGCTTGAACAGCTCGAGCAGGGCGAGGAACCGCACGATGACCTCCATGCGATCGGCCAGATCGGCGGTCAGACGCCGGAAACTGATACGACGGATGCGGGGAAGCTCGTCGACCAGTTCGGCCAGCGCGTCGCTCACCGAGGCCTTGATCACACCCACGTGGAAGAGGTCCACCTTGGGCACCACCTTGGGGGTGGTCGCGCGCACGTAGGCCGCGTGCACCTGCTTGGGCTTCACGCCCTCCAGGAGATCGGGCATCAGTTCGGCGAAGCGCTCGTCCGGACCGCACTTGCGGGCGTACGTGCGGTCGGCGGCGTCGGCCAACCGTCCGAAGACCTGACCCACGTCCTTGAACGTCTTGCACTCGAGTAGTCGCGACAACAACAGGTCGCGCTCCTCCCACAACGCCAACTCCTCGTCGAGATCGACGTCCTCGCGACCGGGCAACAACCGCCGGGCCTTCAACTCGACCAGCGTGGCCGCGATCAGGAGGAACTCGGTCGCCACCTCGAGGTCGAGCGACTGCATGGACGCCAGTTCGGCGAGGTACGCGTCGACGATCACCGAGAGGCTGACCTCGTAGATGTCCACCTGTTCCTTGAGGATGAGGTGCAACAACAGGTCGAACGGCCCCTCGAACACCGGGGTGGACACGTCGACAGCCATGCGTTCAAGGCTAATCGCCGGCGCCGGCGCGGGACCCCTTTCCCCGCCGAAGTCGGCCCCGTCGACGCGAGCCACGCCGTTAGCCTGACGGCGTGACCCGCGTCCTCTCCTGCATCCAACCCACCGGAGTCGTCCATCTCGGCAACTATCTCGGGGCGTTGCGCAACTGGGTGATCGGGCAGCACGAATGCGACGCCTTCCACGGCATCGTCGACCTGCACGCGCTCACCGTCACCGATCGCCCCGGGGTGGTGGGCCCGAGCACCCTCGAACTGGCCGCCACGCTCTTCGCCGTCGGTCTCGACCCCGAGGTGGCCACGGTGTTCGTCCAGAGTCACGTGCCCGAGCACTCACAACTGGGTTGGGTCATGGAGTGCACCGTCTCGTACGGCGAGTTGAGTCGCATGACCCAGTTCAAGGACAAGGCCGCCAAACGCGAGGCCGACTTCGTCTCGGCCGGGTTGTTCACGTACCCGGCGCTTCAGGCCGCCGACATCGTGCTCTACGACGCCGACGAGGTGCCCGTGGGCGAGGACCAGCGCCAGCACGTGGAGATCACCCGCGACATCGCCATGCGGTTCAACTCGCGCTTCGGAGAAACCTTCGTGGTGCCCAAGGTCGTCACCCCCCGCGCCGGGGCCAAGGTCACCGACCTCCAGGAGCCCACCGCCAAGATGTCGAAGTCTTCGAGCAGCGATTCCGGCATCGTCTACCTGCTCGACGAACCGGCCGCCATCATGAAGAAGTTCAAGCGCGCGGTCACCGACTCCGACGGTGAGGTGCGTTTCGATCGCGCCACCAAGCCCGGAGTGTCGAACCTGCTCGAGATCCTGGCCGCGTGCACCGGCCGCTCCCCCACCGAAGTCGCCGGTTCGTACACCCAATACGGGCCGCTCAAGAACGACGCCGGACAGGCCGTCGTCGAGTTGTTGACCCCCATTCAGCACCGCTACCGCGAGCTCATGGGGGACCGTGCCGAGTTGTCGCGATTGCTCCGTCGCGGAGCCGACAAGGCCCGCGAGGTCGCCTCGCGCACCCTGCAACGCACCTACGACAACATCGGACTTCTTCCCCCGAACTGACCGCTCCGCGTCGACCGGTTCGCGGTTACACAGGGCGCGGTCAGAGTTCGTCGACCGACACCAGGTCGGCGTGCGCCACGATGCGGTACTTCACGCTCCCGGGCGGATGGCACGCCACCAGCGAGATGGTCTGGTCGTTCGACGACGTGGCGTACAACATGGGATCGGTCGGCACTCGGATGTCGATCGACGACGTCCGGTAGGTGTAGATCTTCCCGTCCACCGTCAGGTAGATGAGCGAACCGATCTTCATCCGATCGAGATTGCGGAACTCGCGTCCGTGCGACGTGCGATGACCGAAAATGGCCACGTTCCCGGGCTGGTTGGGGGTCCGGGACTCGATGAGATGCGAAGGATCCTTGTCGACGAAGGCCACGTGCTCGCGAACGAGGCTCTTCACCTTGATGTCCGGGATCGACAGTTGGGCGGGGAACATCTGAGCCGGGGGCAACGGGTTCGCCGGTGCGGGATACGACGACGCCACCGGAGTACCCACGAACCAACCGAAGATGTCGACGATGAGATCCGCCCCACCGAACGAATAGAGCGTCACGCCTCTCGAGGCGTTCTGCACCTGGACGTGATTGGGTGCGGTCACTCCCGACCGATCGGCGTTGATGTTGGACGCGTCGGGGCGGGGCTGGCCGGCCGGGTACACGGTCACGAAACCGTCGTCGAGCGCGCGGGTCATGGTGACGTTGAGGGCCACCGCCGACGCCCCGCCCACCGGCACACCGGCCACACCACCGGTGCCCACTTCCACCGACCACCCGTGATGAACCGTCACGCCCCGCCCCAACGGGTTGGGCGAGGAGCGGGTGTCGAGCAGTCGGGCCGGTGTCACCGGGACGTACAAGCCGACGTCGGAACTGGCCGCCGAGGGACCGGTGTAGTAGCCGAGGAAGTCGACGATGATGTCGCCCCCGGCATAAGAATAGAAGTCGACCCCGGACGCCGACGGCTTCACGATCACCTGGTTGGCGATGATTTGTCCCGCGCGCATGATGTTCAGATTCGAGGTGTCGGGCACCACCCCACCGGCGGGTAGCGCCGTCCAGTAGGCGAAACCGTTGGGGCGCATTCCGGAGTTCACCGCCGTCACGTTGAGCACCATGCCCTCGGTGTCGGCCGGCACGAACCAGGGTCGCGGAACCGTCACCCGACCGTCGGGCGCCACCCGGGAGGTGTGGCGCGTGTCGAGCAGACGTTGCGGAGTGGTCGGCACGAACCGCCCCTCACGCGACGAGTTGGCGGGCACGTAGTAGCCGAAGACGTCGACGATGATGTGGGTCGCGACCGACGCGTACAACACGATGTTGCCCCACGTGCCCACCTTGGTCGTCACGAGATTCGGGACGATCGTCCGGGAGTCGCGCATGTTCACGTTGGAGGTGTTGGGCAGGCCTTCTCCCCACGGGTGAACGGTGATGAAGCCCTCGCGATCGGGCTGGTACGCGGTGACGTTCAGGACGACGGAGGTGGCGTTGGCCGGCACACCGTTGACTCCGGCCACCGTGAGCACCGTCGACGAATTGGCCCCCGGTCTCGCACCGTTGCGGGTGTCGAGAATGCGCACGGGGTCGAGTCCCCGAAAGGCCGACGCCCCCGTCGGGGCCGCCGAGACCAACTCGGTGCTCACGCCGACGAGGATCGACGACAACACGATGGTCAGGACGACGACGAGCGCCGATCTCACCGATCTGGTTCGACGTCGACGCGGAACTCGCACGAAGGACGATCGTAGACGACGGCACGTGTCCGGAGGGTGGCGACCGGGTGAACGCATCCGTCGCCTCGTCACGAGCACTTAGATGTCGTCCGCGCGGCGCAACGCCTCCAGAATTCGCGCGTCCGCTCGTCCCGCGAGAAGCGACAACGTCTGTTCCGTCGATCCCGCCCGGCGACACATGTCGAGGCCGATCGATTCGTGCCGGTGATAGTCGCGAAAGCGGCGCGTCCGCGGGCCCACCAAGGTGGCCACGACCCGTTCAGCGGTCGAGAGTCCACTGTGCGTCTTTCCCACGTCGTGCAACAGCGCCGCGGCCACCTGGTCGCGAACGGCACCGGGCCAACCATCCACGAAGCGACGAGCCACGGAAACGGCATGACGGCGATCCGGCACCGACATCGCGTCGAACACGATTCGCTCCCCCTCCAGGAGATTCGCGTGGGCCCACGCTTCATCGGCCGGCGAGGGCGCAGCGGACGACAACGAACCCCACCAACGTCGCGCCAGATGAACAAGACGTCGAGTGCCCGGGGTCATGGCGCTCAGGTGCCTCGTCCGACCGTGGCGCGAGGGTGCGCCGATCGGTACTGATCGAAGAGTCGTTCTTGGGACACCCGTGTGTACACCTGGGTGGTGGAAATGGACGCGTGGCCCAGCATCTCCTGGACGATGCGCAGATCGGCGCCGTGATCGAGCATGTGGGTGGCGCACGAGTGACGCAACACGTGCGGCGACAGATGACCCGTCACCCCGGCACGCTGGCCGTGACGAACCACGATCGCGTACGCCGCCTGACGACCCAGTCGACCGCCGCGACTGTTCAGGAACACCGCGTCGGCGTCACCGCGACGGGCCCAGCGCAACGGGGCCAGATCCCCGCGACCCTCGGTCAACCACCGGCGCACGGCCTCGCGGGCCATGCTGCCCACCGGGACCAGACGCTCCTTGGACCCCTTGCCGTAGAGGCGGACCATGCCGGCCTCCAGATCGACGTCCCCGATCGACAGACCGCACAACTCCGAGATGCGCGCACCGGTGGCGTACAACAGCTCCAAGAGCGCCCGGTCTCGCAGGGCCACGGAATCGTCACCGACCACCGATGCCAACAACGACTCCACTTCTTCCTCGCTGAGGGGCTTGGGAATGCCCGCGGGAACCCGCACGCCCTCGAAGTCGGCGGTGGGGTCGTCGGCCCGGTGGCTCTCGGACACCATGAACCGATGGAAGGTGCGCACCGCGGCCATCTGGCGAGCCAGGCTCGACGCGGCGACGCCCAGCGCGCGACGGTCGTTCACGAATCGCTCGACCTCGGCCGCGGTCACGCGATGCACGTCGGAGGAACGCTCGGTCAACCACGCGCAGTAGCCGGTGAGGTCGCGCCGATACGCCGACAAGGTGTTGGTCGAGCGTCCGCGCTCGGCGGCCATCCAACCCAGGAACTCCTCCACTTCGAGGGGGACCGCGTCGGGGATCATCGACGACATCAGATCACATCGGAGTCGAGCCCGCGCACCAGCCGATCGGTCAACAACAGCCCGATCGTGCTCTTGGCGTCGGCGATCTCCCCCGACACCACCATGGCCACCGCGTCGGCGAACGGCACGGTGAACACCTCCATGTGGGACTCCTCCGGGCCGTGCATCTCGCGACCGACGTGTCGCAGATCGGTGGCCAGATACACGTGCAACTCCGAGTCGGTCATTCCCGTCGACGGATAGAAGCGGTGTAACAGTCGCAACGAACCGCACTCGAACCCGGTCTCCTCGATCAACTCGCGACGCGCCGTGTTCTCGGGAGGTTCACCCTCCACGTCGCGCATTCCGGCCGGAACCTCGACGATCTCCCGGGCGAACGCGGCTCGGTATTGACGCAACAGCACCACCGACAGCGAACCGTCGCTCTCTCGGATCAACGGCACCACCGCGACCGCACCGGGCGAGCGCACGATGTCCCGGGTGAACTCGGCCCCCTGGGGGTCTCGGAAGCGGCCGACGACCACCTCCCAGAGGTACCCCCGGTAGACCGACCGGTCGCCGAGATACTCGAAGGCCCCGTCGGTCACGCCCGGCTGGAGTCGGCCACGGCCCGCTCGGAACCGGCCGAGACGCCCGTGGAGTCCGGACGATGCTCGGCCCGGTACTGCAGCGAGGCCGCCATCATGTCCCGGAACAACGGGTGCGGACGGTCCGGTCGGCTCTTGAACTCGGGGTGCGCCTGGGTGCCCACCCAGAACGGGTGGTCGGTCAGCTCGATGAACTCCACCAGCCGCTTGTCGGGCGAGGTGCCGCTACACAGGAACCCGGCGGCCTCGAACCGGTTGCGGTACTGGCTGTTGAACTCGTAGCGGTGACGATGTCGCTCGCTCACCACCGGTTCGCCGTAGGCCTTGGCCACCTTGGTGCCGGGCTGCAACACGGCGTAGTAGGCGCCGAGTCGCATGGTGCCGCCTTTGTCGGTGACGTCGCGTTGATCATTCATGATGTCGATCACCGGATGCTGGCTGCTGGGGTCGAACTCGGTCGAGTGCGCGTCGCTCATGCCGAGCACGTGTCGGGCGAACTCGATCGTCATCACCTGCATGCCGAGACACAGTCCGAGGCACGGGATCTTGTTGACGCGCGCGTACTCGGCCGCGGCGATCTTGCCCTCGACGCCACGGACTCCGAAACCTCCGGGGATCACCATGCCGTCGAGCTCGGCCAGACGCCCGGCGGCCAGCAGACCCTCGACCTCCTCGGCCTGGATCCAGTCGATCTCCACGTGAGCACCGTGATGGAAACCCGCGTGCTTGATGCTCTCGACGACCGACAGATAGGCGTCGTGGAGTTCGATGTACTTACCGATCAGACCGATGCGCACCGGCTTGGTGGCGTTCTCCACCATGGTGACCACGCGCTCCCACGAGCTGAGATCGGGTTGCGCGTCGATACGCAGGGTCTCGCACACGACGTTGTCGAGTCCCTCGTCGTGCAACACGAGCGGCAACTCGTAGATGTTGCGCACGTCGGCGGCGTTCACCACCGCCCGCTCGTCGACGTCGCACAGGTTCGAGACCTTGCGCTTCAGGCTCGGGCTGAGGGGTTCCTCGCTACGACACACGATGATGTCGGGCTGGATACCACGACTGCGCAGTTCGGTGACGGAGTGCTGCGTGGGCTTGGTCTTCTGCTCGCCCGACGGCCCGATGAAGGGCACCAACGTGACGTGGATGTAGCAGACGTTGTCCCGACCGGCTTCCTTGCGATACTGCCGAATCGCCTCCAAAAACGGGAGGATTTCGATGTCGCCCACGGTTCCGCCGACCTCGGTGATCACCACGTCGACGTCCTCGGTGGCCATGCGCCGGATGCGTCGCTTGATCTCGTCGGTGATGTGCGGGATCACCTGAACGGTCTTGCCCAGGTAATCGCCGCGGCGTTCGGCCGCCAGCACCGCCTGGTAGATGGAACCGGTCGTGGCGTTGGAGTTGCGGGTGAGGTTCTCGTCGATGAACCGCTCGTAGTGGCCGAGGTCGAGGTCGGTCTCGCCACCGTCGTCGGTGACGAACACCTCGCCGTGCTCGAACGGGTTCATGGTGCCCGGGTCGACGTTGATGTACGGATCGAGCTTCTGCATCGTCACGCGCAGACCGCGCAACTTCAAGAGACGTCCGAGCGACGAAGCGGTCAAACCTTTACCGAGCGAACTCGCGACTCCTCCGGTCACGAAGATGTGCTTCGGCATGTCGACCTCCCGTTTCCTGACGCCCGATCGAGCATCTACAACGGGAGATCACCATACCCTGCCCACGGGCCCTCCCCCGCCATTCCCCCGGGGAATCAGCCGGCCAGGAGTTCGCGGGCGTGACGGCGGGCGGCGGTGCTGTCGGGACGCCCCGACAGCATGCGGGCGATCTCGTCGACGCGGTCGTTGCCCGACACCGTTTCGGCGGTGGCACGGGTGCGCTCGGCCCCCTCGGAGGCGACGATGTGCTTGCGGACCACGATCTGCTGGTCGGCCACCGCGGCCACCTGCGCCAGGTGGGTGACCACGAAGACCTGATGGGACCGGGCCAGACGGGCCAGGCAGGCCGCCACCGCGTTCGCCGCCGTGCCCCCGATGCCCGCGTCGACCTCGTCGAAGATCAGGATCGGCGGCCCGTCGGTGAGCACCATACGGATGGCCAACATCGTGCGCGCCAGTTCGCCACCCGAGGCCACCTTGGCCAGAGGAGCCGGCGGGCTGCCGGGATTGGCCGCCAACAAGAAGGTCACCTCGTCGGCCGGATCGTCGCCGGCCACCTCGATGCGCACGACCGCCCGCTCCATGGCCAATTCGGCCAGGTGCTCGGTGACGCGGGTGCCCAGCAGTTCGGCCGCCCCGCGACGAGCCGCGGCCACCGCGGCGGCGGCTGTGCGCTCGGCCTTCACGGCCGCCGCACGCTTGGTCTCCAGTTCGGCCACCCGAACCTCGAACGACTCCAATTCGGCCAACCGCCGGGCGCTCTCGTCGTGGTACGCCAGCACCTCGGCCAGGGAGTCCCCGTACTTTCGCTGCAGTTCGCGCAGATCCCGACGTCGGGCCCGCACGGCGTCCAACCGCTCGGGGTCGTCCTCGCAGGACTCGGTGACCGATCGCAATTCGGAGGCGATGTCGGCGACCTCGGCCGCCACGTCGCGCAAGCGCCCCACCAGAGTGCCGAACGGGGTGCGCTGGGACAAGTTCGCGATGGCCGAGCCGAGGGCATCGGCCGCCGCGCCGTCGGCGTTGAGGGCCGCGATGGCGGCTTCGCCGGCTTCACGATGTGCCGTGGCGTCGGCCAGGGCGTCCTCGACGGCTTCCAGGCCGCGATCCTCGTCGGGATCGGTGATGCCCAGCGCCGAGATCTCGTTGACCTGGAATCGCAGCAGGTCGATCTCCCGGGCCCGCGACTTGGCGTCGCCACCCAAGGTGGCCAGCGACGCGTCGATCTCGGTGATGCGACCTCGGGCCACGCGGAGCGGTTCGAGATCGCTGCCGGCGAACTGATCGAGAGCCGTGCGCTGCACCGCCACCGACAACAGACTTTGGTGGGTGTGCTGGCCGTGCAGGTCGACCAAGGTGGCCCCCAGGTCAGCCAACTGCCCCACGGTGGCCAGTCGACCGTCGACGTAGGCGCGCGACCGTCCGTCGAGGGGGACCACGCGGGTGAGCACGTGCTCGGTGTCGCCCACCACGAAGCGACCCTCCACCCGGGCCTCCGAGGCCCCCGCACGCACGCGAGCCGCATCGGCGCGACCACCCACCAGCAAGGAGATGGCTTCGATGAGCATGGTCTTGCCCGCACCGGTTTCGCCCGTGAGCACCACCAAACCCTCGCCGAACACCAGATCGAGCCGATCGATGATGCCGAGGTCCTCGATGTGAATTTCCGTCAACATGCGAACATCCCCCGAACGACCGCCGTGACGCCGAGGTCCTCGATGTGAAGTTCCGTCAACATGCGAACATCCCCCGAACGACCGCCGTGATGCCGAGATCTTCAATACGAAGTTCCGTCAACATGCGATCACCGATCCGACAAACCGAACTTGGCCTTCAACGTTTGATGGAATCGACGTGATTCGAGACGAACGAACAGGGCCGGGTGATCGCTCGCCGAACACGACACCGAGTCACCGGGCTGCAGAACGACCGCTTCTTGGCCGTCGATCGTGAGACCCACCGGGCGCTGACCCACCACTTCCACCTCGACCGCCTCATCGGGTCGTAGCACGAGGGAGCGATCGAAGAGCATGTGGGGCGCCAAGGGGGTGATGAGAATGGCCTGATGCCCGGGCGAGATGACGGGTCCGCGCGCCGACATCGAGTACGCCGTCGACCCCGTGGGCGTGGCCACCAGGATTCCGTCGGCCTGATACGTGGTGAAGGGAACTCCGTCGATGTGCAGACGCAACCGAACGGTTTGCCCGGCGTGTTGCTTCTCGAGTGAGGCCTCGTTGAGCGAGCGCCAATGCCGTTCGCCCGAGGCGGTGCGGGCCCGGACGTCGAGCACCAGTCGGCGTTCGATCTCCACGTTGTGCGCGAAGAATCGGGTGAGGGCGGTCTCGAGATTGGACGGCTCCACCTCGGCCAGGTATCCGAGCAGACCCACGTTCACGCCGAGCACCGGAACCGGCGCTCCGTCGAGCAGGGTGACGGCGCGCAACATGGTGCCGTCACCGCCGACGCTCACCACCAGTCCCAGTTCACCGGCACCGGACACCGACTCGACGATCTCGATGTCGTCGGAGCGCAACACCGCGGCATCGGCCGCCACCGCGACCGGGTGATGCCCGTGGGCGATCAACCAGCGCGCGGCCCGGCCGGCCACTTCGGCGGCGTCCGAGCGCTCCGAGTTGCCGACGATCAGAACGTTCACGACGTCATCTTCTCACGCGGGTGTGGCAGGACCGCATGCAAAAGGAACTCGCGGTTGCCCTCGGCCCCGGTGATCGGCGAGGGCACCACGTCCACCACATGCAACCCCGCGGTCTCGCAGGCCGAACGCACCCCGGCCACCGCTTCCTCGTGGAGCGCCGGGTCGGTGATCACCCCCCGTCCACGCGAGACGTCCCGCTTGCCCACCTCGAACTGCGGCTTCACCAGCAACACCAGATCGGCCCCGGGTCGACACACCGCCGCCAACGCCGGAACCACCAACGTCAGCGAGATGAACGAGAGATCGGCCACCACCATGTCGACGTCCCCGCCGATGACATCGACGCTCACCTCACGGATGTTGAAGCGTTCGATGACGGTCACGCGCTCGTGCGCGCGGATGCGCGGATGGAGCTGTCCGTGCCCCACGTCGAGGGCCACCACGTGCGACGCACCCCTCTGCAGGAGGCAATCGGTGAAGCCGCCGGTGGACGCTCCGGCGTCGAGAACCCGCCGACCCTCGACATCGATGCCACGGTCGGCAAGGGCGGCGTCCAACTTCTCACCACCGCGACTGACGAAGCGCGCCGGGGGACCCTCGACGAGCACGGCATCGGCCGGATCGACCTGACGTGCCGCCTTGTCGGCCACCGCGCCGTTCACCAACACGCGACCGGCCTCGATCAGTTCGACGGCCTCGCGTCGACCGGCCACCAGACCCCGGCGAACCAGTTCGGCGTCGAGTCGTTGACGACGAGACACGTACGGCGAGAACTCAGGCCGTGGGAGCCGGGCGCTTCTTCGCGGCGGACTTCGTGGCCGCCACCTTCTTGGCCGCCACCTTCTTGGCCGCCACCTTCTTGGCCGTCGCCTTCTTCGCGGCGGGCTTCTTCGTCACGGGCTTCTTTGCTGTCGCCTTCTTCGCGGCGGAGGCGCCGGTCGTGGGCGACTTGGTGCCGGTCGACTTCTGCAGTCCCTTGGCGGCCGCGGCCACCAGCAACGCGCGCGTCGCTTCCAGGTTCTTGTTCAGCGTCTCCACTTGCTTTTCCACCTGGTCGATGCGTACCACCAATCGACCGAGTTGCTTGGCCACTTCCTTTTGCACGTTCACCGAGAACTGTTCGGCCGAACGACGGGCCACGGCGGCCACCTCGGCGACGACCTTCTCGGCGTCACGACGCCGCTCGTCGCCGGCCTTCAACAGGTCGCGCACGAACTTCTCTGCCGCGTCGGGGGCCATCGGCGTCACCGAATCGAGCAACTTCTTCAACGAGTTCTTGGACAGCTGGTTCTTCGCCATGTCGTCACGCTACCCGTGTCGCGAACCCCGATTTTCCGGTGTGCCAAGGGACTCAGCCGGCCGTCAGCACGTCGGCGACGGCGGCCAGATCGGCCACGTCCACCCACGGGGTCGAACCGACGAACCACGCCGGATCGTCGGCGAATCCGAGCGACGCCGGGGTCACCCCCGAGCGCACCAGCGCGTACCGGCACCCGAGGGTCACGGCGAACGCTCCATCGGTGCTCGGCCGATCGCCCACCATCACCGCCGAGGCGTCGAGGTTGGGCTCGATGGCGCGCAACACCTCGGCCATTGGTCCGTGCGGCTTGCCGGTGACCAACGGCGCGCGACCGGCGGCGGTGCTGATGGCCGCCAGGATGCTTCCGCCACCCGGAATCGGACCCTCGGGAGTGGGATAGGTGGCATCGTCGTTGGTGCCCACCAGGCGAGCGCCGGAGCGGACCGCCCCCGACGCCCGACGCATGATCTCGTAATCGAAGTCCCGATGGAACCCCACCAACACCGTGTCCACCCGAGCGCCCCGGTCGGCGTCGTCGTGCGACACCACCTCGGCCCCCTTGGCCGCCACCGCTTCGTGGATGCCCGGACCACCGCAGATCAACACCCTCTCCCCCGCGGTCAGCACGTGGGCGCCCGACATGGCCGAGGTGACCACGTCGCCTCGGGCGTCGATGCCCACCTCGGCCAACGCCCGCTCCTGGGCGGCCACGGTGGCCGAAGAATTGTTGGTCACGAACACCACCCGGTGTCCGGCCGAACGCAAGCGGGCCACCGCCTCGCGCGAGCCGGGAATCGGGCGATGCGCGAGCCACACCACACCGTCGAGGTCGCACAGGATCACGGGCTTCATCGGGTAGTGATTCTGCCACCCGAGATGACAACCTAGAGGGGTGCCCCGCTTCGAACCCTTCACCGCACTGCGCTATTCCGCCACCGACCTGAACGCCGTGGCCGCGCCGCCCTACGACGTTCTCTCCGACGCCGACCGCGAGGAGCTGGCGAACCGGCACCCGCACAACATCGTTCACGTCGACGTACCCCGCGAGTCCGACGGTCCCGGTCGTTACGACGCCGCCAACACCGTGTTGCGCCGCTGGGTGGCCGACGGTGTCCTGGTGCGCGACCCCCGTCCCTCGTTCTCGATCTATCGCATGTCGTTCACCGACGAATCGGGTCGTCCCCGCACCACCATCGGCGTGATCGGGGCCCTCGAGGTGGTGGACGAGGGGGCCGGTGGAGTGCTTCCCCACGAGCGCACCACACCCAAGGCCAAGACCGATCGCCTGGATCTGACGCGCGCGACGCTCACGAACCTCTCGCCGGTCTGGGGCCTGTCGCTGGCGCAGGGGTTGACCGAACTGCTCGTCGAGCCGGGTGACGTGGTGGGCGTGGTCGAGGCCGAGGGTGTGCGCCACACCATCGAGCGAGTCGACGATCCCGCCCGGGTGGCCGCCATCTCGGCGGCCGTGGGTGGGGCCGACGTGGTGATCGCCGACGGCCACCATCGCTACGCCATCAGCCGGTCCTTCCGCGACGAGCAACGCGCCACCGACACCGGCACGAAGGGCTCGGCCGAGTTGACCATGACCTACATCGGCGAGCTCATCGAGGAACAGTTGAGCGTGGACGCGATCCACCGGCTCTACACCGGCATCGACGCCGACGCGTTGCTGACCGCTCTCGGCGGGTTCTTCGAGCTGTCGCCGGCGGGAGTCGTCGAACCCTCCATCACCCACGAGATGCGCGACCGTGGTGCGCTGGTGTTCGTCCACGCCGACGGCACCGGCACGTACCTGGTTCCCAAGGCCGACAGGTTCGCCGGTGTCCGTGACCTCGACGGTGCGCGACTGGAGCACGCTCTGGCCGACGTGGCCCACGAGGTGACCTACCAACACGGCGTCGGCTTGGTGCGCGACAGCGGCGCCGCAGGGTCGGCGGTCGCTGGCGTGCTGATCCGACCGGTGACCCTCACCGACGTGGCCCACGAGGTGTCCTACCAACACGGCGTCAATCTGGTGCGCGACATCGTCGCCGCAGGGTCGGCCGTCGCGGGCGTACTGATCCGACCGGTGACCGTGCGCGAGATTCAGCGAACCGCCGACGAGGGCCTGCTGATGCCGCCGAAGTCGACGTTCTTCACACCCAAGTTGCGCACCGGCCCGGTGATCCGACCGCTCGACTGATCGACGAGTCGGGCGCGATCAGGTGCGCGAGGCGGCGAAGATGCCGGCGATGGCGCCGTCGAGCGTGGCGTTGAACTCGGCCTCGCTCTGTTGGGCCGACAGACCCTCGGTGAGCGCGCGCGAGAAGCTGGCGATGACGCCCTTGTTGCGCGACAGGCGCGCGTTGGACTCCTCGCGGCTGTAGCCACCCGACAACGCCACCACCCGTAACACGCTGGGATGCTTCACCAACTCGGTGTAGAAGTTGTCGGTCTCGGGCAGAGTCAGTTTCAACATGACCGGCTGATCGGACGGCTGACGATTCAGTTCGTCGAGCAGCGCGGCCTTCAACAGCGCTTCGGCCTCGGCCTTGTTCGGACTGTGGATGTCGACTTCGGGTTCGATGATGGGTACCAACCCGGCGGCCAGGATCTGACGACCCACCTCGAACTGTTGCTTCACCACGGCGGTGATGCCGGCCGGGTTCGCCTCCTTGATGACCGAGCGCATCTTGGTTCCGAAGATGCCCTTGGCGCGGCCCTTGGCCAACAGGGCGTCGAGGTCGGGCATGGGCTTCATCACCTGCACGCCGTCCTTCTCGTCGGCCAGACCCTTGTCGACTTTGAGGATGGGCACGATGCGCTTGGTGTTCCAGAGGTAGATTGCGGTGCCCACGCCCTCGATCTCGCGGTCCATGGTTCCCTCGAACAGAATGGCCGCCAGCACGCGGTCGCCGCCGAAGGCCGGACTGGTGATCATGCGGGTGCGCATCTGGTGGATGAGGTCGAACATCTGCTCGTCACCGGAGTAGCTGGACTCCTCGATGCCGTAGAGACGCAGGGCCTTGGGGGTGCTGCCACCGCTCTGGTCGAGGGCGGCGATGAAGCCCTCGTCGTTGCGCATGCGGTCGAGCTGGTCCGTGTTCATGGGGTGTTCGCATTCGGGTCGGGGCGGGGGCCGGGACGAGACGTGAGAACCTTAGTTCTCCGACCCCGCGGGACCCCGCACCACGTCCCTCACCGAGCGTGGGAGGCCGTCAGCACCCGGGTCACCTCGTCGAGCACCTTGTCCACCCGGGCCGCCTGCGACCCCCGCACCACCCGGGCCGCCACCACCTCGGTGCGGCTGGCCGTTCCTCCCCCGCTACGGAAGAAACGACGCACCACCGATCCCACCACCACGACCTCGGTGCCCGACTCCCACCCGGTGAAGTCGTCCTTGCCGAGGGGTTCGTGCACGATGACCGGGACGCTACGCGCGACGCCGTCGGCGTCACGGGAGGTCACCTCGATCTGCACGATGTCGGACCCGTTGGGCAGGGTACGCCGAACCGGCACGCTGCTGAGGGCGCCCCGCACGAGCACCAGATTGTTCGCGTCGAACTTCTTCATGTCGTCCTTTCGTGACGACACGGGTGTACCGGGCCGCCATCGAAGCGGAGACGGTCAGAGCGACTTGATGCGATCGGTGACGTCGGCGAAATCCGGATCGTGCAACGCCACGCGCTTGAAGAACTCGCGGGCCTTTTGCACGTTGCCGGCCTTGTCGTACAGGTCACCGATGACGTACCACTGACTGAGATGGTGCTCGCGCACGCGGCGCGGGATCTCGGTGGCCTTGGCCATCAACTGCAGGGCACCCTTCAGGTCACCGCGGTCGGCCAGCGAACCGGCCACCACCATGCGACCCTCGGCCATCACGTCGTGCGCCGGCGACGCTTCCTTGAGGATGGCCCAGATCTCGTCGACCGAGTCCCAACGCTTGAGCGCGCGGTAGCAGTCGGCCAACACCGGCAGATCCTCCACGCGCTCGCGCAGGGAACGCGCCAACTCCAGTGCGGCGGCCGCATCGCGGTACTGACCCAGGCGATAACTCGCCAGACCCACCACCTCGTGCACCGCGGCCACGGTGGAGAGCTCCTTCATCAACGACTTGGCCACTCGCTTGGCCTCGGAATAACGCTCGCGCTCGAGGGCGTTCTGGGCGTCCTTCAACCGTTCGCCCAGACGCGCGGCCCGCTTGGGATCGAGCACCTTGGCGACGTCGGCTTTCACCTCGGGGTCGAGTTCACCGTCTTCGCGGGCCTTGCGGGCGGCGCGCTTGGCCGCCGCCTCGGCGGTGTTGCGCAGATCGGAGGCGTCCACCGGACCCTCGTCGATCCACTGTTCGGCCACGCGCTCCTCGCGCGTCTGCTCCAGATCCTTGCGGGCGGCACCGCCACCCTTGGCGCGCACGGCCAGACGCCGACGCTCGGCCTCGTT
>VFQT010000439.1_pt1 | contig 62157 bp, 69 predicted proteins | sample 3512381 | NCBI WGS metagenome assembly VFQT01 (sample SAMN10412376, study PRJNA504923) | tailings metagenome | isolation source: Relicate 2 Philex TSF3 active mining site | place: Philippines: Tuba, Benguet | collected 2017-08-29
GGAAGGGAGCAGCCACACGGGATGCTCCGAGCAGGCGTGGACTCCGGGTCACCCCCTTCCCCCCAGCTTTCGCGTGGCGGCTCAGCTCTCGCGCTGGCGATTCAGCAGGAAGGAGGGAATCGCAGCACCGCCTTGATCGGCTTCGGTGGTTCCGTTGCTAGTGCTGGCGAAGCTGGCGATCGAGCGTTCGGGCCGGTAGCTGCCGCCGCCTTCAAAGCCGGTGGCGATCACGGTCACGTGGATTTCGCCCTCCAGGCGCTCATCCACCACAGCCCCAACAATGATGTTGGCTTCAGGATCCACAACGTCGTAGATCACTTCCGACGCAGTTGTCATGTCCTCGAGGGTCATGTCCTTGCCGCCGGAGATGTTGATCACGCAGCCCTTCGCGCCATCGATGCGGGCGGCCTCGAGCAGGGGGCTGCTGATGGCGGCCTGAGCAGCTTCGGTGGCACGGGAGCGGCCGGAGCCCACACCGAGCCCGAGCAGGGCGGTGCCGGCATCGGTCATCACGGAGCGCACATCGGCGAAGTCAACGTTCACCAAGCCGGGTTTGGTGATGATGTCGCTGATGCCCTTCACGCCCATGCGCAGCACGTCGTCGGCGGCACGGAAGGCATCCTGCAGCGGGGCACCTGCGATGGCCTCGCGCAGGCGGTCGTTGGGGATGACGATCAACGTGTCCACATGCTCTGAAAGCCGGGCGATGCCTTCCTCGGCCTGACGCATGCGCCGGCGACCTTCAAAGCCGAACGGCTTGGTGACGATGCCCACGGTGAGGGCCCCGCATTCCTTGGCCACTTCAGCCACCACCGGAGCCGCACCGGTGCCGGTGCCGCCGCCCATGCCGGCGGCGATGAACACCAGATCGGTGCCCTGCAGGGTTTGGGCGAGATCGGCTCGGGATTCCTCAGCGGCCTTCTGGCCGATGGCTGGGTTGCCGCCGGCACCAAGGCCGCGGGTCAGTTTCTGGCCCAGCTGCACCCGTTGTTTCGCAGCTGATTGCAACAAAGCCTGGGCATCGGTGTTGAGCACGCGATAGCCCACACCTTGCAAATCCGAAGCGATCATGCGGTTCACGGCATTGCTGCCGCCGCCGCCCACTCCGATCACTTCGATGCGGGCCGATTGACTGGGCACGATCCCGCTCGCTCCATTGCTGCTGGCACTGAGGCCTTCAGCTGCGATCTCCATAGAAGGTCCCATGCCTGTGGTGCTGCGCAGCATTATGTCGTTGATCTGTTCGATCAGCCGCAGGAATCATCACACCTTTGCCGGTAGAAACCGCTGAAGCAATCGGCTGTCACCGTTTGCACGTCGTCTAGTCGGCTGAAAGGGGGGGGGCTGCCGGGGGTGGCGCGCCTGATGCCGGCTTTGGTCGATTTGCCTGGGCTGTGGCTTTCTGCAGGGTGGCGATGCTGAGTCGGCCTTTGCCCGGTAGGCCAAGTTCGGGTTGCTCAGGATCGCTCAGATCGATCGATTGGATCTTGAGCGTTTTGATCTGCTTGGGCAGGTGGGTGGAGAGATGGCGCAACACATCCAGCCGGCGGCTCAAGCGTTCATCCGGCAGTCCGAGATGCACATCACCGAGGGCGGCCGTGCGCAACCACAGGCTGCCGTTGGGCTCGAAACGCACCTGCTGCAGGGTGCTGCCCAGCTGATCCTCCTGGGCGATCACCTCCGCCAAAGGAGCGCGCAGGCGCTCCTGCCAGCCCATCACCATCACCTGAGGGGTGCGATTGGCGCCGCTGCCTCGCTTCTGGCGGCTGGTCATCCAGTTGCCGAGGCGATCCACATAACCCCGCTCCATCCCTTTGCTCGTGCGGCGCTGGGCCTGGGCCACCGCCTCGCGTTCCACCAGGCTGATGCGGAGCCGCGGCGGCAACATCAACCGGCTCACTTGCACTTGTTCCACCGGGAGGCCCGCTGCCAGGCGCTGCGCCAGATCCTGCGGTTTGAGGCTCAACAGCGGCTGGGGCAGCTGCAGCTGCGCTTCACGGATCACCTGCTCACGGCTCACCTGCGAGCTGCCCAGCACCTCGATCTGATCGGGATTGCGCAGCACCCAGCCTTCGCGCAGCAGGCCCCAGCCCAAACCCGCCGCCGCTGCGCTGAACAGCGTGATCCGCCACAGCTGGCGCAGCCGCTCCTGGCGGCGTTGCTGGCGCAGTTGCCGCCGCCGCTCAGGGGCGATGATCGGAGGAGTTCGGGTTTGGCTCACAGCTCGCAGCGCGAGCGCGCCATCAGCTCCGTGATCCAGCGGCGGGCTCGATCGGCATCAGCGAAAGGCACGTCCTTGTGATCGTGGCCGCTGATCAGGCGCAGCCGGCAGGCTCCCTGGGATTCATCGGTGAGCGGGGCTTCCCCCGATCCCAGCGCCAGCAACTCCACCTTTTCGAGGGTTTTGACCTGGAACTCGCCCTGCTCCACGAGCTTGCCCGATTCGAACACGCTCCAGGCGAGCACCCCGTTGATCAGGCGTGCACCTCCGCAATCATCGAGCTTGGAGAGTTCAGCACCTTCGGCCCACTCCCGGAACAGCCGCTGCCGCCGCCGCTCCAGCCAGCCCAGGGCTGTGATCAGGGGGAACACCACCAGCAGTGGCAGCCAGAGCAACCCGTGACTCATGCCGCTTCAGCCCTCCTGCCGATTGCTGGTTGGCCCGATTCTTGCGCCAGTTGCACCAGTTGGTGCACCAGCTCCTCAAGCGGTAATCCGCTGGCTTCCCAGAGCATCGGATACATGCTCTGGCTGGTGAAGCCCGGCAGCGTGTTGATCTCGTTGAGCCAAAGGCTGCCGCTGCTGCGATCCAGGAAGAAATCCACCCGGGCCAGCCCCTCAGCGGCTACAGCCCGGCAGGCGGCGATGGCCATGCTGCGGGCGCGCTCGCTCAGATCGCTGCTCACCTCGGCCGGAATCACGGTGTGGCTTTTGCCGTCGCTGTATTTGGTCTCGTAGTCGTACCAATCGGCGTCGAAGCAGATTTCACCCAGCACGGAGGCCTGCATGCTGCGGCCCCCGAGCACGGCGCATTCCAGTTCGCGGGCATCCACGCCCTGCTCCACCACCAGGCGAGGGTCATGGCTGGCGGCCAGCGCCAGACCGGCCAACAATTCATTGCGGTTGGTGGCTTTGCTGATCCCCACCGAAGAACCGAGATTGGCGGGCTTGATGAAGCAGGGGTAGCCCAGCTGCTGCTCCAGCCGGTCGAGCAGGGCCTGGGGTTGTGCTTCCAGCTCCTGGGCGTCCACACAGGCATAGGGCACCTGGGGCAGGTCGGCCGCGGCAAACGCAGCCTTCATGGCCTGTTTATCCATGCCCACCGCCGATCCGAGCACGCCCGAACCCACGAAGGGCACCTGCATCAGGCTGAACAGGCCCTGGATCGTGCCGTCCTCGCCGTTGGGGCCGTGTAGCACCGGCACCCACACCTGCATGTCGAGCGCACCTTCGGGGAAGCCCTGAAAGCCAGGCCGCAGGGGAGCGGCCGGCAGCTCCTCGCGGCTGGCGGGCGTGCCCTTGGCCAGCACGGCATTGGCCACGGCCGGCGGCCACCAGTGGCCCCATTGATCGATGTAGAAGCAGCTCAGCCGGTAGCGGGCCGCGTTGGCGCCGCGGCGCAGAGCCGCTGCCACCGTGTTGGCCGAACGGATCGACACCGCATGCTCACCCGAGACACCGCCGAACACCAGGCCGAGTTGCATGGGTTCGCTGGTCATGGGCGCGTGAATCGAGAGGCCAAACGTATCAGCGATCTCGGCGCTGACCAGGGCTACGCCTGGGCGGTTCCGCTGAGGGAGAAGGCCCGCACTTCATCAATGCGCACATCCACCAGATCGCCGGGCTGCCAGCGGCCGTTGTCGCCCGAGAAGAAGGTGAGCCGGTTGGTGCGGGTGCGGCCCATCACCTGCTCGGGATCCTTGGGGTTGATGCCCTCCACCAGCACCTGTTCGGTGCGGCCGGCGTAGCGGGCGCTGCGCTCCCGCGCCACCCGCTCCACCAGGGCGTTGATCTCGCGCAGGCGCTCCACCTTCACCTCCTCGCTGAGCTGGTTGGGCCAATCGGCGGCGGGGGTGTTGGGTCGGGGGGAATAGGCGGCGGTGTTCACCTGATCGAAGCCGATCTCCTCGATCAGATCGAGGGTGCGGCGGTATTGGGCATCGGTTTCGCCAGGGAAGGCGACAATCACATCGGCGCTGATCGAGGCATCGGGCATGCGCTCGCGGATGCGATCGATGATGCGGCGGTAGCGATCCACTGTGTAGCCGCGGGCCATCGCTTTCAGCACTTCGTCGTCGCCGCTCTGGAAGGGAACGTGGAAGTGCTCGCACACCTTGGGCAGATCGGCGCAGGCATCGATCAGCCGCTCTGTGAAGTAGCGCGGGTGACTGGTGGCGAAGCGGATGCGCTCCAAGCCCTCCACGTTGTGCACGAACTGCAGCAGATCGGTGAGGGTGTGCTGGCGGCGCCCCTCCGGCGTGATGCCCGGCAGATCGCGGCCGTAGGCATCGATGTTCTGGCCCAGCAGGGTGATTTCCTTGAACCCCTGGGCGGCCAGCCCTTCCATCTCGAGCTTGATCGCTTCCGGCAGGCGCGATTGCTCCTTGCCGCGCACCGAGGGCACCACGCAGTAGGTGCAGCGCTCGTTGCAGCCGTAGATCACGTTCACCCAGCCGCAGATGCTGCTGTCGCGGCGGGCGGTGGTGATGTCTTCAAGGATGTGGTGCTCTTCGGTGGCCACCACCTGCTGGCCGAGCTCCACCTGAGCCAGCAGCACATCGAGGCGGTTGGCGTGCTGGGGGCCCATCACCAGATCGAGCTCGGGCACGCGGCGCAGCAGCGATTCGCCTTCTTGTTGGGCCACACAACCCGCCACCACCAGGGTGAGGTTGGGGTTGGTGCGTTTGCGTTGCGCCTGACGGCCTAGATAGCTGTAAACCTTCTGCTCGGCGTTATCGCGGATCGTGCAGGTGTTGTAGAGCACCAGATCGGCCTCCAGCTCGGCCTGAGCCTCGCGGTAGCCCATCGATTCGAGGATCCCGGCCATGCGTTCGGAATCCGCCTTGTTCATCTGGCAGCCGAAAGTGGTGATCCAGTAGCTGCCGCGCCCGCTGTCCGCCGTCATCGGAGCGGGGGGTGCGCTGAGTTGTGTCGCCGTCATCGCTCCAGTTTCCGGTATCGCCGGGCCTCCGCTTGCAGCAGGGGCACAGCTGGCGCGCGACCAGTCCAGCTTTCTGTGCGGAATGTACAGAAAGCTGCACGGTGCTTTGAGTGGTGTTGCTGCGATCTGGGCAGCGGGGTGCTCTCAGGAGCGGCGCGCAGTGGTGAAAGGGGGCGCGGCGTGCCGATCTGTGCCAGCTTGCAAGCAGTGCCGTGGGGCCATGCGCCTTCGCCTGCATCGCTTTCGCCTCACCAAGGCCGTGCCGCTGGCGATCAGCCGCGGCAGCACCAGCGCCGTGGAGCATCTGCTGCTGGAACTCGAGCACGAGGGGCTGATCGGTCGCGCTGAAACCGGTGGGTTTGACACCGGCCATCGCCACTACGCCACGGAGGCCATCGCGGCAGAGCTGGAGGCGCTGGCGCCGCAACTGGAGGACCTGAAGCCGCAGCCCCTACAGGCGTTGGAGCCCCTGCTGGCCTGCCTGAGCCCGCCCGCCCGTTGCGGCCTCGATCTGGCCCTGCACGATTGGTGGGGGCAGCGCCTGGGGCAACCGCTGCACCGGCTCTGGGGCCTGGATCCAGGAGCGTGTGTCGCCACCAGCGTCACCCTCGGGCTGGGGGAGCCCTCGGCGGTGTTGGCGCGGCTCGAGCGCTGGCGGCTGCAGCTGCCCTCCACCCGCATCAAGCTCAAGCTGGGATCGCCCGATGGCCTCGATCACGACCGTGCGCTGGTGCAGGCCGTGCGCGCCGCCTTGCGCCCTGGCGATGAGCTGCAGATCGATGCCAACGGTGGCTGGGATCTGGCGGGGGGCCGGCAGATGATCCCCTGGCTGGCGGAGCAGGGGGTGGTGCTGGTGGAGCAACCGCTGGCGCCGCTTCCGGATGCCGAAGCCGATACAGCCGGCTTTGCGGCGTTGAAGGGCCTGGCGCCGATTCCTCTGGTGGCGGATGAGAGCTGCTGGGATCTGAGTGATCTGCTGCGGCTTGCCCCCTATGTGCAGGGCATCAACATCAAGTTGGTGAAGTGCGGCGGCCTCAGCGAGGGGCTGCTGATGGCGCGCACTGCCCGGCGGCTTGGTCTTGGGGTGATGCTCGGCTGCTACTCCGATGGCGGCCTGCTGAACAGCGGCGCTGCCCAGCTGTTGCCGCTGGTGCAGTGGCCCGATCTCGATAGCCATCTCAACCTGATCGATGACCCCTTCGCCGGACCGGAGCGGCAGGGAGATGTGCTGCGGCCGGCGGCGCGCCCCGGCCTGGGTGCCCAGCTGCTGCAGGAGTTGGCCTGATGCTCAGCTCTGACGCTCCGCTGGTGCTGCTGCAACACGGCGGCCTCGACAACCTCTCCGGCAAGACCGGGCTGGCGATGCTCCGCTACCGCCAGGGGCCGATCGTGGCGGTGATTGATCCCGCCCATGCCGGCGGCGATCTCCGCGCGATCAGCGGGATTGATCGGGATGTGCCGGTGGTGGCGGATTTGGAGTCGGCCCTGGCGTTTGGTCCTGCCGTGGCGGTGGTGGGGTTGGCCCCCTCCGGCGGAAGGTTGCCGTTGGAGATGCGCGTCGATGTGCTGGCGGCGCTGCGGGCGGGGCTGAGCCTGGCCAGCGGTTTGCACAGCCGCCTGGCGGCGGATCCGGAGTTTGCGGCCATTCCGCTGGTGCCGGGCCAGTGGATTTGGGATCTGCGGCAGCAGCCGGCGGAGCTGGAGGTGGCGGCGGCGCGCTGTGCGGCGCTGCCTTGCCGGCGGTTGCTGGCGGTGGGCTCCGACATGGCCGTGGGTAAGATGAGCGCTTGCCTGGAACTCCAGCGGGCCGCGCAGCGCAGGGGCGTGGATGCGCGTTTTGTGGGCACTGGCCAGGCCGGCATCTTGATCAGCGGCCAGGGTGTGGCCCTCGATGCGGTGCGGGTGGATTACGCCGCTGGTGCGGTGGAGGCAGCGGTGATGGCCGCGGCGGAGGGGGCTGGGCCCCGGGCTTGGGTGTTGGTGGAGGGGCAGGGATCGCTTGCGCATCCGGGCTCCACCGCCACCTTGCCGTTGCTGCGCGGCAGCCAGCCCACGGATCTGCTGCTGGTGCACCGCGCTGGCCAGAGCCATGTGCGCACCCGGCCGGGTGAGGCCACCGTGGCGATTCCGCCGCTGCCGGAGCTGATCACGGCCTGTGAGGCGGTGGCCGCTCTGGGCCGGCCCGACGGGCTGCGCCCGCGGGTGCGGGCGATTGCGCTGAACACCGCCCTGCTTGATGCGGCCGAGGCGGAGCGGGAAACACAGCAGATCGCTTTGCTCACCGGCTTGCCGGCGGTTGATCCGGTGCGCCACGGGGCTGATCGCCTGCTGGAGGCTCTGCTTGAAACGCCGGCAGCTTCGTTGTAAGGGCCCGGCAGCGCCAAGGCGAAAGCCCCACCACTCAGAGAGTGGTGGGGCTTTCGTGCAGGGGCGGACGAGGGGACTTGAACCCCCGAATGCCGGAATCACAATCCGGTGCCTTAACCACTTGGCTACGCCCGCCAGGGCTGCGCGATCCTATCAACGCGTGTGCAGCCTTGAATGGAGCGGCTTGGCGGGCTGAGCAGGCTGTGGGGGTGCTGCCTCGCGGCCGTGGCCCTGGGGGGAGCCCTGGTGGCCACCAACCCCGACGAACAGGATTTCGAGGTGTTCGCTGGTGAGCAGCTCGTGCGCCTGGTGGACGAGGAGCTCTGCGATCAGGGCGGCTTGCCGATGGTGGCGCGGCTGCTGATTCAGAATTGCTCCGAGCTGGTGCAGGGCCAGGAGCGCGTGCTGGGCAGCCTGGCCCTGCAGGGGAGCACGCGCACCAATGCTGGTTTATTCAGCCTCTACAGCACCGAACTCGGCGGGCAATCGCTGTTTCCGGGCCTGCGAATACCCCGCTACCGGATCCTCACCCTCGGGGTGGCGGGGCAGCTGGTGATGCTCCGGGCCAGTGGTGATGAGGGCTGAGGCGCCAGGGCCGAGCAGGTTGCAGCTGCAGCTGCCCCGCCTGCTGCTGGATCCCTGCCAGCGCAATCTGCCCTGCGGCGATGCCGATGGCTTGCTGCCGGTGCAGCTTGAACTGCAGGCCGGCCGGGTGGCCGCGATCCGGCCCCTGGCAGCGCCAATGGGCTTGCCCCTGGCGCTGACGCCTCTGGTGGAGGCCCATGCCCATCTCGATAAGGCCTTCAGTTGGGAGCTGCACCCCAACCGCAGCGGCCAAATGGTTGACGCACTGAGCGTGAATCTTCGGGAAGGTGAGCAGCGCACGCTCGAGCAGGTGCGCCAGCGCGCTGGCCACGCCCTGGATCAGGCCTGGCGCTACGGCCTGCGTGCCATCCGCAGCCACATCGACAGTGGTGGGCCAGGCGCAGCGCCCAGCTGGGAGGCCTTGCTGGAACTCCAGCAGCAGTGGCGCGGGCGTGTGGATCTTCAGCTGGTGGCCCTGGTGCCGATCAGCCACTGGAGCACTGAGGCGGGTCGAACCCTGGCGGAGCGGGTGGCGCAGGCTGGGGGCTTGTTGGGCGGTGTGCTCGGGCCGCCTTATCCGCGCGCCCGCCGCGATCGGCAGGCCTTGCAGGGGATGTTGCAGTTGGCTGAGCAGCTCGGCTGCGGTATCGATTTGCACGTGGACGAGAGCGGTGAAGCTCCTGGTCAGGGGGTGGCGCTGTTGCTGGAGCAGCTGGAGCGCCGGCGGCCGGCGCTGCCGATCACCTGCAGCCACGCCAGCAGCATGGGGCTGTTGCCGCTTGCCGCGCAGCAGCGGCTGGCGGAGCGGTTGGCGCGCTTGCAGGTAGAGGTGGTGGCTCTGCCCACCACCAACCTCTGGTTGCTGGGACGGCGCGGGACTACGGATCTGGCCCAGCGGCCCCTGGCGCCGGTGCGGCAGTTGCAGCGTGCGGGGGTGGTGGTGGCTCTGGGCGGCGACAACGTGCAGGACCCCTGGGATCCCGGCAGCGACTTCGATCCGCTGGAGCTGCTGCGCCTGGCCAGCCGCGTTTGCCATTGCCCTCCCTGGCAGCGCCAGGGGCTGACTCCGTTCACCTCGGCACCAGCGCGCATGCTCGGCCTGGAGTGGGACGGGATCGTGCGCCAGGGTTCTCCAGCTGATCTGCTGATCACCAGCGCCACCAGCTGGAGTGAGCTGCTGGCGCGCCCGCCGCAGAGGCGGGTGCTGCGCAACGGCCAATGGTTGCCGGAAGCGCCCACGCAGCAGCCCTCGCCGGCTCTTGCCAGGCTGGAGGACTAACCCACTGCTGATTGCTTGATGGCTTCGCTACTGCCCAGCGCCCTGCCGCAGCCCCTGCCGCACACGGCCACGGCGCAGCAGCTGGAGCAGCTCACCGCTGATCTGTGCGCTGCCGGCTTGATGCCCTTGCGCAGCAGCGGAGAGCTCGAGCAGCTCTCCGCCGATGCCTTCGTGTATTCACCGGTGCTGCAGCCGCTGCTCCAGGGGCTGCGGGCGCAGCTTGGGGTGCGGGCCGAGAACGCCGAACAGGTGCTGGCGGTGGCGGCGGCCTGCGCGCGCCATGGCGTGAGCCTCACCCTGCGCGGTGCCGGCACCGGTAATTACGGCCAGGCCACGCCCCTGGCCGGTGGCCTGGTGTTGGAGCTCAGCGCCATGAACCGCCTTCTGCAGGTCGATCCCACCAGCGGGGTGTTCACGGCCGAAGCGGGGATTCTGCTGGCTGATCTGGAGGCACAGCTGCAGGCACGGGGCCGGGAGCTGCGGCTGGTGCCCAGCACCGTGCGCAGCGCCAGCCTGGCGGGATATCTGGCCGGCGGCTCCAGTGGGATCGGCTCGCTGCGCTGGGGATTCCTGCGGGATCCGGGCCATCTGCTCGGGCTTGAGATCGTGACGCTCGAACCCACGCCGCGGCGGCTTCAACTCAGTGCTGCGGAAGCCGAGGCCATCAACCACGCCTATGGCTGCAACGGCATCATCACCAGCGCCACCATGGCCAGCGCGGCTGCCGTGTCCTGGCAGCAGTGGGTGTTGGAGTTTGCCTCCTGGGAGCAGGCCCTGGCGGCGGCGCAGCTGCTTCCCAAAACAGCGCTGCTGCTCAACGCCCTCTGTGCCTTGGAGGGCCCTGTGGCCCAATGGATGCCGTGGCCCAAGGGCTGCCCACCGGCCACCGCATCGGGGCACCGCTTGTTGATCCTGGCGGCCCCGGATGCACGGCTTGCTCTCGATGCGCTGCTGTCGAGCCTGGGGGGGCAGTTGGTGTGGGAGGCGCCCCAGGGGCAGGGTCGGGGCATTCCACTGCGGGAGTTGTGCTGGAACCACACCACCCTGCACGCCCGCACCCACGACCCCGGCTTCACCTATCTGCAGCTGCTGCTGCCCCAGCCGGAGCAGGCGGCCCTCGAGGCCCTCCGCCAGCGCTGGGGCGATGCGGTGCTCTGGCACCTGGAGGCTGTGCGGGCCCAGGGGCAGCAGCGACTGGCCTGCCTACCGCTGGTGCGCTGGCGCGGCCGCGAGGCCTTAGAGGAGCTGATCCGCCATGCCTGCGATCTGGGCTGCCTGTTGTTCAACCCCCACGCGATCACGGTGGAAGACGGCGGCCTGGGCGGGGTGGATGCCGAGCAGGTGGCGGCCAAGGCCAACTACGACCCCGCTGGTCTGCTCAATCCCGGCAAGCTGCGCGGCTGGCTTGAGCGTTCTGGGTCGGTTGGCGGTTAACAGCCGAGGCTGGCTCGGGTGTCGGCGCCGGTGCGGGGGTTGGTGCCGCTGGCCTTGGCGCAGAGCTGCCGTTGATCGGCGCGATCGATCAGGGCGTCGCTGAAGTCGGCGCCGGTCACATCGGCGCCATTGAAGGTGGCGCCTGCAGCGATCACACCCACCAGCAGGGCATCACGCAGGTTGGTGTGGCTCATGTCGGTGCGATCCAGCAGCACATCGCTGAGGTCAGCTCCACTGAAATCGGCTTCAGGGAAAGCCCCCTGGGTGAAGATCGCGCCGTGCAGATCCGCGCCCGCAAAGTTGGTGCCTTTGCCCACCGCGCCGGCGAAGGAGGTATTGGCCAGGTGCTGGCCGGAGAAGTCTTTGCCGCTCTGGTTGGTGAGCGTGTAGTCCACGGTGTCCTGGAACAGGGCCCGATCCTGCAGGCCAACACCGGCGCTCGTGTCGAGAGCCACAGCAGGTAGCGCGGCCACCAGCAGCCAGAGGCTGGCCATCAGGGCCATGAAGCGGCGGATCGGCATGGCGGCGCAGGCGTCTGCGTTCAGTCTGTCGTCTGGAGCAGGAGCAGCAGCTCCGCCACCAGATAGAGCGAACCGCAGGCCACCGGCAGGGCGGGCGAGTCGATCAGCCACGCCAGGTTGCTGGTGAGATCAGGGGCTCCTTCCTGCAGCTCAAACCCTGTGGCGGCCTGGAGATCGGTGGCAGTCCAGCTGCTGTGCTCCTGCGGCAGGGCCACCACCCGCACCGCGTCGCCCTCGCGCAGCAGGGTGCGCAGCAGCGATGGCGCATCCTTGTGGCGCTGGATGCCGATCAGCCAGCGCCGCGGCAGCTGGTCTTCGTGGCTGCGTTGATCCAATTCGCGGCGCAGCGCCTCAGCGGCAGGGGGGTTGTGGGCGCCATCCACCAGCAGCGGCTGACCCTGGAAGCGGCGTTGCTCCAGTCGGCCAGGCCAGCGGGCCTGGCGCAGCCCCGCGGCGATCGCCGCGGGGGTGATCGGCCAGCCGCGCTCCGCCAGGGTCTCGGCTGCTGCGCTGGCCACGGCGGCGTTGCTGCGCTGGAGATCACCCCGCAGCCCCAGCTCAGGCCCGCCTTGTGCCTCTGGCGCCAACGGCTGCACCCAGCGCAGCGTGCAGCCCTGGCGGGCTGCCAGCTGCCGCAGCACCTGGGCGGCCTCCTCGGTTTGCGGGCCGCTCACGGCCGAGGCCCCAGGGTGCAGCACGCCGGCTTTCTCAGCGGCGATGGCTGCGATCGTGGGGCCTAGGTGTTCGGTGTGATCGAGGCCGATGCTGGCGAACGCCAGCACCTGGCGATCTGGATGCACCGTGGTGGCATCAAGGCGGCCCCCCAGGCCCACCTCCAGCACAGCGAGCTCCACACCAGCCTCAGCGAAGGCCTGCATGGCTGCTGCCGTCACCAGCTCGAAGGGGGTGAGGTCGTGGCGGAGGGCTAGTGGTTGCAGTTCCTGCAGCAGCCGTTGCAGAGCGGCTTCGCTGATCAGGCCATCCGGCAGACGGATCCGCTCGCACCAGCTGAGCAGATGGGGTGAGGTGTAGAGACCGCAGCGGATTCCGGCGGCACCTGCAATCGCGTGCAGCAACGTGCTGATCGAGCCCTTGCCGTTGGTGCCTGCCACTTGCACAGCCGCAAAGCGGCGTTCCGGATGGCCAAGCTCTGCGAGTGCCGCCTGCAGCCGCTCCAGGCCGAGGTCAACGCCCCGGCGACTGAATGGAGCGATCAGGTCGCTGAAGGGGTCTGGGCCTGGCACGTAATCAGAGCGCGTTCCAGACGCTTCACCGCTTCGCGGATGTGGCGGGGTTGGATGGTGAGGGGCGGTACGAAGCGCACAACGTTGGTGCCGGCGGGCACCAGCAGTAGGCCTTCGGCCATGGCCGCCTTCACCACATCAATGGCGGCGGGGCCATCGGGCCTGAGCACCAGCCCCTGCAGCAGGCCCCAGCCGCGGCAGCCCTCCGCCAGGGTGGGGTGGCGCGCCACCAATCCGGCCAGCTGCTGCTGCAGCAATTGGCCCATGGCTTCGGCATGGGCGGGCAAATTGCGTCGCACCAGCTCCTCAGCCACGGTGAGGCCGGCGCGGCAGGCCATCGGATTGCCGCCGAAGGTGCTGGCGTGCTCACCGGGCCTGAGGTGATCGGCAGCTGCCTTCACGCACAACGCGCCGATGGGGAAGCCCCCACCCAGTCCTTTGGCCAGGGTGAAGGCATCGGGTTCCACGCCAAGCTTCTGGTAACCCCAGAGGCGGCCGGTGCGGCCGACGCCCACCTGCACTTCATCGAAGATCAGCAGGATGTTGCGCTGATCGCAGAGCTCCCGCACCCGGCGGAAGAAGTTCTGGTTACCCGGGTTCACACCGCCTTCACCCTGCAGCGGCTCCAGCATCACAGCGGCCACGCGCGGACCATCCTTCTCGCACTCAGCCAACAGCGCCTCAAAGGCGGCCGTGTCGTTGTAGGGGAAGTAGCGGAAGCCCTGCACCATCGGCTCAAAGCCCTGGTGATATTTCGGCTGGCCGGTGGCCGTCACCGCCGCCAGGGTGCGGCCGTGGAAGCTGGCCTGGGCGGTGAGGATCAGCGGGCCACCGGCCTCATTGCCAATGCCGCGCACCTGATGGCCGTGCTTGCGGGCCAGCTTGATCGCGCCTTCGTTGGCTTCGGCGCCTGAGTTGCAGAAAAACACTGCATCGGCGCAGCTGTTGGCCGTGATCCAGGCCGCCAGCTGTTCCTGCTCAGGAATCCGATACAGGTTGGAGACGTGCTGCAGCTTGCGCAGCTGCCGGCCCAGAGCCCGGCGCATCACCGGGCTGCTGTGGCCGAGGGTGCACACGGCAATGCCGGCCACCCCATCGAGGTAGCGCTTGCCCTGGCTGTCCCATACCCACACGCCCCGGCCGCGCACCAGTTCGAGTGGAAAACGCCCGTAGGTCTGCATCACCGCCGAGCTGGCGGGGGTGATGCGAGGGGGCGGAGTCATAGGAGCGGTGGGACTTGAACCCACATGCCCGAAGGCGCTCGATTTTGAGTCGAGTCCGTCTACCAATTCCGGCACGCTCCCGCGTGGCTGACTTTAGGGGTCAGCCCTCAGCCCACGCGGCGGATCGAGGCGCCAACGCGGTTGAGCTTGCCCTCGAAATCGGCGTAGCCGCGATCGAGGTATTCCAGGCCCTGCACCGTGGTGATGCCTTCGGCGGCCAGGCCCGCCAGCACCATGGCGGCGGAGGCCCGCAGGTCGCTGCCCTGCACCGGTGCACCGCTGAGGCGAGCCACCCCTTCGATGAAGGCGGTGCTGCCCTGCACGCGGATGGCGGCCCCCATGCGCTGCAGTTCGGCCACGTGCTGCAAACGGTTTTCGAAGATGTTTTCCGTGATCACGCTCGTTCCCTGAGCCGTGGCCAGCAGGCTCATGAACGGCGCCTGCAGATCGGTGGGGAAGCCGGGGAAGGGTTGGGTGCGCAGATCCACGGCCCGGATCTCTTCAGCACTGATGGTGACGAGGGTGCCGTCGATCTTGAGCTTGCAGCCGGCTTCCTCGAGCTTGGTCAGCACGGCACCGAGGTGATCGGTGATCACTGGGCCCACGGTGAGCGTGGAGCGGGTGATGGCAGCGGCCAGCAGGAAGGTGCCGGCCTCGATCCGATCGGGGATCACGGCGTAGTCGGCGCCGTGCAGGCGCTCCACACCCACGATCGTGATGGTGGGTGTTCCGGCGCCGCGCACCTTGGCGCCCATGGCCAGCAGCAGCCCGGCCAGATCCACCACCTCGGGCTCGAGGGCGGCGTTTTCGATCACCGTTTCACCCTCGGCGAGGGCGGCCGCCATCATCAGTGTTTCGGTGGCGCCCACGCTGGGGCAATCGAGGTGGATGCGCCCGCCCTTGAGGCGATGGCCGCGGCCCGGCACCACTGCCGACACCACACCGTGCTCGATGGTGACCTGGGCCCCGAGCGCCTTCAGACCCTTCACGTGCTCCACCACAGGGCGGGTGCCGATCTGGCAGCCGCCGGGGAGGGGAACGCGGGCAATGCCCAGCCGTGCCAGCAGCGGGCCAATGCAGAAGAAGCTGGCCCGCAGGCTGTTCACCAGCTCATAGGGCGGCGCGGATTGGTTGAGGCCGGAGCCGTGCATCTCCAGGCTTTCGCCGTTGCGGCGCACCTTCACCCCGAGGGAGCTGAGGATCTCCCCCATGCCCTGGATATCGGTGAGGGGCGGTACGTTGCGCAGCCGCAGCTGGTCTTCGGTGAGCAGGCTGGCGGCCATCAGCACCAGGGCTGAATTCTTGGCACCGCTCACCCGCAGTTCGCCCGAGAGGCGGCGATTGCCCGCGATCTCAAGCTGAGGATTGAGAATCTGTTGAGACGGGAGCGCGGTCACAGTCATGGCTACAGGCGTCCCGCCTCAGGGGCCTCATCCTGACAATCGGCTCTGAGACCGGCAAGACGTCCGGCGCCGGAACTGGCTTGGCCCCATGGGCTCCACCCCTGATGGGGTACATTTCCGGAGTCGCTGACGCGACACGCCAGCCCCTGCGGATGTGGCGGAATTGGTAGACGCGCTAGTTTCAGGTACTAGTGGCAGCAATGTCGTGGGAGTTCAAGTCTCCCCATCCGCACTTGAAAGCTCTCCTCACTGAGGGGAGCTTTTTTATGTCATGAGTTGGTCGGTTGGTTGGTCGGCCACTGTTGCTGTTCTCCGCTTGACTTGCCAGGGTTGAAACGCAGCGGGGTCATCTCGGCTGCTGCTTTCATCGTTTGTGCTGCACGGCTCGTCGATGCTCGTTCTCAAGATCACCAATGCCTCCGAGGTCGTTGCGGCCAAGATCGGACGCTTCCTCGAGGCGCTCACCCCCGATGCCCTCGACGAGAAAACCATTGAGGACGTGCTGATCAAGGAGTTGATCAAAAACCTCAGCGCCGAGGGGCTCAAAGGTGAGGTGGCTGCCGTGCGAGGCCTTGAGCTGCATGAGCATGGGCTTGATGTGGAGGAAGGTCTGCACGTGCGCCGGCGTGAAGCCTTCTGATGGAGCTGATCACCAGCCGGCGTAACCCGCTGGTGGGGCGCCTGCGGGCCTTGCATCAACCCAAGGGCAGGCGAGAGCAGGGTTTGCTGCTGTTGGAGGGCACCCATCAGTTGCAGGAGTTGCTGCGGTTGGGGCTGAAGCCCGAGCAGGTGCTGGCAACTTCAGGCTGGATCGAGCGCAACGGCAGCTTGCTGGCGGAGGGGGCTTTAGCGCTGCAGCCCGTGGGGGATGAGCTGATGGCTGCGGTGGCCACCACCGATCACCCGGATGGTGTGGTGGCCACCTTGGCCCGAGAGGCTCTGCCTGTCGCCAGGGGCGAGGGCGCCTTTGTGCTGGTGCTCGATCAGCTCCAGGATCCCGGCAACCTGGGCACGTTGCTGCGCACGGCACTGGCGGCCGGGGTGGATGAGGTGTGGCTTGGAGGCGGCGCTGATCCCCTCCAACCCAAGGTGCTCAGGGCCTCCGCCGGTGCGGCTCTGGCGTTGCCGCTGTTGCGGCTAGCCCAGGGCGATGCCCTGCAGCCCCTGCTGCAGCGGGCTGTTGCGGCGGGTCAGCAGTTGGTTGCCACCGTGGTGCAGCCCGGAGCCCAGCCCTACTGGCAGCTCGATTGGACCCGCCCCACCATCTTGATGATGGGCAATGAAGGTGCGGGTCTGCATCCCCAGCTGGCGGCTCTGGCCACCCATCGGATCACCATTCCCCACAGCGCTGCTGTGGAATCGCTGAACGTGGCGGTGGCGGCGGCGCCCCTGCTGCTCGAGCGCTGGCGCCAGGAGCGCAACGCTGCTGCGGGGGCCTGACAGGAGAGAATGCCCGCCAACTGCGCAGGTAACCGGTGAGCGACGGCAGCTTCGATTTTGATGTGATCGTCATCGGCGCCGGCTACGGCGGCTTCGATGCGGCGAAGCATGCTGCTGAGCACGGCCTGCGCACGGCGATCATCGAAAGCCGCGACATGGGCGGCACCTGCGTGAACCGCGGCTGCGTGCCCTCCAAGGCCCTGCTTGCTGCCAGCGGCCGGGTGCGCGAGCTAGCGGATGCCGAACATCTCAAAGGCTTCGGCATCCATGCGGCGCCGGTGCGCTTTGAGCGCCAGAAGATCGCCGATCACGCCAATCAGCTGGTGGCCACGATCCGCGGCAACCTCACCAAAACCCTCGAGCGCGCCGGCGTCACGATCATCCGGGGCACGGGTCGCCTGGAAGGCCCCCAGAAGGTGGGCGTGCGCGAGATCAATGGTGTGGATCGCGTGCTCACCGGTCGCGACGTGATCATCGCCACCGGTTCGGATCCGTTTGTGCCGCCCGGCATCGAAACCGACGGCCGCACCGTGTTCACCAGCGATGAGGCGGTGAGCCTGGAGTGGCTGCCCCGCTGGCTGGCGATCATCGGCAGCGGCTACATCGGCCTGGAGTTTGCCGACGTCTACACCGCCCTGGGCTGTGAAGTGACGATGATCGAGGCGCTCGATCGGGTGATGCCCACCTTCGATCCCGATATTGCCAAGATTGCCGCCCGCAACCTGATCGGCGGCCGTGACATCGACGCCCGTTCCGGCGTGCTGGCGAAATCAATCAAGCCCGGTGCCCCCGTGCAGATCGAACTGGTCGACATGCAGACCCGCGAGCCGGTGGAAACCCTCGAAGTGGATGCCGTGCTCGTGGCCACCGGCCGCGTGCCGAGCAGCAAGGGCCTCAACTTGGAGGCCTGCGGGATTGAAACCAACCGCGGCTTCATCCCGGTGGACGATCAGCTGCGGGTGCTGGTGAACGGTGCTCCCGTGCCCCACCTCTGGGCTGTGGGTGATGTCACCGGAAAGATGATGCTGGCCCACACCGCTGCGGCCCAGGGAACCGTGGCGGTGGACAACATCCTGGGCCACCCTCGCGCCATCGACTACCGCTCGATTCCGGCCGCCACGTTCACCCACCCCGAGATCAGCTCGGTGGGCCTGAGTGAGGCTGATGCCAAGGAGCTCGCCGCCAAGGATGGCTTCGAGCTGGGCAGTGTGCGCAGCTACTTCAAGGCCAACTCCAAGGCCCTGGCGGAGCTCGAGAGCGATGGTCTGATGAAGCTGCTGTTCAACAAGAGCACCGGTGAGGTGCTCGGGGCCCATATTTATGGTCTGCATGCGGCGGATCTGATCCAGGAGATCGCCAATGCTGTGGCCCGCCGCCAGAGCGTGAAGCAGCTGGCCAATGAAGTGCACACCCACCCCACCTTGAGCGAAGTGGTGGAAGTGGCTTACAAGCAGGCCGCCATTGCCGTGGGAGCCTGAATCCATGCAGATTCGTCGCCGGCCGCCCAACCCCAAGGTGAAGGTGGCTCACCTCGAGTACGCCATTCCCCACGAGGAGAGCGAACCCCGCAACATCCTCGAGAAGATCGTGTGGGAGAAGGATCGTGAGGTGGCTAGTGCCCGCGATCGCGTGAGCCTGGAGCAGCTGAAGAAGCAGGTGGCTGAACTGCCGGCTACGCGCGATTTTCTTGCCGCGTTGAAAGCGGCCTGCCGCAAGCCCGCGGTGATCGCCGAGGTGAAGAAGGCAAGCCCCAGCAAGGGTGTAATTCGTGAGGATTTCGAGCCCGTGGCGATCGCCCAGAGCTATGCCGCCGGCGGCGCCAGCTGCCTTTCGGTGCTCACCGATAAGCAGTTTTTCCAGGGTGGCTTTGAGGTCTTGGTGCAGGTGCGTCAGGTGGTGGATCTGCCGCTGCTGTGCAAAGACTTCATCCTCAGCCCCTATCAGCTGTATCAAGCCCGCGCCGCCGGCGCCGATGCGGCCCTGCTGATCGCCGCGATCCTCACCGATGCGGATATGGCCTATCTGCTCAAGGTGGCGCGTGCCCTGGGGCTCACCGTGCTGGTGGAGGTGCACGATGCGGAAGAGCTGGAGCGGGTTCTGGCCCTCGATGGTGTGCAGTTGATCGGGATCAATAACCGTGATCTCGCCACCTTCCACACGGATCTGGCCACCACCGAGGCTCTCACTGAGCGCTTCGGCGAGCAGATCCGCGCCAAGGGCTGTTTGTTGGTGAGTGAATCCGGCCTGTTCACCCGCCATGATCTCGATCGCGTGCAAAGCGCTGGCGCCGATGCGGTGCTGGTGGGTGAATCACTGATGCGCCAGGCGGATGTGACGGCGGCTCTGGAAACGCTGATCGGCGGCTGAGCGGTGGCAAACCGTTCTGCTGACTGGCTGGCTCAGGCCTCGCAGGATCTAGCCCAGGCCAAACTCAGTGCGGATCATGGCCACCATGAGTGGGCCTGTTTTGCCGCTCACCAGGCGGTTGAAAAGGCCCTGAAGGGCTTGCATCTATCCATCGGTCAGCAGGTTTGGGGCCACGGACTCGGCCGTTTGTTCCGTGATCTGCCGGATTCTCTCCAGGAGCCGCTGGAAGCCCAGCTCCCTGAACTCGTGGAACGTCTGCGCATTCTCGATGCGCTCTACATCCCTACCCGTTATCCCGATAGCCTGCCGGATGGAGCCCCCAGTGATCACTTCGGCCATCTGCAAAGCGCGGATGCTCTGACCCATGCCCGTGCGCTTGTTGACGCAATCGCTGTTGCGATGGCCTGAGCCGGAGGCTGTGCTGCAGGCCGTGCAGGACTGGGCTCAGCTTCAGGCCCAGCGTTATCCATCCCTGAACAAGGTTGGCGTTTACGGCAGCTATGGCCGCAACGATGCTGGTGTGGGCAGTGACCTTGATCTGTTGCTCATTGATGCTGACGCTGCTGGACCACAGGCGTCGCGCTATTGCCGCTGGCCGTTTGAAGATCTTCCGCTCAGCTGTGATGCGTTGATTCTCAGCCCGGCTGAGTTGGATCAGCTTTTGGAGGCTGATTCCGCCGAGGACCCCGCCGCACGAGCGATGGCCCATGCGCTGCGCTCGGATTGTCGTTGGATCTGGCAGCGAGATGGCGGTTCAACGCAACCCACAAAAAAGCCCGGCACTGAAGGCCGGGCTTGTTGAACAACTTTGGGATCGAGGCTGCCGGAGGCAGCCCTTGGATCAAACCTTGCGGGAGTAGAACTCCACCACCAGCAGTTCGTTGATTTCGAGGGCGACCCACTCGCGCTCGCACTTGCTGATCACCTTGGCGACCTGCTTGTTCTTGTCGAGCTCGAGGTGAGGCGGGATGTTGGCCAGGCCCGGGAATTCCAGGTTGGCTTCAGCCAGTTTCTTGCTCTGCTTGCGCTCGCGGATGGCGATCACATCGCCGGCCTTGCACTGGTAGCTGGGGATGTCCACCACACGGCCGTTCACGGTCACGTGGCCGTGGTTCACCAGCTGACGGGCGCCGGGCACGGTGGGGCCGAAGCCGAGGCGGAAACACACATTGTCGAGACGGTTCTCGAGCAGCTTCAGCAGGTTGGTTCCGGTGGAACCCTCCTGGGCGCGCGCTTTCTTCACGTAGCGCACGAGCTGACGCTCGGAGATGCCGTAGTTGAAGCGAAGCTTCTGCTTCTCTTCGAGGCGGATGGCGTATTCGGAGCGCTTGCGACGGGCTTGGCCGTGCTGACCGGGGGGATAAGACCGCTTGGCGGACTTACGGGTGAGACCGGGAAGGTCTCCCAAGCGCCGCGTAATCCTCAGACGAGGGCCGCGGTAGCGAGACATAGAAAACCGTGATGGTTGGGCAAGCAGGCGAGGCTGAAAGCCTGAGGCTGGCGAGCGCGCTTGCGAGAATCCCGCAAGCAGGCAGCTCATCCAGCGGGCTGATGCCACGCCAGTTGCCGATCCTATCGCTCGGCCCTGGTTTCACCCTCGCGCTGCCCATGAACCAGCTGCTGCAACGGTTGCTCCTGGCCTTGATCGGCATCTACCGCCAGTTCATCTCACCACTGCTGGGCCCGCCCCGCTGCCGCTTTATCCCCAGTTGCAGCGCCTATGGCCTTGAAGCGATCGAGCGTCACGGCCCCTGGCGCGGGAGCTGGCTCACCTTGCGCAGGCTCCTGCGCTGCCATCCCTTTACCCCCTGCGGCTGCGACCCGGTGCCCGATTGATGGCTGAGTTGGTGCTGATCACTCGCGAGGGCTGCTGCCTCTGCGAAGGCCTCGAGGAGAAGCTGGCGGCGCTGGCCCTGGGCTACACGCGCCTCGATGTGGATGCCGATCCTGCCCTGAAGGCGCGTTTTGACTTCGAAGTGCCTGTGCTGCTGCTGCGTGACGGCTCGGCGGAGCGAGTGCTGCCGCGCCTGTCGCCTCGCTTGCCAGCGCATCAGTTGGGCGCATGGCTGCAGCAGCAGGGCCTGCCCTGAAGCATGTGGCTGCCTCAGTCTTGCCTGAGGCTCACAAGACTGGTTGCAGCGGCAACGTTGGATGCCTGGATTGCGCCTAAAACAAGCGCATCAGCGCTGCCGCCATGTCCGATCGGCTTCACCCTCTGCTGCGTCAGGTTGGCCTGGCGGTGCCGCCGGGTTTGGCCAACGGTGAGGTGACCAGCGTCAGCTGCGACTCGCGGCGCGTGGGCCCCGGCACCGTGTTCGTGGGATTGCCGGGTGCCCAGGTGGATGGCGGTGTGTTCTGGCCCCAGGCGCTCCAGGCCGGTGCGGTGCTGGCGGTGATCGGCCGTGCTGCCGCTGAGGCCTGCCCTCCCGCAGATCACGATCCGGTGCTGGTGGTCACCGAACCCGTTGCCCGCTGGGCCGGACTGCTGGCGGCGGAGTTCTGGCAGCAGCCCAGCCAGCGCCTGCACCTGATCGGGGTGACCGGTACCAACGGCAAAACCACCACCACCCATCTGATCGAACATCTCGCCGCCCATTGCGGCATGCCCTCCGCCCTGTTTGGCACGTTGGTGAATCGCTGGCCGGGGCACAGCGTTACCGCACAACACACCACGGCATTTGCCGATGTGCTGCAGGGGCAGCTGGCTCAAGCTGTTGAGGCTGGTTCCCAGGTGGGAGCCATGGAGGTGAGCTCCCACGCCCTGGATCAACAGCGCGTGAGTGGTTGCCGGTTCGCGGGGGCGGTGTTCACCAACCTCACCCAGGACCACCTCGACTACCACCCGTCGATGGAGGCCTACTTCGAGGCCAAGGCCAGCCTGTTCGGTCCAGGCTTCCTCGAGCTGAAGCGGGTCCAGGCCACGGCAGTGGTGAATGTGGATGATCCCTGGGGCGAAAAGCTGGCCCGGCGGCTGGGCGCTCACGCCTGGCGCTGCTCGTTGCATGAGGGCAGCGATGCGGAGCTGCGTATGGAGCAGCTGCAGTTCAGCTCCGAAGGGGTGAGCGGGGTGCTGGTGAGCCCAATGGGGAGCGGGGCTTTTCACTCGCCGCTGCTGGGCCGCTTCAACTTGATGAATCAGCTGCAGGCGGTAGGCGCGCTGCTCCAGCAGGGCCTGCCCCTGGCGAACCTGCTGCAGGGCCTCACCAGCTTCCGGGGGGTGCCAGGGCGGATGGAGCGAGTTGGCGTTGGCCGGGCGGAGTGTGGTGAAGGCTCCTTGCCAGCGGTGCTGGTGGATTACGCCCACACACCTGATGGCCTTGAAAGTGCCCTGAAGGCGTGCCGGCCGTTTGCGCGCGGGCAGTTGATCTGCGTGTTCGGTTGTGGTGGTGATCGCGATCGCACCAAGCGGCCGCTGATGGGTTCGATTGCCGCGCGCCTGGCCGATCAGGTGGTCGTTACCTCTGATAATCCCCGTACCGAAGACCCGCAGCAGATCCTCAACGACGTGGTCGCTGGCATTCCCGAGGGCGTGGCGGTGCAGGTGGAGGCTGATCGGGGCCGGGCCATCGCGGCTGTGGTGGCGGCTGCTCAGCCTGATGATCTGGTGCTGATCGCCGGCAAGGGCCACGAGGACTATCAGATCCTCGGCACCACCAAGATTCACTTCGACGACCGCGAAGAAGCGGAGAAAGCGCTGCGGGAGCGACCCTGTTAAGTGAGCGTGCCCAGGGCTTCCAGCAGCTTGTCGATGTCCGCTTCGGTGGTGGTGATGTGGGTGCAGGCCCGGAGACAATCGGGATCATCCAAGCGGCGGATCCAGAGGCCCTGCTCGCCCAGGAGCTCCACCACTGAGCCGCTGGAGTGCCCTGCCAGCGTGAAGCTCACGAGCCCTGCCGGTGGCGGCTCTGGCAGCAGGGTGCTCACCCCCGCAATCGTTTGCAGCCCCTGCCAGAGCCGGCGGCTGCCCGCCTGAATTCGCTCCAGCCGTTGGGCTGCTGTGCCCTCCGCCGATAGCAGCTCCAGCGAGGTGGCCAGGCCGCTGCAGAGCGGCACGCAAGAGGTGGCTACCTCAAAGCGGCGGGCATCGCTGTGGAAGCTGCTGGCGGCGGAGGCCTCGTGGCGCAGGCTGCGCCAACCGATCAGGGTGGGTTGTGCCTGCTCGAGCAGCCGCTCTGAGAGAGCCACACCGCCGAGACCCTCCGGGCCGCAGCACCACTTGTGGCCGGTGAAGGCATAGATGTCGGCGGCGGCAGCGGCCTCTTCCACGGGGATCGACCCCATCGATTGGGCCGCATCCACCAGTAACCAGGGCCGGCTGGGATGCTGCTGAAGCCGCTCGGCCACAGCGGTGATCGGCATCACGCTGCCGCTGTTCCAGAGCAGATGGGAGAGGGCTACGAGCCGTGTTTGCGGTGTAAGCGCCTGCTGCAGCGCCGTGAGTACCGCTGCAGCCAAGGTGCTTTGGCCATGGGTTTTGCAGAGCTCCAGCACCAGCAGCCAGCGGATCTCCAGCCCTTCACGTCGCGCCAGTTCCTGGCAAGCCGCCACCACGCCGGGGTGTTCGCAGTCGCTGATCAGCAGCGCATCGCCTGCTTGCCAGGGCAGTCCCCACAGGGGCAACACGCAACCGCTGGTGACGTTCTCCGTGAGGGCCAGGCGATGGGGGCTAACCCCGCAGAGCGTTGCCAGCTGCTGCCGCACCCGCGCCGTTTCCTGCTCCATGAATGGCCAGACATCGCTGGTGAAGGGGCCCAACGTTTGAATCTGCTTCCAGCTCGTCGTGATCGCGTCCAGTGCCGGCGTCGGTAGAGGCCCTTGGCCGCCGTAGTTGAAGTAGGTCTTGTTAGCGATGGCTGGGCACATGGCCCTAAAATCAATCGGGTTGGCTTTGGAAGAGATGATGGTATTCGCGCTCATAATTGTTGGCTACGTTTGTAGTTCACACTAGTATTCCTCCCTGTTGACGGTGGAGGCTTTCAGGTGTCAGAGCTCTTCGGTCCAACGACTTGAAATAATGGTGATGGCAGGATTAAGAATGAGGTCCGAACACGGCTTTCGGGTGAGGGTGATAGGACGATATCTGTCACTCTCGACGAGTGTCTTGTGGCCGAATTGCCAGGTCAATGGCATCTCTAGGCGACTTATCTTGATCTCCCTAAGCGACTAGTCTTTACGATCTTGTTGTGTTGGCAGCCAAGTCGTGCAGTAGCCCGCTACGCCCACCCCTTTCGTGCCTGCTTAATCCCAAAAATGACCACGACTCTTTCTGGGTTGATTCGGCGTATGCAGCCGACTGCTTCGAGAATTTATTGAGCCTCGGTGGTTTCGAAAGCCTGATTCATGAAAAGGGTGCGCGCAGCAGCACGCTTAGCGGAGCTGCTCAAGAATTGAATCGCGTCAAATCAGCAATCAGAGCGTGTGTCGAGCACGTTTTTGGATGCGTGACAATGTCAATGGGCGGACAGATGACTAGGAAGATTGGGCTGGCAAGTACTGAAGCGTGGTGGGGGCTCAAAAATCTCGCATTTAACTACCTTTGGTATCTGCAGCGCACATCCAGCTTGGCTGCAGCAGTGTCGTACTGGAGCAGAATCTGGCAATCTGCTTGCCAGTACCGTCAGGTCGTCGCGCAATTATGGATTCCGCGCCGCCAATTTTGGCGAGTTTGCAATGCGCTTCAATCCATGTATTGCAGGATTTTTCGAGGTGCCCTTGAGTTGTTTTTGATAAGGGGTATAGAGTGTATGCAAAATAGATTGTGTCTTGCTTTTGTCGTGATATTCCTAGTGTTGGCTCGCCAGAGTTTTTCTTGTTGCCAGCCGCTTGTCGTAGTTTAGGGACAGACCGGATTGGCTAGCGGCTGGCGAGGGGTGGATTGGCGACTAAATAGGATTAAAAACCTCGCTTACTTTTGTGAAAATTGTATCGTTATTGAGGTCGCTGTAGGTATAAACTTCAAAGCCTGAGGGCTTCGTTTCGGTCTTGATCAGGTTGCCTCCGGAAAACGTCCATTGTTCATTGCTGTCGATCGATGCGGCCTTCCAGCTTCCGTTCTTGAATTCTTGGAGCTTGCTTAGATCTCCTGGGGCGCCGCCAAACCTGTATTGATCGTCATCGCTGCTTCCTGTGATTAAGTCACGCTTGCGTTGTTTTCCCTTCCGTGAATTCTTGGTGGAGCTGGTGCTGGTGAAAGTGTAATTGCCATCTCCGTCGAAATCATTGAAGATGCTTCTAATCGTGCGCTTGCCGCTGGTCTTGGTGTAGATCAGGTTGGCGCCATCAAAGCTCCAGCTTTCGTTGCGGCTTATGCTTTCGTTTTTCCAGATACCGTCGTCAAGCTCTTGCAGGTTGGTGACCGTGTTGCCAACTAGCGCGAACCGAAAAATGTCGTCGCTACTGGCGTTACCTTTTTTGCTGGACATAGGAAAACCCCATCACACATCTATCCTATCTGCCCCATCGGGGAGAAGTCGTGAAGTCCGGCCCATCCACGCATGGCCCTAGCTGCGTGGCAGGTGTAGCTCCATGCGGCAGCCGCCCCTTTGGCCTGCTGAGGCCTGCAATTTGCCGCCATGCTGGCGAGCAATCCCAAGGGCGATGGCCAGTCCAGGTCCCGTGTGGCCGCCAGTCCTGGAGCTATCGGCTTGCCAGAAACGTTCAAACACCAGCGAGCGCTGTTCTTTTGGGATGCCAGGTTCATCATCCTCCACCCATACGAGCAGCTGTCGGCTAGATCTGAGGTTGCCCATCGTGACCTGGCTGCCCGCTGGAGCAAACCGCAGGGCATTGCCGAGCAAATTGCTGAGTAGCTGACGAAGACGTTCGGGGTCGCCATGCGTAGGGGTCGGTCCATGGGATTCCTGGATCAGGCTGATGCCCACTTGCTTTGCTTGATCGCGATGAAGATCGATGAGATTTTCGATCAGTTCCATCAGGTCAAACCGCCTCCATCCTGCTTGTCCTGGAATCGTCTTGACGTGGCCCCAGGAAATCGGTCCACGGTGAATGCGAGTCCTCATCCGGCCAGGCTGGGCCGGGGACTTCACCATGAAACGAATCCGCCACACAGCCGTAGCCGAAGGCTTCTGCGAAGGAGTACAGATCATCCGCAAGCTCAAAACCCCTGAGCATCTAATCGCTCAGGGTCACGTCAAGGGCAAGACCGTTGCCGACCTCTGCCGTGCCATCGAGGTCACCCAGCCGACCTATCACCGCTGGAAGCAGCAGTACGGCGGCATGCAGGCTGAGGAGGCCAAGCGACTGACCCAGCTGGAGAAGGAAAACGCCCGCCTCAAGAAGCTTCTGGCTGAGCCTGAACTCGAGAAGGCGATGCTCTAGCCGCAGGCCCGGCGAAGCCGTAGGAGTTGGCCGAGGGAAACTTCTGAGCCCGGAACGACGCCGCAGGGCCGTGGAAGCCCTGCGCGCCATGTTCCGGGTATCCGAGCGATTCGCCTGCAGGGTGGTGGGCCAACACCGCAGCACGCAGCGGTATTCCGGCAAGGTTGTCGACATTGAGGAGGTCATGCTGCGGTGCTCTGTGGCTCTTCATGGGTTGCGCCAAGAAACTGGCCATCTGGCGGGATCGTCTGATGCGAGGTGTAGCCAGAAGGGAGGCAGCGAGCAGCAGCTAGAGCTGCAAACCCTGCACACGTAGGTGAGATTAGTGATTGAAGCAGGCTCTATAGCCTTCACTGGCAGAGCAACCCTTGGCATGCCCATGCTGCGTCACCGGGCCCGTGCTCTTGGCTCTTTTCATCGCCATGTGGATGTTTTGAAGGGGCAGAACCATGGTGCTGGTGAGTGCTGCTGCGCGAAGATCAACTAGCCATCGCGGAGCGCGTCTGCCTTGCTTTGATCCGCCTTCCTGCCTATGGGTTTAACGCATCTGAGACTTCTTCTTTTCATCAGATTTCAGAAGTCCCTGAGTGGCAGTCGCTTCGAGGGCCTAATCACTGAGGTTGTTCTGAATCAACGAACTCTTTTGGGCTGTGGCCTGCTTGAGCTCGCGCATCGGAGTGTTCAGGCCACTACTGTGACGGGTCAGATCACTTGACCCACCATCACTGCCGCCAGTGCGGAGAACAGAGTGATGCTGAGGGCGGTGAGCGGGTTTTGACCCTGGGCTACGGCGAAGCTGGTGATCACACCGGCACCCAGGCATGCCACAGCCAGTTGGGTGGCGAGGGCGGGACGCAGCTCCATGGCCAGGACATCGGATGGGAGCAGCTTGCTGGCCCTCACTGGGTTGGGCCTGAGTTCTTTACCTGGCGTTGGTGTTCGTTACGCTGCGCAATGTGGAGGCCGGCCTGGCGCGGCCGCTGCTGGCCCATTCCTGCAGCGCTTCCAGTTGTTCACGCGCGGTGCGCGAGAGCGGTACCAACTGGGCCGCCGCGCTGATCAGATCGCTTTCTCCGAATTCGCGCTGCTCGCTGAAGGCCTGGTGCATCGCCTCGATCACCACTTGCTCCAGCTCGGCGCCAGAGAAGCCTGCTGTGCGGTCCACCACCACCTCCAGCGGCAAGCTGTGATCGGGGCGGCGGCGCCTCAGTTGCAGATCGAGGATGGTGCTCCGCTCCGCTGCATCCGGTAGGTCGAGCAGGAAGATTTCATCGAAGCGGCCCTTGCGCAGCAGCTCTGGGGGGAGTTTCTCGACCCCATTAGCGGTGGCCACCACAAACACGGCACTGCTCTTTTCCGCCATCCAGGTGAGCAGGCTGGCCAGCACCCGCTGGCTGGTGCCGCCATCACTGCGTCCATCACCGGCGGCGCCGAAGCCCTTGTCGATCTCATCGATCCAGAGCACACAGGGGGCCATGGCCTCGGCCCGCTGGATCATGTCGCGGGTGCGCGCTTCGGAGGCGCCCACCAGCCCGGCGAACAGGCGGCCAACATCCAGGCGCAGCAGCGGCATCGCCCAGCTGTGGGCGATCGCCTTGGCTGTGAGTGATTTGCCGGTGCCTTGCGGGCCCACCAGCAGCACGCCACGCGGGAGCGGCAGGCCGTAGCGGCGTGCGTCATCGCTGAAGGCCATGTGCCGCTGCTCCAGCCAACGCTTCAGGGCATCCAGGCCGCCGATATCGGCGGGGGTGGCTTCGGTAGGGCAGTACTCGAGCAGCTCGCTGCGGGCGATGGCCTGGCGTTTTTCCTCGAGCACTTCATCGAGGTCAGCCAGCCCCAGCTCGCCGCGGCTGGCGAGCCCCCGGGCGGCCACCTGGCGGATGCGCTGCTCGCTCAAGCCGCTGCAGCTGTGGCTGAGCTGTTCGAGCACTGACACATCCAGGGTTTTGCCGCAGGACTGAGCGATGTTGCGCAGCAGTGCCTCGATCTCCTGCTGATCCGGCAGGGGAAGATCCAGCAAGGTGATGCATTCATCGAGATCGCGGGGCGGCTGCCATTCGGCGGCTGTGATCACCACGGTGTGGGGTTGCTGGCGCAGGCTGGTGGCCAGATTGCGCAGCTTGCGGCAGATGCTGGCGTCCTCGCAGTAGCGGTGGAAGTCGTGGAGCACCAGCAGCGCGGGCTGCTCGGCCGGAAGAGCGGCCAGGCTTTCGAGGGCCGCCAGGGGATTGCGTGCAGTTTCGCCATCGCGGCCCGGCCAGCCCTTGAGGCCACTAATGAAATCCCAGCGGGCCAGAGCCCGGTTGCCGAGGCGCTTGGCTGCGGCGGCCAGCAGGGCGGCGATGCGCTCCTCCTCCTGGCTGCGGATCCAGAGGATGGGGGTTCGCGCCCGGATCAGCAGGTCGAGGTGGTCGGTCCAGGCCTGGCTCATGGCTGCAGCTTCTTCAGGGCCGCCCAGCGCGGATCGATCGGTTCGGCTTCGGCGGGAGCACCCAGCAGCTCGGGGCCTGGGCAATCGCTGCCGCAGCGGTTCACCAGCGGCAGTTGCAGGCTGAGCTGCTCAAACACCCAGTGCTCAGGGTCGAAGTTGCCAGTGGGGTCGAGGCTTTCGGTGAGAGCGTCGGGGTCGAGTTCGAGCACTTCACTGCCGCCCTCCAGCACGGTGTCAGCGGCGATGCCCTCAAGTCGTGCCTGATCGCCCAGCCAGAGCACCTCGTGGTGCTCGAAGCTCAGGGGGTTGTTGTAGTGCTGCAGGCAGCGATCGCAGCGCAGGGTGATGATCGTGCTGGCGTGGCCTCCCACTTCAAGGATGTTGCCGCGGTGAACGGCATGGAGTTCCCCCCGCACGGGGGTGAGGCTCTCCAGCTCGCTGAGGGTTTGATCCACATGCCATCTGCGCCCTTCGGCCAGGGGCCGCAACTCCTGCAGCGGCACAGGCTGCAGGGGATCACCCACGGGCTGCGCTGCGGGTCGCGCTGCGCTCATTGGCTCACTTCTTGCCCTTGGGCTCAAAGGGCAGGCGCTCGCTACCACTCACGGTGGCTGTGACCGTTTTCGCTTCGGCTGCCAGCTGCTGATCGAGGATCGCCTGCAGGTTGTCGGGCAGGGCCTCGCGGGTGAGCAGGAAGGTTTGGGTGGCCTGGAAGATGTTGGCCACCACCATGTAGAGCAGAACGCCAGCGGGCAGCGGGAAGAACAGGAACATGCCGGTGATCATCACGGGCGTGATCTTGTTGGCTGTGGCCTGCTGCGGGTTGGCGGGCATGCCCATGCCCGAGAGGATCTGGCTCACGAACAGGCTGGCGCCGAAGGCGGCCACCAGGATGGCGATATCCCAGTTGATGGCGCCATCGGTGTAGAAGCCCACCTGGCCCAGAGCCTTGATGAACAGGAAGCCGCTGCGGGCTGCCAGGCCTGGGATTTTGGCTTCCACGGTCACATCGCCGGGGGAGATGGCGTGGATGGTGCCGTTCTGATCCACGCTCACCAGGCCTTCACCTTTGGTGACGCTCCAGGTGGGTGTGAAGGCGCTGCCGTTCTCCACACCACTCAGCACGGAGGCAAAGCTCGCGCCATCTTTGGTGTGCAGGCTCACCGTTTCGGTGTCACCCACACCGAGCTTGGCGCCCTTCTCGAGGCTGGCTACCACCGGCACATGGTTGGTGGCGGTCACGAAGATCGAGTGGCTTGGACTGTTGAACGGCTTGGGTTCAACGGCGGCGATCTGCTCGGCCGGCAGCACCTTCAGGTTGAGGGTGTAGGGCACATCGGCGAACGGTGATCCGCGCAGCGTGGCGAACAGCGCAAACAGGATCGGCATCTGCACCAGCAGGGGCAGGCAACCCGAGAGGGGGCTGCCGAACTCCTTCATCAGCGCCCCCAGCTCCTCCTGCTGCTTCTGGGGGTTGTTGGCGTACTTGGCCTTGATCTCGGCCTGGCGCTTCTGCATCACCGGCTGGGCGATGCGCATGCGCCGAGCGCTGCGGATCGAGCCGGCACTGAGGGGGAACAGCGCCAGGCGGATCACCACGGTGAGGGCAATGATCGCCAAGCCGTAGCTCGGCACCAATCCGTAGAAGAAGTCGAGGATCGGCAGCAGCAGATTGTCGGAGATGTAGCCGATCACGGCGTGTGCAGGTCCGGGGAGAAGGGAAGTGGAGCCAGTGTGTCAGGCGGATGGCTCAGGCCGCCGCGTTGGTGTTGAAGCCGGTTTTGTTGCTGGCCTTGGAGGCCGAGCTGGCCGCCATGCGTTCTTCGATGTAGGCCTCAGCGTTCTTGTAGTGGGGCACGGCGCGCATCTCGAGCTTGGTGCCGTCGTTGAGCACCAGCACCATGTCGCCCCAGAAGCCGAGGCCGCGGGCCACGGAGCGCACCTCGCGGATCTGGCTGTACACCACCTGGCTGCGGTCGCGGCCGAGCCAGCCACCGCTCACTTCCACGCGCCGGCTGGTGATGCGAAAGCGCAGCCAGAGAGCCCGCACGATCGCTCCTACAGCAAAGGGAATACCGATCAGGGTGAGGCCGAACAGCAGGTTGGTGATCAGGTCGCCCTTGGCGGGCCCGCCTGCGTAGAAGACGTCTTCGTTGATGCTGGCTCCGGGAGCCACCGGGGGCGTCTTGGGCGTGCCTGTCATGGCCATAGACCTGCCTTGGCGAGGAGTTGAGAACATTCTCCCAGCAAAGCCTCATCGCTGGCTTCGGCGCTGCCGGGTTTGAGGGAGATCAGCAGCCAGCGGCCGCTGGCTTGATCGGGAAGTGCGCGCACGGCCGCGGTGAGGTGGCTATGGAACAACCGGCGCAGCTGGTTGCGGCGCACCGAGCGTTTGCTCACTTTGCTGCTAACCACCACCGCTAGCCGGCAGCTGTTGGGGCTGTGGTCGCGGGGGTCGGCTTTTAGCAGTTCGGGTTGCGCCTGCAAGCAACGCAGCACCATCAGGCTGCCGTGGTGGCGCTGACCTTTCTGGTAGAGGCGGTCAAACACAAACCGCCCCCGCAGCCTGTGTTCCCGGGATAGAACCATCGGAAACGGGCTGGCGGGGGCAGTGGTGTGAACGGACGAGTCGGGAAGCTCAGACCGCCAGGCGGGCGCGGCCACGCTTACGGCGGGAGCGGATCACGCGGCGGCCGGTGTGGCTGCGCATGCGAACGCGGAAGCCCGACACACGCTTGCGCTTACGGCTGGTTCCTTCAAGGGTGCGCTTGGTCATGGCTCCGGCTCGGCTGCGCCTTCAACGTCGATCGCCCAACCTACCAGCCCGCCTTGGCTCAGTCGCTCTGGGGATCGATCTGGATCACCCAGCTGCCGAGATACCCCGAAACGGGCACATCGCCAGGGGCCTGGGCCAGGGCGTTGAACTGATACATCCCGATGTTGAAGGGATTGAACAGGTTGATGTACACGCCGATGGTCTTGCCCACGGGCACCGGAGTATCCGGGAAGATCTCAATGGCGGTGCCATCGGCAGCCACCTCCACGGTGGCGGGGATATCGGCTTCGCAGCGGGTGCGGGAGAGCATGCCTCCTTCCTTCATGTAGCAGAGCTTGACGAACTTGGGATCGATCTTGGTGTCAAAGCTCTTGGGGATCCCCACGGTGAGCTTGAGAATCGCCGTCTTGCGGTCCTTGGGCTTCAGGATCAGGTAATACTCCGAGCGCTTCAGGCGCTTGGTATCGGTGATGAAGTAGTAGAGCTTGCGGTAGTCCTTGCTGGCATCCCAGCGGAACTCCACAAGACCAGGCGTGCCCTGGCTCTTCGCGGGGAGCATCGGCGCGAGAGCGGCGGCAGCGCTGGCGAGCCCCAGGGCTGCTGCCAGAGCGGTGCCAGCGGCACCCATGCGGAACCCAGCCATGAATGGATCGGGCAAGTGGTTGTCAACAACCATTCTTGGCAGCCGGAGCTGACCCCGGGGCTCTGCAGGGTGCCGGCCCGGGGGTTGGAAGCTGTGACCAAGTGCGACTCAGCCGGCCAAGTCAGGGCGCAACCGGGCAGCGTCGCGCAGATAGGCATGGCGCACCGGCTGATGCTGCTCCAGCCAGGCATGGGCCAGCAGGCGGATGCAGCGAGGCAGATCGCCTGCCACGGCCATCTGCTGGCAATCGAGTAGCGCCACGCCATCCCACCCTTCACGCCGCCGGGCAATTGCCGCTGGGAAGATGGCATCGAGATCGGCGGTCACCGAAAAGGTGACCGACAGAATCTGAGCCCCTTTGAGGTTGTTGCGCTCCACCAGGGCATCAATTAGTTCAGCCACGGCTTCGCTGATCGCCTCGCTGGTGTTGGCTGCGGCGGTGGTGGCGCCGCGCAGGGCCCGCAGTTCCGAGCTGGTCATGGGCGATGCAGCCAGAGGGGTTGGCCGCTCCAGGCCAGCTCCAGGTGGAGTGCATCGCTCAGGCGGGCAAACAGGTTGCCGCCCGGTATCAATCCTCCGAAGCGTTTCTTGGGCTGCCCGAAGCTGATCGGGCGAGTTTTCTCTTCATCGAGATCCGCCAGCTGACAGGCCAGCCTGCGGGCGCTTTCCTCATCACCCAGCTGATCCACCAGGCCCAGCTCCAGTGCCTGGGCGCCACTGAACACCCGGCCATCGGCAAAGCCCCGCACCACGCTCTCCTCAAGCCCGCGGCCCGCGGCTACGGCGGCAACAAACTGGCTGTAACTGGAGTCGATCAGCTCTTGCAGCAGCTGGCGCTCGCCGGCGGTGAGGGCGCGATCCGGGGAAAGGATGTCCTTATAAATACCGCTTTTCACGGTTTCAAACTGCACTCCGATCCGCTCCAGCAGTCGGGAGAGGTTGTTGCCGCGCAGGATCACGCCGATGGAGCCGGTGATCGAGCCCGCATTGGCCACGATCTTCTCGGCGGCGACGCCCACGTACACCCCGCCGGAGGCGGAAATGTTGCCGAAGCTGGCCACCACCCGGCAGCCCCTTTCTCGCAGCCGCTGGATGGCGGCATGGATCTCCTGGCTGTCGCCCACGGTGCCGCCGGGGCTGTCGATGCGCAGCAGCAGGGCTGGGAATTCGCGCTGCTCAACCTCCCGCAGCGCCTTGAGCACCCGTTCTCGGGTGCCCGAGGCAATCGCCCCTTCGATGGCGATGCGTGCCAGTTTGCGGCGGGACTTGCGGCGCCAGGGCCAGACCATCGAGGCGGTGTGCAGTGTCTGGATCTTAAAAAGGAGCCTGTAGGCCGCTGGTGCTGGTGAAGGTGCGCTGGCTGCTGATGTTGTTGCCGTTTGCCCTCTGGGGCACGGCGATGGCGGCCATGAAGCCGCTTTTGGTGGACGTCGGCCCCTTGACCCTGGCCTGGATGCGGCTGCTGCCGGCCGGTGGGGTGTTGCTGCTGGCCGCCTGGCTCTGGCGCGGCAACTGGCAGGTAGACCGGCGCGATTGGCTGTGGCTGGTGCTGTTTGCCCTGGTGGATGCCACCGCCTTTCAGGCCCTGCTTGCCCGGGGCCTTGTGGGCACGGGCGCTGGTCTCGGTTCGGTGTTGATCGATTCGCAGCCGCTGCTGGTGGCTCTGCTGGCCCGCAGTCTGTTTGGTGATGCGATCAATCCGGTGGGCTGGCTGGGGTTGTTGGTGGGGTTGCTCGGCATCCTTTGCCTGGGCTTACCGGCTCCGCTACTGCGCCATTGGTGGCTGATGGGGCCGGAGTTTCTGGGGGATCAGGCCTGGAGCCATGGCGAGCTTTGGATGCTGGCCGCTGCCCTGGCGATGGCCCTTGGCACTGTGATCAGCCGCTACGCCTGCCGTCACAGCGATGCGGTGGCGGTGACCGGCTGGCACATGCTGTTGGGTGCTCTACCGCTGTTGGCCGGATCGGCGATGTTGCCTGTGCTCAGCGCGGAAGCCCCGCCGTTTTGGCCCCACTGGAGCCTGCTGCAGTGGGGGCTGATGGCCTACGCCGCCTTGCTGGGCAGTGCCGTGGCCTATGGCCTGTTCTTCTGGTTTGCCAACCACGGCGATCTCACCAGCTTCACCTCGCTCACCTTCCTCACGCCGGTGTTTGCCTTGCTGTGCGGGGTGGTGCTGCTGGAGGAGCAGCTGGAGCCTTTGCAGTGGCTGGGGGCCGCTTTAGCCCTGGTGAGCGTGGTGCTGATCAACCGCCGTGCCCTGCTCTGGCATCCCGGGGGCGCAGCGGCTGAGGTGGTGCCATGAAGCTATTGGTGGTGGCCACAGCTCTGGGGCCATTGGGCAGTGGCCGCGGCGGTGGTGTGGAGCTCACCCTTGCGGGTCTGGTGGCAGGGCTGTTGCAGCGGGGGCATCGGATCACCGTGCTGGCGGCCGAAGGTTCGCAGCTGCCGGTGGATTGCGCGGCCGCAGAGCTCTGGCGCTGCGGCGGATCGCCCCAACCGAGCGTGCAGCATCAGGGCCGCGAGGCGCTGATCACCATGCCTGCGGATGCCTTGCTGGCTCGCTTCTGGCGGAGGGTGCTCGCTGAGGCGCCGGCGGCCGGGTTCGATGCGGTGCTCAACCTCGGCTACGACTGGCTGCCGTTCTGGCTCACGCCTACTGCGCCGCTGCCCCTGTTTCACCTGGTGAGTATGGGTTCGGTGAACGCCGCCATGGATGCGGTGATCGCCGAGCTGGCCGCCTGGGATCAGCGCCGCCTGGCCTTTCACACCGCTGCTCAGGCCGCGGACTTCGTCCTCCCCCACCCGCCGCTGCTGGTGGGGAATGGCTTTGATCTGAGCGCCTATCAGTTCAGAACCGAGCCCGAAACCTTGCTCGGCTGGGTGGGTCGCGTGGCACCGGAGAAGGGCCTCGAGGATGCCGCGGCAGCGGCGGCCCGCTGCGGCATGCCGCTGGCGGTGTGGGGCCTGGTGGAAGACGAGGCCTATGCCGCCGTAGTGCAGGCTTCGGTGCCAGCGGGCACCTTGCAGTGGCGCGGTTTCCTGCCCACGGCGCAGCTGCAGGGGGAGCTGGGTTGTTGCCGGGCTCTGCTCAATACGCCCAAATGGAATGAGGCTTACGGCAACGTGGTGGTGGAAGCCATGGCCTGCGGTGTGCCCGTGCTGGCCTATCGCCGCGGTGGGCCGGGTGAACTGGTGCAGCCGGGGGTGAACGGTTGGCTGGTGGATCCCGACGACGTAACGGCCCTGGCGGAGGCTGTGAAGCTGGTGGAGCGGATCGATCGCAGCGCGTGCCGCCAGTGGGTTGAGCTGCATGCCTCGCGGGATGTGCTGGCCGAGCGCATCGAGGCCTGGCTGGAGCAGGGGCTGCAGCCGTAGGCGATAACGTCGGGCCTGACGCAGCTCGCCCTGGTGCCCCGCAGGTTCGTGTTGCCGATGGTGCTGATCTGTGGCCTCGCCCTGTTCGTCTGGAGGCTTGGCAGCACGGGGTTGGTGGATGAAACACCGCCGCTGTTTGCCGCCTCGGCACGGGCCATGGCGCGCACCGGCGACTGGCTGATTCCCCGGGTGAACGGTCTGCCCCGCTACGACAAGCCGCCTCTGGTGTATTGGCTGATGGGCCTGATCTATGCCTTGCCTGGCCAGCCGCAGTGGGATCCCCTTGGCACCTGGGCTGCCCGGCTGCCGTCGGCGTTGAGCAGCGCGGGCTTGACGTTGCTGGTGGCAGCCACGCTGCTGCGCTGGCCCCAGCCGCTGGCTGCCGGTCGCTGGCCTGCGCCATCCCAGCAGGCGATCACCGCGGTAACTGCTGCGCTGGCTTTCGCCCTCTCACCGCTGGTTTTGCTCTGGAGCCGCATTGCCGTGAGCGATGCCTTGCTCACCGGCTTGCTCGGGGCCGTGCTGTTGCTGTTCTGGCGTTGTTATGCCGCTAGCAGCCGCGCCTGGTTGGCCTGGATCCTGCTGGGGCTGGCGGTGCTGGCCAAGGGGCCGGTGGCGGTGGTGCTCGCTGGGATCACCCTCAGCGCTTTTGGTTTGTGGCAGCGCGATCTGCGCGGGTTGGCGGACCGGCTGCGCCCCTGGCCGGGTCTTGGTATCACGGCCCTGGTGGCCCTCCCCTGGTACGGGCTGGCGGCGCTGGCGGAAGGGCGCCCCTTTATCGAGAGCTTCTTCGGCTACCACAACCTGCAGCGCTTCACCGGTGTGGTGAACAACCACCTGCAGCCCTGGTGGTTTTTTCTGCCGGTGCTGGTGGTGGCTTCGCTGCCGTTCACGCCTCTGCTGCTCGCCGGGTTGGCGGGAGGGTTCGCTGGCCGGGGCGCCAGCCTTCCGCCCGAGCAATCCCTGCAGCGCTACGCCACCTGCTGGCTGTTGGCGGTGCTGCTGTTCTTCACCATGGCGGCCACCAAACTGCCCAGCTACTGGCTCCCGGCCACTCCAGCCGCCGGTGTGTTGATCGCCCTGGCAGCACAGCAGCGCCCGGCGCGTTGGGTGGTGGTGAGCACCCTGGCGCTGCAAGCCGTGCTGGCAGCGGGGTTGGCGGCCTCCGATCGCTGGGTGCCACTGATCAATGAACCGGAACTGCCCACCCTCCCGGCCGAGCTCCTGGCCGGGGGGCTACTGAGCCGCGCTGCCTTCTGTTTCGGCCTTGCCCTGGTGGCCGGTGTGCTGGTCTGGTGGGCGCAAGCCCCATGGCGGCGGTGCTGGTTGCTGGCTCAGCAGCTGGCGGTGGTGGCGTTTGCTGTCACGGCGCTCCAGCCCCTTGTGGCCTTGGGAGATCGCCTGAGACAGGCACCGCTGCGGCGCCTTGCCGCCACTGCCTTGGATCAGAGGCGCAGCGGCGAGCCCCTGGCGATGGTGGGCATCCTCAAGCCCTCACTCCACTTCTATACGGATCAGGTGGTGATCTATGAGGGCGTTCAAGCCAATGGCCCGCTCAATCTCAATGACCGCCTACTGAATGAACGCCGCGCCGGGCAGCAGCCATCTCCGCCGGCGGCCAACAACACCGTGTTGGTGGTGATCGATCAACGCACCGCCCAGCTTCCCCACTGGCGTGGGCTAGTCCACCAGCCCCTAGCTCAGGAAGGCTTGTTCGCCCTTTGGCGGGTGCCGCGGCAGGCCTTGGATCAATGGGCCCAGAGTTTGCGGGCGGCTGGCCAGCCACCGCCGGATTGGCAGCAGCCCAGGCCCGAGCGCTACTGAGCTGGGCGGGGTCTTGGCTCAGGCTTCGGCGGGTGTGCCCATGGTCACGCCGTTATCCATTCGCTCGCGCTGGCAGAAGCTGCAGTGCCCCCAGCGCTGCAGTTCACCGGCGGGTGCGGGCCGCTGGCAGTTGGGGCAGCTGGCCATGCCGAATACATCCACGCGGCTGGGGTGGTGCGCCCACACCTGTGCCTCCTCATCGCTGCCGAAGGGAGGCAAGGGGGTGGCTTGATGCTGCTGCAGCACCAGATCCTTCACGGAAAAGCCAGCCCCTCTCAGGGCACCCAGCAAGCGGTGTTTGTTGAAGCGCAGCGCCTGCAGCCATTGGGGATGGCTGGCGCCCACCACAAGGCGCCCGCCCTGCAGCCGCAGCGGGCGGCAATGGGGGGCGAGTTGGGTGCCGGCGATCTTGGGCCAGGCCTGCCACAGGGCCGCCAGGTTTTCGTCGCGCTGCCACTGCCGCTGCAGCTGCTCCAGGCAGCCCACCACGGTTTGCAGCGGCGGCCGCGGCGGCGGCACCAGCAGGTTCACGCTGCCCTGGCGCCGGGTTTGGTTGCGGGGGGCAGTAGGCATGGCGCAACGCTACGGGAGATGCGGCAATCACGCTGTGCCGCTGCGGCAGGCACTGGTTAGCCTCGTCGCCTGCCCCGTATCCCTAGCCATGGGCTTTTTTGATCGCCTCAGCCGTCTGGTGCGCGCAAACGCCAATGCCGTGGTGGGGGCCATGGAGGATCCGGCCAAGATTCTCGATCAATCGGTGGCCGACATGCAGGCCGATCTGGTGAAGCTGCGCCAGGCTGTGGCCACGGCCATCGCCAGCCAGAAGCGCATTCAGAACCAGGCCGAGCAAGCCGAAGCCCAAGCCAACACCTGGTACGAGCGCGCCGAGCTGGCGCTCAAGAAAGGCGAGGAAGACCTGGCCCGCGAAGCCCTCGGCCGTCGCAAAACCTGCCAGGACACGGCCATGGCCCTCAACACCCAGTTGCAGAGCCAGGCCGGTCAGGTGGAGCAGCTCAAGCAGAGTCTGGTGAAGCTTGAGAGCAAGATCGCCGAGGCCAAAACCAAAAAAGACATGCTCAAAGCCCGGGCCCAGGCGGCTCAGGCTCAGGAGCAACTGCAGAGCGCCGTGGGCAACCTCGGCACCAACAGCTCCATGGCCGCCTTCGAGCGGATGGAGGAGAAGGTGCAGAGCCTCGAAGCCCGCAGCCAGGCGGCCGCTGAGCTGGCTGGTGCCGATCTGGAGAGTCAGTTCGCGGCCCTCGAGGGTGCGCCTGAGGTGGATGACGAGCTCGCCGCCCTCAAGGGCAAGCTGGCCGGCACCGCACCGGCGGCGGCACTGCCGGAAGCTGGCAGCGCTGTGCAACCGGTGAAGGTGGAGGAGGTGGATGCGGAGCTTGAGGAGCTGAAGCGCTCGATCGACAAGCTCTGATCCATACAATCGCCGCAGCGTTGACTGTCGCCGTGTCTGTTCTGCACCTCACCGATGCCAACTTCCAGGCCGAGGTGCTCGACGCTGCCACCCCGGTGCTTGTGGATGTGTGGGCCGAGTGGTGCGGGCCTTGCCGCTTGATGGCCCCAATGATGGATTGGGCTGCCGCTGAATACGCCGGCAAGTTGGCTGTGGGCAAGCTCGAGGCGGATCCCAACCCCACCGCTCGCGATCAGATGGGGATTCAGGGCCTCCCCACCCTGGTGATCTTCAAGAACGGCCAGGAGGTGGCACGCCACGAAGGCGCCATGGCCAAGCCCCAGCTCAAGGCCTTCCTGGATGCCCATCTCTGAGGCACACCCGGCGCTGCACCGCTCCGATCGGGTTGCTGCCCTCGGCAGCGGCGTGTTTGCACGCAACGATCAGCGCAAACAGGCTTACCGGCTGACGGCCGCTGAATCCGGCAAGCCGCCGCTGCTGGATCTCTCGCTTGGCTCCACCGATCTGCAGCCCCCAGAAGCGGCGATCCAGGCGATCCGCGATCAGTTGGGCCGACCTGAGAGTGCGGCTTACTGCCTCCATGGCGCCACCCTGCCGTTCCGTGAGGCTGTGGCCGCTTGGGCTCAGCGGCGTTTCGGTGTTGCGGTGGATCCGGAGTGGGAGGTGTTGCTCCTGGTGGGCTCCCAGGAGGGCACTGCTCACCTTCCCCTCGCCGTTCTCAACCCAGGCGATCCGGCGCTGCTGCTCGATCCTTATTACCCCTCCCATCTCGGCGGTCTGCGCCTCGCCTCCGCTGAGCCTCAGTTCCTCAAGCTTGATCCGGCTTTGGGCTTTGCGCCTCGCTTTGATCAGATCAGCGCCAGTGCCTGGGATGCCCTCAAGCTGATGGTTCTGGGCTTTCCCCACAACCCCACGGCCACCACAGGCCAGCAGGCCTGGGTGGATGAAGCCGCGGAGCGCGCTGTGCGCCACGGTGTGGTGTTCGCCCACGACAACCCCTACGTGGATCTGGCTCTCGAGGGTGAGGCGCCCGCGCTGCTGCGTTCTCCGCTCTGGCGACAGTGTGGGATTGAGTTTTTCTCGTTTTCCAAGGGCTGGTGCCTGGGGGGCTATCGCCTTGCCTTCGCCATTGGCGCTGAGCCCTTGATTACAGCGCTGCGGCAGCTGAAGGGGGTGGTGGATTTCAACCAGAGCACCGCCCTGCAGGCAGGTGCCATTGCGGCTTTGGAGCAGGCCGGCGATTGGCCGGAGCGCATCAAGCCGATCTACCGCCAGCGGCGCGATCGGATGGCGGCTGTGCTGCAGCAGGCCGGCTGGCCCGTGCGCATCCCCTCGATGGCGTTGTATCTATGGCTGGAGTTGCCGGAGCGGGCCCGCGCTGCTGGTTTGGATTCCGAGCAGTTCTGTGCGCAGCTCCTGGAAGCCACGGGGGTGTGCCTCACGCCCGGCAATGGCTTTGGTGCGGGAGGAGAGGGGTTCGCTCGCTTGGCGCTGGTGCATCCGATCGAAGAGCTGGAGGCGGGTGCTCAGCGGATGGCAGCTTGGCTGGCTCAGCTCTGAAGGCGGCCGCGATTGCCTCTCTCCTGCGGCGGATGCCCGCGGATCAACCGCTGTCCTGGCGGCTGCGGGTGCTGCCGGTGTGTGCCAGCACCGAACTGGAGCTGGAGCGCTGGCTTCTGGCCGGCGCCCAGCCGCCGCTGGCTTTGCTGGCGCAGCAGCAGCGCCACGGCCATGGGCAGCAGGGCCGGCTGTGGCAGTCGCCGCCAGGGGGTGTGTGGCTCAGTGCGGCCATTCCCTGGCCAGAGCAGCCCGCGGAAGCGGCTTCGCTGGCCCTGGCTGCGGCAGTGGGGATTGCGCTGCAACTGGAGGCGCTCGGGCTCAAGCCTCAGATCAAGTGGCCCAATGATCTGCTCATCGATGGCCGCAAGCTCGCTGGAATCCTGCCGCGGCTGCGCTGGCGCGGCGGCCGGGTGCGCTACGCCCAGCTGGGGGTTGGTCTGAATGGGCTGAACCGAGTGCCTGTTGGGGCGATCAACGTGGCAGAGGCCCTTGGCATGCGCCCCCCGGCTCAGCCTGTGTGCCTCGCCGCCCGGGTGCTGCGCGGGCTGGAGTGGGCAGCGGCCGCGTGCGATCAGCCTGAATTGGTGCGGCGTCAGGCCGAGCAGCGCCTCCACAGGCCGGACTGGCTGGAGCACGAGGGCGAGCGCTGGGCTGTGGCCGGCCTTGATCCCAATGGGGGGCTTCGCCTTTGCCGCGGCAACGCGGTAGCTGTGTTGCAGCGGCGTTTTTGAAGCGAGTTGTTCAATGACGATCACTTGGTGGGATCAAGTCCTAAGCGCCTCAATAGAGCCAGTCTCAGTTCTCCTGCCTGAAGGATCGATTCGGCAGCATCGTTGCTGTCGATGGCGTAGCCCGGATAGCGGCTGGCGACGGCTCCTGACGTCAAATCTTCAAGAGCATCGCTATCCCAAGTCCAGTGGGGATCTCGCTCGCTCAGGAGTGAGGATAGAAGGCTGAGGTCGTGAACTTTGGGTATGGCATGTCCTGCGGCAAGAAGTGCAGACTTGAGCAGTTTTTCGGCGCATTGTTGACAGTGAAAACAGGTCGCCGCTGCTTGCGTCTGATGCCTGGCAAGGAGCTGGGCGGCTTCCCAGTCTTCCTCTGCTTTCTGCACCCACTGCTTGACTAGATCCGATGCTGGTTCAGCCATGGAGGATTTTGCCTTGATCAAAGGCTTCCAGCAGGAATGGATCGCCTTGTTGATAGCGCTCGGAGGCTTCTTCCGGTCTCCAAAGCAAGAGATCTAGAGGGAACTCCGCTCGGCAGTGCTTGCGGATCTCTCTGATTTTGCTGAGGTGTCGTCCTTCAAACGGCATCACCACCATCACATCGGCATCGGAATCCCAGCGAGCTTCACCGCGGGCCATTGAGCCAAAGAGAATCACCTTCTCTGGCGCGTAGTGCTCCACAAGCCTCTGGGTGAAGGCCTGAAGGGCCTCCTCGGTCACCAGTGGCTTTGGCGAGACGGTCATGACCAGATCATCGCGTGGCTGGCAATCATCAGCGCGAGTTTGCGCCTCTTCCGTGGATCGGAGCTGGCTGTGCTGCAGCGGCGTTTCTAGAGTTCGCTTCGCTTTGTTCCCGGCCGTCTTGCCTCGCTTCCAACCCCTGAGCCTGTTGGCTGCCCTGCCGGCGCTGCTGGGGGGCGGGCTGGCCTGGGCTCAGCTGGAGGCCTCGCAGCCCGATGCCGCGCCGGCAGCACCGACTGCCACTCCGGTTGCGCCGTTGTTGCCGCCGCCGGGCAGCACCGCTGTTCCCCTGCGACCGGATCCCAGCCGGTTGAGTGGTGCGATCACGGCGCCCAAGCGCTTCGATCAATCCCTCGATGAACTGGTGCGCCAGGGGGTTGTGACTCCCAGCGAGCGCAACTTGGTGCGTGGTGGTGCGGCCCTGGCCCCCTCGGATATGGCCGCGTTTAAGCAGGCCTGCCGCGGTGGTGCCCTCTCGGCCCGCGAATGCCGCGGCGGCATCGCCCTGCGCTGGGGACGCCGCAGCAACCGTGACGGCAATGTTGCCTGGGGCGGCCGCGTTGGCTCCGATGGTCTGCCCCTGCCGCCGCTCACGGTGCCGGTCTCGGCCCTGCTTGCCGGCAATGGCGGCAGTTTCAATCTGGCAAGCGTGTTCCAGGTGACGCCGCGGCCAGCCCCCGTGATCGGCAATGGCAACCGCAGCCTGCTGCTGCCGATCATCGGCAGTGCTGTGAACACCAGCGGCTTCGGCTGGCGCCTGCATCCGTTGCTCGGTGCCTGGCGCCTGCATGCCGGTGAAGACCTGGCAGCACCCGAGGGCACGCCGGTAGTGGCGGCCCTCAGCGGCAGGGTGGTGAGCAGTGGGTTGGCGGGAGGCTATGGCCTGGCTGTGGAGGTGGAGCACCAGCGGCCGCTGCGGCGCACTCTCTATGGCCACCTCTCCGAGCTGTATGTGAAGGCCGGCGATGTGGTGCGCCAGGGCGAAGTGATCGGCCGCGTGGGCAGTACGGGCCTCAGCACAGGACCTCACCTGCACTTTGAGCTCCGGGAGCCGGCGGCCGGCGGTTGGGTGGCGATCGATCCGGGCGACTTTGATCCCGGCAGTGGCCTCAAGGGCACCGATGCGATCGCACTGTTGATGGGCCAGCTGCTGCAGAGCCTGGAGCGGCCTCAGGTGAAGGCCTAAGCCTGCGATCCGGCGCCGCTGTCCACCAGTCGCCCATCGTGAAAGTGCACAATGCGCTCGGCTCGGGCGGCCACATCGTGTTCGTGGGTGACGAGCAGGATCGTCATCCCCTGCTCGCGGTGCAGTTCATCAAACAGATCCAGCACTTCTTTGGTGGTGCGGGAATCAAGCGCGCCGGTGGGTTCATCCGCCAGCAGCAGATTGGGGTTATTGATTATAGCCCGGGCTACAGCCACCCGTTGCTGCTGGCCGCCCGAGAGTTGGTTGGGTTTGTTGTGCAGCCGCTCGCCTAACCCCACCCGCTGCAGGGCGGCAATGCCGAGTTCGCGGCGCCGTTCAGCCGGCACGCCGGCGTAAACCATGGGGAGCATCACGTTCTCGAGGGCGGTGAGTCCCTGCAGCAGGTGGAACTGCTGAAACACAAAGCCCAGTTCGCGGTTGCGTAGATCGGCGAGTTGGTCGTCGCTGAGGTTCTCGACGGCGGTGCCGTTGAGCTTGTAGCTGCCGCTGCTGGGGCGATCCAGGCAGCCGAGAATGTTCATTGCCGTGCTCTTGCCGGAGCCGGAGGTACCCATCACGGCCAGGTATTCGCCGCGGCGCACCGTGAGGCAGAGATCGTTCAAGGCCGCAACAGCGGTGTCGCCGCTGCCATACACCTTGCGGATGTGGTTGAGCTCCGCCACCAGCGGAGCCGCAGGGCTGGTCATCAGCCGATCGGAAGGCCGGAAGCCGCGAATGCTTTCTGCAGCATGGGGGTGCCAGCTACGGCGCCATTGGCCCAGCCGAACAGAGGATTGGACAGGATGCCGCCCACGGCAGTCACCACCACACAGGAGATCAGGGCGGCGCGCAAAGGCTGCAGGCCAGCCACATTCCAGCTCACCTCCGGATAGGCCTTCACCACTTCAGAAGCTTCCTGAGGCTCCTTCACCACCATCATCTTGATCACCGAGATGTAGTAGTAGATCGACACCACCGAGGTGAGCAGGCCCACCACCACCAGCAGGTATTGGCCATCGGCCCAGCCGGCAAAGAAGAGATAGATCTTGCCGAAGAAGCCCAGCATCGGCGGGATGCCGCCGAGGGAGAGCAGGCAGAGGCTCAGGCCGAGGGTGATCAGCGGATCCTTCTGATAGAGGCCGGCGTAGTCGCTGATGCGGTCGCTGCCGGTGCGCAGTGAGAACAGGATGATGCAGGCAAAGGCGCCCAGGTTCATGAACAGGTAGGCCGCCATGTAGAGCACCATCGCGGCGTAGCCGTCTTCGGTGCCGCACACCAGGCCGATCATCACGAAGCCGGCCTGGCCGATGGAGCTGTAGGCCAGCATCCGCTTCATCGAGGTCTGGGCCAGGGCCACCACGTTGCCCAGCACCATGCTCAGGATCGCCAGCACGGTGAAGAGGAGCTTCCACTGGGCCTCGAAGGGCTCGAAGCAGCCCACCAGGATGCGCAGCGCAAGGGCGAAACCAGCAGCTTTCGAACCCACGGAGAGGAAGGCCACCACCGGGGTGGGGGAGCCTTCGTACACATCAGGCGTCCACTGGTGGAAGGGCACCGCGGCGATCTTGAAGGCCACCGTGGAGAGCACGAACACCAAGGCCAGCGCCGCCACGGGCGAGGCGCTGGTCTGCAGGGCGAGGCCCACGGCTTCGAGGCTGGTGCTGCCGCCGGTGAGGCCGTAGAGCAGCGAGGCGCCGTAAAGGAACACGGCCGCTGCGGCCGAGCCCACCAGAAGATATTTCAGTGCTGCCTCCGAGCTGCGCGCATCGCGCTTCATGTAGCCCGAGAGCAGATAGCTGGCCACCGAGAGGGTTTCCAGCGAGACGAACACGCTCACCAGGTCGGTGGAGCCGCAGAGCAGCATCGCCCCGAGGGTGGCGGCCAGCAGGATCGCGGCGTATTCACCCACAGGGGTGCCGGCGCGCTCCACGTAGCGCCAGCTGATCAACAGAGACAGCAGCGTGGACGCTGCCACCACGGCGCGGAAGGCAATGGCGAGGTTGTCAGCCAGGAACGAGCCCAGGAAGGAGGGCTCCAGTGGTGAAGCGTTCCACTGCAGCGCCAGCAGCCCCAGGGCGCTGCCCAGACCGATGTAAGAAAAGAGAGGAACCCAGCGGGAGGCAGCTTTCTCGCCGGCCAGATCCACCAGCAGACACGCCAGCATCGCCAGCAACACCGCTCCTTCAGGAGCCACGGCACCGGCGTTGAGCTGCAGAGACGTGATCGCACTCACCGCAGGTGCGGCGCCGGGGTCGGCGGCGGCCAGAAGAGAGAGCACAGCTGGTTCAGGGTCGCCCGTCGGCGAGGACTGTAGCCGCGCTGACGGCGGGTTTTGTCGCCGCAGCCCCGGGCTTGACCGCCGGTGCGATAAAGAGGGAAGCGGTTTACCGCCTGCCTGTGGCGCACACCCTCGTCATCGTTGAGAGCCCCACGAAGGCCCGCACCATCCGCGGGTTCCTTCCCAAGGACTTCAAGGTGGAAGCCTCGATGGGGCACGTGCGCGATCTGCCCAACAACGCCAGTGAGATTCCGGCCGCCCATAAAGGGGAGAAGTGGGCCAATCTCGGCGTGAACACCGCCAACAACTTCGAGCCGCTCTACGTGGTGCCGAAGGACAAGAAAAAGGTGGTGAAAGAACTCAAAGACGCCCTCAAAGGCGCCGACCAGCTGCTGCTGGCGACGGACGAAGACCGCGAAGGCGAATCGATCAGCTGGCACCTGTTGCAGCTGCTCAATCCGAAGGTGCCCGTGAAGCGGATGGTGTTCCACGAGATCACCAAGGAAGCGATCGGCCGCGCCCTCGAGCAGACGCGCGAGCTCGATATGGAGCTGGTGCACGCCCAGGAAACCCGGCGCATCCTTGATCGCCTGGTGGGCTACACCCTCTCGCCGCTGCTGTGGAAAAAGGTGGCCTGGGGCCTCAGTGCCGGCCGGGTGCAGTCGGTGGCGGTGCGGCTGCTGGTGCAGCGCGAGCGGGCACGGCGCGCCTTCAAAAGCGGGAGCTATTGGGATCTCAAGGCCCAGTTGCAGCAGGGCAGTGCCGCCTTTGAGGCCAAGCTCACCCACCTGAAAGGCGAGCGCGTCGCCGGCGGTTCCGATTTCGATGAAGCCACCGGTGGCCTCAAGGCCGGCAGCAAGGTGCGCCTGTTGGCGGAGGCCGAAGCCCGCAACCTCCGCGAAGCGGTTCTTGCCTCTCCCTGGAGTGTGGCCGCTGTTGAGGAGAAGCCCACTACCCGTAAGCCGGTGGCGCCCTTCACCACCAGCACCCTGCAGCAGGAGGCCAATCGCAAGCTGCGGCTCTCGGCACGCGAAACGATGCGCACCGCCCAGGGCCTCTATGAACGCGGCTTCATCACCTACATGCGCACCGACTCGGTGCATCTCAGCGATCAGGCGATCAATGCCGCCCGCAGCTGCGTGGCCGACAAATACGGCAAGGACTACCTGAGCCCCTCCGCTCGCCAGTTCTCCACCAAGGCACGCAACGCCCAGGAAGCCCACGAAGCGATCCGACCCGCTGGAGAAAGCTTCCGCGACCCCTCCGCCACCGGCCTCGATGGCCGTGATCTGGCCCTTTACGAGCTGATCTGGAAGCGCACGGTGGCCTCCCAGATGGCTGACGCCAAGCTCACCATGCTGAGCGTGGATCTTGAGGCCGACGGCGGCAGCCTTGGCACCGCCGCCTTCCGCGCCACCGGCAAGCGCATCGATTTCCCTGGCTTCTTCCGCGCTTATGTGGAAGGCAGCGACGATCCCGATGCTGCCCTCGAGGGCCAGGAGGTGCTGCTCCCATCCCTGAAAACCGGCGACAATCCCGCCTGCAAGGGTGTTGAAGCACTCGGCCACCAAACCCAGCCTCCCGCCCGCTACAGCGAAGCGGCATTGGTGAAGATGCTCGAGAAGGAGGGCATCGGCCGCCCCTCCACCTACGCCTCGATCATCGGCACGATCGTGGATCGCGGCTACGCCACCCTCCAGAACAACGCCCTCACCCCCAGCTTCACGGCCTTCGCCGTGACGGCGCTGCTGGAGGAGCACTTCCCCGATCTGGTGGATACGAGCTTCACCGCTCGGATGGAGAACACCCTCGACGAGATCTCCCACGGGCAGGTGCAGTGGCTGCCCTACCTGGAGAGTTTCTACAAGGGCGACACCGGCCTGGAAGCCCAGGTGCAGCAGCGCGAAGGCGACATCGACCCCACCGCTTCACGCACGATTGAGCTGGAAGGTTTGCCCTGCGTGGTGCGCATCGGCCGCTTCGGTGCCTACCTGGAAACCAAACGTGTGGCCGATGACGGCAGCGAGGAGCTGCTCAAGGCCACCTTGCCCAACGAAATCACCCCGGCTGATCTCGATGCCGAGAAGGCTGAGCTGATCCTTAAGCAAAAGGCTGACGGCCCGGAATCCTTGGGTGAAGACCCGGAAACCGGCGATCTGGTGTATCTGCTCTTTGGCCAGTACGGGCCCTACGTGCAGCGGGGGCAGGTGAGCGACGACAACCCCAAGCCGAAGCGCGCCTCCTTGCCCAAGGGCGCCAAGCCGGAAGACCTCACCCTCGACGACGCCCTCGGCCTGCTGCGCCTGCCGCGCCACCTGGGCGAGCATCCCGATGGCGGCAAGATCGAAGCTGGGCTCGGCCGTTTCGGCCCCTACGTCGTGCACCACAAGGGCAAAGGCGAGAAGGATTACCGCTCCCTCAAGGCCGAAGACGATGTGTTGATGGTGGGCCTGTCTCGGGCGGTGGAGCTGCTGGCCCAGCCCAAGCGCGGCCGCGGCGGCCGCACGGCCCTCAAAGACATCGGCACCCCTGAGGGGGCTGAGGAGGTGATCCAGCTGTTCGATGGCCCTTACGGCCTCTACGTGAAGCAGGGCAAGGTGAATGCCTCTCTGCCGGAGGGCACCACGGCCGACACGATCACCCTGGAACAGGCTGTCGAATTGCTGGCGGCCAAGGCCGCTGCGGGTAAGAGCAAAGGCCGCAAGGCTGCTGGAACTGCCGCCAAGAAGCCCGCTGCTGCCAAGAAACCAGCGGCCAAGAAGGCTCCTGCCACCACCAAAACCGGCCGCCTGCGGGCCAGTGCCGTGCGGGTGATCCGCGCCGCCGATCGCTGATGCAGCTGCGGCAGACGCTGGTTTCTCTGCTGCTGGCTGCCGGTGTGAGCGGCTGCAGCGGCACGCCCTTCGGCGATCAGCTTTCGCGCAGTTTTTCGCAGCCACCCGCCACCCCGGCGGCGCCGGCCGCCAAACCTGCTGCCGCCCCCCCTGCGGCCAAACCTGCTTCCCAGGCGCAGACGCCGAGGAGCGAACCCACCAAGCCCGCGGCCAAGCCGGCTCCAGCGGCCCCGCCGCTCACCCCAGCTCCCTATCGGGTCACGATCAAGCTGCCAGCCGCGGATCCTTCCTCTCCTGCTGAGGCCGTCACCGACGCCCTGCGCCAGGCCGGTGTGGCGTTTGAAGTGGAAACGATTGAGAGAGTGCCTGCCGCCGGCGCTGCAACGGCTGCGCCGCTGCGAACCACCCCGGCTCCACCAGCGCGATGAGCCTCAGCCGGCGTCAGGCCCATCAGCTCACCGACACCGCTTATCTGGCGGCCGCGACTGCTCTGCTCTGGGTAGGGCTCTACTACCTGCCTGTGGGCGGCGCCCTCTTCCGTCTGGCCCTGCCGCTGCCCCTGGCCCTCTTGCAACTGCGCCACAATCGCCGCTGTGCGGTGGAAGGCGTTGCCGTCTCGGCCCTGTTGCTGGTGGCCCTGATGGGCCCGGTGCGCGGGCCCCTGGTGCTGTTCCCCTACACCTTGCTGGCCCTCTGGCTGGGCTGGTGCTGGACACGGCAGCTCAGCTGGTGGATCAGCTGGGGGGTGGGGGTGCTGATCGGTGCCACCGGTTTTCTGGTGCGGGTGGCGGTGGTGTCGGTGCTGCTGGGTGAAAACCTCTGGGTGGTGATCACCACCGCGGCGGCCCAGCTGCTGGAGCGCCTGAGCGGCCTGCTGCAGCTCGGCGGCGGGCCTGATCTCTGGCAGGTGCAGCTGCTGGCGCTGGGCCTGGTGCTGGTTCAGAACGTGATCTATGTGTTGGCCCTGCATGCGGTGGCCCTGTGGATCTTTCCGCGCTTGCGCAGCCCGATCACGCCGCCGCCGGCGCTGCTGCGGCCGCTGCTCGCCCTCGATCCCCTTTGACGCTCCAGCGCCTCAGCGGTGATTCCCGCCAGGCGGAGCTTTGGTGCGCTCAGGTGGCGGGCGCTGCTGAGGCTGCCCGGGTGCTGTTGCTGCTGGCCGGTACCGCCACGGCTGCGGTGCCGGGCATCTCGGCGGCTGGTGCCACACCGGAGAGTCGGCGGCTCACCGCTGCCGCTGATGCGGAGTTGCTGCTGCTCGGCCCAGCGCAGCGGCGCCCCCATGCCTTGCCGCCCCTGCCGGCTGGTGTGAGCCCTGCGTTGATCGCTAGGGTGGTGGTGGATCACCTGGGGTTGGAGCCGCTGGTGGTGGACGCCGGTGCTGCGGTGGCCCCGGCGGTTCCGCATCTCCAGCTGGGCCATCGCCCCGCCCGTTGTCTCAGCACGGGGGCCGCCATCGAACCTGATCGGTTGCACCAGCTGCTGGCGCGCGGCCGCCGCTGGGGCCAGCAGCTCGGACGGCTCGAGCCAAGGCGGCCCCTGGTGCTGGCGGAGTGTGTGCCTGGTGGCACCAGCACCGCTCAAGCGGTGCTCGAGGGCTTGGGGGTGCCGGCCGCGGGCCTGGTGAGCGGGAGCCTGCGGGAGCCTGCTCATGCCTTGAAGGCCCAGTTGGTGGCGCAGGGCCTGGCGGCAGCGGCGCTCACAACCCCGGCACCGGCTGAACTGGTGCTGGCGGCCGTGGGTGATCCGATGCAGCCCCTGGCAACTGGGCTGGTGTTGGAGGCGGCCCTGGCCGGTGTGCCGGTGCTGTTGGCTGGGGGCAGCCAGATGGCCGCTGTGCTGGCCGTGGCGCTGGCGCTGTGCGAGCCCGAGTTGCGTCCGCAGCTGGTGGCCCGCACCGCCATCGCCACCACGGCCTGGGTGGCGGGAGAGGGCAGCAGCGATCTGGCCCAACTGCTGGACCAGATTGGCCAACGCTGGGGCGCTGAGCCCCTCGCCTTCGCTGCCGCGCTGCGCTTTCACGGCTGCCGTTCCCCGCAGCTGCTGGCGTTTGAGCAGGGCTACGTGAAGGAGGGCGTGGGGGCTGGCGGTCTGGCGGCGCTATGGGAGCTCAGCGGCCGCAGCCCCGCGGCGCTGGCGGACGCCTGCGACCAGGCCTGCAGCCAGCTGGTGTGATCAGGTTCGCCCCTTAGGGTCGGGCCATGGCCCAAGCCCCTCTGCTCTCGCGCCGCCAGCTCCTGCAGCTGGCCAGCCTGGGAGGCCCTGTGCTGGCGGCAGGAGTGCTGGCGGGCTGCTCCAGGGGCGGTGATGCCGGCCAGCTGCTGAGCGTGCGCGGCCAGCTGCCCTCCGCCTGGCTCAAGGCGCTGCCCTCCAGCTGGCGCTCCCAGGTGCTGGACAGTCCGGCGGAGCTGCTGGAGCAGCTGGGCGCCCCCAGCCCGGCGAGCCGCTTGATCAGCCTGGGTGATGGCTGGGTGCAGCAGCTGCCGCCGGCTGAGCTGCAGCCGATCAACGCTCCAGGCCTGCTGGAGTTGCTCGACCCGATCGCCCAGGCGCCCAGCCGCCTGTTTGCCGGACCGGAGGCTGCGGCGAAGGCTTTCCCCTGGGCCTTCGGCACCTGGGTGATCCTGCTGCGCAACCGTCCGGATCTCCTCCAGCGCCAAAGCGAGGGCTGGGCGCTGTTGCTGGATCCCAGCCTGAACGGGCGCTTGGTGTTGCCCGCGAGCCCGAGGCTGCTGATCGCTTTGGCGCAACGGCAGCTGAGCTCCACCCCTGGTGCGGTTCCCTCCCCTGAGGATGCCGCGTTGGTGGATCAGGTGCGCCGCCTGCATCGGCAGGCCCTCAGCCTGGAGGAAAGCCAGGGGCTCAATTTCCTGTTGGCAGGGGATGCGGATGCGGCGGTGGTCACCAGCCAGCGCGCCGTGCCCCTGCTGCAGCGCGATCCGCGGCTGACGGCCTTCCTGCCGGCCACGGGTTCACCGCTCTGGTGGCAACTCTTGATGCGCCAGGGGCCAAGGGGCACCACGGTTTCAACAGGATCGCCGCTGCCCCTGGAGTGGCTGCGAGATGGGTTGAGCCTGCCGCTGTTGGATCGATTGCTGGCGGCCGGTTGGGTGCCGCCGCTGCCCGCGGCTCAGCTGGCGCCCGCTCTGAAGCGCTGGCCAGCGCGGCTGTGGCCGTTGCTGTTGCCCCCGCCTGCGGTGCTTGAGCGTTGCACTAACCTGGAGCCGCTCAGCCCCGCACAACGCAAGGGCTTGCAGCAGCTGTGGGACCAGGCGATGGCTGGCTGAGGCTCAGCCCCAGAGGCGCCGCCGCGGTGCCGCCGCCAGCCGCTGGTGGGTGTCGGCCAACAGATCGGGAATCGGCAGCTGGTGAGGGCAACGGGGCAGGCAGTCGCCGCAGCGCTGGCAGGCGCTGGCATTCAGCTCCTCCCACCAGTGGCCGGCCCTGCCGATCAGGTTGTAGCGCTCCTGGGCGAAGGCATTCATGCCATGGCCCACGGCCAGATTGCGCAGGCGCAGCAGCTCCGGGATCGGCACCGCGTTTGGGCAGGGCAAGCAGGCGCGGCATTGGCCGCAGGCCTCGGCGCCGAGGCGCTCTCGTCCTGCACTCTTCAGGTTGCTGAGGGCGGCGCGGTGCGGGTCGCTCAGCCAGGGTGTGGTGCCGCGGAGTTTCTGGGCTACGGCCAGATCGGAGGGCTGTTCGGCACCGAGGGTGAGGGTGGAGATGCCGGCATCCAGCAGAAAGCGATAGGCCAGCTCCAGGGGATGGAAGGGCGCACAATCCGCCAGCAGCTCCGGTGAGGGGGCATAGAGGCGTCCGCCCTTGTCGGCCGGGGAGATGGCCAGCACACCGATCCCCTCTTGCAGAGCCGCCCGGGCGATGGGAAGCCGGGTTTGATCGAAGAGATGCACGTGCAGGCTGCAGAAGTTGAAGCGTCTGCTGGCCAGCGCTTGCTCGATCAGGGCATTGCTGCCATGGCTGGAAAAGCCCACCTGGCCCACCAGGTTGGTGTCGAGTGCCCAGGTGAGCAGTTCAGCGCCGGCGCCCTCGAGGGCCCAGCTGAGGTGTTCGGGCCGGTTGAGGCCATGCACGGCCAGGTTGTGTAGCTGCGCCAGCCCCAGCCGCTCCAGCAGCGCCCGCAGCTGATCCTGCCCCTCTTGCAGGCTGCACCCAGGCAACAGCTTGCTGGTGATCACCAGATCGGCGTGCGCGGCGGGATCGCGAGCGCTGAGGGCACGCAGCGCCTGCCCCAGATGCCGCTCCGCCATCCCGTAGGCCGGGGCCGTTTCCACATGGTTGATGCCCGCCGCCATGGCTGCGGCGAGCACCGCAGCCATCTGCTCGGGGCTGCCCGTGGCGCGCATCGTCCCGAGGCAAAAGGGCGAAACAGCTGCCCCGCGCCCGAAGGGGCGGCGCTCAGCCGGGGGTGGTTTCACCGCCGGAGGCGTCGTCATCGCCGGCTTCCTCCTCTGCCTCGCTGCTGTCGGTCTGGGCCTGGCGGATGTGTCGCACCAGCTCGGCGGGACTGATCCCATCGAGGAAGCGGCGGAAGTCGGCGGCATCTTCGGCATCAGCCTCAGCATCCACAGGGATCGAGGCATCAGCTACCACCTCTTCCAGCATCCAGATGCCGCTGCCGGTGCGCAGCGCAAGGGCGATGGCGTCGCTGGGGCGGGCATCGAGCTCGTGGCTGCTGCCATCGGCGCCGCTCAGCTTGAGCACGGCCCGGAAGGTGCTGTCTTCGATGGTGTGAATGATCACGCGCTGCAGTTCGAGCCCGCCCACCTCCAGCAGCCTGGCCATCAGGTCGTGGCTGAGGGGCCGCGCGGGAGCCTGGTCCTTCAGCCCGGCCATGATGTTCTGGGCCTGGGCCTGGTCGATCCAGATCGGCACCTGACGGCGCCCGGAGGGATCGCGCAGCAGCACGATCGGGCTGCGGCTGGCGGCGTCGAGGGCGATGCCGGCCACGCGCATCTCAACCATCGCTTGCCTGCAGACGCCCTTGCCCGATTATGGCCAGGGTTGATCGGGGCACCGCATGTTCACCGGGCTGGTGCAGGCCGTCGGGCAGTTGCAGCGTTGGAGCGGTGGTGTGGAACTGCTGGTGACGGCTGAGTCGGGGCTTGATCCAGCCGCCCTGGCCCTCGGCGACAGCGTGGCCGTGGATGGAGTGTGCCTCACGGTGACCCAGCGCTCGGCCCACGGCTTCAAGGCGGATGTGAGTGAAGAAACGCTGGCCCGCACCACACTCTCCGCCAAGGCCGATCGCCGCGGCTGGGTGAATCTGGAGCCCGCCCTGCGCCTGGCCGACCGGTTGGGCGGTCACCTGGTGAGTGGGCACGTGGATGGCCAGGGCACCGTGGTGGCGGTGGAACAGCAACCGGCCTCATGGCGGTTAGTGCTGCGCTGGAACAACCCCGCCTACGGGCGCTACGTGTGTGAGAAGGCCAGCGTGGCCGTCGATGGCATCAGCCTCACGGTGGCTGATTGCAGCGCCGATGGTGCGGAGTTCTGGATTGCGGTGATCCCCCACACCTGGAGCTCCACCACCCTGCAGCAGTTGCGAGTGGGTGATGCGGTGAATCTCGAGGCTGATCTCTTGGCGAAGTACACCGAACGGCTCCTGGCCTGGCGCGCTCAGCCTGGGGAGCCGTCGGGTTCTGGTCGTTCCGAGGGCACGATCACCACTGGTTGGCTGGCAGAACACGGCTGGAGCTGAGGTGTGCAGCTAGCGGCAACAGCTGACGTTCTCCGGTGCCATGTCTACCGTCCGGTAGCCGATCCTTCTCTATGGCTTCCGATAGACCGGAGCTCGATCTGAGCTCCCTGCGCAGTTTCACCATCGCCGAAGGCATTCTGCTGCTGGTGCTGGGTGTGCTGGCGTTGCTGTTCCCCGTGATCGCTTCTGCCTGGGTCACGGTGATCGTGGCGCTGGCCTTTCTGGTGGGGGGCATCTTCGGCTGGATCAACAGCCTCAATCGCTTGCGCCGCCTGAGCCGCTGGCATTGCTTCTGGCGCCTGGTGGTCTCCACGTTGTTCCTGGTGACCGGCGCCTGGATCATTCAGCAGTTCAGCGCTGGCATCGTGCCGGCGGCCGCTCAGGTGGCGGCTCTGGCCTTTGCCATCGGCATCGTCTTCCTGGTGGAAGGAGTAGTGGCTGCGATCGTGGCACTCTCACACCGGGAGATGTCCGGTTGGGGTTGGGGCCTGGCCAATGGCGTGGTCACGTTCATCCTCGGGCTGATCATCGTGTCGATGAAGGCCGGCGGTTTGCTGAGCGTGCTCGGGATCCTGGTGGGCATCAGCTTCCTGTTCAGCGGCATTGATCTGCTGGCGTTCAGCGCCGCCTTCCACGGCCCCGATGATCGGGGCGGGCCAGCTCAGCCGGCCTGATCGGCTGCGTTGCTCTCGCCGCTGCTGCCCTCGTTGCCTTCATCGAGGGGCAGTAGCCAGATGGAGCCTGTTTCCTGGTGAATTTCAATCTTGAATTCCTGGCCCGGCTCCAGCCCCATCCGCCGGGTGTAGGCATGGCCGATCAGCAGGTTGCCGTTGCCGTGCACCCGGGTGCGGAATTCGGCCTGGCGGCCGCGCGTGCCGCCTCCACCACCACCGCTGCCACTGCTCGCGTGGCTGGGAAGTTTGTAGCCCTTGGCCTCGACGAGGGCCCGGTAGAAACTCTTCTTCAGCAGCCTGCCGCTCGGCCCTACATAGCCGCAGGCTCTTGCGATCTGATCTTCCGGACGATTGCTCAGCGCGCGTGCCTTGTCGAGCAGGGCCTTGCCTTCCAGCATCTGCACGGGCGTGCTCACTTTCTCTTCAACGAACACGGGCGGGGCTGAGAACTGGTGGCCCGATTGTGCCGATCAACTGCAATCACCCGCAAGGGCAACAGCAGTGAAAACTGTTCAAAGCAGATAAAGCAGCCCGTAGAGGATCACCCAGATCCCATCCACAAAGTGCCAGTAGAGCTCAGCGGCCTCCAGTGGGAACTGATTGTCGATGCTGATGCGGCCACCTTCGCGGCTTTGCCACCACACGATCAGGATCATCAGCCCGCCGAGCGTCACGTGCAGGCCGTGGAAGCCGGTGATGGCATAGAAGGTGCTGGCGAACAGGTTGTCGGTGAGGCCGAAGGGCAAGGAGAAGTACTCCTTCATCTGGCCCGCCAGGAAGCTGAAACCCAGGGCGGCCGTCACCAGCAACCAGCGCTGACAGAGCGGGTGGTTGCCGCGCCGCAGGGCGGCTCCAGCCCTGTGAAAGGTGAAGCTGCTCACTAGCAACAGCAGCGTGTTCACCGTGGGGAGCAGCAGCTCCAGTTCGTAGTTGTGGCCGGAGGGCAGTGGGTTCACCGCCCTGAAGGTGAGGTAGGCGGCAAAGAAGCCGGCGAAGGTCATCCCGTCCGCCACCAGGAAGGTGGCCAGGCCAAAGATGCGGTGGTCGCCATGGCCTTCGGCGTGGGCGTCGTCGCCGGTGTGTTGAGAAAGGCTCTCGCTTTGCAGGCTGGTCATCGCTGATCTCCTTGGCCGAGGTTCCATAGATCGCGGCCACTGCTTGCTTCCAGGCTCAGTTGGCCGGGGGTGATGCCATAGCCGTAAGGCTCATGCACCAGTGGCGGCTCGCCATGCCAGTTCTCCACCGGCGGCGGTGAACTGGTGAGCCATTCGGGGGTGAGGGCGTTCCAGGGGTTGTCGCCGGCGGGGGCGCCGTTGAAGGCGCTCATTACCACGTTGATCAGGAACGGGAACGTGCTGATCGCCATCAGCAGGGCACCGGCACTGCTGAACTGATTGATCAAGGTGAATTGGGGGTCGTATTCGGCCACGCGGCGCGGCATGCCGTTCAGGCCAAGCCAGTGCTGCGGAGCGAAGCAGAGGTTGAAGCCCACAAAGGTGAGCCAGAAGTGCAGCTGCCCGAGCGGTTCATTCAGCATTCGGCCGGTGACCTTTGGATACCAGTGGTAGATGGATGCGAAGATCACAAACACCGTGCCCCCATAGACGATGTAGTGGAAATGGCCCACCACGAAGTAGGTGTCGTGCACGTGGATGTCGAACGGCACCTGAGCCAGAGCCACGCCGGTGATACCGCCGAACACGAAGTTCACGATGAAACCGCAGCAGAACAGCATGGCGGTGTTTAGGCTGATCTTTCCGCCCCAGAGGGTGGCTAACCAGTTGAAGAATTTGATCCCCGTTGGAACGGCGATGAAGGCCGTTGCGATGGTGAAGAACAGGCGCATCCAGGGAGGAGTGCCGCTGGTGAACATGTGGTGGGCCCACACAATCAGGCCCAGAAATACAATCGCCATGATCGAATACACCATGGTCGTGTAGCCGAACAGGGGCTTGCGGGCATGCACCGGCAGGATTTCACTCACCAGGCCAAAAGCCGGCAACACCATGATGTACACCGCCGGGTGTGAGTAAAACCAGAACAGGTGTTGATACACCACGGCATTGCCGCCAAGAGCTGGATTGAAGAAGCCGGTGTGGGCAATGATGTCGAAGCTGAGCAGCACCAAGGTGCCGGCCAACACTGGGGTAGAGAGCACCACCAAGATGCTGGTGCCGAGCATCGCCCAGCAATACATCGGCAGTTGCATCAAGCCCAGGCCAGGGCGGCGTAGCTTCAGGATCGTGGCGATGAAATTGATGCCGCCAAAGATGGAGCTGCCTCCCAGCAGCAACACACTGAGGATCCAGATGATCTGCCCGGTGGCGGGGGTGGTGATGCTTAAGGGCGGATAGGCGGTCCAGCCGGACTGGGCTGCACCGGTCACGAAATAGCTGCTGATCAGCAGGATGCCGGCAGGCGGAATCAGCCAGAAGGCCACAGCGTTCAGCCGCGGGAAAGCCATGTCACGCGCGCCCACATAGAATGGGATCAGGTAGTTGCCGAATCCACCATTCACCACCGGCACGATCCAGAGGAAAATCATCACCGTGCCGTGCAAAGTGAGCACTTCGTTGTAGGTCTCACGCGGCAGAAAATCAGACAGGGGTGTGACCAGCTCGGTGCGGATCGCTCCGGCGAGGGCGCCCCCAATCAGATAGAAGAGGAACCCGCATACGATGTACTGCAGGCCGATCACCTTGTGATCGGTGCTGAAGCTCAGGTAGCGCAGCCAGCCCTGGGGCTGCAGCGATTCGGAGGGATTCAGGCTGAGGGTCATGACTGCACCACGGTGGGGGACTCAGCAGGGGGATTGGGGCTGTTCTTGGCGACCCAGGCCGCGAAGCTTTCGGGCTCCTCCACGATCACCGTGGAGCGCATGCCACCGTGATAGGGCCCGCAGAGCTCTGCACACACAATCGGATATTGGCCTGCTCGGGTGGGGGTGAAACTCAGCAGGGTGGGTTGACCGGGGATCACATCTTGTTTGAGGCGAAACTGCGGCACCCAGAAGGCATGGATCACATCGAGAGCCTTCATCTGCAGGGTGATGGGTTGTCCCACGGGCACATGCAGCTCGCCGCTGGTGATGTCGGAATCGGGGTAGTGGAAGATGAAAGCGAATTGCATGGCCGTCACATCCACCGGTAGTGGTGCGATGACTCCATCGCCTTCAAGGGAAACGGGGCTGATGCCACCCCAGGTGCGCTCTTCGCTGTGCTGCATGCCGTGCATGTTGTGGTCGTTGAGCGGTGTCATGCCGCCCATGCGGTCGTAGATGTCGTAGCTGTAGATCCCCACAAACAGCACGACTACGGCCGGGATCGCTGTCCAGAGAATTTCCAGCGGCAGATTTCCTTCGATCGGTGCTCCGTCGCCGCTTTCACCGGCGCGGCGCCGAAAGCGCACCAGGCTGTAGACGATCAGACCCACGATCCCGATGAACAGGATCGAGCCGATGCTGAACAGCACGCGGAAGAGCTCGTCGTACACCGGCGCATTGGCGCTGGCATCCACGGGCAAAAGATTCACGTTCTGACCCACCCACAGCCCGAAGAGCACGAGGGCCATGCCGGCCAGCAGCGTGAGGATGGCGGGAGGGATCCGCATAGCTGCGGGTTCGAATGCCCAACCCTATGGACAATCTTCGGGGCTGAGCTGCCGCCTTTGACCTTTGCAGCAATCGGGCCGGCTCCGGTGAGGGATTGAACACCGATTGCAACGTCGACTGATGCAATCGTGTGGCCGCCTGTTGCCCTGGTTAGTTTCAGCCCACACGCGGTTGCTGTAGCCCGATGACAGCCATCACTGTTGCTGCGTCAATCGGTCGCCGTGCCGCGCTCGCTGCGCTCAGCGCCCACCTTCTGGTGGCGCTCATTGCTTTGGTGGGCATTGGTGGAGCCACCCGGGTGATGGAAGCGGGGCTGGCGTGTCCGGATTGGCCCCTTTGTTATGGGTCGCTCCTGCCAGGGCGCCAGATGAATCTGCAGGTGTTCCTGGAGTGGTTCCACCGCCTGGATGCCTTTGTGGTGGGCATTGGGTTGCTGGTGCAGGCAGCGCTGAGCACTTGGTGGCGGCGCGATCTGCCTCGCGCAGTGCCCTGGCTCTCCGGTAGCGCTCTGCTGCTGGTGGCTGTGCAGGGCGGCCTTGGCGCCCTCACGGTGACGCTGCTGTTGCCGTTTTCTGTGGTCACGGCTCACCTGGTTACGGCATTGCTTCTGGTGGCGCTGCTCAGCGCCTGCACGCAGGTTCTGCTCGAGCCATCCGCCTCCGCCAGAGCTCCTCAAGTGAGCCATTTTTCATTGAATCGTCTCTGGCCCTGGTTGATCGGCGTGGTGGCCCTGCTGGCCCTCGGCCAGTGTCTGCTTGGGGGATTGATGGCTACTCAGTGGGCTGCCGGCCGCTGCCTGAGTTCGGGTGAGGGATGCGGTTGGCTGCTGGCCCATCGTCTCGGCGCTAGACCGGTGGCCGCTGCCGTGCTCGCTGCTGCCGCCTGGGGCCTGTGGCGGCGCCAGGCCGAGCGTGTGCTGGCCGCCCTGGCGGCTGTTGCGGTGATGTCCCAGGTGGCGTTGGGGGTGATGAGCCTGCGCCTCACCCTGGCGGTGCCCGCCGTCACCGTGGCGCACCAATTGATGGCGGCGTTCCTTGTGGCGGTGCTCGCCGCCTGGTTCACCCGCAGCCTGCTTGAGCCCGTTCGTTTGGAGGTGTCCCGTGGTTAGTGCTCCTGCTGTTGCAACGGGTCTGACCCGCGAACAGGCCGTTCCCTCCCGGGCCAAGGTGAAACTGCCCGCTTGGCTGGAGATCGCCAAGCCACGGTTGATTCCGCTGCTGCTGGCCACCACCCTGGGGGGAATGGCCCTCTCCGATGGTTGGCCGCTGCCTCCCCTGCGGCTGGCCTGCACCCTCGGCGGTGGCGCGCTGGCGGCGGCCGCTGCTGGTGTTCTCAATTGCCTTTGGGAGCAGGAGCTCGATGGGCGCATGCAGCGCACCAGCTCGCGGGCGCTGCCCTCGGGTCGCCTCTCGATGGGCACAGCCTTTGCCATCGCCGTCGCTCTGGCGCTCACGGCATCCACCCTGTTGGTGGGTGGGGTGAATTGCCTGGCCGCCAGCCTGGCGCTGCTGGGCCTTTGCAGCTATGTGTTGCTCTACACCGTGCTGCTCAAGCCGCGCACCCCGCAAAACATCGTGATCGGCGGTGTCGCCGGTGCCATCCCGCCCCTGGTGGGTGCAGCGGCGGCCACGGGGCACCTGGGCCTCAGTAGCTGGTGGCTGTTCGCCCTGGTGATGGTGTGGACTCCGGCCCACTTCTGGGCCCTGGCCCTGTTGTTGCGCGACGACTACCGCGCTGTCGGCATTCCGATGCTGCCGGTGGTGAAGGGCACTGCTGCCACGGCACGGGGCATCAGCGTCTACGCCGCTCTCACCGTGCTGCTCAGCCTGCTGGGGGTTTGGGCCCTGCCCAGCGGTGGGCTCTTGTACGGCCTGCTGCTGCTGCCGTTCAATGCGCGCCTGATTCAGATGGCTTGGCGCCTCCATCAAGATCCCGATGACGTGCAGCGCGCCCGTGGCCTGTTTCGCTGGTCGATCCTTTATCTCTTCGGGATTTGCCTGCTGCTGCTGCTGGCTCGCATGCCTGCCGGCGCAGTGTTGAGCTCCCAGGGTTGGGATCTGCTCGCTCTGGCCGGGTCCGGCAAGGCAGGTTTCACCCTGGCCGCGGCTGTGGCTGCCTGAGCTTTCTAGATTGACCCCTCCACTGGTCACAGGGAGCCTGAACGCTTGGCGGATGGGATGCCGGAAGGGGTGATCGAGCTCCGCGATGTGAGCAAGCGCTACGGCAAGGGCGATCGGGCTGTGGTGGCGCTTGATGGGCTCAATCTGAGCGTGCCTGCTGGCAGCATGTTTGGCTTGCTCGGCCCCAACGGCGCGGGCAAAACCACCAGCCTGCGCATCCTCGCCACCCTGTTGGCTCCGTGCAGCGGCAGCGTGCGCGTAGCGGGCGTGGATGCCCTCAAGGATCCCCGTGGCGTGCGTGAGCGTCTGGGCTACGTGGCCCAGGAAGTGGCCCTCGACAAGATCCTCAGCGGCCGCGAATTGCTGCAGCTCCAGGGCGATTTGTATCACCTGAGCCGATCGGATCGCGATCAGCGCATCGCTGAGCTGATTGGGCTCTTGGCGATGGAGGAATGGATTGATCGCCGCAGCGGTACTTACTCCGGCGGCATGCGCCGCCGGTTGGATCTCGCCTCCGGCCTGCTGCACCGGCCCCAGGTGTTGGTGCTGGATGAACCCACGGTGGGATTGGATATCGAAAGCCGCTCTGCCATCTGGCAGGTGTTGCGCCAACTGCGCGAACAGGGCACCACGGTGCTGCTCAGCAGCCACTACCTCGAGGAGGTGGATGCCTTGGCCGATCAGCTGGCGATCATCGAGGGCGGTCGGGTGATTGCCGCTGGCAAGCCGTCTGAACTGAAGGCGGCTTTGGGCGGTGATCGGGTGACGCTGCGGGTGCGCGAATTCAGCGACGAACCCGAGGCACTGCAGGTGCAGGAGCTGCTGCAGCGCTGCCCGGGCGTACGGCAGGTGGTGGTGAACCGCGCCCAGGGCTACTCGCTCAACCTGGTGGTGGAGCACGACGGGGTGGTGGAGCAGCTGCGCCGTCAGTTGGCCGAAGCGCAGCTGCCGGTGTTTGCCCTGGCCCAGAGCCGCCCCAGCCTGGATGATGTGTACCTCCAGGCCACCGGCCGCACCCTGATGGATGCGGAGCTGGCGGTGGCGGGCAGCCGCGATCCCAAGGCTGAGCGCAAGCAATCGATGCGCTGAGCGCGTCTCGTTCTCTTTCCCGTCGTTGTTTCTCCTCCAGCCGCGATGACCAGCGCCGCTCCCTCCATGATCAATGCTGCGGCTGCCACGCCTCCTCAGCGTTCCGTCACGGCGGAACTCGTGCAGGAAACCCTGGCCCTCACCCGCCGGCTCTTCCTGCAGCTGGCCCGTCGCCCCTCCACCTTGGTGGCTGGCGTGTTGCAACCGCTGATCTGGCTGGTGCTGTTCGGCGCTTTGTTCGCCAACGCGCCTGCGGGGCTACTGCCCGATGGCATGAGCTACGGCCGCTTCCTTGGTGCCGGCGTGATCGTGTTCACCGCCTTCAGCGCCGCTCTCAACGCCGGCCTGCCGGTGATGTTCGATCGCGAATTTGGCTTCCTCAATCGCCTGCTGGTGGCGCCGCTGCGCTCCCGCAGCTCGATCGTGCTGGCTTCCGTGCTCTACATCACGGCTTTAAGCCTGGTGCAGAGCGTGGCGATCATGGCCACCGCCTGGGCGTTGGGTTACGGCTGGCCGGGCGGCGCGGGCCTGCTGCTGGTGCTGGTCACGCTGTTGTTGTTGGTGTTTGCCGTGACCGGCCTCAGCCTGGGGCTGGCGTTTGCTCTGCCGGGCCACATCGAGCTGATCGCCGTGATCTTCGTGGCCAACCTGCCGCTGCTGTTTGCGAGCACGGCGCTGGCACCGATTTCGTTCATGCCCAGCTGGTTGGGCTGGCTTGCGGCCCTGAATCCCCTTACCTTCGCGATTGAACCGATTCGTGCCGCCTACGCCGGCCAGT
>VFQT010000441.1_pt1 | contig 62043 bp, 62 predicted proteins | sample 3512381 | NCBI WGS metagenome assembly VFQT01 (sample SAMN10412376, study PRJNA504923) | tailings metagenome | isolation source: Relicate 2 Philex TSF3 active mining site | place: Philippines: Tuba, Benguet | collected 2017-08-29
GCCGGCAACACCTCGGGCGGGGTCGTGACGCTCATACCCCGAAAGGCTATTGGGCAAAGGGTCGAGCGAGTTCGGCGGGGTGCATTGAAATTGAACCTTTGCCGTGTTCTACTTCTCCGACCACACATAGGGGGTGTGAAAGACAACGACACACTCAGGGGAAGGAAACGGCCGTGTCAGAACGGTTTGTGACAACTTCCCCCGATGGGTCAAGGGACGCCCTCTATGAACGCCGCAGCGCGTTGTCCCTTGACCTGTTGGGGGATTCAGAGACGCGCGAAACACCACGGCAGGGCCGGGGTAATCGTCAACCAAGAGCTAGGTCCGCCGGACGTGATTCGGCACGTCGGTCGGTTCGGGTGCCTGAGTTGGCGCTCGGACTCGTATTGGTGATCGGAGGCGCATTGGCCGCAAGCCTTCTTGCGTCGAAGCGCACTGCGACCGTCGAAGTGGTTGCGGCCGGAAGCGATCTCAGTCGGGGTCATGAAATCAGTGCCGGCGATCTCATCGCCATCGACATGGAGTCGCGGTTTGCGCAGTCGATGACGAGTGCGGCGAATGCGAAGGAGCTACTCGGGAAGCGACTCTCCACCAATGTGTCGGCGGGAAGTCCGATCATGCCGGGATTGGTCGAAGTCAAACCTGCGCTTCTCGCAGGTGAGGAAGTCGTGGCGCTTCGGGTTGAAGTCGGAGACGTACCGACGTCGATCGCCATCGGAGATTCGGTGCGCGTTGTGCTCGTTCCTGACCCGAGTGTTTCGACGGACACCGCAGTGACCGAGTTCGACCAGCCCGCAACGGTGTGGGAGGTCGAGCCGCCTTCGGAGATGAATCCCGACTATGTCGTGAGCCTGAAGGTGTCGAGCGAGTTCCTGGCGAAGGCAGCAGTTGCCGAACGCACGAAGATCGCGCTCATCGGAAGCGAAACAGAGGCTCTGCGGTGAGCAGTGTCACGAATTACGTCACGCTCTTGCCCAGCAGAACACGAGCCGAGGCACACCTCACTGATCTTCTGACCAAGCAAATCAGGGCCGAACTGGCCAACGAGCGCATCGTCCGTCAGCAGAGAGGTCTTCCCGAACCTTCAATCGATGACGAAATCGCCATCGCGCGCGCAATTGTTGCCGAAGAGCGACACCGGGGTCCGGACGATGGGGCGGTCGCTTACGAGTTGGCCGTCGAAGACTTTGATCGCATAGCCGACGCGGTGGTTGCAGGTGTCCTTGGTCTTGGTCGTTTGCAGAGATTGCTCGAAGATCCGGACATCTCCGACATCCACGTTCGTGGCGCCGCACCCGTGTGGATCAAGTGGCGGAATGGAACTCGGACATGTGTCGAGCCGATCGTGGATTCCGACGAAGAACTCGTTGAGTTGATCCGTCGTGCGGCAACACGTCTCGTCCGTAACGAGCAACGCTTCGATGCGGCGAATCCTGAGCTGAATCTTCAGCTACCTGACGGATCGCGCCTGTTTGCGACGATGGCCGTTTCGCAACATCCAAGCCTCATCGTGCGGCGCCACCGATTCGATATTTCGTCGCTCGACGAGCTCCACGACCGGGGAATGTTCGATGCGGAGATCAAACGATTTCTCTCGGCTGCCGTGCTTGCGCGACGGAACATCGTGATTGCGGGCGGAACCGGCTCGGGTAAGACCACGTTGCTGAGAGCCCTTCTCAACGAAGTTCCCCCGATCGAACGAATCGTCACCATCGAGGACGCATACGAGCTGGGAATCGAGAGGTTCGCGGAGCGTCATCCCGACCATGACGCTCTGCAATCTCGGGTTGCGAACATCGAAGGCCGCGGCGCAGTCACGATGGCAGATCTCACGAAGATGGCCCTACGAATGGATCCGGATCGGGTGATCGTCGGTGAGGTACGTGGCGCAGAGGCATTTCCGATGCTGATGGCGATGAGCCAGGGAAACAACGGGTCGATGTGCACGATGCACGCCGACAGCACGAGGTCGGTTTTTCCGAAACTTGCTGCGTACGTCTCGATGGCTTCCACGGGACTTCCGGTCGACACCGTGAACTTGATTGTTGGAAGCGCAGTTCATCTGGTGATTTACATCGAAAACTCCGCGGGTTCCAGGCGTATCCGCTCGATTCGGGAAGTTGTCGATACTGACGGTCTGCAGATCATTTCGAACGAGGTGTTCTCGTCGACCGATGACGAGCCCTGCCGTCGGGCATACCCGCTTCGCGACAAGACTGCGGCCCTACTTGAAGCGTACGGCTACACGAGCGCATCTCATTCGCCGACGTACCTCCGGGGAGCGAAATGAACTCGATGATCGTTCTGTCCGGTTCGGTCGGAGGGCTTGGACTTCTGATTGTTCGTGCCGGCATACGTGGACAACGACTCTCGTTGGCAACTCGGGTTGGTAGAGAGTCCACGTCGTTGAAGTCATGTGCAATCGGCGGTGGAATTGCCGTCGCCACGTTTCTCCTGACGGGCTGGCTCCTCGTCGCAGGAGCGAGCGGTCTGGCGACTTGCCTCGTCGTTGCGGTGAGCGGCAAACGTGGTACATCCCGGATGAACGAGGAAGTTGCCGAGGCGATTGCCCTGTGGACCGAGCAACTTCGCGACACCCTTGCGGCAGCACACGGCCTTCAACAGACGCTTCTTGCGACATCCGTACACGCTCCGGAAAGGATTGCACCACAAGTGCAGCGTCTCGCGGCCAAGCTTCCGTACGCTCCGGTCGGACAGAGTCTGCGAGAGTTCGCCTCGGAGATCAACCACTCGAGTGCCGACTTTGTCGCGGCTGCGCTCATTGCAGCGACCGAACACGAAGCTCGTGACGTTGGTGCCTTGCTCGGTCATTTGGCACGTTGCTCGCGCGAGGAGGCACGCATGCACCAACGTATTTGGGTTGGACGCTCACGTACTCGTGCCGCGGTCCGCATCATCTCCCTGACGGTCATCGGGTTTGTCGGTGCTCTTTTTCTGTTGAACAGGGACTACCTTGCTCCCTACGGCACCCCGTCCGGCCAGGTTGTGCTCGCGGGAATCATCGGTGTCTTCACGCTTGCTCTTCTCTTGTTGCATTCAGGGTCGAGGGTCCAGGTGCCGGAACGCTTTCTGGAGGTCGCATCGTGACCGGGACGGCACTTGCCGGAGCGACATGTGGCTTTGGAGGCCTTTTGATCCTGCGCCACGTCGGGATGTTTGATGGCGTTCTCCTACGCTCGGACATGACCGAGCGCGTCCTGCGGTCGCGCCAAAGCGACTGCGCAATCCTGCGCATCTCCCCCGATGGCTTCGCGGCCATGTTGTTTGCGTGGCTGGTGGGCGGTGCCGCGGGCAGCGTGAGTGTTGTGTTGACGCTGTTCGCGGCAGGCATACGTCTCCCCGGACTTCTCGGCCTGGGTCTTGTCGCGTGTGGCCCGATTGCCGGAGCGACCCTGTTTCTCGAACGCCTGTCAAAGAACGCGGACCGCGCCCGACGGACCTTCTCGTATGCCTTGTCGAGCTACCTGGATCTGGCGAGCGTTCTCCTTGCGGGTGGTGCAGGAAGCGAGACGGCACTCATTGCGGCCGCCGCGACGGGTGACAGTTGGAGTTTCAAACTCATCCGCGAGACCTTGGAAACCGCACGCGCCGGCCGCACGCCGTCGTGGCGTGCGTTCGCAGACCTCGGGCGGCGTCTCGGCGTCGTCGACCTCGAGCGATTGGCCGGGAGTATGCAGCTTGCCGGTGAGCACGGTGCAAAGGTCCGCCTTTCGCTTGCAACGCAAGCCGACGCACTTCGCGCACGCCAGATCGGTGAAATCGAAGCGGATGCGCAGGCCGCGACCGAACGCATGGGCGTGCCCACCGTGTTGCTCTTTGTCGGCTTCATTGCCCTGCTCGGCTATCCCGCCCTCGACCTTGTTGTCGGTCAGATGTAGTCGTCGGTCGGATGGAACGCCATCCGACCACGGTGGAAAACAAACACCCAAATGGAGAAAGGAAAACATGAACCTCAAGCAGCACCTCCAGTACTACTGGATTCGTTTCACAGCCTCTCGTGAGAGTGACCTCGACCGCGGAGAAGTGAGTGCCACGACTGTCGTCATGGCAGCAGCTCTCATCGCTCTCGCAATTGCGGTCGGGGCAACGATCACGTCAAAGGTCTCGAGCAAAGCCAACTCCCTCGACCTCGGATGATCACGATGACCCGAACCGACAAGGGTGAAGTCACCGCCCAAACGGTGATCGTTGTTCCTGTCGTCCTTCTCGTCCTCTGGCTGGCCATTCAGGCGACCGTTTTCCTCCACGGAGCAAACGTCGCCAGTGCCGCAGCGAACGAAGGGGCAGCGGTCGCCGCACGGTACGGGTCGTCGACGGGGGCAGGTGAGCGTGCAATAGAGCGCACGCTCACCGCCCTCGGCTCAACAACGCCGGGGTCTTGGACGGTCAGGAAATCAGGTCAGTCGGTGGTTGCCACAGTCCGGCTGCGACTTCCACGGATCGTTCCGTTCTTTCCCCTCACAGTCAGCAGATCGGCGCACGAGTCGGTCGAGAGATTCATGACGGAAGATCAGAGATGAGGTGGTGAAGTGACCCGAACGTCAATCCAAAGAGCGTCTCGTGACAGTCGGGGGAGCGCGACGGTGGAACTCGTACTCGTTACCCCGATTCTCATGGTTCTCGCGCTCTTCGTCGTCACAGCAGGTCGGTCAGGCGAGGCTTTGCGCCAGGTTCAGCATGCTGCCGACAATGGTGCTCGAGCTGCATCACAGGCATCTGCGTCACGACGTGACTCAGCGGGGTTCAATGCCGCATTGGCTGACTTGCGCGCAAGTGGTCGATCATGCAAGGACCAGGCGATTCAGGTCATCAATGTGAAAGTCGGCCGGCTCGACGCGGTGAAAGTGAGCGTCTCTTGTCGCGTCGAACACGCCGGGCTGCGTCTTCTCGGACTCGCGGCACGTCGCGTGACCGCAGAATCCACGGAGTCCATTGATGTGTATCGGGCGAAGTGAGAATCCATGAGAAGCGACGACAGGGGTTCGATTACGGCTTTGGTTGTGGGCCTTGTGATGACATTCATTGCCTGCGCGGGGCTGGCGGTCGACGGTGGCCGTCTTGTGACGGCAAAGGTTCGTGTCTCTGATCAGGCCGAGAATGCTGCTCGGCTCGGTGCACAGGCGGTCACGAATCTCCGCTTGGGTGTGCCGGTGGTCGAAGAGCGGCGTGCGGTTCGAATTGCCGGTGACTTTCTCCGTTCGCTCGGTGCATCCGGGTCTGTCGATGCGAATCGTTTCGAAGTGTGTGTGACGATTCGTGAGGCAGTTGACATGACTCTGCTCGACCTTGTCGGTGTGGGTTCGCGATCCGTGGGCGGGCGACGTTGTGCCCGTCCGATCATGGAGTGACAAAAGTGGATGTCATTGACCTCGATGTGGCGGTTCGTTGGTTGATTGCCGGCCTTGTCATGACGGTTGCGTGGGTGGTCGCGGCGCTCGTCGTCCAGTTCGTCATGACGCTCCGCGGCTCCATACGCTCAGTCGGTTTGCTTCCGGGTTGGTTGCGTGTCGCAGTACTCACTGTGATTTCGTCCATCGTCGTTCCAAAAGTTGCGCACGCGACGCCACCCGTCGCGGTTGGGGCCAACGATCCAGGCGAAGAAGAGCGCGGGAACGCGGTCGGTGCCCTCCTCGCTGGCTCGCTCACGGTCAATGCGGCTTTCGTTGCTCTCCATCTGCGTCGTCGATTGGTCGACATGAGAACCCAAAAGTTCGGCACGTTAGATGAGGCGAGGAGTGTCCCGTGTGCGGCCCAAAGAGCCGATCTTCTTCCAGAGCCCGACTGGTCGGTTCTCGTCCACGTACTCGGACCCCCTGTGGTGACCACTGCGAATGGCGAGCGGGTTTCATTCGAGAAGGGCAAGGCTCTGGAACTGCTCGTCTGGATGACGGAGCATCGAGAAGTGTCGACTCGCTCGGCCGCACGGACCGCCCTGTGGGAAGGACTGGTGAAAGATGCGACCTTTTCGAATGTCGTTTCAGAAATTCGACGTTCTCTGAATTCCTGCCACCCGGATCGAGTCGAGGAATGGATTCCGAGAACGTTCACCGATGAGCTTCCGCTACATCCCGGTGTCGTCACTGATGCTGAGTTGCTTGAAATCGCCACGACGAACTTCGAGATGGACAACGCTCGATGTGTCGGAGAACTCGTCCGGCGTTTGTCCGAAGTGCGAAATCTGCCCTTTTCTGGCGCCGACTATGCATGGGCAGATGGTGAGGGAATCACCACATCACACGTCATCAAAGTCGTCAAGGCAGCGGTCTTGCTCGGTGAATACGCGATTGAAAACGACGACTGCGATCTTCTGTTTCTGGCAACCGAGCGTGGTCTGCGTGTATTGCCCGGTCACGAGCAACTCGTGTCGTTACGAATGCGTGGGCATGCGCGCCGTGGCAATCGCACTGCAATCAAGTACGAGTGGGAAAGCTACGCCCGTGCAATCGAAGCCGATTCATGGGCGGGCGCTGAACCGTCGCGTGAGCTCGAAAATCTCGCGCGTGAGTTGGCAAAAGCGTGACGACTGACTATTGTCTTTCTCGTGCCCCCGTCGTTCCGGCTTTTTGGCCGGACGGCGGGGTTATGTATTTGCGGGTGATTCTGGAGTGAGCCGCCCAGTGCTCGTTCTCATTGACTATGAGAACATCAGATACACCCCGAAACATGCCTTCGGAACCGACAAAGTCGACTTCAGCCCGCTGTTGTTCAGCGAGCTCATTGTTGCTCGAAGAAGGATGCCTTCGTTTCTGCTCCGGACGCATGTCTATCGGGGTATACCGGACCCCAATTTCGATGGTGAGCGCAGTAGCCAGGACATGTCCCGAATCAACAAATGGACGGCAGATCATCGGGTTGTGGCGATCACGCGACCGTTGCAGTACGTCTGGCGGAATGGTGCGAGGACACGTTTCGAGAAAGGAATCGACGTGTCTCTGGCAATCGATCTCATTCGCCATGCGCACAGTGACGTGGATGCAGATGTTGTCGTTGCCTCGCGGGTTGGAGCGACTGAGACTTTGGAATTCAAACAAGCCGTGGTGTCACTACCTGTCGCGTGAGGACTTCGAGGCGATTCGCGACGACGCGTAGTGCGTGTCAGTCGGCGAAGGCACCGGTGAGCCCGGCGAGTGAGAGCGCCTCGTTGATTGTGGCGGCGGTGTCGACGCGGATGCCCTGCACTTTGGCCGAAGCGGACGCGGGGACGATGGCACGGGTGAAGCCAAGGCGAGCGGCCTCGGTGAGGCGGCGACCAACCTGGGCAACCTGGCGAACTTCGCCGGCAAGGCCGACTTCGCCGACAACGACAAGGTCGGCGGGAAGAGGCTTGTTCGCGACGGCGGAGACGAGCGCGAGGCACATGCCGAGGTCGGCGCCGGGTTCGGAAAGTTTCACGCCACCGACGACAGAGGCATAAACCTCGTGACCGGCGAGTGAGACGCGTGCGCGTCGTTCGAGGACGGCAAGAAGCAGTGCGAGGCGTCCGGAGTCGACGCCCTGCGCGGAACGACGAGGCGGTGCTCCGCCCGAGACGGGGTTGGTGAGGGCCTGTAGTTCGACGAGCAACGGTCGCTGGCCTTCGAGTGTGGGCACAACGACCGAGCCGGGGACGCCGGTGCGTCGGTCGGCCAGGAACAATTGGCTGGCATCGGGAACACCGACCATTCCGGTTTCGGTCATCTCGAACAGCCCGAGTTCGGACGTCGGACCGAAGCGATGTTTTGCCGCGCGCAGAAGTCGTAGCGCATGGTGACGTTCGCCTTCGAAGGAGAGCACGGTATCGACGACGTGTTCGAGCACCCGCGGACCCGCCAGCCCACCTTCTTTGGTGACATGGCCAACCATGATGACGGGAAGGTTGCGGTGTTTCGCCTCTTGCACGAGTCGGTGCGCGCATCCGCGCACCTGGACCACCGAACCCGGGGGAGAGGAGAGCTCGGGATCGGCGATGGTTTGAATGCTGTCGATGACGACAAGGTCGGGCGAGACCTGTTGGATCGCATTGAAGATGTTGGGCAGGCTCATCTCGGCGAGTAGCCACACGTTGTCGTTCAACGCATCGAGACGTTCGGCCCGTAGACGTACTTGTTGGGCGCTTTCCTCGGCCGTGACGTAGAGCGTTTTCTTCGGCCATGCGGCAAGAAGTTGCATGAGCAACGTGCTCTTGCCGATGCCGGGTTCGCCGCCGAGAAGTGTGACGGAACCCGGAACGAGACCTCCGCCAAGAACACGGTCGAGTTCGGGAATCGTGGTCGGTTGAGGTTGGCCAACAGCGCTGTCGATTTCGGTGATGGGCTTTGGCTCGCCCGGCGCGACAAGCGACATGCCAACTGCGAGCGACGCCAATTGAGGTTCGGGACCCTCGACATCTTCGACGAGCGAATTCCACGCGCCACACGACACGCATTTACCTGCCCACTTCGGGAAGGAGCCCGTGCATTCGGTGCACCGATAGACGAGTCGAAGTTTTGCCATCGCGCCAACGATAGGCGAAGGGTGTCAGCCGCTATTCGTCGACCTCGACGTAGCGGGGTCGAAGTGACTGGCGACGCCACACGCGAAAGCCGACCCAGCCGATGACGGCAAGCCACATGACGAGTAATGCGCGAGCCACGAACGAAAGGATTCCGCCGATGGTTCCGGCGACGTCGACTTCGTTGGTGGTCGTCGACAAGTCGACTGGCGTGCCATCGGTGGCTACTCGCCACGTGAGGACGCCATCCAGAGCAATACCCGTCGTCGACTGCACCTTGCCCGGCAAAGTGGCGTTGACTTGGAGGCTGATCGCCTTGCCGAGGTCGAGTCCGGCTTCTTTCACCGTCTCTTCATAGGGTGTGGCGCCAACCACCTGCAGTAATTGGTCATCGGCAAAAGCCTGCAGGCCGCCCGTGACTTCGAGTCGTCCGGTGAGTTTCCACACGGAATCGCGCGACTTGCCTTCGCGAGTGATGCGGACGTCGCGGAACGGCCCGCGGTTGCCGTTGATCTGAGTAAGTAGAGCACTCGCCTGTGACTCGTTGTCGAACGGGTGGGAGAGCAGAACTCGAAGCCCCCCGTCGTCGGTTGACTCGGGCCCTGTGACCGTCCAACCCGCGGTGACCATGTCGGAAAAGTCGAGGTCGGTCGACAGACGGGGGACTTGGTTCACGATGTCGTTGTCGGCGGTGACGAGAACCGAGAGCGAACCTGACCCGTCACGCTCGACGACGATCGAGACGACCGAGTCGACGCGACACGATGAAAGTGCAAACACGCATACAACGGCCGCGAGGATCGCGGTAAGTCGCGTGCGCAGTGAGGTCACTCGGGAGTGGCCGGGTTGCCCTCGCCCGCGCCGGCGAGTTCGACGGCTGACGGCGGCTGGAAGCCCTCGACTGCACGGAAGCAGAACCGCTGACTTCCCGACTTCTCGGGGTCGTCCTCGGTGTCAACGACGATGATGACACCGGCCGCGAATTCCTTGTAGAGGATCTTCTCGGACAGCGGGTCTTCGACGAAGCGCTGGATGGCGCGACGTAGCGGACGTGCGCCAAGCTGCGGGTCGTAGCCGCGTTCGGCAAGGAGTTCTTTCGCGCTTTGTGTGAGCTCGATGCCGAGGCCCTGGCTTTCCAGCTGCGTGGCGAGGCGCTTGGTCATGAGATCGACCATCTGCATGACCTCTTCCTTGGCGAGTTCATGGAACACGATGATCTCGTCGATGCGGTTGAGGAATTCGGGGCGGAAGTGTTGCTTCAGCGCGTCGTTGACTTTCTCTTTCATGCGCTCGTACGACACGGCCTCGTCGGCTTTCGTGAAACCGACATTGGCTTTCCGCAGATCCTGCGTACCGAGGTTGGAGGTCATGATGAGGACGGTGTTGCGGAAGTCGACCGTGCGACCCTGACTGTCGGTGAGGCGACCCTCTTCGAGGATCTGCAACAACGTGTTGAACACGTCGGGGTGTGCCTTTTCGATTTCGTCGAACAGCACGACGCTGAATGGACGACGACGCACGGCCTCGGTGAGTTGTCCGCCCTCTTCGTATCCGACGTAGCCGGGAGGCGAACCGACGAGGCGGCTGACGGTGTGCTTTTCCATGTACTCCGACATGTCGAGCGCGATCAATGCATCGTCGTCACCGAAGAGGAAATTGGCGAGCGTCTTGGCGAGTTCCGTCTTGCCGACACCCGTGGGTCCGAGGAAGATGAACGAACCGCTGGGGCGCTTGGGGTCTTTCAGACCTGCACGCGTGCGGCGGATGCTCTGCGATACGGCCTTGATGGCGTTTTCCTGGCCGATGATGCGCTTGTGCAACTCGGCTTCCATGTTGAGCAATTTCGCCGTCTCTTCTTCGGTGAGTTTGTAGACGGGAATGCCGGTCCAGAGGCTGAGCACCTCGGCGATGGCTTCTTCGTTGACTTCATCGAAGAGATCGACACCCGACGCCTTGACCTCGGCCTCTTTGTGGGCACGCTCTTCGAGAAGTGAACGCTCTTGGTCGCGGAGGCGACCGGCTTCCTCGAAGCGCTGTTCTTCGACGGCCTTTTTCTTCGCGTCCTGCACCTCGGAGATGCGGTTTTCGAGGTCTTTCAGGTCGGGCGGGGTCTGCATGCGTTTGATGCGCAGGCGACTGCCTGCCTCGTCGATGAGATCGATCGCCTTGTCGGGCAGGTGACGATCGCTGATGTAGCGGTCGGCCAGATTCGCGGCAGCAACAAGGGCCTGGTCGGTGATCGTGACGCGGTGGTGCGACTCGTACTTGTCGCGGATGCCCTTCAGAATTTCGATCGTGTGAGCGAGCGTGGGCTCATCGACCTTGACCGGCTGGAAGCGACGCTCGAGAGCCGCGTCCTTTTCGAGATGCTTGCGGTACTCGTCGAGCGTTGTCGCACCGATGGTCTGCAGTTCGCCACGGGCGAGCATCGGCTTGAGGATCGACGCGGCATCGATTGCACCTTCGGCGGCACCGGCACCGACGAGGGTGTGAATTTCGTCGATGAAGAGAATGATGTCGCCGCGTGTCTTGATTTCTTTCAGCACTTTCTTCAAGCGCTCTTCGAAGTCGCCGCGGTAACGGCTACCGGCGACGAGTGCGCCAAGGTCGAGTGTGTAGAGCTGTTTGTTCTTCAGCGTCTCGGGGATGTCGTTGCTGACGATCTTTTGGGCGAGACCCTCGACGATCGCGGTCTTGCCAACGCCGGGTTCACCGATGAGGACGGGGTTGTTCTTCGTGCGGCGCGAAAGAATCTGCATGACGCGCTCGAGTTCGCGTTGACGGCCGATGACGGGGTCAAGCTTCTTGTCCTTCGCGGCCTGCGTGAGGTTGCGACCGAACTGATCAAGGATCTGGCTGCCACCCTTGTCGCCTTGATCTTCCTTGCCAGAGGCAGAGGCACCTCCCGACGACTGACCTTCGGCCTTGCCGCCCGCGGGACCCTGGTATCCGCTCAGCAACTGGATGACCTGCTGACGAACGCGACCGAGGTCGGCACCGAGCTTGACCAGCACCTGGGCGGCGACGCCCTCACCCTCGCGGATGAGACCGAGGAGGATGTGTTCGGTGCCGATGTAGTTGTGGCCCAACTGCAAAGCCTCGCGCAACGAGAGCTCGAGAACCTTTTTTGCGCGCGGCGTGAACGGGATGTGACCTGAAGGCGACGATCCACCTTGACCAATGATGTCTTCGACCTGGGCGCGCACGGCTTCGAGGGAGATGCTGAGCGATTCCAACGCCTTCGCAGCGACACCTTCTCCTTCGTGGATGAGTCCGAGAAGGATGTGCTCGGTCCCGATGTACGAATGGTTGAGGAGCCGCGCTTCTTCCTGCGCAAGCACAACCACGCGCCGAGCCCTGTCGGTAAAGCGTTCGAACAATTTGACCGCCCTTCGCCACTGCCGTCTCCGGCAATAAACAACTGGAAAAGAGTGTATCGGCAGCGTTGGGGCACTCTGCACTGCAGGTCGTAACCTGCTGACGTGGCCGTCGCCTCCCCTCTTCTCGATTTGCCCGCAATGGGCGCAGACCGACAGCGGGTCGAAGCGGCGATGCTCGCCGCGGTGCGAACTTCCGACGACTATTTGACGGAAATCGCCTCACACCTGATTTCTGCCGGGGGCAAGCGTCTCCGTCCAGTTATGACGATTGTCGCAAGCCTTGTCGGCGACGACAGGCCGGGTTCCGCCTCAGAGAATGCGATCCAGGGTGGTATCGCATGTGAGTTGGTGCATCTCGGATCGCTGTACCACGACGACGTGATGGACGAATCAGAGACACGACGCGGCGTCGAAACCGTCAACGCGAAGTGGGGAAATCTTCAGGCAATTCTCGCGGGTGACTTTCTTCTCGCGCGTGCGTCTGAGATCGCGGCGTCGCTTGGAACCGAAGTAGCGGGCCTTCTTGCGCACACGATCGGGCAACTTTGCGAGGGCCAGATCGAAGAGTTGCGTTTCACGTACAAGCCCGATCGCCCACTCGACTCGTATCTCTCGAGCATCGAGGGCAAAACCGCTTCCCTGTACAGCACTGCGGCGCGAATAGGGGGAATCGTCGCGGGTCTCGACCGCACGGCGATCGACCATCTCACGGCGTACGGCACCGCATACGGCATGGTTTTTCAGATCGTCGACGACATTCTCGACGTCACGGCCACCGATGCCGAACTTGGCAAGCCTGCCGGCCATGACATGGTCGAAGGCGTCTACACACTGCCCGTCATGCACACGCTGGCATCCGGAGGCGCCGGGGCTGACGAGTTGCGTGCGATGCTTGGACGACCGCTGCGCCGTCGCAAGCAGCGTCGCGCCATCGAAATCGTTCGATCGGGCGATGGTGTGCGTCAAGCCATTGCAACGGCACGTGATTTCGTCGCGCGGGCCGAGGCGGCGTGTGATGCTTTGCCGCAAACCCCGGCGACCACGGCACTGCGCGGCGCGACGGAAGCGCTGTTGTCGTCAGTCGTTCGCTGACAAAATGGCAGCTGCTGCAGCGAGACCGCTGAGCGTTGCGCCTTCGACGCGCGGCCCCGCGAACGCATCACCCGCAACGATCATGTTGCACGCATCGTTCGTCCAGATTCGGTCGGGCCAGTTGCGCTGCGGAGTGGCAAAGCGCCAGCGCTTGAAGTTCGAGGCGATGATCGTTGACCCACCGAGATAATCGACTGCCGCTTTGCGAAGCAACTCCTCGGCCTCATCGTGCGGCGTGTCCCAGTGCTCGGCACTCCAACGGGGATTCGCATGGAACGTGACGGCGGGAACCGGAGAAATCCCCTTTGCCTGATTGTCACCGATGAAGGAGAACACATCGTCGGGATTCTGCAACGCACCGGGGGACGGCACTGCGCACGGACCATCGAGCGCGACGAGCAATCCAAGAGTGCGGTCGTAATCGATCGTGCGCAGTTCCTCGGGGAACTCGACACCGCCGGTGAACGCAAAGCCAAAACTCTGTGGAATCGGGGCGGTGAGAATCACTGCATCGCACCCGAACGTTTCGCCGGTATCGAGGGTGACTGTCCACCCGCGGTGCGCGTCGGGAAGAACCGAAAAGACGAGGGAGGAAGTGCGCACGTCGAGACCGCTGGCGAGATGTTTCGCGATGGACGTCATTCCGGCGTCACCGATGTATCGAGGGAAGCCGTCTTGTTCCGCGCCAAAGCCGTGGCACCAGACGCGCACCACGCCGTCGGCGAGCCATCCGTCGACGATGGATTGGAAACGCGGATCGCGGACGGTGAAGAACTGTGCTCCATGATCAAAGACGGCGTCGCCGATACGGCGAGTAGCGAGCCGTCCGCCGACACCTCGGCCCTTGTCGAGGACGACAACGGAATGACCTCGTGATGCAAGTTCACGTGCGGCAATCAGTCCCGAAAGACCCGCGCCAACGACGGTGATCTTCATCGGGTCACAACGCTGCGCCGATGCGCCTTCTCTGCCCTGCGGAGAAAGCCAATCAGCTCTTTGTTGAACGTCGAAGCATGTTCGACCATGAAACCGTGCGCAGCACCCGAGATCACCACCAACTCTGCAGTCGGAATTTTCTCGGCAAGCAACTCGCTGTCGCCTCGGGGGGTAAGGATGTCTTGGTTCCCGACGATGACGAGGGTTGGCACCCGAATTGCTGCAACAGCCTCGTTCAAATGCTCGAGTTGTTCCGTGCTCGACAAGATTGCATTCACCTGCGCCTGGAAATCCGTGCCAGGGCGTCCGAGGGCAAATGGACCGAGCCAACCGAACGCCGGCCACAGGCGGCGCAACGACCGCGGGCCAATGACCCAGCGTGCCGCTTCGCGGCCGAGTGCACTCATGCCCTTGGTTGTGGCGAGATGCGACCACTTGCCGAGCAGCTCGCGTCGCCATTCCGGGTTCGTGCCGGAGGTGCATGCAAGGGTCAACGACCGCGTTCGGTGTGGGTATTTCACCGCGATGATCTGCGCGATGGCACCGCCCATCGACGCGCCGACGACGTGTGCGGTGTCCACACCCTCTGCATCGAGAACCTGCATGGCGTCGTCTGCCATGTCCTCGAGGGAGAAAGGAACATCCGGGCGATCGGAGCGACCAACACCGCGATTGTCGGGCGCGATGATTCGATAGAGAGGTGCGAGAGCCAGTCGTTGCATGTCCCAACCGTGCAAATCGGCACCCAATCCCTGGATCATGAGAACGGGTGGTGCCCCCGGCCGGCCCGCAGCCTGGTAGTGAATTCGCACCCCATCGCGCATCGTCGCGTACGACATCAGGCCACCTGCACCGCTGCCGGAACGCGAACCACGCTCGGCCATTCGTAGAGTCGTTCGATCACTTCGTGGGTCGAGTGCCGTGGTGCAAACCTGATGTGGTGCGCATTGTCACTTGCGTGGGCGAGTCGACCGTGCCGAAGCATTTCGACAACGTGGTCGGGAACCGGCGCGCCCGCGAGGTTGGCGATTTTCTCCGTGACCCACCAGCCGGGGCCAACGACCGGAACCGGCATTCGTCGTCCCTGCAGTGCAGCCCGCCGTGACGTCGTCGTGCCCTCAGCCGCGATGTTGATTGCGCCGTCGAATCTGTGGCTTGCCGCGAGGCGGAATGCGAGGGCGGCATCGTGGTCTTCGACGACAGTGAATGGCGGGTCCGCTGGCAAGAAAAAGGGAACCGCCGGAAGACGCAACAAGCGACCAAGCGGACTCGGTACGTGCGCTCCGAGGACGGATGCAAGGCGCAGGTTTGCCACGGCCACGCCACGCGCGGCACGCAGATCGGCGGCCTGACGTTCGAGAAACTGCAGCATTCGACCGAAGCGCGACGCCGGTGCAGGTGTCGTCGAGTCGGTTGGAGTCAGTGGTGCGTGGCTTCGCGTTCCGTACACCTCGAGACCGGAGCGAACAACGACCGACTCGAGAGAGGGTGCTTGGTGTGCGGCATCAAAGACGGCACGCCCGACATCGGATGTGGTGCGTTCGGCCTCATCGGGTGACAGGCGGGCGTTCGGTTCCCACACCCCGAGGTGGACGATGACGTGCGGATCGAAATCAAGGATGATCTGCGAGACGGCAGCCGTACGGTTGAGAGCGATACGCCGAAAGTCGGTTCGGCGAAGACGGCGTCGGGGTGGGTCGGCATCGACACCAAGAATTTGTCCGACCCACGGTTCCTCCTCGAGCATCGCAGTGGCGAGCGACCCGAGTTCGCCGCCGCAGCCGGTGACGAGAACCTTCTGGGTCATGTTGTGATCACCGCAGTTCGTGGACGCGGAGAATCAATTCGCGCGCAAAAGGATCGAGTTGCCGACCGGCGATGCGCTCGGTGATGGTGATCGCCCCGGACGGGTCGTCGATCAGCCCGCTCCAGCGGATGTAGCCGCCCATGATGCCAACGATTCGATCGCCGACCTCTTCGGCGTGAACGAGAATTTTCGCGTCTCCCGACAAAAGTTGGTGGAGCTCTGCATAGAACGAACGCAGCCAGGCATCAATGTCATCGGCCCCCGTCAACGGACGGTGGATAAAAGGCATGTTCAGTTCGTCGTAGTTGTGCAGATTGTGCGGTGCGCCGATGATCGACACGACTTTGGCGAAGTTGTTCTCGCGCAACCAGATGATTTCTTCCTGCCGCCGAACGCGACGATGGTTGACGCCGTAGCCCCCCGGCCGTTCGCAAATGGCGAGTCGGTCTTTGATGATCCAAGTGAAGTTCCGGGGTTGAATCCCAAGAGCCCACTTGCCGCGCAGTTTCGGTGGCATTACGTCAACTCTAGACGCTGATGACTGCGGATGACCCGTCGCCCGCGACCAACGTCACAGCCCGGGTGCGCCCCGCGCGCCACCTCGAGCACGCGCTCGACAGTCGCGGAATCGGGCGGATACGGGTCGGACAGCCACCGACGAACCGCCCGCCGAGCGAGTGCCAACGGTGCGCAGGCAAGTGCCCGCGCATCGTGCACATCGATTGCGGCTGCCAGATCCGCGAGAAATCGTTCATCGTCGGCGATCAAGTCCGCCTCGCGCGCAAGAAGCGCAGAGACATCGCGCTGCGCGATGTCATCGAGGAGGGGGACAAGTTCGTGCCGAACTCGATTGCGACGGAATCGCGGATCTGCATTCGATTCATCGACAGCGACAGTGATGCCACAGAGCCGACACAGTTCGTGGGTCTCGGCGCGGCGAAGCGCGAGGAGCGGTTTTTGCGGAGAACGGCGCATGCCCGCGACACCGTCGGTGCCCGCCCCGCGCATGAGGTTGAGAAGCACTGTTTCAGCTTGGTCGTCGGCGGTGTGGCCGGTGAGGACTCCCGGTGGAAGGGCAGCGAAACGAGCGGCCCTGGCGCGTGCTTCCAGGTTGGGGCCATCGTCAAGGGCGACGCGGTGTGCAACGAACTCGACTCCGAGTCGATCACAGACTTCGGCAACGAGTTCCGCCTCTGCCGCCGACCCGGGTCGCAAGCCGTGGTCGACATGGTGCGCGGTTGGCACCAATCCTGCGGCAACTGCGAGAACCAAAAGCGCCATCGAGTCGGGCCCTCCCGACACTGCACACGCGACGGGTCCTGTCGCGGGGAAGTTGGTGCGGGGGAGAAGGTCGCGGATGAACTCGGTCTCGCGAACGCCGAGCGTCATTTAACGCTTACGGCGCCCCGGGTAGCGCGTCGCGCTGACCTTCTGCACATAGCCAGCAATGACTCCGATGAGTGCCCCACCGGATGCGATGGCGAGGACGACACCGATCCACCAGTGCCAAGGGTTCGCAGCAATCATGCCCCAATCCTAGCGATCAGGGCTCGAAGCTGACGCCTACTTCGTCGATCGACTTGACGAAGCGATCGAGAAGATCTGCGAGTACGACGATCTCCTCGGCGGAGAATCGACTGAGGATCTGGCTCATGGCTTTCAGGCGACGCTCGCCGATGATCGCATGACGTTCGCGTCCTGCGGCAGTCGCGCTGACCGTGACGACACGGCCGTCGCTCGGAAGTGCGCTGCGGCGGGCGAGGTCGAGCTTCTCAAGGCGCTGGATTGCACGGGTTGCCGTCGACGGATCGACACGCAGGGCCTCGGCAAGGTCGCCCATGCGCCAACTGTCGCGCTCGACCAAGAGATCGAGTGTGTCGACCTGACCCGGGTCGAGTGCCGAATCGCCTTCGCCGAACAATTTGTCGCGGAGTCGGTCGGCGACTGCGCCACGGCGAAGTTCACGCCACGAGAAACCGATACTTGCAAGAACGTCGATGTCTGGTACGTGCGTCTCGGTAGGCACCGAAACCACTTGCTTTGATGGCTGGGGGGTGCTGCTCATGCAACGAACGCTAGCGAAAGTGTCGACGCAAGTCGTACCGTGGTTCACGAATTCATTCGCTTTGAAATGTAACTTTTTGGAAAGAAACGGAGAATTATGCGGCTCGTGAGGTTCCTCTCTTCGGTAACGCTTGTGTTGTCAGTGGCAACGACAGCTCTCGTGAATTCCACGCAGGCAAGTGCGGCACTTCCGGACGGTGCGGGCGACTTTGTTCCGAGCATCGATCTGGGTGCAGCGCTCGCTGAACTCGCGACGTTGTCGTCGACGCCTTGCAAAGTAGGAGCCAGCAACATCACGGAACTGAAGTCGGGAGACTCATTGACACTGCCCGCCACGGACCTGATGAAGGCACTCGCCGTCGCGAACGAGTTGAAGGCGAAGAGCGACTCACTCGTCGATCTTGTCTGTTCGTCCTCGATGGCGGTCTCAGGCTCCGAACGGTCGATGTCAGGTACCGTCACGAATGCCGCGCTCGGGCTGTCGGGGACGTTCGCTTTGAAGTGCACCTTTCGCCAGAGTCTTCAGATTGATGCGATGTTGAGCATCGGCTCGTCTTTGGCACGTGGTGCGAGCGTGGTGGTGCGAAGTGCCGACAAGCAAATTCCTCTGACGTGTTCGATGACGGCGAATTTCGGCGATGGAACTTCGGTCACCGGTTCGGTCGATGGTTTTGCGGAGGTCGGAAACGCGAAATCAGATTCGTGCATCGGTGACACGCGGGTCTCATGTGTCCCGTTGTCCGTATCTGCGAAAGTCACCGTCACCTCGACGGCCGGAAGACTCACGGGCTACGCGGGTACGGGTACCTACACGGTGACCCCGTCGTTCACTGTGAACTCTTTGAACGACAGTCTTTCAACGCTTCAGCAGGCGATAGGAAAGTCATCCGTGCGTGCAAGTCGCGCCGTGGCGATGGTCTCCAATCGTGAAGGTGCCTTGAAGATCGACTTCACTCCCGGTAAGACACGCACCGACATCGTTTATCCGGTGGTTGCTGCCGACGGGACTTCGAGCGTTGGCCCCGGCTCGCTCATTGCCGCAACCGGACCGCGCAAGACGAAATGCAGTTACGCACTTGCGCGAGGTAAGCGGGTTGCGACCATCGTCAGCTTTGTTTCGTCGACCACGGGCGTGATGCCGACACACACTGTCGCGAAGAAGAAGTACGACTCGGCGCGCAAAACCCTCGGGGCAAAGTCCGGAAGTGTGGTCTCACTCGTCGTCGCCTGCGGCAAGACCCGTGCGACTCAGCCCGTAACGCTGGGCTAAATCCGAAAAGCTGAATCCGAAAATTGCGCTTCAGCGCATGATGACGGCGTCCGGACCCCACGGAACCACTTCGCCGGGCTCCTGGAATCGATCGGGAAGTTCCTCGATCATGTTGAGGGTTGCCGCGAAGCGACCGATCCCGACGAAGAGCGCGACATTGAAACCAAGCTCGACGATCTCGGCCTCGGTGAAGTGTTGCTTCAAAAGGTCGTAGTAGGCGTCGTCAATGGCGAGGTGGTTCGTTGCGAAAAGTTCACCGAATCGAATGGCGACACGCTCGCGTTCGGAAAGACCGTCGGCTTCCATCGGCTTTTCCAACGAGCAAACGAGGTCTTCGCTCAGTCCGTCGGCAAGCGCATCGGGGTAGCGAATCGCCATGCAACTGCGACACTGGTTGTGGAATGCCACGCGCAGCCGAACGAGTTCGATGAGTCGGGGCGGCAACGTGCGATGAATCTTCAGCGATGCAGCGAACGCCGACATGCCCTTTGTCATCTCGGGGGCATGCGCAAAGATTCGTGTGAGGCCAAGTTCGAGCGGCGTCTTGTCGTCGGCTCGCGACATTTTGCGGATGTCCTCGGGAAGTTCTTCGACCGACAATTTGCGCAGGCGTGTCATGACCGAACTCTAGAAGATTCGAGGCCCTCTGTGAACAGGGTCGGGGTCCGCCTCACAGTGGGTCTCGGCCGCTAGACGGCGGCGAAGAAGCGGGAAACTTCGGCGATCTGGGTATCGAGGGTGGTGCGCCACGTGGAGACGAAACCCGCGGGCGACTCGGTCGCGATCGACTGCAGGTAGTCGACCACGATCTGGGGCACGTCGGGAATCGACGGCAGAACCTCCATGTAGTAGGCGAAGTCGCTGCACGCTTGATGGCCGCCGTCGGCGAGGTCGACGCGGCGATGGTGGCCGCTACGGGCGGACAGTCGAGCCCACATCGGGTCGGCATCCGTCGCCGGTGGTGTCGTGAGGTCACCGAGACCAACGAGAAGCATCGTCGGAACCCGAATTGCATCGAGAAGTTCGGTCGGCAGAGTTCGGGTGTAGGCCTGCAATCCCGCGATGGCACGGACCCGTGGGTCTCCTGCCATCCCGTGGATACCCGTTGTGCTGATGATTGCCGTCAACCCGCCGTAGCTGTGACCTGCGACGAAGACGCGATCAGCGTCGACCACGGACGACAGAATTGCGCCCATGCGGCCATCGGCGATTGCACCGATGAGAAAAGAGACATCGCCGAGACGCTGACGCTCGTTCGTCTCGTCGTCGACGTTCGTGCCCGTGAGCCAGTCGAAGAGAGTGTCGCCCGTGTGGTCGGCCGACACCACGACGTAGCCATCGGTGGCAAGACCTTCGCATAACTTGGTGTAGATGTGACGGAGTCCGGTTCTGCCGTGTGACCACACGACGACGGGGTGCGAGCCCAAAAGTGGTGCGGCGGATTCGATGGCGACCGGAGAATCGAATCCGACACCCGGAAGCAGTTCGTACCGCGTCGCCACACCAGCGGTGTCGTTGGTCGGATACCACACCTCGGTTGTGAGCGATCGGCCTTCGCGCAGTTCATCGCGCAGTACGACATTGACGTGTCCGACGGCCATGACGGGAACAGTAACGTCTCGGCATGGCTGAATTCACGGGGAAAGTAGCAATCGTCACCGGTTCGTCCAGTGGCATCGGCGAGGCAATAGCGAGGCGGCTCAGTGAGGCGGGCGCAACCGTGGTCGTCAACTCCGCTTCCTCGGTTGAAGCGGGTACCACGGTTGCGAACTCCATCGGCAACGGCGCGGCTTACATGCAGGGCGACATCTCGAAGAAAGACGATTGCGCCCGTCTGATCGAAGAAACCATTGCGAAATTCGGTCGACTCGACATTCTCGTGAACAACGCCGGTTGGACCACGCCGATTCCGCACCACGACCTCGATGCACTCACCGACGAAATCTTCATGAAGACCTTCGAGGTCAACGTCTACGGCACATGGTGGTTGAGCAAGCTTGCAGTTCCGCACCTGAAGAAAGCCGACGATGGAAACATCGTCAACATCACATCGATTGCCGGTGTGCGCCAAATTGGTAGTTCGATGGCCTACTCAATGACGAAGGCAGCGCTCAACCAGATGACCAAACTCATGGCCAAGAGTTGTTGGCCGGTGCGCGTGAATGCGGTGGCGCCCGGTCTCATTGCCACACCTTGGACGTCGGATTGGGGCCAGCAGCACGACGCAGTGAAGTCGATCGCCCCGCTCAAGCGTTCGGGCACGCCCGAAGATTGCGCGGAGGCAACGATGGGTCTTTTGCGTAGCCGCTATGCGACGGGTCAGATCTTCGTCGTCGACGGTGGCCTGACACTCGTGCAATAGTCACACCCAAATGTTCGTGGTCAGCAACTACGAACGAGACGACCGGGTCGTTCACCCGAGTCGACATCATCGAAGCGCGTGATGACACCGTTGACCATGGTCGCTTTGTAACCCGTCGACGGCTGCAATACACGCGACCCACCGGCCGGCAAATCGTGACGAACGAACGGTGCCTGGATCGTCAGGTTGTCGAAGTCGATGAGGTTGAGATCTGCGCGCTTTCCAACCTCGATCGATCCGCGGTCGTTCAATCCGTACAGATCAGCATTCGTCTTCGAGAGCTTCCTCACGGCGAACTCGAGCCCGAGACGTGGACCCCTCGAGCGGTCGCGTACCCAGTGCGTGAGGTGGAACGTCGGCATCGTGCAGTCACATATGAAGTTCACGTGTGCGCCCGCATCGGACAATCCGGTGACGGTGTCGGGATGAAGGAGCATCTCGTGGCTTGCATCGAGGTTTGCCTTTGCAAAGTTCGACCCGAAGATCGCGTAGAACGCACGCCCCTCGTTTTCCAGAAGAAGGTCGTACATCAGCGATTCGGCACTCACTCCCAATGCACGGGCGCGGCCGACAACTGATTCCTCGCGTGTCGGCTCGTAGTCGATGGGGAAATTCAACGGGAAAGTGGCATTCAGGGCACGCGCATAGAGACCGACAACTGCCTGCATCGAACCTGCGTTCTCTGAAGGAACGCTGCGATCGGCAAGAACCGCGGCCTTCATCTCCGGTTTGCGCATTTCGCGAACACGCTCGGCGAGTGGGAGGTGAGCGAGGTCGCGCAGGTACGTGGTCTTGCGCATGAACATGTGGTACGTGTCGAGACTTGTCATCACCGTCACCGCGCGTGGTGCAATTTGTGGTCGAAGTTGCGCACCCTTCGTGTTCTCATACGAAACGGTTGCGAGCACCTCGCGCCAGTGGTCGACATCCTCGGCAATTTGAATTGTGGTGAACGTGACGGGTCGTCCGCTTGCCCTCGATACTTCGGCAAGCATCATCACTTCCTCGACGGGTTTCGCACGCTCGCCCCCCAAGGCTTCAAGTGCACCGACGGTGCCCGCAGGAATGGCTTCGAAAACGCCACGACCCATTGCGGATGCGATCGCCATCAGTTCGCCATCAGCCGCGAAAGTCCCGGGCACCGGGCTACCCGACAACGAACGGTGGCCAATCGTGCGCGACGTGGAAAATCCGAGGGCGCCTGCGTCCATTGCCTCAGCAACGATGCGTGCCATGTCGGCGATTTCGTCGGGTGTCGCATCGAGGTTGTCGACGCCTCGCTGGCCCATTGCGTAGAAGCGCAAAGCACCGTGTGCAACCTGGGTGCCGATGTCGATCGAATAGCGACGTGTGGCGAGAAAGTCGAGGTACTGGGGGAATGTCTCCCAGGCACCCCACGGAATTCCCTCGGCAAGCGCGCTTCCGGGGATGTCTTCGACGCCCTCCATCAGTTCGATCAGCGGTGCTTCCTGACCGGGTCGCACCGGGGCGAATCCGACGCCGCAGTTACCCATCACAAGAGTCGTCACGCCGTTTGTCGCGGAAGGTTCGAGATCTTCATCCCATGTCACCTGGCCGTCGTAGTGGGTGTGAACGTCGACCCAACCCGGCGTGAGCGTGAGGCCGTCGGCGTCGATGCGTCGTTTGGCCGCACCGTCAGCGCTACCACCAACCTGGGTGATGATGCCGTCCGTGACCGTGACGTCACCCGTGAAGGCAGGTGCTCCGGTGCCGTCGACGATCGTTGCTCCGCTGATCACGATGTCATGCATGGCGAAAAACTAACCGAGGATTCGGTCCATCACCTTCATGAGCCGTTTGGCAGGTCGCCCCGTTCGGGACTCGATGGCATCCGCCACCACCGGAAGGCGCAGTCCCGTGTTCACCCCGAGGAAGCGAAGGGGCTCGGGCTCCCAGCGTCGGCCGACATGATTGACAAAGGGGAGTCTCAGATCCGGTGACTCCTCACCGGCAATCGCCATGGCCACGGTGCGTCCGGCGAGATGGGAGAGTGCAACACCATCGCCTACGTATCCGCCCGCCGTCACACGACGCGCAGTGTGGTCGATCATCACCGAGGGGTGCCAGTCACGCGGAACGGCGAGGGGTCCTCCCCAATGATGGGTGATCTTCGCATCGCGTGCCGCGGGAAACAATTCATGCAGCGTCGCAACGATGCGCTGGGCCACGTCGTCATCGGCATCGAATCGACTCGCGATGCGACTTGCGTACCTGTAGCCCGCTCCACGACCACCGAACGCAATGCGACCATCGGCCGTTCGTTGTGCGTAGGTCACCATCAACCGACCTTCGGCGAATGTCTCGCGAGCCTCCCATCCGATGTCGCGCCACATCTCGTCGGACAGCGGTTCGGTTGCAATCATGTACGAATAGAGAGGGATGACATCCCGGCGTGCGCCACGTAACAGCGGCGTGTAACCCTCGGTCGCCCTGACAACCCAGTCCGCACTGATGTTCGTCGGTCGACCACCAAGTGATCCGACGACCCCGACAGTGTCGATTGCTTTGGCCGAGAAACCATCGACAATTGCCACGCCAAGGTCTCGAGCGCGATCGACCAACGCGTTCACCAACTTCAACGGGTGAATGGCCGCGCAATGTGGTGAGTACAACGCACCGCGTGCACCCACCACGGTCATGCGGGCAGCAACTTCGTCGCGTTCGATCCATCGCACATCGGTCTCGTCCAACCCGTAGTGGTGCTGCATTTCGATTGCCTCGCGCAGACGAATGTCTTGTACAGGATTCGTCGCGACGCTGATGGTGCCCGACTTCGCCCAGTCGCAATCGATGTTGTGACGGGTGATCCAATCTCCCACGTCATCGACCGATGCGATCGCTGCACGTTGCATCGCAAGTGCCGCTTCTCGACCATGGCGTTCCGCCAGCGAATTGATCTCGACAGGGAAGAGCCCACTGCACCAGCCCCCATTTCGCCCGCTTGCGCCGAAACCCGGCGTGGCAGCATCGACGACGACGATGCCAAGGCCGGGACGAAGGCCGGCAAGATTGACCGCAGTCCACAGTCCCGTGTAGCCGGCACCAACGATGGCAACATCGAATCGCTGCGACAGATCGACATCGGGAAACTCGACATCACGACGTCCTTCTGCCCACAACGAATGCGGCCATTCGGGCCGCCCCTCGAAGAGTGGCCTGTCAGCGCGTGACAATGCCGCGACCCGCGACGAGTGGCAGATCGAGGAAGGTGCGGATACCCATCGGTGCAGCGCATACGGCGGGGATCGCATGCACCGCACGCATTGCAGTGCCGACCAAACCATTCGTCGTCCACTTGTTGGCCTCGAAGTGCAGGCGAGGTTCGCCTTCGATGGTGCACACCCACGCGGGGCTCTGCCAGTGCGGTGCAACCGACTTGTGAGCTTTGTAGATCGCCTCGAGGCGGATGACGTCGCGGTCGCCGACGACCCCGCACCACTCCCAGCGCTGTCCTGCGACGGTTCCCCTCGGCACGGGTCCGGCCGCGATGGTGAGATCTTCCGATGCCAGCTCGACCTCCGATTCAACGGTCAGTTCATCCAATTCGAGTCCAAGACCGTCGGCGACCATCAACACGCTCTCTTCGAACAAGCCACTCAGCCATTTGCGGTAGCGCGCAGTGTGCGAGTCGAAGCGTTCGGGCGCAAAGGAGAAACCCATGACATCGAAGATGATCTGTGGCGATGGATAAAACGAGAAATCGGAGTGCTCACGCACGAGCACCGAGTCGATCCGCGAACAGTTCGACGAAAACACCAGCGGAATGAGTTCGGCCATGAACCCGGGGTTGATGCCCGTACCGTGCACCGACACTCCGCCCTCGCGGCATGCCGCCTCGAGACGCTCGACTATTTCCGCGCCGTAAGCCTTTGGATAGACGTATCCAACGGTGGTGATCACGTTCTTGCCACTACGCAGAAGCGTGCAAATGTCCTTCGTGTCCTTGTCGGGGTCGTCGGCCACCTGCGCGGCCGACAGAGGCATGTGCAGAACAACGTCCGCGTCGAGCGCGACGATTTCCTCGATGCTGTTCGTTGCCGTCACCCCGCACGGGCCTAGCCCGGCAATGTCACCCGCATCGCGTCCTGCCTTGGATGGTGTGGCGACGTAGCAACCGACAAGGTCGTAATCGGCATGACCGATGATTGTCTTCAGCGAGGCAATCCCGACGTTGCCCGTTCCCCATTGAATTACCCGCAGCGCCATGGTCAATTCACCTTCCTGTCGCGTCCCGCCCAGAACTCTTCGCGCAACTTGAACTTCTGCAACTTCCCCGTTGCAGTCCGCGCGAGAACCTCGCGGAACTCGATGCGCTTCGGGCACTTGTAGCCCGCGAGTTTCGTCTTCGTGTACGCAATCAGTTCGTCGGCGGTGAGGGCGGAATCGGGTGTCTTCACGACGAGTGCGAGCACCAGTTCGCCCCACTTTTCGTCGGGCACGCCGATCACGGCAACCTCGGCAACTTCGCTGTGCGAAAAGATCGCATCTTCCACTTCGATGGAACTCACGTTCTCGCCACCGGAAATGATGACGTCCTTCTTTCGGTCGGAAATCGTGAGGTAATGGTTGTCGCCGATATCCCCACCGTCGCCCGTGTGGAACCATCCATCGACGATGGCCTTCGAGGTTTCATCCGGTTGGTTCCAGTAGCCATCCATCACGACGTTGCTGCGCGCCAGCACTTCACCTTCGGCGTCGACTCGGATCTCGACGCCGATTGCAGGGGCGCCCGCAGCACCCAGACGTGCGGCACGGTCGGCAGGGGACAGTCGGTCGTACTCGGCACGTCGACGATTCATCGTGAGAAGCGGTGCGGTTTCGGTGAGTCCGTAGATCTGGGCAAATTCCCAACCGAGCTCGGTCTCCACACGTTCGATCGTCCGGGTCGGTGGTGGGGCACCCGCCACAACGATGCGCACACGGTCGCGACCTGGAATTGGTCCATTCCACGTTGCAGCTGCATCAAGAATCATGTTGACGACCGCCGGTGCGCCGCACAGCATTGTGACACCGTGCTGGTCGACACGGCGCAATATTTCGGCACCGTCGACCTTGCGAAGGATGACGTGCTCGCCACCCATACCTGTCACCGCGTACACCATGCCCCAGCCATTGCAATGGAACTGGGGAAGAGTGTGCAGGTAAACGTCGCGGTCGTTGACCCCCATCTGCCATCCGAATGTTGTGGCGTTGATCCAGAGGTTGCGGTGGGTCAGTTGTACACCCTTCGGGCGCGCAGTCGTTCCACTGGTGTAGTTGATCGTGGCCGTCGCATCCTCGTCGGGTGTCCACGGTTGCGGTTCGACACCGAACCTGTACAGCACCTCATCGGAATCGGCGCCGATGACGAAACGATGGCGAGCAGACACGCCCGACAACACGTCGTCGAGTTCGGGATCGACAAGCAACACCTCGGCGCCGCTGTGCTCGATGATGTACTTCACTTCCTCGGCAACGAGGCGAAAGTTGACTGGTACGAGAATGCGTCCCGACCCACTCACACCGAAGAACGCGGTGTAAAGACGTGCCGCATTGTGGCTGACCATCGCCACACGGGCCCCCTGGGGGATACCGAGCGCATCGAGGCCGGCGGCTTGGGCGCGCGCGCGCCGGGCCACTTCGTTGTAGGTGAGCACGGGCCACGGTGCTGCAGGTTGGTCGGGCTCGTCGACCAGCGCGATGCGATCGCCGTAGACCTGTTCGGCCCGACGCAGGAAATCGACGACTGACAAGGGAACCTTCACGTTTTCCTCCTCGTGACAAACCCTAATGTTTTGGCATGGGAGTCCCGACGGGCGAGATCGAGGTGCGCTATCTCCCCGCCGACCGCATGATCGTCGAGGAAATCATCGAATGGCAGGTCGACCACTACCGCAGCTCCTTCCCGTCGTTCGACCACGACGACTGGATCGACTTCTACGGTCCGCACATGCGCGGACAAGAGGGTCCGCTGCCCGTCGTCCTCGGTGCCTTCGACGGCGGTCGTTGCATCGGGACGGTCTCGATTGTCGAGCGCGACGATCTCGATGACGTCGATGACTACACACCGTGGATCGCCGCGATGATCGTCGAGCCCGCCCGCCGAGGTGGGGGTGTGGGAACGGCCCTGCTGAGCGCGGCACTCGGCCGGTGTCGCGACCTCTATTTCGGGCGGGTGTACCTCTGGACGCACGACCAAACAGACTGGTACCGACGCCTCGGTTGGATCGAGGTCGAGAACAAGGTCTTCCGCGAAAATCCGATCACGATTTTTCGGCTCGACCTCTGATCGGTCAGCGCGCAAATCGCCACGTGAAGGCGTGTTGCAGCACTCGAGCGGTGCCGACGATGTCGAGGCCCGATTCGGGGCGCGAATTGAATGCATTCGGAATTCCCGACTGTGGCTCGACGCAAACACCGTTCGGATTCCCCGTGTACACAACCCAGTAGCGACACGTACTCGAGAGATGCACCTCGACATCGTTCACCACGAGTCGAGGTTCATGAACGGCACCGGTGAAGCAGTCGTCCCAGGGCGGGTCGACCGGCCGACGTGTATCGGTTGTCGTGATGCCGTCGCCATCACGGACGTACATCGTGTCGAATTCGACATCGAGCACCGTCGGGGGTACGAACCACGGATGCCATCCCACTTGTGCGGGAAAGTCACGGTCGGTGCCATGCACCGACATCTCCATGTGCAATGAGTCGGGCCCCAGCGAGATGCGCTGTTCGCACCACGAGCGAAATGGCCAGCCCACAGCGTCGAGGTCGAGGCGTGCAACAAGGGACGAGGTTCCCGACCCCACCACTTCCCATGCGTTCGTGAATCCGACGCCGTGCATCGCGTGGTTGCGTTCATTGGCGGGCATCGTCACGACGTCGCGGCGGAACTGGAAACGACCGTGCGCAAGTCGCCCGGCCCACGGGACCATGGGATAAGAGCCCCACCCCAACACACCGTCGACCCCCGGCCCCTCCGCAACGAGGAGAGGCACATCGTCGAACCACACTTGAGCAACGCGGCCACCCCGTGCCGCATCGAAAGTCAACCTGGTGCGATCGTTGACGAGGTCGACCCCGGCCACGGTGTTTCCTCCCGGGACTTCTCGGCGATACGCCATGCCCACCAAATGAGCACGAACTGCAACGGCAGGCGAGCCCAACTCACAAGTTGCTCCGAAGCTTCGCGGTCACGCCAGTCCCACGTCATGTACAGGTTGGCCGGATACACGCCAACAAAAAGCCAGATGGCGGCGATCGCTCCGCGACGACGCGTCGAAGACTTCAGCATCAGGAGCCCGATGATGATCTCGGCGACGCCACTCACGTACGTCCAGAAGGACTCGTTCGGCGGGAGCCATGGCGGCACGATGTCGTTGAAGAACTGCGGGTTGGCGAAGTGCATCACGCCCGCCAACAAAACAAAAACCCCCAGCACCACGTTCTCCACCATACGAGAAAAGACCACTAGGTTTTGCGTGTGGAAGAGAGACGGGTCATCCTCCACGTCGGTTGGCCAAAAACTGCAACGACATTGATGCAGTCGCATCTCCGGGGCTATCCGAATCTCGCCGGAAAGCCGTTCGGTCGCGACGGTGCCCCGTTTGCGAGGAAAGTCGTCGATGACATTGTCCGCTCTCCTGATTGGAGTCCGGCGGCACTCGAACAGCTCATCGATTCCTCATGGCGCGATCGCGCACTTCCCGTGGTGTTGTCGAACGAGTCGCTCATTGAAATGCCTCAACGGGAGTGGGTCGATGGCTTGGTAGGTCCGTTCGAGGTCGCCCGACGCCTCGTTCAGTTGTCGGGTGACAAGCGAATTCTTCTGACATTGCGAAACCCTCGCGAGCTCTTGCGCTCGACGTGGTTGCACCACGTGCGTGAGGGGCGACTGCAGTCGTACTCCGAGTTTCTCGGTCGTATTTCGAATGACAGGCAAAATGGTCGTGGTTCATTTTCGGTCTTGGCACTCGGCAACACGTATGGCGAACTGTTCGGGGTGTCGAACGTTGCGGTCGCCTTCACCGAGGATGTCGTACGCGACCCCGGCCGATTCTGGCAACGCTTCGCCGAGTTCTTCGGAACAGGGCCATTCACGCCGACAGTCACGACCGAAGTGAAGAAATTGAATTCAACAAATCTCGGACCTATCGGATTCGAGATGAGCGTCAACCGGATGCTCGACTTCTACGGTCGGACACTGCGACGCGACAGCACCCGTGATCTGAGAAGATTGATCACACGTCGGATTTCCCGTCGCCTGAACAGTGATCATTCGCGGTACTTCTCGAAATACAGCACGATCGAGAATCAGATCGCGTCTGATCTCACCGCTGACGTCGCCGCAATACGGGATTTGTTCACCGTCTTGTAGCGAAGCAACTCGATGACGACCGAATGGAGCCCAGAGCGGGAATCGAACCCGCGACCTTCTCATTACGAGTGAGATGCTCTGCCGACTGAGCTATCTGGGCGAGACTGAGAAGCCTACCGACGACCGTCTTCGTCACCTACTTCGTGACGGTGACCTTGAATTCCGTGGTCAACGTGATGAAGCGGGTGTCGCCGATGGCTGTCACCTTGATACGGCAGGTTCCCGACTTCACGCCCGTGACGCTGAATCCGCTGCCCGTTTCCCTGACCGAGCAGTTCGCCGTGCTGGTGGTGGCCACGATGGCAAGGCCTTGGGATGACTTGCCTCGGGGTGCGCTGATCGTGAACGACTTGCCTACCTTCACCGACTTGGCGACGGGAGGCAACGTCGGCTTTTGGGGTGCCAAGGTGGTCGTGGCTGCTTGTGCCGCCGGGGTGGTGGGCGACGTTCCGCCCCCCGCCCGTGGTGTCGTCGTCGACGTTGTCGACGTCGGCGAGGAAGGACGAGACGAGGACTCGGTGCCGATGGAGGTTGTCTCGCGCACTTCGTCGATGATCTTGCACGAATCTTGTGCGGTGAGTGGCTGCACGGCATTCGGCGGACACGGTGTTTGACGTGATTCGCCGCTGGTTGCCACGTAGAAATCGACGCTTGCAGTCAGGCACTTCATTTGACCGACCAGTGGTTGGTACGTACCGGCGGGGCACTTTGTTGGCGCCGACGCACCCGGATTGGCGACAAAATGACCAACGGGGGCTTTTGTGCAACTCGTTTGGCCGCGTTTTGATTGGTAGGTACCCGCAGGGCACTTCACTTCTGTGGTTGCGTCACCGAACTCGACGTAACCACCCGGAGCGGCGGGAATACAGCCCGTAGTGACGGTCTTGTCGTAGTAACTACCCGACTGGCACGCAGACTGGCTTGTTGATCCTGGATTTTTCACATAGAAGCCAGGCTGCGATTCGAGACAAACCGACATGCCGGATTCGGGTTGGAACGTTCCGGGTCCGCACGGTGTTTGTTCCGTTGCAGGATTGTCGCTATCCCATGCCGCGAAATATCCCGGGTCGGCCTCAATGCATTCAGCCTGGCCTGCGGACGGTTGGTAAGTGCCTCCCGGGCACTTGGTCGGAGACGTACCTCCCGGCTGCGGAACGTACGAACCCGGCGGAGCATCCGTGCAAGTGACCGCCGCTGCGTCGGTACTGAATGTGCCGCGCGGACAGATTTTCGCGGCGGCCAACCCGGGGGAGTCCGCGTACTGGCCGGGCTTGACCATGAGGCACTTCATCTGGGCAACAAGCGGCTGATACGTACCCTCGCGACATTTTGTCGCCGCCATGCTTCCCTCCTCGGCGACGTACGTGCCGGCCGGTGCGGGCCGACACTTACGTTGTCCGACGCTTGGCTGATACGTGCCTGTCGGACACTTCGTTGCAGCGACTGCCGCGCTTTCGTCGATGTAGTAACCCTCGGGTGCCGGCTTGCATCGAACGGCCTTGATGGTGTCGGCGTAAGAACCAGCGGGGCACGGTGTTTGCTCGGCCGCTCCGGTTTTGCCGACGAAGTATCCAAGGTCGGCCGGTACACAATCCGCCTGACCTTCATCCGGCTGGTAGGTACCGGTTTCACAGTTCGCAACCGATACCGGTCCACTCTTTTCTTCGGCGATCGTGAACTTCCCTGGTTCGGCATTCAAACATGACGCCTGTCCGACGTAGGGCTGCCAAGTACCAGGCTTGCAAGAGATCGGATCCTTGCCGCCGGTCGTTGGTGCGTACATCCCCTTGGGTGCGGGCGTGCACGACGTGCTCTTTTCGGATGCGGCGGTAGTTCCTTTCGGACACGGAGTGTCGGCTGCTTGACCCGTCTTCGACACGAAGTGTCCGATGCGAGCGTCGACACACGCGATTTGTCCTGTGCTGGGTTGGTACGTGCCCGTTTCGCACGGCGTCGGTGCAGTCTCGCCCTTCTCGGCGACGTAGTGTCCGACCGGCGCCTCGATGCACGTGGATTTTCCTTCATCAGGCTGGTACTTGCCTTCGGGGCACAGCGTGGGTGACGTCGCCGCGGCGGCTTTCACGAAACTTCCGGGCTTGGCATTTACGCACGCAGTAGCAACAGTGATCGTCTTGTCGCGATACGTGCCTATGCGGCACGGGGTTTGGTCTGCCTGCCCTTTCGACGATGCGAAGTAGCCAGGTTCAACGTTGACACATGCAGTCTGCCCGGTCGCCGGTTGGAATGTTGCCGCATCGCACTTCGTCGGGGCCGTAGCCGCTGTGACATCGACGTAGTGGCCCGCGGGTGCCTTGATGCACGACGCTTGCCTGTCATCGGGTTGGTAGAAACCTTGTGCGCAGGGAACATCGGCCGTGGCTTTCGTGACACCGACGAAGTGTCCCGGCCGGGCAAAAACACAACCCGTTGTCTTCGTCTGGTTGGAGAACGTGCCGACACCACACGGTGTTTGGTCAACTGTTCCCTCGTCGGCGGCGAAGTAACCGGGGGTCAATGAGTAACACATTGCTTGACCACTGTTCGGTTGGTATTCGCCACGGGGACATTTGGTTTGCTCGGTCGCACCCTCTTTCTCGACGTACGACCCGGGTGAAGCCTTTCGACATGCGGCCTGACCAGCCAAGGGCTGATAAGTGCCGACGGCACAGTCTTGTGCAGATGTTGCACCTTCGGTATCGACGAACTTTCCGGCAGGAGCCGCGGTGCATTCCGTCGCTTTCGAGGAAGCGGAGAAGAAGCCTTCGCTGCAAAGTGTCGGACGTGTCGTTCCGGGATTCGGGGCCATCGATCCCGCAGGCACAATCAGACAGGAGATCTGGCCCGCCAATGGTTGAAATGTGCCGGCGAGGCATTCCGTATCAGCGGTTGCACCAGGTTTATCGACGTAGGACCCAGGTGACGCGTTGATACACACTGATTGTCCTGTGCGCGGTTGGTACTTGCCGATCGGGCACTTGGTTTGTTTGACGCGACTCGCCGGCGCAACGTAATTGCCGGCTTCGGATTCGACGCAGCCCGTCTGTGCCGTCTGATCCTGGAATCGTCCGGTCGCGCACTCGACACGCTGGGTCGCGGCCTCACGCGCCACGAAATATCCCGGTCCCGAATCAAGACACGTCGTTTGACCCGAGTCGGGTTGGTAAGTGCCAACTCGGCACGCCACTTGGCTGGTGCTACCGGTGGTGAGAACGAAGTGACCCGGATCAGATTCGAGACAAGAGGCACTTCCGGCCTTTGATTGGTACGTACCAAGTGGGCATGGCGTTTGTGATGTCGCGCCGATGACGGACACAAAACTGCCTGCCTTGGCAGGTGTACATGGACCTCGTCCCGACGAGCTGTAGGTACCGGGCGCGCACTGAGTCCTCAGGGCGCCGAACGTCACCGGTGACCCACTCGGTGGTACGACAACAATCTCTACCGTTGTGGCATCGGTGATCTGGTCGACAACGACTTCCCGATCGAAACTGCCGCCCTTCAATTCGATTGTTTCGCCGGACGTGGGTGCTGCTCCGCTCACGTTGACGCTGACGAGTCCTCGCGCGGGAGAGACGGGTGATTCGGTGAACTGCAGTCGAATCGTGTCCTTCTTCGTTGCCGGGTCGTTCGACACCCACAGCAGTTGGAACGACTCACGCGTCACTCCGTTGACCGACTGAGTCACGACGGTGACGGGCGTCGACGCCGGAACGGATGAGACGCTCGATGAAGTCGACGACAAGTCGACACTTGTCGTTGGGGTGCTCGAACTGCCGGCGTTGGTTGACGCCGGGACGAGACTGTTTGCCGTCGGTACCGAGATGATCGATGGTGTCGAATTTGAAACCGACGATGCCGTAGAGATTGACGGAGCGGTGGTACCTGACGATGCGGTGGTGACCGAGGCCGGAGTCGTCACCGAAGGGGAGTCGGCGGTTGGTGCCGCACTCGTGGAAGGTGCTGTCGTCTCGGTTGATGACGAGGCATCGGGCAGCGGTGCTTCGACGTTGCGGCTGCGCTCGTCGGTCGCGCCTCCGCACGCTGATGCGAGAACCACGAGTGCGGCAAGCACGAAGGAAAGACGTCGTTGAGTCACAAATGAAACTTTATTCAGGCAGAGGGGAAAAGACTTGTCAGCTGACGAAGTCGGCCTGACGCACGACCGGTAGTCGAAGGAAAAGTGCCTGCAAAAGCAATTCTTCGTACGCATTCAGGGCCAGGCGGCCCATCGTGCGATGAATGTCGTCGACGGCAATGGCGAATTCGCTGAGACGGTGTGCGTTGTGGGCGTGTGACATTGCATCGCGGTAGACGCTTGCGATGACGGAAAGACCCGACCGAAGTTCGTCGGTCTTGTGTTTGCGCATTCGGCGCTTTTGCGAGTCTTCGAGGTCTTTTTTTCCCGATCCTCGTTCACCCGAAATCTTGACTCGTGCTTGCAGGGCCTCTTTTTCGCGCTCGAATATTTCTTCCAGCGCAGCGGCTGCGTCGTCAATGCGACCGAGGAGATCGGTGACGAGCACGGTCACGCGATGACCGCTGCCATCAAGTTCGTGAGGTACACGGGCGAAGGCCTTGCGTCGAGCGGCGTACTCGGGGTCTCGGGCGAGAAGTCGTGCGAGTTGCAGACTGCCGCGTGAACCGGCCGCAATGCTCTGCGCGGTCTCGGAATCGATGCCATCGCCCACGAGAGCAGCTGTGATGAATTCCACGGCCAGTTCACCAAAGTTGACGTTCACGCAGCGCGAGGCGACGGTCACAAGATCGGGAACGATGGCATCGGTGAGCAAGATGAACGTGACGTGGGCCGAGGGCTCTTCGAACGTTTTGAGTAACCGCACGACAGCCGAGTCGGCCATGAAGTGAACATCGTGCATGATGATGACGACTTTGCTTGCTTCGACGGGAGAACGGGAAGCCAGGGCAACGATTCCTTCGGCCTGTTCGGCGCTGATCGACGCACCTTCGCGCCGAACCTCGTGCACGTCGATGAACGTGCCTTGCATGATGTTCCGCGCCGTCGTGGTTGTCGGATCATCGGACCCGGTGACAAGACAAGCGGCAAGCGCACGCGCGGCTTCTTCCTTGCCGCATCCCTCGGGACCGATCAACAAGTATCCGTGGACAGGGCTGTCGACGAGGTGTTGCAGAAGATCAACGGCGTGGCTCTGCCCGACGACCGAATCCCACACCGATGCCATGGATTGAATTTAGGCGACGGGCGTCATGCCGAGAGGAGGCGTTGCATGATGCGGCGGAACTCGACGGTGTTGCGGTCGGCCCTCGTATGGGCCTGGCCGGTATCGAAGGGGATCGCCTTGTCCCACAGGTGTTCAATGACCGCCAGATCCTCGGCCATGATGTCGAGTTCGTAGTCGATCGCGCGACGCGCCTTGTCGTCGGTTTCGCAGTCGTTGCGCAGCATCGCCGTGTACACGCGCGTCGTCGAATCGGTCATCGGCTGCAGCGCGGTGAACAAGACATTCAGCATGCCGGTGACCGGAAGTTCCAGGCGCAGAACGATCGCGAATGGTGCACCGTAGGTGTAGGTCATGTTTCGTGGCTGCACCAATGGGTGCTCGCCCGTTTGCACCAGAGGATCTTCGTTGTTGTGAATCATGTGGGGGTACTCGACGACGAAGCCCCAACCGTCATCCCGACGCTGTACCTCGTAGTCGCCGATGTGTTCGTCTTCGCCCGCACCGAAGGTTCCTGCGTGAACGAACGGAAAGTGACCGAAGTCGAGGAAGTTGTCGACGAACTGGCCGGCTGCGGCATTGATGACAACCGGTGGAAGCCAGATGGTGCGCAGTGTCGGGTCGTGCCATTCGGCGATATCGGGGAGGTCGCAAACCGGATCGTCGATCGCCACCCACACGAGTCCGTATCGCTCTTGCGTGCGGTAACCGGCGAGATGGGCCGACGGAGGAACCGTCGCTCCTGCCCCCAGGGCGGGAATGTGTGCGCAGCGACCATTCGTATCGAAGCGCCACCCGTGATACGGACACTCGAGACAACCATCAACAATGCGTCCGTCGCTCAACCGGGCATTGCGGTGTGCACAACGGTCGGCGAAAGCGCTGAGACCGTTGCTGCTTCGCACGACGACGACACCCTCGCCCAACAATTCGACGCGCGTCGGCGTGTCGACGGCAAACTCGTCAAGAGCCCCGATGGGCAACCAACTGCGCCGAAGACCGGGCGATGTGTTCGTGAGTGAGTTGGCCGACGTCACCGTTCTTCACGCTCGTACGGCACGCCGAGCGCGGCAGGCGCCCCGATGCGCTTGTGTGCAAACCGGGTGGAGACGAGAACGAGCACAACGATGGTCATGACGAACGGCAGTGCATCGAGTACGTCGCCCGGAATATCGAAACTGCGGGACTTCAGCACCGTCCCGAGCGACTGCAACGCACCGAACAGATAGGCGCCGAGCAGCGTGAGGCCCGGCCTCCAGAATCCGAAGATGACGAGTGCGATCGCAATCCAGCCGGCACCCTTTGTCATGCCATCGACCCATGTCGGCACGATCGCAAGGCTGTAGAACGCACCACCAAGGCCGGCAAGTGCACCGCCGAGCATCGTGTGGATGTACCGGTACTTGACGACGTTGATGCCCATCGCGTCGGCCGTTTGGGGTGACTCACCGACAGCGCGTAGCTGCAGACCGATCTTCGTGCGGAACAGGTACCACGACGCGACGGCACACATCACCCACGACATGTAGGTGAGGATCGTGTGGTTGAAGAGAAGCGGTCCGAGAATCGGCGTATCTGCCAGACCGAGAACGTCGAGCTTGCGAACCTGACGTGTCACCGGGTCCTGCGCCACCTTCCAGATGTTGGCGAAATAGCTCGACAGCCCAACCGCGCCCGCAAAAATCGTGATCGACAGACCCGCGACGGTTTGGTTTGCCTTCAGCGTGACGCAGAGAAATGCGTGAAGCATCGCGAGGGCCGTGCTCGCCGCCATCGCAAGGCACATTGCTGCGAGCAGTGTGAACCATGCCGAGCCGCCCACGTGGAGCGACGCCCAGGCGCCGGTGACACCGCCGACCAACATCATTCCTTCGACGCCGAGGTTCAATACACCACTACGTTCGGTGAAAACTCCTCCGAGTGCCGCAAAGAACAAAGGCGTGCCGTAGAAAATCGCCTGGCTCGCAATGACGATGAAGAGATTGCTGTTCACGCCGCCACCGCCTTTGCTCCGCCGCGATTCGTTCGAACGCGGTATTTGGTGAGGATTTCGCCGGCAACTGCCGTGAAGAGAATGAGACCCTGCAGCGTACCGACAAGACCACTGGGGAAGTCGGGCCCCTGCAGCGAGTAGCCGGCGTTCGTGAGCCCGCCCAGCAACACGGCCACGAGAATCGCGCCGAGCGGGTTCAGGCGCGCGAGGGCCGCCACGACGATGCCGGTGTAGCCGAAGTTGTTCAACTGCAAACCCTTGGCATCGAGATAGTGCGCGAAGTCACCAACCTGGCTGGCGCCGCCGATTCCGGCGAGTGCACCGGACATGGCGGTGACCGCGACGATGGTCCACTTGGTGCGGATGCCGACGTAACGAGCGGCGCGTGGAGAGTCGGCGATGATGCCGATCTCGAAACCGAGTCGGCTGCGTTTGTAGATCACCCACAGCACAATGGCTGCAGCAATGGCCAAGAGAAACCCGAACGACACCGTCGTTCCGAATATCTCATAAGTCGGCCAGAAGGCGCGTTTTTCCAGTGGCTTGCCGGATGGGAAGCCGACCGACCGCGGATCACGCCAGTACGAGCGTGAGTTGAAGATGAGGTAATTGAGAATGATGCCCGCGATGTAGTTCATCATCAGCGAGGTGATGATTTCATTTGTGTTGAACTGCGATCGAAGAATTCCGACGATCGACGCGTACATGGCGCCGAACAACATGCCGGCCAGCACCATGACGATGATCGTGACGCCGACGGGGGCTGAACCGCCGACCCACAAACCGACGAGTGCCGCACCGACTGCCCCGACGTAGAGCTGGCCTTCGCCGCCGATGTTGATGACACCCAAACGAAACGCTGCTGCCGCACACAAGCCGGTGAACGCAAGTGGAGTGGCGGTGCGCAACGTTCCGGTGATCGCGCGCTGCGAGAGGAATCCACGGTCGAGAATGCGCCAGTAAACGTCGAGCGGATTCTTGCCCGTCACCAACAGCACAATGGCACCGACGATGAGGGCGCCGAGAAGTGATATGACGGGAATTGCCCAGTTGAGCCAGCGTGGCTGAGTCAGCCGGCGTTCGAGTCGGACGGGGGACTTCACAGTGAGGCCTCCAGAGTCGCGCCACCCATGAGGAGGCCCAGTTGTTCACGTGTCGCGCCAGCGGCGGGCATGTCGGCAACGAGACGTCCTTCGTACATGACGACGATGCGGTCGGCAAGCGACATGAGCTCTTCGAGGTCCTCGCTAATCAGCAGGATGCCGACCCCATTGTCGGCTGCCTCGACGAGGCGCTCGCGAACGGTTTCAATGGCACCGACGTCGAGACCGCGTGTCGGTGAGGCAGCAACGAGCACCTTTGGATTCGTTGAAAACTCGCGCGCCAGAAGCACCTTCTGCACGTTTCCGCCCGAGAGCAGGCGCACCGGCGTGGTGGTGTCGGGTGTCTTCACGTCGTATTTCGTCACCAGGTCACCCGCCTGTGATGTGATGACGTTGCGCTTCAGCAATCCGAAACGCGAGAGCAGCGGTGTTCGGTAGTTCTTCAGTGCCATGTTGTCTTCGACCGAGTGACCCGCGGCAAGGCCCGTGTGCAAACGGTCCTCGGGCACGTGTGCAACACCGCCGGCAATTGCTGCACGCGCGCGACCGTTCGGCACGGGCTTGTCGCCAACGACGATGCGGCCGCCCGTTGAACCGCGCATGCCGGCAATAACTTCTGCCAGTTCACGCTGGCCGTTGCCCGCGACCCCGGCGACTCCGACGATTTCGCCCCGGCCAACGGTGACGTTGATCCCGTGAAGGGCCTGGCGACCACGGTCGTCCTCGCAGCTGACATCGGCGAGTGACAACACCACATCGCTTGCAACACCGGGGTTGCGTCGTACCGCGCGTGAGAACTCGACGCTGCGACCGACCATCATGCTGGCGAGTTCTCGCGTCGAGGTGTCCTTTGTCGCGACGGTTCCGACTGTGCGACCGCCGCGCAGAACCGTGATGCGATCCGAGACGCTCATCACCTCGTCCAGTTTGTGCGAGATGAAAATGACCGTTCGTCCCTCGGCCGTCATGGCACGCAACGTCTTGAACAGTGCCTCGGCCTCGATGGGTGTGAGTACGGCCGTTGGTTCGTCGAGAATCAACACGCGTGCTCCGCGATACAACACCTTCAGAATCTCGACACGTTGCTGTTCGCCCACGCTCAGTTGCCAAATCTTCGCGTTCGGGTCGACTGCCATGTCGTAGCGCTTCGCCAATTCGGCCACGCGTTCGACGGTGGAACCGGTGTCGATCACGAACGGAGTCTCGGGGTTGCCGAGGATCACGTTCTCGGCGACGGTGAACGGTTCGACGAGACGGAAGTGTTGGTGCACCATGCCGATGCCCGCGTCGAGAGCTGCCTTTGGCGAACCGAATGACACGTTTGCACCATCAAGTTCGATCGAGCCCTCGTCCGGCCGGTACAGCCCCGTGAGAATGTTCGACAGAGTTGATTTGCCCGCGCCGTTCTCGCCCAGGAGAGCGTGAACCTCGCCCTTCAACACCTCGAAGTTCACACCATCATTGGCGACGACCCCGGGAAATCGTTTCACGACCCCCGTCATGCGCACCGCGCTGTTCGTCATCTCACTTGCCCCTCACAGACGAATTAAAACCAAGCCAGAAACTAGTGGAAACACCGAGGGGCGGGCCCAAAGGCCCGCCCCTCTCACGAAAATGTCGTGTGTTGTGCTGAGAATCAGCCGGCCGGAATTTCTCCGTCGACGCCCTCGACGAGGTACGCCATGCCCATCAACTCTTCGTAGGTGTGCTGCTTGCCTGCGGCGAGCTGCTCCTTGCCTGCGGTGTCAACGATTGGTCCGGTGAACTCGCCACCGGGGTTCGCTGCCAGTTCGGCCTTCTTTGCATCGATTGCTGCGCGCGTCTCTTCCGAAACGAGGTCACCGTAGGTCGACAGACCAACGAAGCCGTCGGCGATGTTGCCGTAGTAGTTGCCGGCAACCCAGGTGCCATCGAGCACTTGCTGCAGACGCGGGATTTCGTAGACGTCCCAGTGGTACTGCGTGCCCGTCAGCCACACGTCGCCGTAGTTGGCGCTGTTGTCGCGGTTGTATCCGGCCCACGGAATGCCCGCGGCCTTTGCGGCGTCACCGGTGGCCGGCGAGTCGATGCCCTTCATGCCGAGGACGTCGACGCCCGCGGAGATAAGAGCTTCGGCTTGCTTGCGCTCGGTCGGCGGGTCGAACCAGCTGTTGACCCACACGATCTTCACGGTTGCTTCGGGGTTCATTGCACGGGCGCCGAGCGTCCATGCGTTGATGCCGCGAACAACTTCAGGAATACCGAACGAACCGAGGTAACCGAGCTTGCCGGTCTTCGATGCAGCACCGGCTGCCATACCTGCGAGGTAGTCGGTGTCCTCGGCTGCGCCGTAGAACTGCGACATGTTCGCGCCACCCTTGTAACCGGTTGCGAACTCGAAGCAAACGTCGGGGTGCTTTTCGGCAGCCGCGACAAACGCATCCTGGAATCCGAACGAGGTACCGAAGATCACGGTGTTGCCATCGGCGATCAAGTCTTCGATGACCTGGCCAACCTGCTCACCTTCGGGCACGTTTTCCTTGTAGGTCGTCTCGACCTTGTCACCGAAGTGATCTTGCACTGCCTGGCGACCTTCATCGTGTGTCTGTGTCCAGCCACCGTCGTTGATCGGACCGACGTACACCCATGCAGCCTTCAGTGGGCCGCCATCCTTCGGACCGCAGTCGACGGGCGCTGCGCCCTCTTCCCACGGCTTGAAGTTTGCTGCCCAGTCTCCACCCGTGGCGGGTGCAGTGGTGTCATCGGTCGCAGTGGTGTCATCGGTTGCGGTCGTGTCTGCCGTGGCAGTCGTGTCCGCAGTCTCTTCGACTGCTGCCGTGGTGTCTTCGCTGCTCGAGTCGCTGTCGTCGCCACAGGCAACGAGACCGACACCGAGAGCGACCGTGGCTGCGAGGGGCAGCCACTTCTTGCTCAAACGCTTGCTCAAATTTTCCTCCCCGGAAGTAGCGGATGCGTTGACACAGATAATAGGTGTACGGCCCACAGGGGCTTTCAGCCCCACCGGGCCGTGACATGGAGTTAACGAATGCGGCCGGGTTCGGAACCCCTCGGCGCGACGTAGACTTCGCCTTTCCCAGGAGAGGTGCCAGAGTGGCCGAATGGGGCGCCCTGCTAAGGCGTTGTCCGTGTTAAAGCGGACCGTGGGTTCAAATCCCACCCTCTCCGCCACTTTTCCACAGTGAAAACACTGGGTTTTCTCCCAGCCCATTGCATTTGTCCCGACCCACGGATAGACCAACAGGGTCTTGCGGGCGGAATCTGCAAGGAGCTGGATATGACCAAACAAACCCCCGTGTTTCGGTTCGTCGCCTCGATCGGCCTGGCCCTCGGTTTCATCGCCGGGCCGGCCGTCGGGGTGCCATCGGTCTCCGCCGCCTGTACCTCTTTTACTGTCCAACGAGGCGACTCGTGGAGCCTCCTTGCCGACTACGCGGGGGTTGGCCTGTCGTCGATGCTCCGTGCAAACAACGCAACCGCCAGGACAATCATCCTCCCCGGCCAAAAACTGTGTGTGCCGAAGGGGGCGTCGTTCAACCGCCCGGGTGCGAACGTCGCCGCCGAGGCCGCTACCCCGAAACTCATCATTCCGAAGAAGCGGCTTTCGGTGTCGGAGTCCGAGGCCATCATCCGCGAGATCTTCCCCGACAAACTCGAACGCCGCGCCCTCAAGATCGCCAAGCGTGAAAGCCGCCTCAACCACGCCGCGCACAGTTGGTGTTGCCTCGGCCTCTTCCAGATCTACTTCGGCGCAAACAAGGCCTTCCTCGGAACTCTCGGCATCACCAATGCCTCGCAACTGTTGGACGCCCGCACCAACGCCACGGCGGCTTACGCCATGTACCAGCGCTCCGGCTGGGCCCCTTGGGACCTGCCTCGGTAGGCACTCAGGGCTTTTGCCCTTACACTTCGACCCGCACCTCTTACATACGGTGCATGCGCTCGTAGCTCAATGGATAGAGCATTTGACTACGGATCAAAAGGTTAGGGGTTCGAGTCCCTTCGAGCGCGCGTGTTGTCGTTGGCTTCGGCGGCCGCTAGTCGGAGATGCTGAGACCACTGTACGTACCGGCGTACACCTTTGAACCGGACACAAACACACTCCGCACGAAATTGTGTCCGAGTCCGTTTGCTGTTGTGTGGTTCGTGAATGTGGTGCCGCCGTCGATCGAGATGCTCAAACCACCGAATGTGGCGGTGTAGACCACAGACTCAGATTCAAAGACTCCGTACACGGAGTCACTTCCGAGTCCGTTTGCTGTTGTGCGGTTGGTGAATGTGGTGCCGCCGTCGGTTGAGATGCTGAGACCACCTGTGGTGGCGACGTAGACCGTCGATCCGGACCCGAGCACCCCCACGACGTTGTTGCGTCCGAGTCCGTTTGCTGTTGTGCGGTTGGTGAATGTGGTGCCGCCGTCGGTTGAGATGCTGAGACCACCTGTGGTGGCCGCATAGATCGTCGACCCCACCACGTACACCCCGTTGACAATGTTCGATCCGAGTCCGTTTGTTGTCGTGCGGTTGGTGAATGTGGTGCCACCATCGATTGAGATGGCCAGGCCAGTGCCCGTGGCGGCATAGATCGTCGACCCCACCACGTATACCCCGTTGACACCGCTGATTCCGCTTCCGCTTCCGCTTGCAATTGTGCGGTTGGTGAATGTGGTGCCGCCGTCGGTTGAGATGCTGAGGCCACCTGTGGTGGCGACGTAGACCGTCGATCCGGTCGCGAGCACCCCGTTGACAATGTTGGTTCCAAGGCCGTCTGCGGTTGTGCGGTTGGTGAATGTGGTGCCGCCGTCGGTTGAAATACTCAGGCCGCTACCCGTAGTTACGTAAACGGTTGAGCCCACTACGTACACCGCAATTACTCGGTTCATTCCCAAGCCGTTTGCGGTTGTGCGGTTGGTGAACGAAATGGGTAGTGCAACGACCGTCGTCGTCGTTGTGGACGTCGCGGCGACAGTTGTGCTTGTTGTGGACGTCGCAGGGACAGTCGTTTCAGGAACGGTCGACGCGACCGTCGAGGTCGACGATTGCGGCACGGTCGTTTCGACGGTGGTGGGAGTCGTCACGAGGGGCTCGTCAGCGATGGCTGGATTGGACAACACGTTGTTGTCGGCAACGACCGGATTCGACGGAGTGCCGACTTCGGTCGACAACCGTTCGGGTGCCTGTACCTGTTCCGTCGATGCGGCGGCCTGCGTCACGATCTCGGGGAGGGGAGCCGTCGCACGCCAGGTCTTTTTTCCTTTTGCGACACCGCACACCCAGACGATGCCCTTCTTCTTGCGCACGGCACCGGACTTTGTGCAAGCGACCGACTTACCTCGGGCAGCAATCGTCGAATACCAGATCTTTCCGCTGGGCGTGGTTGCACACACCACCGACGCCTTCCCGATCTTCGAGAGCCTCCCGGGCTGCGTACATGCGCTTCCTGCGGTCAGCGCGGCGTTCTTCGTCTTCGGTGTCTAGCCTTCATCCCCACACGACACCAGTGCCAACGTTGCCAGAACGGCTACACAGCTCACGTTCCGCAAACTGCTCACACGTTTCATGACAACCACCTTCGAGTGAACCGCGAGAGCGCAGTCCTTTGGACACTGAAACCAACCCTAAAGGCAAAAGTTCATCGACACCCGTCACCCGTCACCCGGAGACCCGTTCTTCCCGCCGAGCCCGCCGAAGTGCCCGCACAATCCCGCGCTCGTTTCCCGAGTGGGTCACACTTCGAATGTGAAACGAATCGTTTCCTTGTTCGTGACGCTCGCCGCCATGGTGGTCGGTACTACGCGTGCCGATGCTCACGACCCGATCATCTTGACTGACGATCAGACGGCCCCCGAGGCGGGGCCGTTTCTTCCCGACGGCACGATTTCCTTCGCTCTCTACGGCTCGTTCGATGGGGTGGGAGAGATGCGTGGTCTGCGTGCACGTTTTATCGATGGAGACAGGCTGCATGTCTCGTTGCTCATTCCCGATCTTGCCCCCGAGAACGAGTTGTCCGACAACGAATTGCCGCGACTCGAAATAGTCGACCCCGATGGTGGCATAACAACACTGGTGCCTGATCTGCGGCGCCGGTTTGCGGAGCCATTCACGGGGACGAACTACATCGAATTGATCGATCTGATCGACACGGCGCGCACCGGGGTCTACTCGCTCACCGTCGTCGCAGGTGCGGCTGCGCGATTCACCGTGTCGGTGGGCGACCAAGAAACGTTCGGCACGCCCGTCGAAGGTGTGACGAACCGGGCAGCCGGGATCGACGGTGTCATGGAGTGGTATGCGGGAGGGAAACAAATCGACGTCGCCGGAGACGCGAATGCAACTTCCGACGACTCGTCGAACGCGGGTCGACGAGTTGCGATTGTCGCGGTGCTCGTCGGGTTGTTATTCGGTGCCTGGAGAATCAGCCGAAGGATTCGGGACCGAAGCACGAGATCATCGCGGCGGTGATCTTCTTCAGGACATGAGGTGGGCCTGCAGGGCGCGGGCTTCGGTGAGGAGAGACCCAAGGACCGCGTCGATCGCGGAGGTGTCGACCTCGTCGCGCGTGAGTCGAGTCGCCAACCAGACCGCGGATTCCGAGCCGAAGTCCTCGGTTGCGAACACGTCGATCTGGAAGCGTTCGGGAATCTGGGCAGCGACCGGTTCGAGCAGTTCCTCGACGATGTCGACCTGGAGGGCGATGACGGGCCGGACGCTCACGGCAACCTCGACCACCCAGGGCCCGTCCTCGGTCGGTGGGCCGACGAACACCTCGAAGTCGGGCATTCGAACTTCGAAGAGGCAGAAGTTGAGATGAACTTCCCCCTCGTCGTCGGGGCCCCTTTCATAAATCGGTTCGCCGCCCTCGAGAAGGAACCAGTCGAGGACTGCGATTGACATCTCTCGCTGGAGATCATCGCTGCGGTTTTCTATTGCCGCCTCCTTTCGATGTGAATGTACCGACTGGGTGTGACACCTAATCTGTTGTGGTGGCGTCAGATGCAAAGAGTCGAGAATCGCATTTTCCCGCGATCGAGAAGAAACACGGCAAACCCATGGTGCATTGGCATCGCGTCATGAAGAAGCTCGAGGGAAAGAAGTACGCCGAACAGGTTGCCCACCTGCGCGATGAGCACGGCTTCAGCCAGGTACATGCGAATGCACTCGTGATGTTTTCGCGCGGCTCGACCTCCGCACGTCGAGTCGACACCCCGGATGGCTACTTCGAGGCGTTGCCGCCTGAACAGGCGACGACGATGCGCGCCATCTTTTCGTTGATTCAGAAGAAGCATCCGAAGCTCGAATTGGTCATCGCATGGAATCAACCAATGTTGAAATCCGGCAAGGACTACGTCTTCGGGGCGTCTGCGGCCAAGAAGCACATCCTGCTGGGGCCGTGGGGTGACGACGCGGTCGCTCGTGCTGCCGATTTACTGGACGGATACGAGGTCAACAAAAAGACGATCAAGGTCCCCATTGAATGGAAACCTGATCGAAAACTTCTTCTGCGATTGATCGCCAATCGATTGATCGAGTTGTCGGACTGACGCGCGCGGGGTCAGAGGCGCGGTGAGACGGCCGCGTGGATGGCGGCTTGGACGTCGTCTTTCGGAAGAGTGCCGTCGATGATGATCCAGCGCTGCGGGTCGGCGGCTGCCATTTCGGCGAAGCCGTCGGCGATGCGTGCAAAGAAGTCGGCGCCTTCGCGTTCGAAGCGGTCGAGGTTGCGCTTTGCGAGTCGACGTTCGGCCTCGTCGCGGGGAATCTGTATCCACACGACGATGTCGGGGAGTGTTTGGTTGAGTGCCCATTCGTTGATGCTGCGAATGGTGTCGACTCCAAGGCCGCGCCCGTAACCCTGGTATGCGAGCGTCGAGTACACGCTGCGATCGCTGACGACGTGCCGGCCGGTGCTCAGTGCGGGTTCAATGACTTCGCTCATCAGTTGCGCGCGGTCGGCGGTCATGAGAAGCAGTTCGGTGCGGGGGTCGATGTCGGTGTTGTCGGGGTCGGCGAGGATTTCTCGCAGCATCGCACCGATGCGCGTGCCACCGGGCTCGCGCGTGGCGACTGCACCGAGGGTTTCAGCGAGTCGCTTGACGTGCGTGCTTTTTCCGCACCCCTCGAGTCCTTCGAACGCGATGTACTTGCCGCGGGCCATCAGTCGTCAGTCTTGTCGGCCTTCTGCCGTGTCGCCGTCTTTTTGGTCGCTGCCTTCTTGGCGGCCACCTTTTTTGCCGGGGCTTTCTTCGCCGTGGCTTTCTTGACGGCGGCTTTCTTCACAGGAGCCTTTTTCGGTGCTGTGGCGCGGGCGCCACGCTTCTTCGGGGCACCACCGTTCTCGGCGATGTATTCGCGGCGCAATTGCAGTAGCTCGTAGGCGCGTTCGGGAGTCATGTCGGAGAGGATGTCGCCGCGCTTCAGGCCGGCGTTGGTTTCGCCGTCGGTGACGTACTCGCCGAAGCGCCCTTCCTTGGCAACGACGGGCTTGCCACTGACCGGATCGTTGCCGAATTCCTTGAGCGGTGGCTTGGGTGCTGCGCGGCCGCGACCGAACGTGCGTGGCTGTGCGAGGAGGGCGAGCGCCTCGTCGAGCGAGATGGTGAGCAACTGCTCTTCACTGGAAATCGTGCGGCTGTCCTTGCCCTTCGAGATGTAGGGACCGAAGCGACCGTTCTGCGCGGTGATTGGTTCCCCGTCGGCGGGGTCGTTGCCGAGCGTGCGGGGAAGTGACAACAAGTCTTCCGCGTCCTTCATCGAGAAACGGTCGATGTTCATGGTGGCAAAGAGCGACACCATCTTTGGTTTGTCCATGCCGGGTGGTGGGTTGTCGGGCGTGCCCCACTGCACGTAGGCGCCGTAGCGACCGGACTTCGCAAACACTGGCAGGCCGTCTTTCTGGCCGATTGGTTCGTCACCCTTCGGTGCGGCGAGCAACTGCACCGCAACATCGAGGGTGAGGTCTTCCGGGGTGAGGGTTTCGGGAACGCCCGCGGTGTTTTCGCCGCAACGCACGTAGGGGCCGTACTTGCCGGGCTTCACGACGACGTCGTCACCCGAGTCGGGGTGCTTGCCGAGGGGGAAGGTGTTGATTTCGGCTGCATCGATTTCGTCGAGGTTGTCGGCGACGATCTTCTTCAGACCGGGATCACGGTCGAGATTGCCGGTCTTGCCGAAATAGAACTGGTGCAGCCAGTCGTTCTTCTCGCGTTCACCACGGGCGATCGCATCGAGGTCTTCTTCGACCGATGCGGTGAACTTGTAGTCGATGAGTTTCGTGAAATGGTTCTCGAGCAGACGGATGACCGAAAACGCCGTCCATGTGGGAACGAGGGCGGTGCCCTTCTTGCGTACGTAATCGCCGCGGTCGACCATCGTCGAGATGATCGAAGCCCATGTGGAGGGTCGGCCGATGCCTTCTTCTTCCAGACGTTTGACGAGGCTGGCCTCGGTGTAGCGCGCGGGGGGAGTGGTGGCGTGGGGGTTGTTCACCCATTCACCAACAAGAACGGTGTCGCCCTTCGCAAGCGGTGGAAGAAGAACCGAATCGCTCGATGTCTCGGCATCGTCGTCGGCGTCGTCTTCGGGCAGGTCTTCGTAGGCCTGGCGATAACCCTTTTTCGTGATCGTGGTGCCGCTTGCGGAGAACTCGCAAGCTGTTGATCCCGCGGTCGCCGTGAGTTTCACGCTGACGGTCACGCCGGTGGCATCGGCCATTTGCGACGCGAGGGTGCGCTGCCAAATGAGACGATAGAGCGCGACTTCCTGTTTCGACTTCAACTGGCCTTCGACCTGTTCGGGTGCACGCAACGGCAACGTCGGCCGGATGGCTTCGTGTGCTTCCTGAGCGTTCTTCACCTTCGAGGAGAACACGCGTGGCTGCGGCGAGAGCATGTCGTTGCCGTAGACCTTGCGGATCGTGTCGCGTACTTCGCCCATTGCTTCGGCGGCCAGGACCACGGAGTCGGTTCTCATGTAGGTGATGAAGCCGTTTTCGTACAGGCTCTGGGCGATGCTCATCACCTGACGGCCCGACAAGCGCAACTTCCGGCCGGCTTCTTGCTGCAGGGTGCTCGTCATGAACGGTGCCTTGGGTGACGAGCGGTAAGGCTTGTCTTCGACACTGACGACGGAGAGTGACTTGCCCGTGAGTGCAGTGACGAGTTCGTTGGCGCGGGCTTCGGTGACGACGACGACGTTTGCAGTCGGGTTGCCCTGCTGGTCGAAATCCTTGCCGGTGGCGACGCGGGTGCCGTCGAGCGAAGTGAGGCGTGCCGCGAACGACGGTGTTGTCGTGGTCTTCGCATCGATGTCGAAGTACGCGGCCGAACGGAAGGCGATGCGTTCGCGTTCGCGTTCGACGATGAGGCGCAACGCGGGGCTTTGCACGCGGCCCGCCGAGAGACCGCGGTTGACGCGGCGCCAAAGAACGGGCGAGACCTCGTAGCCGTACAGACGGTCGAGCACGCGGCGGGCTTCGGCGGCGTCGACCAATTTGGTGTCGATCGTGCGCGGATTTGCGACGGCCTCGGCGATCGCCGACTTTGTGATTTCGTGGAACACCATGCGATGCACGTCGACCTTGGGGTTCAGGTACTCGCGTAGGTGGGCCGAAATGGCCTCGCCCTCGCGATCTTCGTCGGTCGCGAGATAGACGACACTGGCGTTCTTCAAATCGGCCCGCAGATCCTTGATGATCTGGCGGCCGCGTTCGGTGAGTTCGTAGGCGGCCTTGAAATCGTTGTCGACATCGACGGCGAGGCCCTTGCTCGGGAGGTCGGCAATGTGGCCGACGGAGGCTCGAACGATGAACTCGCTGCCGAGAAATTGCGAGATGGTTTTCGCCTTGGCGGGGGATTCGACGATGACGAGGGGCTTGCTCATGCGCTTTATGGGCTACGCCAAACGACTTGCGATTGTCAAGCAACGAGGCTCGAACGCTTGCCGTACTTGGTTTTCGCTCAGTTCGCCCGGGCTGAGGCGGCTTCCGACTCGGTGATCTCCGCGACGGTGAGGTGGTGTCCCTCTACGTCGATCTTCGGCAGCACACGATCGAGCCACTTGGGGATCCACCAGTTGCGATCGCCGAGTAGTTCCATCGTTGCGGGAACGAGAACCATGCGGACGATCGTCGCGTCAATGAACACCGCAAATGCCATTCCGAGACCGAACAGCTTCAGCTGGCGGTCGTCTCCGAGAACGAATGCGGAAAAGACGCACACCATGATGAGCGCCGCCGCGGTGATGACGCGTGCGGTGGCCGCAAGGCCGTCGGCGACGGCGCGGGCGTTGTCCTTTGTGCGGTCGTACTCCTCTTTGATACGGGAGAGAAGAAACACCTCGTAGTCCATCGAGAGGCCGAAGACGATGGCGAAGAGCATCATCGGTGCCCACGACTCGATGGGGCCGGCTTTGCCCACACCGATGAGGTCCTTGCCCCAGCCCCATTGGAAGATGGCGACGATGAGGCCATAGGCCGCGCCGATCGACAACAAGTTCATGACGACTGCCTTCAATGGCACGAGCAGGCTGCGGAAGACGGCCATCAAAAGGATGAACGAGAGAATGAGGACCGCACCGATCAACCACGGCAGACGACCACCGAGGTAGTCGGCGAAGTCGATGCTGGCGGCGGTGAACCCACCAACCTTGGCGACGACGCCCGTTGCCGGAATGACGTTGTCGCGTAGCGCGTGGACGAGTTTCGTCGTGGCCTCTTCCTGCGGCGCACTCTTTGGATAAACGATGGCGAGTGCGACGGGCTCGCCGTTCACCTGTGCGTTGTCGCCGAGCGGGCTCGGCACCGCAAATGCCACGTTCTCCGCCTGTGACAGGGTGCCGAGGAATGCGTTGAATTGATCGGGTGATGCGGCCGCGTCGCCCTGCACCGTGACGAACAACGGTCCGTTCACGCCGGGGCCGAAGCCCTCGGCGAGCAGGTCATAGGCCTTGCGCACCGTCGTGCGCTCGGGTTGATTGCCCGTGTCGCCGAAGCCCAGACGAATGTCGAACAGCGGCACCGCGAGGAGAACGAGAACCGCCGATGACGCGATGAGTGAAAACCACGGTCGGCGCTGCACGACACGGCTCCAGCGGTACCAGAAGGTGAGCTCGCGTGCCTTGGGGGTGCGGACGGCGAGCGGTTTGCGCAACGGCTTGATCACGAAGCTGACCGCGACGAGTGCGATCGAGGCGAGAACACCGGCGAAGAACACACCGAGTGAGTGGGTGAAAATTGCCGCGAGTGACATCACAACGAAGAGAACCAGGGACACGACCGCTGCGCGCGAGGTGACATCGATGCGGTGTTTCACCATGCCGAGAAGTGCCGGCAGCAGCGTGATCGATGCGATCATCATCACGAGGACGCCGATCGCGGCGCCGGTGGCGAGACCACGAACGAAAGAGAGACCCATCAGATAGAGACCGAGGAGCGAAATGATGACGGTGATGCCGGCGAATATGACGGCACGACCGCTGGTGTCGATCGCGTCCACGATTGCATCCTCGACGTCGAGTCCTTCGTGCAGGCCTTCGCGATAACGAGTCACGATGAAGAGCGCGTAGTCGATACCGACACCGAGACCGACCATTGCGACCATCGAAGTGGTGAAATCGGGCATCGACACCACGTGGCTGAGCAACGTGACGACACCCGAGGCGAGTCCGAGGCCAAGCAGCGCGGTGCCAATGGGTAGGCCCATGGCGAGGATCGACCCGAACGCCAAAACGAGAATGACGATTGCAGCGAGCAGACCCAATGCTTCGCTTTCGGGCATTTCGAACTTGGCGAAAGCCTCACCGCCGTATTCGATCTGAAGACCGGGGACTTGGTACTTGTCACCGATCTCGGTGATGACGTCGGCGACTTTCATCATGTCGGTCTGACTGCGGTTGGTGATTTCGAGACGTGCGAATCCGATGTAGCCGGACTCGGCGATCTGCTGGGGGTTGACGTAGGGACTCACGACGTTGACACCCTCGACCGTGTCGACATCGGCGACGAGGTTCTCGATCGACGTGCGGTAGTCGGTGTCGGTCAGCGCTCGTTCGCTCTTGAAAACGATCTGGGCCGAGAAACCGGCGGCGGTCGGGTTCACGGCCTCGAGCAGTTCCTGCACTTCGCGCGACTCTGATTCGGGAAGAACGAAGTCGGTGCGGAAGTTGCCTCCCGCCGCACCTGAAAGCGCGCCGACGACAAAGAAGAGAGGAATCCAAAGTCCAAAGACGACGAACCTGCGGTGACGAACGCAGAATCGGGCAATCGAGGGGAGCATGACGACCTTTCGGGGGGTATGACCATCCGTCAGGCTAGGGCAGTCGGCGTTAGCGTTCGTGAGGGTGAGCACAGAAAATTCCTATCCTTGGCGGGTTCGCCGCCTCGATCGGGGCTGGAGTGCGCTCATCGATTCGACGGGTCACGAGGCGCGGGTCCGGAACATCGGCGCAGATGTCGCCGTGGGTGATTACGTGACCGTCGACACAGGCGTCGAAAGGGTCGACCAGGTGGGGCCGCGCACGTCGGCACTCGTTCGTCGCGCATCGTTCGAAGGCGCACGGGCTGTTCCGCACGTCGTTGCCGCGAACATCGACGTCGTTTTTCTGCTTCACGCGGCCCCGTCGGGTGTCAATCCGCGTCGACTCGAGCGCGAACTGGTTCTCGCCTTCGACAGTGGCGCTCGACCCGTCGTGTTGTTGACGAAATCCGACGCCGTTGATGACGCACAGATCGAACAAGCAAGTGCGGTGGTCGCGTCGGTCGCCCCCGACCTTGCGGTTCACGCAGTGAGTGCGCGAAGCGCCGAGACACTGTCCGTTCTGTCGCAGTATCTCACCGGCACGATCGCGCTTCTTGGTGCGAGCGGCGTCGGCAAGTCGACTCTTGTGAACGCACTCGTCGGCAGCGAAGTGCAACGCACGGGAGAGGTGCGTGAGGGCGACCAGCGTGGTCGGCACACCACCGTCGCGGCCGAACTTGTCGCGCTGCCGGGCGGCGGTTGGCTGATCGACACGCCGGGTCTGCGTGCGGTCACTCTGTGGACGAGTGGTCACGGAATCGAGCGCGCTTTTTCCGACATCTTCGCGCTGTCGGAGAGTTGCCGGTTCCGCAACTGCAAACACGAGGAAGAACCGGAGTGCGCGGTACGGGCGGCCATCGAGGCGGGAACTCTTTCTCCCGTTCGCCTGCGGGCGATGGAGCGCCTCGTCGCCGAGGAGGCCGCGGTCGAAGACGAACAACGCGAACGCGAGAGAACCGAGGACCGGCGCGGGTTTCGCAAGCGGCGTCCCGAGACCGACCGGAACTAGCGTGTCGGCGATGTCGCCAACACTCGTTGTTCTTGCCGCCGGAATGGGTTCGCGTTACGGCGGACTGAAGCAAATCGATCCGATGGGTCCGGCCGGGGAAACGATTCTCGACTATTCAGTATACGACGCGTTGCGCGCCGGCTTCGGTCGTGTTGTGTTCATCATTCGCCCCGACTTCGAAGACGCCTTTCGCTCGGGAGTCGCTGCACGATTCACCGATCGTGTCGAAGTTGATTTCTCCTTCCAGACGCTCGACCGCTTGCCCGCCGGCTTTTCGGTGCCCACCGGCCGCGAGAAACCGTGGGGCACGACACATGCAATTCTCTGCGCACGCAATCAGATTCGGGGCAACTTTGCCGTGATCAACGCCGACGACTTCTACGGTCGCGATTCGTATTCGGTGTTGTCGAATCATCTGCAGACCGCCGACCCTTCGTCGACCGACTTTGCGATGGTCGGTTTCACGTTGCGCAACACGCTGTCCGACCACGGCAGCGTTGCGCGCGGCGTGTGTGCCGCGAATGCCGAGGGGTTCCTCACGTCAATCGACGAGATGACGAAGATCGAACGCGACGGAGTTGCCGCGCGAAACACCCGCGAAGACGGCACGGTCGTGCGCCTGACGGGGGACGAGCCCGTGTCGATGAACATGTGGGGATTCACACCGCGCCTCTTCGATCATCTCGACCGCATATTCGGCGAATTTCTTGCGGCGTCCGGCAGAGAACTGAAGAGTGAATGCTTCATCCCGTTGACGATCGGCCAACTCGTCGATGAGCAGCAGGCGACGTGCCGCGTGCTGCGCACCGATTCTTCGTGGTTCGGTGTGACGTACCGTGAGGACAAGGAAGTCGTACAGGCTTCGATCGCCGACCTCATTTCCCGCGGCGATTACCCCGCGGATCTCTGGGCCAAATAGTTCGGGCCGAGGCGCCTTGGTTACGGTGAGGCCATGGAATTTGCATTGACCCCCCGCTGCGAGGAGTACCGCGAAAAGCTTCTCGCTTTCATGGACGAGAAGATTTACCCGGCCGAGCCGGTGTTCGAGCAGCAACTCGAAGAGGCGGGAAACCCGCACGCCCACACACAGATCATGGAAGACCTGAAGGCCGAGGCAAAGAAGCGCGGCCTGTGGAACCTGTTCCAACCGCACAAGGAGTGGGGACCCGGTCTCACGAACGCCGAATATGCACCGCTCGCAGAGATCATGGGCCGGTCGTTCATCGCGCCCGAAGCGTGCAACTGCAACGCCCCCGACACCGGCAACATGGAAGTTCTCACGATGTTCGGTACACCCGAACAAAAGGACATGTGGCTGCGACCGCTTCTCGACGGCACGATCCGCTCTGCATTCGCAATGACCGAACCCGCGGTGGCCTCGAGTGATGCGACGAACATTTCGTTGCGCATCGAACGCGACGGCGACCATTACGTGTTGAACGGCGTGAAGTGGTGGACGTCGAACGGCCTGCACCCGTTGACGAAGATTCTCATCGTGATGGGAAAGACCGATCCAACGGCTGCGCCGCACCAACAGCAAAGCCAGATTCTCGTTCCCATCGACACGCCGGGTGTCACGATCAAGCGCAATCTCAAGGTGTTCGGCTTCATCGACCACGAGGGCCATTCCGAGACGGTGTTCGACAACGTGCGGGTTCCCGCATCGAATCTCATCGCGAACGAGGGTGACGGCTTCATGATCAGCCAGGCACGTCTGGGCCCCGGACGAATTCACCACTGCATGCGCACGATCGGCGCCGCCGAGCGTGCGCTCGAGATGATGTGTTCACGTTCGTTGTCGCGCACCACTTTCGGCAAGCGAGTGGCCGAACGGTCGAACATTCAGGACTGGATCGCCGAGGCGCGCATTGAACTCGAAATGGTGCGTCTCCTCACCATGAAGACGGCATGGCTGATGGACACCGTCGGCAACAAGGGCGCCCGAACCGAAATCGCGGCCATCAAAGTTGCCGCACCGAACGTCGCACTGAAGATCATCGACCGTGCGATTCAGGTTCACGGTGCCGGCGGCGTCAGCCAGGATTTCCTGCTGTCCCGCATGTACGCACACATCCGTGGCTTGCGTCTTGCCGACGGCCCGGATGAGGTGCACAAGATGACGATCGCCCGCGCCGAACTGCGCAAGTTCGATCCGTCATTTCGTACCGACGGGGTGAACTCCATCGCCCCAGGCGGCGGCCGGGGCTAGATCAAGACCGACCATCGCACCACCGGTGCCCGACGCACCGACCAGCGTGTGTGCTCCGTGGATGTCGGCGAACTGTTTCACAATTGCAAGGCCGAGTCCCGAACCGGGCATCGCGCGTGTAGCTGCGGCTCGATAGAAGCGGTCAAAAACGAACGGTCGATCCTCGGGCGAAATGCCGGGGCCCGAATCGTGCACCTCGACGCGTGTTCCACGTACGAACACCTCGACGGGCGTGGATTGTGGACTGAACTTCAGTGCATTGTCGATGAGATTCGATATCGCACGGTCGAATTGGCTGGGGCGAACCTCGACGGTTGCGGGATTGTCGACATGCAGGCGAATGTCACGGCCCGACCGACGGTGTGCACGCTCGACAAGATCGTGCACCGCATCGTCGAGTTGCACCCGTGACGGGTTCTCGCTGCTGCTTTGGTCGCTGGCAAGCGCGGACAGTTCGCTTGACAATGCCGTGAGTTCGTCGACCTCGGCACGAATGTCATTCATGATGTCGCGACGCGTGTCAGCCGGCAGGTCGGGTCGTTCGAGAAGTTCGGCGTTGGCGCGCAGGCTGGTGAGAGGTGTGCGCAGTTCGTGGCTGGCGTCTTGCACGAGTTGTTTTTGTTGCGCGAGGCTCCGCCCGAGAGCGCCGAGCATCGTGTTGAAACTCGACACCAAGTTTCCGATCTCGCCGCTGGCTTCGATGGTGATGGGGTCGCTCGTGTTCTGGGTTCGCGCGATCTCGTCGGCGGAATTGGCAAGTTTTTCGATCGGCCGTGTCGTGCGGCGCGCCACCAGCCAGCCAACGGTGGCGGCGACTGCGATACCGATGAGGCCAATAATGATGAGCCAGGTACGAAGGCCGCCGCGCGCATCTTCGATGTCGGTGATGTCCTTGCCGAGCTGGATCGCCCCGCCGGCCGGCAGCGACAACGTGTAAACGCGGTACGCCTTGTCCTCGACGGTGGCATTTGCAAAGCGGCCCGCGAACCCGACATTGGACGCCGCAAGTTCCAGATCGGCACCCGTGACCGCCAACTCGGACGGACCGAGGCTGGCGAGGATCGCGCCGTTGGTATCGATGACCTGTGTGACCGCGTCGAACTCGGGCTGCAGCAGTGTGGGCCCGAGTGGGGAACGCTGACGGCCGAAGAAGTCGGTGCGTTCGAGCGCACGGTCGATTTCACGCACGATCGTGGCGGCGCGGGACTTCAAAGTGTCGTCGACCTGTGACCGCAGTTCGTGGCTTGCGATGAGATATGCACTGACGGCGAGCACGCCGACGGTAACCAACGTGATGAGGCCACTGACGAGGGCCAGTTTCTTGCGTAGCGTCATGCTTTCACCGTGTACCCGACGCCACGAACGGTGAACACGATTCGCGGATCGCCATGCTCTTCGGTCTTGCGCCGTAGGTAACCGATGTAAACGTCGAGAGACTTCGATCCGGTTTCGAAGTCGTAGCCCCAGATTTCTTCGTAGAGCTGGTCGCGGGTGACAACGAGGCCCGCACGCAGCATGAGTGCTTCCAAGAGATCGAACTCGGTTTTCGTGAGGTGGATTTCGTGGCCGTTGCGATGCACCTGTCGACGTGCGGCGTCGAGAACGAGATCCCCGACCTGCAGGGAAGTGGCTTCTTCGGTGGTGATGCGGCGACGCAAGAGTGCGCGTACGCGCGCCAAGAGTTCGTCGATGGAGAACGGCTTGACGAGGTAGTCGTCGGCTCCCGCATCAAGGCCTGCTACACGGTCGTTCACCTCGTGTTTTGCGGTGAGGAGCAGAATCGGTACGCGCGACCCGCGCAACCGTGCCTCACGACAAACGGTGAGACCGTCGGCGAAGGGCATCATCACATCCATCACCACTGCATCGGGGGGCGACGATGTGATCGCGGCGAGCGCCGCCGCACCATCGTTCACCGAGGTGACGCGGTACCCCTCGAGTTCCAGCACACGCACGACCGCGGAGCGCACGGCCGGGTCGTCTTCGGCAACGAGCACTCGGGGGGCATCAACGTTGTTCGCGGGAGCCATGTTGCTCGCGGAGGCCATGAAACAAACGGTACCGAGGCTGCGGGTCCCAACGGAGTGCGCACCACCGATTCTTCGTGAATCCTTACCAATTGACCCGCGACGGGATCAGAGGCGGCCCTCGCACAACAATGTCTTCACCTCGCGTGCCCGGACGCGAACCTCTGCGATGTCGGCCAGCTTCTGCGCAGCGCGTACCTGCGTGGCGATGCGCGGGTTGCGGCCGAACGTGGCCGAATGTCTGTCGAGGAAGTCCCAATAGAGGGTGGTGAAAGGGCAGGAATCGTCGCCCGTGCGCTTCTTGCGGTCGTAGCGGCAACCCTTGCAGTAGTCGCTCATCTTGTCGATGTAGGCACCACCCGATGCGTAGGGCTTCGTCGCCATTCGCCCGCCATCGGCAAAAAGAGCCATCCCAACCACGTTGGGAACCATCACCCACTCGGCGGCGTCGACGAACACACGCGACATCCAGTCGGTGAACTGCCGGGGTTCGACGCCGGCGGTCAGTGCGAGGTTGCCGAGAATCATGAGTCGCTGGATGTGATGTGCCCATGAACGCTCGTTGATGCCATCGACAACCTTGCCGATGCAATTCATCGAAGTTTCCCCGGTTGCGAATGCGGGCGGCAGATCGAGGTCGGCCCCCAAAGCGTTTTCGTCGCGGTAGGCGGGCATCCACATCCAGTAGAGCCCCCACACGTACTCGCGCCAACCGATGATCTGGCGCACGAAACCTTCGACCGATGCGATGCCGGCACGACCATCGCGATGCGCTTGCTCGGCGGCACGAACCACCTCGTCGGGCATCAACAATCCGTTGTTGAGATACGGCGACAGCAACGAATGGGCAAGGTGCCAATTGTCGCTGAGCATCGCATCTTCATGCGGACCGAATTGGGGCAAGAGATTCTCGATGAAGTGATCGAGGCGTCGCACCGCACCCTCTCGAGTGGTTGCCCACCAACCAACGGGCAGGGAACCTGCCCCCGCGTGGGTTGCGACGTCGTCGATGACCTGGCGGTCGATGTCGTCGAGTTGGTCGACGAGGGGAATCGACCAGCGGTCGTGGCCGTCGCGCGGTGGTGGTTCGCGGTTCTCGTCGTCGAAGTTCCATCGCCCGCCCACGGGGACGTCGCCATCCATCAACACGGCGAGCCTGGTGCGTTGATGGCGGTAGAAGTCCTCGAGTTTGAAGGTCTTGTAGCCCTTTGCACGACGGGCATCGACCCAGTCGGCAAACCCGAGATGGTGGAGGAGGAACTGGTTCGACGGAACCGTCGCGACCCCGAGCCGGGCAAGCAATTCGCGTGCGCCAACGCTGTTCGGTTCGGTCGCAATCAGTTCGGACTCGGGGTGGAGCACGCGATGTTCGGTGATCGCCGCGCGAAACGACGGCGACTTCATGTAATCGACGTCGAAGCCGCCACGTCGCAGGTCTTCGGCAAAGTGACGCATCGACGAGACGTAGAAGTGCAGCCGCTGCGGATGCCATGCCTGCGCGGCGAGCTTCTCCGTGGATTCGACGAAGAGAATGCGATCGATACCGGGCTGCGCCGAGGCAAGTGCACCGATTGCGCGGTTGAGTTGATCGCCGAAAACGAGGATCGTCCGTGACGTGTTCATCGAACGAACCGTTCGGCATCGGTCAACGACGACACGATGTCGACTGCCCTGTCGAATCGCGTGTCGGCGAGACGTTCGCGGACGCGGGGCATCGATGCAACGCACGCCACGTCACGCCGCGCGGCGCGCATGCGCGCGGCGAAGCCCATGAGGGCGCCGAGACCCGCATCGTCGATGACATCGACGGCGTCGAGGTCGAGGAGCACGAACGGAGCATCGGCTTTGCCGGATTCACGGTTCAGTGCATCGGTGAGTCGTGGCAGTGAAGAAAGGGTGATGTCTCCTTCGACACGCAGGACGAGGAGTGGTGTGCCGTCACGGCTCTGGTGCAGGGAACTCATCACCGACAACATTCGATGCGAACGCTACTGGTGGCTCGAGTGCCATGCTCACCCGTGCGCTCAGGGTCACCGTGCGGCGTAGAAAGTCGAAGCCCGCGAGCGTGAGACGTGTCCGTCGCATGACGGCAACCGTGACGACGCCGTCGACGAGGATGATCTCGGTGTCATCGGCCCTGTGGCGTGTGGCTTCGTCATCGGGGTCCGTCGCCAGCGCGACAGCACGCGTGATTTCGCGCGCCGACTGCCAGAGAGCCAATTGGTCGCGCGCAACGACGCTGAACTGAACCATGACGACCGTGAAAATGGTGAGCAACGGCAGAACCAGTGCGAGTTCGACGGCCGCCTGACCGACGGCGTCGCTGCTACGGCGCGACGGTGGTTTGTGTCGTCTTGTCGAGAACACCGTCGAACACCGAGTCGAACAGATCACCGATGCGACCGGCACCGCCACCCGCGGTTGCCCATGTGATGACGAGCACCGCGATGACCGCAGCCGCAAGGAGAATGAGGGCGTATTCCGTCGTCGCCTGTCCGTCGTCATCGTGGCCGACGAATCGACGGATTGATCGTTCGATGCGGGAGAAGAAGTCGATCGTCTTGTTCTTCATGTGGGAAACCTTTCGTTGTCAACCGGTTGGAGGGCCGAGGGTCAGCGATGAAAGTGCCCCGATGAGGATGGGCACGACGGTGAGCGCGACGAACGAGGGAAGAACGCACACGACGAGTGGGAATGCCAGTTTGATCGGCAGCTTTGCCGCGTCGATCTGTGCCTGACGGCGACGTTCCGAGTGCGCTTCGCCGACGAGCCTGTCGAGAACGGGGGCAATCGGCAGACCGTCACGTTCGGCTGCGGCGAGAGTGTTCGCGATTCCGACGGCCGCTGAACCAAAGACGTTGATCATCTCTCCGGTGGCGTCGGCGAGCCGCTCACCCCGTTCACATCTCTGCAGTACGCGCTCGGCAACCCGACTGACGTCGCCGTCGCCCCAACGCGCGATGCACTCGAACGCCTGGTGTGTCGTGCGGCCGCTCTTCAACAACACGACCAACAGATCGACGAACTCGACCAGGGATGCCGAGTTGTCGTTTCGGCGTCGAAGGTTCGGCAATGGCAGTCGTTCGATCAGGCGAACGAACATGTGATCCTCCTCATCCATCTGCGACCCGCGACATTGAGCGTGACACCGATGACGACACAGGCGAGACCGGCGACACCGCCGAAGTAAGCCGAACGGACGGAGCCGTTGGTGGCAACCATGAGGACACCGAAAACAACGGGCAACCACGACAGGATCCGGGCGGCAAACACGGCTTGCGCCGCAAACATTCGACGCTCCGACGCAACCGCGTGACGTTCGCGCAATGCCCACGCGGCACGCTGCAATGCAAACGATGTCCCGGTGCCACCGGCCCCCGCGGCGACGAGCGATCGCACGAGGAATGCCTCGTTGGTGGGCCGACCTGCGGCATCGGCGAGAACCTCTTTGTCATCGAGAGGTGCTCCGGTGCGGCAGTGCAACAGCAGCACGCGCAACGTGTCCGATAGCGAAGCGTCGCATTCGGTGGACGCCGACGCAATCGCACCCCGCAACGAGGACCCAAGCTGGACATGCCGATCAACGGTGTCGAGAAATCCGGCAGCAACCAAAGCGGGTTCCACCGTGGCCTTGCGTCGGAAACGCGAGGGCAGATCGAGCGCGGGGGTATCGCCGGGTGCGAGGCGTCGCAGTGCGACGATGCGGACGACAAACAGCGGGAGGGGAATCCGATCGATGACCATGGTCGTCAGTCGTCGAGCAGGGGGGAGGTGATGTACCCACCGTCGGATCCGAGCGTTTCGTCAACCCGCACGATGTTGGCGATGCGTCGGGTGCCGTCGGGTGAGCGTTCGACGTACACAACGATGTCGATGGCCGACGCAACGTAAGATCTCACAGCAGGCAGCGGCCAGTTGGCAACGGACCGCAACACCATCGATTCGATGCGGTGCAGGGTGTCGACGGCAGAGTTCGCGTGGCACGTGGCAAGGGAACCGGAGTGCCCGGTGTTCATGGCCTGCAACATGTCGAAGGCCTCACCACCACGAACTTCGCCGACAACGAGGCGATCGGGCCGCAGGCGCAGGGCGTGTCGCACGAGATCGCACAGTTCGATTGCTGCCACGCCCTCGGCGGTTGCCGGACGTGTTTCCAGGTAGACGGTGTGCGGATGGCGGATCCGCAACTCGTTGGTGTCTTCCAGCACGATGATTCGTTCGGACGACGGCAGAAGTTCGGCCATGGCGCCGAGAAGTGTCGTCTTGCCCGTCGACGTGCCGCCGGCGACGACGATGTTGAGACGGCGATGCAGAGCGGACTCGACGAGGTCCGCGGTGCGCGCATCGGAGAACGATGCAAGCGTGTGGGTGCCGTGCGCAAAGCGGCGAATCGCGAGGTTCAGACCGTGCGGGCTGACGGGAGGAATCGCCGCGCACAACCGCGACCCATCACGCAGGCGCGCATCGACAACCGGTGATGAGAGGTCGACACGCCGTCCGAGTGGTGCCAAGAGACGTTCGACGAGCGCAGCCGCTTCACCCACGCCGATGTCGTCGAGCCGCGAGAGACCGGAGGTACGTTCGACCCACACTTCGGTGTCGTTGTTGACCACGATTTCGCGAATGTCGGGGTCGTGAAGCAGTGCCAGGAGTTCCGTTGCCATGTCGGCATCACACCTTTCGGGTCACTTCGCGGTGTGTTCGGCGATGAGGTCGGCCAGAGCTTCGTCGAGCGCGCGGGGAACGCGGTGCGAGAGAAGACCCGCATCGACGGCCCTGCTGATGGTGGTCTCGAAGGGCACTTCGGCGCACACGGGCGTTCGCAACACCGAAGCGACGTCATTGAGAGTGAGTGCACGACCCGGTTCGTTCACGAGAACGCAGCCGTCGACGGATACTTCGCCCTGATGGATCTTGTGCGTCGCGCGGCGCAGCGCGAGGTAACAAGGTCGAGTGACGAGATACGACGCCGAGGCCGCCTCGACGAGTGCCTTACCCGGCATGAGCGTGCCGACATCGACGACAACCGGCCCGCGCAGTGACTGCAATTCGGTCGCGAGCGACAGCCATTGGGTTTCGGTTGCATCGACTTCCATACACCGTGGAAGCAGACGCAGTGCCGAATTGACTTCGGTGATTGCAGCACCTTCGGGCTCGGCGATACCGAGCGCCGCCGGAAGGTCGCCGACGAGGTCGACGACGTGTCCGCCCCCTCGGTGGCGCGCGGCGAGCAACAACCCGAGAGCCGCGGCGGTGACCGTCGTTCCGCTTCCGCCTTTGACCGACCGACAAAGAATGATCATTTCGAGCCCTTTCGCTGGGTTGTGTTCCGTTGCAGTCATGTGTGCGCATCAGGGGTGTTCCACGACGGGTCGATTGTGAAGTTCTTCGGCTACGGTTCGGACGTCATGGAGGTGTCCGTGCGCCTGGTGGGCTCCG
>VFQT010000442.1_pt1 | contig 62039 bp, 56 predicted proteins | sample 3512381 | NCBI WGS metagenome assembly VFQT01 (sample SAMN10412376, study PRJNA504923) | tailings metagenome | isolation source: Relicate 2 Philex TSF3 active mining site | place: Philippines: Tuba, Benguet | collected 2017-08-29
GCTGGTGGTCACCGCGCCCTGCGACTCGCCCTTCCTGCCGCTGGATCTGGTGGTGAAGCTGCATGCCGCTCTGGAACAGCAAAAGGCCGAACTCGCCGTCGCCAAGACCGGCGATCAGCCGCATCCGGTGTTTTGTTTATGCAAGAAGTCGGTACTGCCCAGTCTCACCGCCTTCGTTGAATCCGGCGGCCGCAAGATCGACCAGTGGTACTCGCAATTGAAGGTCGTGGAAGTGTTGTTTGCGGATGAGGCTGCGTTTCGGAATATCAATACGCGGGAAGAATTGACAGCAAATGAGTAAATGATTCATGGCAATTGGAGCATTTACACTAGTCCTATTATTGCGGTTTATTACCCCTTCGGCAGGAACTCGTCATTGTCATTCTTTGCCCATGCATTTATCACATCAGATAGATCACTCCAATACTTTTGCAGTACCGGCAAATTTTTCGTTGTAATCCAAGGCCGATCAAGAGCATCAAGCACATCAAATTGCGGCGTAGGCACGACCGAGCCAAAAGCTGCATCGTAGAATAAAGATGTAGAAAGAAAGTTCGAAACCTTCACGATTTGCTGAAGCGCTTGGTCTATGTCATTGTAGGTTGCGGTCGGGATCGGTTCCGATGACTCCGAGAGCCGCTCGGCATGTGCAACGCGTCGGTCCGCCAAAGTGCACACCCTCTCTATGGCGGGATGAGCGAGCCCCTCCTTCACCGCAGTAAGGACCGATGTTTGAATCTTGTCTTCACGCCTCCGCTTAGTTTCGATAACACCTGCGAGTTTGTCGAAAGCCTTATGCAACATCTCTGACATTGCCCAAGCCTTTGGTCCCGAGGTGGGCAACCACCTTGCATGCACGCCGTCGCGCAGATCGAGTGACGTTATATAGTCTTGGTAAACCGCGTCGTAGTCGTATGGAAGACCATCATAGCAAACGAACTTCTCACGGGTGAGCAACTCGGGACGACGCTCCACCATTGCGATCACTTTCCAGAGTGAGTCTACCTTTCGATCTTTATCAACTAGCTTTCGAATCCCCATCGCCATCAAACTCGCGTAGCCAGCGGTCGTCAACTCCCATAACGCCCCATTCACAAGGCGCGTGGGCTCGAGGCGACGCGCCTCGTTCAATGTTCGGAAAACCGCAGTATGCCAAGCGATGTCGTGGACCTGATTCATGACCGATGTATCGGCTGGACCGCGCATACATTCGATACACTTGCGACGAAAAGAACGATATTCCTGAAGCGAATCGCGACGGACCTCCGGGACATCACAGTCCTCGACTCTGTATTCGTATTCGGGGATGCTCATGGTTCAAAAGGTACCGGAGTTAATTTTTTCCAGTTCAGTAACCACGTTTGTGTTGCCCCTCCCCAGCGCTGTATCCTCGAATACCGGTGACTTGAACAGACCGAAGATGCAGGCTCCCTTTGTTTTCTTTGGAGGCGCAACGATAAGCCGGAAACCGCTGGCGCGTGCTGCGCGAGAGGGATGATTACATAACCATTTGTTTTTATTGAATTATATTTATAGTGCTGCGCCGGGGCCGTTACGGCGCTAACCGCCCCGCCGCCCCTCGCGCAGCAGGTCGCGCGCCACCTGCACCGCCGCCTGACGGAACTTGGCCACCAGCCCCGCGCGCTGCAGGCCTTTCGGGTAGGCCACCACGAAGCGCTGCTCGATGCGTTCGGCCAGCGGGCGCAGCACCAGGCCGCGGTCGGCGTACTGCGCGCCGAGCAGTTCGGGCACCAGCGCGATGCCGAGGCCGTTGGCGGCAAAACCGCAGGCCGCACCCACGGCGTGGGTTTCCAGGCGCACCGCCGGCGTGCCGCCGCTGCGGCTCAGCAATGCGCGGATCTCCTGCAGCCAGGTGGCATGGCGCCCGAGCACTACCAGCGGCTCGCGCGCGAGGTCGGCGGCGCGGATCGTGCGGTTGCGGGCAAGTCGATGGCGCAAGGGCAGCGCGCAGGCCACGCAGCTGTCGGCCAGCGGCAGCGTCGAGATGCCGCTGTGGACCACGGGCTCCTTGAGGATGCCGATGTCGACTTCGCGCTTGGCGACCATCGCCGCGATCGCCTCGTAGCGGCCGAGCTCGACGGCGTAGCGCAGGTCCGGGTGCCCCTGCGCGAGGCGCGCGACGATGCGCGGCATCAGCACTTCGCAGAAACTGTAGGGCGCGGCAATGCGCAGCGTGCCGGTGTTGTTGGCACGCATCTTGCGCACCAGATTCAGCACGCGCTCCACGCCCTCGAAGGCGTGCGCGGTCTCGCGGTAGAGCTCCTGCGCATGCGCGGTCGGCATCAGCCGGCCGCGTTCGCGCGCGAAGAGGTCGAGATCGAAATCCGCCTCGAGCTGCGCAACCTTGCGGCTCACCGCCGGCTGCGACACGCCGAGCAGGCGCGCCGCGGCGCTCACCGTGCCGGCGTCCATCACTGCGCGGAACACTTCCAGTTGCCGGTAATCCATCCATCCCTCCCATGCCTGAATGGCATAGATTAATACGGATTGTGAATTCAGTTGCAGGATTGTCCGCGGCTGGGGAGACTGGCCGCCGAACCCGCCACAGAGGATCTGCCAGACCATGAGCATGCCCCGGACCGGAGTCGCCGCCCCGGTGATCGTGCACCCCCCGCAGGGCGCACCGCTGCCGCTGCTGTTCGACTCGCCGCACAGCGGCTATATCGTGCCGCCGCACATGGCGCCGGCCGCGCCCCCGGAGGCGCTGGCCACCAGCTGTGACGCCTATGTCGACGAGCTCTACGCCGCGGCCACCGGCCACGGCTGCACGCTGATTGCCGCGACCTTCCCGCGCTGGCTGATCGACCCCAACCGCGCGCGCGACGACATCGACCCGGAGCTGCTCGATGCGCCGTGGCCGGAGCCCGTCGTCGTGTCCGAGAAATCGCGCAGCGGCATGGGCCTGATCCGCCGCCTCGCCCTGCCCGGTGTGCCGGTGCACGGCCGCAAGTTCAGCGTCGCCGAAGTCGCGGCACTGATCCGCGACTATTACGACCCCTACCACGATGCGGTGCGCGCGCAACTCGATGCGCTGCATGCGCGCTTTGGCGGCGTCTGGCATGTGGATTGCCATTCGATGAAATCGCGCGGCAATGCGATGAACATCGATGCCGGCCAGGCGCGCCCGGATTTTGTGGTCAGCGACCGCGAAGGCAGCACCAGCGCGCCGGATTTCATCGGCTGCGCCGTCGACACCCTGCGCAGCCTCGGGTACCGGGTCAACGTCAACAACCCGTACAAGGGCGCGGAACTGGTGCGCCGCTATGCCGACCCGGCCGCCAACCGCCACAGCATCCAGATCGAGGTCAACCGCGCGCTATACATGGACGAGACCACGCGCGAACGCCACCAGGGTTTCGAAGGGCTCGCCGCGGACCTGGAGCGGCTGACCGTCGCCCTGTCGGACTTCATCCAGGCACGCCTTGCCCGCCAATAACTGAACGTCAATAACATCACGAGGAGAACACCATGGACCTGCACCACACGACCCGCAACATCGCCGCCCGGCGCCCGCGCCTGAGCCTGTGCGCCGCAGTCGTCGCCGCCTGCGCGGCCGGCGTCGCCGGCACTGCAATTGCCGCCGGTTACCCCGAGCGCCCGGTGCGCCTGATCCTCGGCACCGGCGCCGGCGCCGCGCCCGATGTCACCGCGCGCATCTACACTGCAAAAATGACCGAGCTGCTCGGCCAGCAGATCGTCGTCGACAACCGTCCCGGCGCCGGTGGCATCATCGGCATGGACGTGGTGTCTCGCGCCACCCCGGACGGCTACACGCTGGTGGGCTGCAGCCTCGGCCAGGCGATCCGCCCGGCGCTCTACAAGAAACTGCCCTTCGACCCGCTGAACGATTTCACCCGCATCACGCTCTATGGCGCGGTGCCGAACATCCTCGTGGTGCATCCCTCGGTGCCGGTGCGCAACCTGAAGGAATTCGTCGCGCACGCCAAGGCCAACGACGGCAAGTTCCGCTACGCGTCATCGGGCGTCGGCCTGTCGCCGCACCTGACCATGGAATATTTCAAGTCGATCGCCGGCTTCAACATCCTGCATGTGCCGTACAAGGTCGGCGCGCAGGCGACGCAGGACGTGATGGCCGGCGAGGTGCACACCCAGTTCAACAACCTGCCCTCGCAGCTGGTCAACATCAAGGCCGGCAAGGTGCGCCCGATCGCGGTGACCTCGATGAAACGCCAGCCGTCACTGCCGGAGGTCGCCACCTTCGACGAATCGGGATTCAAGGGCTTTGAAATCACGGTGTGGTACGGCCTCTGCGGCCCCGCCAAAACCAACCCCGCCGTGGTCAAGCGCCTGGTCGACGCTTCGAACCAGGCACTGGCGGCGAAGGACTTGCTGCAGAAATACAATGAACAGGGCGTCGAGCCGCGCAACTGGGCTACCGAGAAATTCGATGCCTTCTACAAGGCCGAGATCGCGCGCTGGGCGAAGGTGGTGAAGATTGCGGGGATTGTGCCGGAGTAAACCGGGTGGCGCGGCCCGGTGTCAGGCAAGCCTGGACGCGAACAGCAACACGAACCACGGCGCCGCCTGCATCAGCACGGCCTGCAGCCCTGTGGCAAAACCGGCTGGCGCCGGCGGCGGACCGTAGGCATTGGGCCCCGCTTCGCCGCGGGCCCAGGCGAGGTAGCCGATGAACAGCAGCATAACCGGACCGGTTGCCAGCGACAGCCAAAACCCCAGAACGATCTGCCAGGCAGGCCGACCGAGGTCATGGCCACGCTTCACCGAGGCAATCAAGGCGCCGATCAGGCACAGGCCGATCAGCAGGAGCAGCACCGTCTGGGCGCTGGCGGAACCCCGTCCTCGGGTCGCGAGGTCGAGCGCATACAGCGCGAGGACAAGCGCATTGACCGCGGTCAGCACGCCGTAGGCCAGAAACCGCGCCCGGTCGGAGCGCTTCATGGCGTCAGGGCCGCCCGGCCTTTGCGGCCACCCGCAGGGCGCCGCGCAGCCCCACCTTCGGATCCATCACCACCTTCACCGGGATGCCCGACAACAGCGGCGTGAATGCGCCCCTGCCGGTGAAGGCACGCATGAAGTGGCCTTCCTTCAGCCGGCTGACGATGCGCGGCGCGATGCCGCCGGCGACATAGACGCCGCCGCGCGCCAGCGAACCCAATGCCATGTTGCCGGCAAAGGCGCCGTAGGCGGCGATGAACAAATCCAGCGCGTGCACGGCCAGCGGATCCAGCTTGCCGAGGCCGTATTCGGCGATGGTTTCGGCAGGATCGACGCCGGGTTTCTTGGTGGCATCGATCAGCTGTTTCGACGGCGCGCCGAAGCCGCTGTCCTGCAGGAAGCTGAACACGCGCATCAGGCCGGGGCCGGAGATCACGCGCTCCCAGGACACGCGGCCGAAATTGCGGCGCAGGTACACCAGCATCCGGTCCTGCAGTTCGTCGGTGGGCGCGAAGTCGCCGTGGCCGGCTTCGGAAGGCACAACGCGGCAATGCTCGCCCTCGCGGATGATGATGCCGACGCCGAGGCCGGTGCCGGCGCCGACGATCACCGCCGCGGCCTCCGGGTCGGCTTCCGCCACCTGCAGGTCCTGGAAACTGTCGGCCTGCAGTTCGCCGACGCCGAGGCCGGCGGCATGGAAATCGTTGATCAGGCTCACCCGCGGCAGGCCGAACTGCGCCGACACCGCGGCGGCCTCGACCTGCCAGCCGAGGTTGGTCAGCACCGCGGCATCGTCCTTCACCGGCCCCGCCACCGCAAAACATGTGGCGGCGATCTGGCCGCGCAGGGGCTGGATTTCCGGCAGTTCGATGAAGCGCTGCAGCAACGGCGCGAAGTTCTGGAAGTCGCGGCTGGGAAAGGCGCGTTCAAGAATCACGCGCAGTTGTCCGGCGCTGGCTTCGGCCAGCGCGAAAGTGGCATGGGTGCCGCCGATGTCGGCGGCGAGGACGAGTGGTACCGGGGTGGTCATGACCTGATGTTGTTGGTTAGTTGTGCATGCAAGGACGGGTGGCAGCCCCTCACCCCAACCCTCCCCCCGCAAGACTGCGCGGAGAGGGAATGGATGGCGGCGGAAACGGAAACATTATGCCGCGGCGGACGGGCTTGCGCGGCGCAGGCGTTCCAACGGGTCCTGGCGGTAGTACTGGGCGAGTTGCGAGTAGACGGCGGGGTAAATGTCCTGCAGGGTGTCGGGGCGCTCGAAAAAGAGTTCGCTCAGCACTGCGAAGAATTCGGCCGGATCTTCCGCGGCATAGGGGTCGATCAGGGTGTATTCGTGGCGGTCGAGCCGCGCCTGCATGTCCTCAAACGCTTCGGTGAAGGCACGGGTCCAGCGGCTGCGGTCCATTCCGGCGTGCAGCGGCGGGAATCCGTCCGCCGCGCCGTTGCGGATGTCGAGCTTGTGCGCGAATTCGTGCATCACCACGTTGTAGCCATCGCCGCCGTCCGCAGCCCCGGCATCGCGCCATGACAGGATCACTGGCCCCCGCTCCCAGGCCTCGCCCGACAGCGGCCCGCGCACGCGGTGCACGACGCCATTCTCGTCAATGACTTCATGGTCGACGATGAATTCATCCGGGTAGACGATGATTTCGACCCAGTCGTCGTAGTCATCGAGGTCGAGGTTCAGCACCAGCAGGCAGGCCTGCGCGGCGATCACCAGTTCGATGTCATGGGTAATGGCCAGTCCGCCCGCGCCCTGCAGGGATTTTTCACTGAGGAAGGCGGCGACCAGGTCGCGCAGCCTTGATTGTTCGCCGGGATGGAGCGAACGCAGGAAGGAGAACCGCTGCACGACCGCGGCCCAGGACGCCGCATCCACCGGCCTCTGCCGCACCGCGCGGGCGCGGCGCCACCGGCTGAACCAGCCCATCGCGGCTCAGGCGCCGTCGCGCAGCTTGAAGATCTTGCCCTCTTCAGCCCCGCCGTCGAGTTCGACGCCCTCGATCTGGGCAAAGCGCTGCGAGATCTTGCCGCTGGTGACCTGCACCTTCTCCACATCGTCGTAGGCCTGGCGGATGTGCTTGGCGAGGTCTTTCATGCGGTCATCGAAGCGGCCGAACTCGACCGCCAGCCGAGACAGCGCCTCCTTGATGACGTGGATCTGTTTGCGCGTCTCGACGTCCTTCAGCACCGCGCGCGCGGTGTTCAGCACCGCCATCAGCGTCGTCGGCGACACGATCCACACACGCCTCGCGCTGGCGTATTCCACCGTCTCGGCGTGGTGGGCGTGGATTTCGGCGAACACCGCCTCGGCCGGCACGAACATCACGGCGCCGTCGGAGGTCTCGCCGGGGATGATGTATTTTTTGGAAATGTCGTCGACATGCTTGCGGATGTCGGCACGGAACTGTTTCTGCGCCAGCGCGCGGTCGACGTCGTTGACCCCGGTTTCGAACATGCGGTGATAGTTCTCCAGCGGGAACTTCGAATCGACCGCGACCATGCCCGTCGGTGCCGGCAGGCGCAGCACGCAGTCGGCGCGCACCCCAGTGGACAGCGTGAACTGCATGTCATAGGCACTCGGCGGCAGCACGTTGCGCACCAGGCCTTCGAGCTGCACTTCACCGAAGGCGCCACGCGCGCGCTTGTCGCCGAGCAGTTCCTGCAGGCCGACCACGCTGCCAGTCAGGCTTTCGATTTTTTTCTGCGCCTCGTCGATGGTGGCCAGCCGCGTCATCACGCTGACGAAGGTTTCATTGGTCTTCTTGAAGCCTTCATCAAGGCGCTCGTTGACCTTGCCGGCGATCTCGCCGAGGCGGGTGTCGATCTTGGCGTTCAGCGATTCGGTGGTCGCCGCCAGCCGCTCGAGCATGGCTTCGCGCTGGACGCCCATTTCCTGGGTCAGCGCAAGCCGCAGCGCATGCAGCACGTCGCGGGTCTGCTTCAGTTCCTCCGCGGTGGATGTGCGCTGGCGTTCACCGGCATCGGCGACCTGCGTGCCGAGCCGGTCGCCGTGTTTGGTCAGGCCGTCATGCAGGTCGCCGAGCATCGCGCGGTGCTTCTCCTCCAGCACCTGCTGCAATTCCAGCGCGGCGCGCGCCGCAGTGCGCCCCTGGGTCGCCACCACGACCAGGGCGACACACAAAATAACCAATAAAAACAACAGGATATATATAATCAGCGATTCAGTCATGGGCGGTGTCCGGAGTTCCGCGCAGTATAGCCCCGGCCCTGCCCGGCCGGAACCGCATTCAGGACAGCATGCGCAAGACGCGCAGCGGCGCGATGCGCAGCACGCGGCGCGTGCCGAGGTGGCCGGCGATCATCACGCCGGCGATGCTGCCGGCGAGGCCGATGCCCCACAGCGCGGGGCTGAATTCGTAGCCGATGTTGATCACCCGCTGCGCCAGAACATATCCCAAGGCATTGGCGCCGGCCGCGGCGATCAGGCCGGCGAGCGCGCCGATCACCGCAAACTCGGCGAGGTTGGCCCGAGCCAGTTGGCCGCGGCTGGCGCCCAGCGTGCGCATGATCGTCGCCTGGTACAGTCGCTCGTCCTGGGTGCTGGCAATCGCCGCATACAGCACCACCAGCCCGGCCATCAGCGTGAACAGGAACACGAACTGCACCGCACGCGACACCTGCATGATCATGGTCTGCACCTGGCCCAGCACCTGCGCGACGTCGATCAGCAGGAAATTCGGGAACTGCTGCACCAGCGCATTGAGCAGTTCGACATTGCCCGGTTTCAGGTAGAAACTGGTGACATAGCTGGCGGGGTATTTCTCCAGCAGTCCCGGCGGCGCGACAACGAAGAAATTGACGTTGAACGAATCCCAGTCGACCTTGCGCAGGCTGGTGACCTCGGCGCTGAAGCTGGAGCCCGCAGCATCGAAAGTCAGCCTGTCGCCGACCTTCACGCCCAGCGCCTTGGCGATGCCGTCCTCCATCGAGAACTGGTCGCTGCGCCGCGGCTGCGCGTCCCACCAGCGGCCCTGCAGCAGCAGGTTGTCCCTCTGCATCTTCGCCGCCCAGGACAGGTTGAATTCGCGGTCGACCAGGCGCCGCGCGCGGTCGTCGCTGTAGTCGGCGGGGCCGACCGCGCGGTCGTTGATCCTGAGCAGGCGCGCGCGAACCATCGGATGCAGTTCGGGCATCGCGATGCCGCGGCCGGCAAAAAACTTCTGCAGCGCCGGCACCTGGTCGGGCTGCACATTGACGATGAAGCGGTTCGGCGCATCCGGCGGCAGGCTGCGCTGCCACAGGTCGAGCAGTTCGCTGCGGATGATGGTCAGGGTCAGCAGCGCCATCACGCCGATGCCCAGCGCCACCACCTGCAGCACGCTGGCCAGCGGCCGCCGCCGCAGGTTGGCGATGCCGAAGCGCCAGGACACCCCTGCCCCGCCCAGCCGCGACACCAGCGCGATCACGCCCCAGGCCAGCAGCCCTGCCGCGCACATCGCGCCGGCGAATCCGGCGAACACCATGCCGCCGAGGCGCAGCTCGCCGGCCTTCCACACGATCAGCGCGGCAATCACCGCGGCACCGAGCAGATAGCCGAGCAGGCCCATGCCGCGCGGCGCGCCGATGTCCCGGCGCAGCACGCGCAGGGTCGGCACCTTTGCCAATGCCAGCAGCGGCGGCAACGCGAACCCCAGCAGCAGCGCGAGGCCGGTGACAAAGCCATGCAGCGCGGGCATCCAGCCCGCGCCCGGCAGTTCAACGGTGACCAGGCTGCCCAGCCACAGTGCCAGCGCGTGCTGCGCGAGATAGCCCGCGGCGCAGCCGGCAAGGCTGGCCAGCGAACCGAGCACGACGAACTGCAACGCATAGAGGCGCACCAGCCGCGGCTGGCTGGCGCCATGGCAGCGCATGATCGCGCAGGCGTCGAGATGGCGCTGCAGGAAACGCCGCGCCGCCAGCGCGATCGCCACCGCGGCCAGCACCACGCTCAGCAGCGCGGCAAGGCTGAGAAATTTTTCGGCGCGTTCCAGCGCCGAGCGGATTTCGGGGCGCGCGTCCTCGATGCTTTCAACACGCTGTCCGGGCGACAGTTTCGCGGCCACCCAGCCGCGGTAATCGGCAATCGCCGCCGGCGAGCCCGCAACCAGCACGCGGTAGCGGATGCGGCTGCCGACCTGGACGAGACCGGTGGCGGCGATGTCGGCGTCATTGATCATCACCCGCGGCCCGGCATTGATGAAGCCGATCGCGCTGTCGGGTTCCTGGGTGATGACCTGCGCGATCGGCAGCCGGCTGCGGCCGATGTCGATGCTGTCGCCGACCTTCAGTTGCAGCCTTGCCAGCAGCCGTTCGTCCACCCAGGCCGTGCCCGGCTGCGGGATTGCATCGGCACGGCGATCGGCGCCGTGGGGTGCATCGGCGATGCGCAGTTCTCCGCGCAACGGATACCCCGCGGTGACCACCTTGATTTCGGAGAGCACGCTCTGCCCGTTGGCGGTGGCCATGCTCGGAAAACGCAGCATGCGCGAGACCTGCAGGCCGCGGCGTTCCGCTTCCGCAGCCAGCGCGGGATCGAGCGGCCGGTCTCCTGAAATCACCAGGTCGGCGCCGAGCAGCTGGTTGGCCTGGCGGCTCAGCGCCTGGTGCACGCGGTCGGCGAAGAAGCCGACCGTGGTGACGCTGGCCACCGCGACAATGACGGCGACGGCGACCAGCGTCAATTCGCCGGCGCGCCAGTCGCGTGCGAGCAGGCGCAGCGCCAGCGCGATGTCCGCAACGAGCCTCATGCCTGGAGTTCCCCCGCGGCAAGGCGCAACGCGCGCCCACAGCGCCGCGACAGTTCAATGTCGTGGGTCACCAGCACCAGTGTGGTGCCGCGCTCGCGATTCAGTTCGAACATCAGGTCGATGATGCCGGCGCCGGTGGCGGCATCGAGGTTGCCGGTCGGCTCGTCGGCGAGCAGCAGCGCCGGGCGGGTCGCGAAGGCGCGCGCAATCGCGACGCGCTGCTGCTCGCCGCCTGAGAGCTGCTTGGGATAATGGGTCAAGCGTCCGCCGAGGCCGACACGTTCGAGCAGTGCTTTCGCCGAAGCCGTTGCCCCGGCTTCACCCGCCAGTTCCAGCGGCAGCATGACATTCTCCAGCGCAGTCATCGCCGGCAGCAAATTGAAGGACTGGAACACGAACCCGACCAGTCGCGCGCGCAGTGCGGCGCGGCCGTCTTCGTCGAGCGCGAACAGGTCTTCGCCGGCAATGCTGACGCTGCCCGAGGTCGGCGCATCGAGGCCGGCAAGCAGGCCCAGCAGTGTTGACTTGCCCGAACCGGAAGCGCCGACGATGGCAACGGCCTCTCCGGCATCCACGCTGAAACTCACGTCGCGCAGGATGGTCAATGTTGAATCGCCGGTGGTAACCTGCTTGCCCAGCTGTTCGACGCGCACCATCGTTTTCGGGGATTGTTCAGTCATGCTCGTTCGCTTGTTTTGTCGCCTGCTGGTTGTCATGACGGCCATGCTGGCCGGCACGCCCGCCGCGCTGTCCGCCACCATCCTGGTCTATGGCGACAGTCTTTCGGCGGGTTATGGTGTTCCGCGCAACGCGGACTGGGCCCATCTGCTGCAACTGCGGCTACGCGGGAAAAAAACCGATTATACGGTTGCCAATGCCAGCATCAGCGGTGAAACCACGCTGGGCGGCGTCAACCGCATCGAGGATGCATTGAGTACCCATCGCCCGGCCATTACGATTATTGCACTGGGCGCCAACGACGGCCTTCGCGGCAGTGATCTCAAGGCCATGCGCAGCAACCTTGAACGCATGATTGATGCCGCGCGCCGCTCAAAGTCACAGGTCATCCTGGTCGGCATGCAGATCCCGCCGAACTACGGCCCGCAATACACGGAAAAGTTCAGTGCCACCTTCCGCGAAGTGGCAAAGTCGCGGCGGGTGCCGCTGGTACCCTTCCTGCTGGAAGGTTTTGCCGATCAGCGCGCGCTGTTCCAGCCTGACAACCTGCACCCCACGGCTGAGGCGCAGCCGCTGATCCTGGAGACGGTATGGAAAACCCTGGCGCCATTAATAAAAATTAAATAAAATCAAATATTTATATTAACTACTTCACGTGAACTCGTGAGGCGCCAGCTTCGAGCCGGCCAATGACTGCGGCCTGTTTGAAGCCCTCATTCTGGAAAATCCGCAGCACAGCATCCGCCGCCTGGGGTGCACAGGCCACCAGCAGGCCGCCGCTGGTCTGCGGATCGGTGAGCAGCTTGCGCGCGACGGCATTGTCCGCGGCCAGCGTCACATCGGCGCCGTAGCTCATCCAGTTGCGGTCGGAAGCGCCGGTGACATAGCCCGCCTCGACCAGATGCCTGGCCGAGGACAGCACCGGCACCGAGGCCCAGTCGAGTTCGGCCGCGAGGCCTGAGCCGCGGCAGATTTCGAGCAGGTGGCCGAGCAGGCCGAAGCCGGTGACATCGGTCAGCGCGTGCACTTCGGCCATTTCGGCCAGCGCCACGCCCGGGGTATTGAGCCGGGTGGTGGCCTCGATCATCTGCTGGTACGACTTGTCGTGCAGTTCGCCCTTTTTCAGTGCCGCACTCATGATGCCGACGCCCAGCCCCTTGCCGAGGATCAGCACGTCGCCGGCCTTGGCGCGGTCGTTGCGCTTGACCCGGTCCGGATGCACCAGGCCCAGCGCCACCAGGCCGTAGATCGGCTCCGGCGAGTCGATCGAATGGCCGCCGGCGATCGGGATGCCGATCCCGGCGCAGACCGAGTGGCCGCCGGCGACGATGCGCTGCGCCGTTTCCATCGGCAGCTTGCCGACCGGGTAACCGAGCAGCGCCAGCGCCATGAACGGTTTGCCGCCCATCGCATAAACGTCGGAGATCGCATTGGTCGCGGCGATGCGCCCGAAGTCGTACGGATCGTCGACGATGGGCATGAAAAAGTCCGTCGTTGCGACAATCGCCTGCGTATCGTTGATGCGATACACCGCGGCGTCGTCACTCGACTCCGTGCCCACCAGCAGGTCCTTGAACGGAAGTGCGGTGGGAGTTTGTGCCAGAACCTCGCTCAGCAACGCCGGCGTCAGTTTGCAGCCTCACCCACCGCCGTGGGAAAACTGGGTCAGGCGGGGTGATGCGGCTTCAACGGGTTTGTTCATGATTTAGAATGTCGCCATGTACGCGTCGCCGATCATCATCGAACCGCAGCATGTCTGAATCCACGGACCACGCGGCCCACAGGGGCCGTTCGGCGAGCGCGGCCAACGTAGCACAACTCGATGAGTTTGACGAGATCATCGACGTGCGCTCCGAGGGCGAATTCGCCGAAGACCACATTCCCGGTGCGATCAATCTGCCGGTGCTGAACAATGCCGAGCGCGAGCGTGTGGGTACGCTCTACAAGCAAGTGTCATCATTCGACGCCAAGCGGCTCGGCGCGGCCCTGGTCAGCGCGAACATCGCGCGCCATGTCGGCGGCGTGCTGCAGGACCGGCCGCGTGGCTGGCGCCCGCTGGTCTACTGCTGGCGCGGCGGCGGCCGCAGCGGCTCGCTGGCGCATGTGCTGGCGCAGATCGGCTGGAAGGTCGGCCAGCTCGACGGCGGCTACAAGGCCTACCGCCGTGCCGTGATCGCGGAACTGCCGCTGCTGCCGGAACGCTTCGACTGGCGCGTGGTGTGCGGCATGACCGGCACCGGCAAGAGCCGGCTGCTGCGCGCATTGAAGGCACAGGGCGCGCAGGTGCTCGACCTCGAGGAACTCGCCGCGCACCGCGGCTCGGTGCTCGGTAACCTGCCCGACGAGGTACAGCCGCCGCAGAAAATGTTCGAAAGCCGGGTCTGGCATGCGCTGAAGCAGCTCTCGCCCGCCCGCCCGGTCTATGTCGAATCGGAAAGCCGCAAGATCGGCAGGCTGCGCGTGCCGCCGGAGCTGATCGACGCGATGTGGCAAAGCCGCTGCGTGGTGATCGAGGCGCCGGTTGCGGTGCGCGTGGCGCTGCTGATGGATGATTACGCGCATTTCCTTGGCGACGCCGGGCTGCTCAACACCCAGCTCGACTGCCTGCGCGCCCTGCATGGCGGCGAGGTGATCGACCGCTGGCAGGCGATGGCGCATGACGGCCGCTGGGCGCCGCTGACCGAGGAGCTGCTGCTGCGCCACTACGATCCGGCCTATACCCGCGCCATCATCAGCCATTACCCCAGGCTGCCCCAGGCGCCCCGCCACACCCTCGGCGCGCACGACGCGGAAGCCATCGACTGCCTTGCCGCAGGAATCCTGGCTGCGGAAGACTGAATTCCGGCTTCAGGCCGCAACGCCCTGCGCGTCGCGCCGTTCCGGCACCGGCCAGGTGCTGTCCTGCACGGCCGGCCTGTCCGCGCCGCGGCCGACACCACGGTAATCGAAACCCTGCGCGCGCAGCTGCCGCGGATCGTACTGGTTGCGGCCGTCGATGATGAGGTTGCCGCGCATGCGCGCGCGGATCGCGCCGAAATCCGGCGCCCGGTAGGGTTTCCATTCGGTCATCAGCACCAGGGCATCGGCGCCATCGACAGCCGCGTAAGGGTCTTCGGCAAGCGTCAGCGCCCCGGATTCGAACCAGTGCGCAGGCCATTCCGCGCGCGCCCTCGGCATCGCTGCCGGATCATGGGCATGCACCTGAGCGCCGGCGCCGAGCAGATCCTCGATCAGCGTTCGAGACGGTGCCTCGCGCAGGTCGTCGGTCTCCGGTTTGAACGACAGGCCCCAGACGCCGATCCGGCGCTGCCGCAGGTTCCTGCCGAAGCGTGCGGTCACGATGGCGTATGCCCAGCGTTTCTGGGTTTCGTTGATGCGGGCCACCGCGCCGAGCAGGCTGGATTCGACGCCGATGCGGCGCGACATGTCGGCCAGCGCACTGACATCCTTGGGAAAGCAGGAACCGCCGTAGCCGCATCCGGCATACAGGTACGAATAGCCGATCCGCGAGTCGGAGCCCACACCGCGGCGGATGTTCTCCACGTCGGCACCGACAGCGCTGCACAAGCCGGCGATTTCATTCATGAAGGAAATGCGGGTTGCCAACATCGCATTCGCGGCATACTTGGTGAGTTCCGCGTCGCGCAGGCCCATCACGATCAGGCGTTCGTGGTTGCGCACGAACGGGGCATAGAGTTCCCGCATCACCCGCTCGCAGCGCTCATCGTCAGTGCCGATCACCACGCGATCCGGCCGCATGAAATCGTTGATGGCCGCACCTTCACGCAGGAATTCCGGATTGGACACCACCTCCGGCCTGGCGGACAGGCCGCGGCGGGAAAATTCACGGCCTGCCAGATCGCGGATCGTCTCAGCGGTGCCGACCGGCGACGTCGACTTGTTGACGATGACACATCCCGGCCGCACGTGTCGCGCCACCTCCGTGGCCGCGGCCATCACCTGCCGGGTGTCTGCCGAGCCATTTTCAAGCTGCGGGGTGCCGACAGCAATAAAAACCAGATCGGCGACCTCAAGGGCGCCTGCTGCATTGCTGCTGAACGACAACCGGCGCTGTTGCGTGTTACGCTGCATCAGCGATTCGAGACCCGGCTCATAAAACGGGACAATGCCAAGACGCAACTGCGCAACACGGCGGTGGTCGCTATCGATGCAGGTGACCAGGTTGCCCATTTCCGCAAGGCAGGTGCCGGTGACCAGCCCCACATAACCGCTGCCCATGACGACGACATTCATGTTTTGCCCTCCGCTTGGCGGCGGTCTCCACGCAGGCATCGGACCTTCGCGTCCGCCACGCGCAGACTGCAAGCAGCAGATTGCGGACGTACTGCAGTAGCATGACATTTTGAAGGCACTCGATGGCGGCCCTGCATGCAATCGGCAGGTGTTGCGCACGACCATGAATTGCGCCATGATAGTAAGCAGGAACATTGAACACCAACCGGAACGGTCATCACCAGCGTGCTGGACAAACCCGCGCCTGATATCGAGCTTCCCGCCACCGGCGGAAAAACCGTCAAGCTGAGTGCACTGCTCGGCAACACCCTCGTCCTTTATTTCTACCCGAAAGACAACACACCGGGCTGCACCACCGAGGGCCAGCATTTCCGCGACCTCCATGCCCAGTTCGCCAAGGCCGGCTGCGTGATCCTCGGCGTCTCCCGCGACAGCCTGAAGTCGCATGAGAACTTCAAGGCCAAGATGGGCTTTCCATTCGAGCTCCTGAGCGACGCCGGGGAGGAGGCCTGCAAGGCCTTTGGCGTGATCAGGATGAAGAACATGTACGGCAAGAAGGTGCGCGGCATCGAGCGCAGCACCTTCGTCATTGACGGCAAGGGCATCATCCGCCGCGAATGGCGCGGCGTGAAGGTTCCGGGGCATGTGCAGGAGGTGCTGGAATTCGTAAAAAGCCTCTAACCCTCTCCGGCAACACGGGTTTCCAACCACCGCCTGACATTCCGGGAGGCTCATGATCCAACGCAAGTCCGCAGCGCCCACCGCCGTTTCCCGCCTGCCGTCTGCAGCCAAGCTGTTCGTGCTGGACACCAACGTGCTGATGCACGACCCGACTTCGCTGTTCCGGTTTGAAGAACATGACCTGTTCATCCCGATGGCCACGCTTGAGGAACTGGACGGGAACAAGAAAGGCATGTCCGAGGTGTCGCGCAACGCACGCCAGGCCAGCCGCTATCTCGACGAGATCATCGGCGCCCTCAGCGGCGACATCACTGACGGCATATCGCTGGCGGTGCACGGCGACAAGGCGGCGAAAGGCAAGCTGTTCCTGCAGACCGAGGCGATCAACGGCACCCTGCCTTCCAGCCTGCCCAGCGGCAAGGCCGACAACCAGATCATCGGGGTGGTCAAGCACCTGCAGGATGCGCATCCGAAGCGCCAGGTCATCCTGGTGTCGAAGGACATCAACATGCGCATCAAGGCGCGCGCGCTGGGCCTGGCCGCCGAGGACTATTTCAACGACAAGGTCCTCGAAGACACCGACATGCTCTACACCGGCATCTGCGCGCTGCCGGAGAACTTCTGGGACACCCACGGCAGGAACATGGAATCCTGGCAGCAGGCCGGCCACACCTGGTACCGGGTCCAGGGCCCCCTCTGTTCCAGCCTGTTAGTCAACCAGTTTGTCTACCTGGACGGCGAGCAGCCCTTCCAGGCCCAGGTCCGTGAAGTCGCCGGCAAGACGGCCATCCTGCAGACTCTGAAGGACTACAGCCACCAGCGCAACAACGTCTGGGGCATCACCGCGCGCAACCGCGAGCAGAATTTCGCACTCAATGCACTGATGAACCCGGACATCGACTTCATCACTCTGCTCGGCCAGGCCGGCAGCGGCAAGACGCTGATGACGCTGGCTGCAGGGCTCGCGCAGACGCTGGATGAAAAAAACTTCTCGGAAATCATCGTCACCCGCGTCACCGTGCCGGTCGGCGAGGACATCGGCTTCCTGCCCGGAACCGAGGAGGAGAAAATGAACCCCTGGATGGGCGCACTGGAAGACAACCTCGATGTGCTGAACCACACCGATGACGAGGCCGGCGAATGGGGGCGCGCCGCCACCCGCGACCTGATCCGCTCGCGGATCAAGATCAAGTCGCTGAATTTCATGCGCGGCCGCACTTTCCTCAACAAGTTCCTGATCATCGACGAAGCGCAGAACCTGACGCCCAAGCAGATGAAGACGCTGATCACCCGCGCCGGACCCGGCACCAAGGTGGTCTGCCTCGGCAATATCGCGCAGATCGACACACCCTACCTCACCGAAGGCAGCTCGGGACTGACCTACGTGGTGGACCGGATGAAGGGCTGGCCCCATGGCGGGCATGTCACCCTGATGCGCGGCGAACGCTCGCGGCTGGCGGATTTTGCCGCGGAGTCGCTCTAGGGCATGGCTGCAGGGGATGCTTCAGGCACGATGCAGCCCGCGGGCTGCGTCCCTGCCGCAGGTCAGTCGTCGAGGCTGCCGATGCCGCCGCCCGCGTAGTTCTCGAAACGGGTGTAGCGGCCGAGAAAAGTCAGGTCGACCTTGCCCACCGGGCCATTGCGCTGCTTGGCGACGATGATCTCGGCGATGCCCTTGCGCTGCGAGTCAGGGTTGTAGACCTCGTCGCGGTAGATGAACAGGATCACGTCGGCGTCCTGTTCGATCGCGCCGGATTCGCGCAGGTCTGACATCATCGGCCGCTTGTCCTGGCGCGAGTCGACGCTGCGGTTGAGCTGCGACAGCGCGATAACCGGCAGCTTGAGCTCCTTGGCGATGCCCTTCAGCGACCGCGAAATCTCGGCGATCTCGGTGGCGCGGTTCTCGTCGCGCCCGCCCGACGAGGTGCCGGACATCAGCTGCAGGTAATCGACCACGATCAGCGCGAGGCCGCCGCACTGGCGGTGCAGCCGGCGTGCGCGCGAGCGGACTTCGAGGCAGTTCAGGCCCGCGGTGTCATCGATGTAGATCTGCGCGTCATTGAGCTTGCCGACGGCATCGACCAGCCGCGGCCAGTCCTCCTCCTTGAAGGTGCCGGTGCGCAGCTGGTGCTGGTCGACGCGGCCGACGGAGCCGATCATCCGCATCGCGAGCTGGGGGCCTGACATCTCCATGCTGAACACCGCGACCGCCTTCTTGCTGTCCAGCGCGGCGCTTTCTGCAATGTTCATCGCCAGCGCGGTCTTGCCCATCGAGGGGCGTCCTGCGACCACCACCATCTCGCCCGGCTGCAGACCGGAGGTCATGCGGTCGAGATCGACAAAGCCGGTGGGCAGCCCGATCACGTCATTCTTGTTCTCGCGGCTGTAGAGCATGTCGATGCGCTCCACCGTCTCGGTCAGCAGCGGATCGATCTTGGTGAAGCCCTGCTTGTTCTTCGAGCCCGCCTCCGCGATCTGGAACACCCGCGCCTCGGCCTCGTCGATCAGCACATGCGCATCCTTGCCGCTGGGCGTATAGGCCGAGTCGGCGATGGCGGTGCCGACCGCGGCGAGGTTGCGCATGATCGAGCGCTCGCGGACGATTTCGGCATAGCGCCGGATGTTGGCCGCGCTCGGCGTGTTGAGCGCGAGCGAACCGATGTAGGCCTGGCCGCCGACCTCGCTGAGTTTGCCGCTGCGCTCGAGGCTTTCGGCGACGGTCAGTGCATCCGCCGGGCGGTTGTGCTCAATCAGCTGCGCGATGTGCTGGAAGATCGTGCGATGGTCGGCACGGTAGAAATCATCCTCCGCCACCACGTCGCCGATGCGGTCCCAGGCGGCGTTGTCCAGCAGCAGGCCGCCCAGCACCGACTGCTCCGCCTCGATCGAATGCGGCGGCGTGCGCGCGGCTTCGAGTTGCGGATCCTTGGGAAGCGGAGTAACCAGCTGCACCATGGCTATATGATTTAACTAATTGTTTATAAAGTAAATTTTTATAAATTTACAGCGGCAGGCATTCCGACTGTAGCAAACAAAAAAGGGCTGTCACCAGCCCTTTTTTTGCCCTGCGCTAATGCCTTGATTCTGCGGACAGAAGCTCCGCGATCAGGCGGCCTCGCCGAGCACCGACACGGTGATCGAGACCACCACGTCGGCGTGCAGGGCGACTTTCAGCGGATAGTCACCGATCATCTTCAGCGGACCTTCCGGCATGCGGATCGCGGCCTTGGGCACTTCGAAGCCCTGCTTGGTCAGCGCCTCGGAGATGTCGCTGTTGGTCACCGACCCGAACAGCTTGCCGTCCACGCCGGCCTTCTGCGTGACCTGCACCATCATGCCTTCGAGTTTGGCGGCCTTTTCCTGGGCTTTCGCCAGCACTTCGGCATGGGCCTTTTCCAGCTCGGCGCGGCGCTTTTCGAAGTCAGCCAGATTGGCCGTGGTGGCGCGCTTGGCCTTGCCCTGCGGGATCAGGAAGTTGCGGGCGTAGCCGTCCTTGACGCGAACCACGTCGCCGAGCGTGCCCAGGTTGATGACTTTCTCAAGAAGAATGATTTGCATGGCTGGCCTCTCAGTGCAGGTCGGTGTAAGGCAGCAGCGCCAGGAAGCGCGCGCGCTTGACCGCAATCCCCAGCTGACGCTGGTAATGCGCCTTCGTTCCCGTGATGCGGGCGGGGATGATCCTGCCGTTTTCGTTGATGAAATCCTTCAGCAGGTTGATGTCCTTGTAATCGACCTGCTTGATGCCTTCAGCCGTGAAACGGCAGAACTTGCGACGGCGAAACAGGGCATTGCCCTTTTTGCGTCCGTCCTTGCCCTTGCCTTTGCCAAATTTGCCTTTACCGCCACTTCCGCCCATTCGTGCCATGTGCGTTTCCTTTTCTAGATCTGTTCCATGTTCGTGACATGCAGGACAATCTGCCTGCTCATGCGATGCTTGCGGTTGAGAAATCCCTGCACATCCATCCCGCTGCCCTGCCGCATTGCCGCGATCCGGGTGGCCAGTTCGCCGGTGGCTTTTGCCGCCATCTCGAAGGCCAGTTGCCGTTTCTGCCCGGCTTCATCCTGTTCCGATTCGTGGGCCAGGGTGAAATCGACAACCGGAAGTCCGGCAGGGGTGTGGCGCAGGGGTTCAACCGCGGCCAGGACTCCACTCAGCCTGACCGTATTCCGGCTCACTTACGCTGCGCGCTCCGCTGCCGCGGGCGCTGCCGGCGCCGCTGCCGGACGCGATTCCTCGCTGGCGGCAGCACGCGGTTTTTCTTCCCGCATCATCGGCGACGGGCCGGTCACGGCCTCTTCCATGCTGACGGTCAGATGGCGCAGCACGGCGTCGTTGAACTTGAAGGCATGCTCGAGCTCGACCAGCGTCTCGGCATCGCATTCGATGTTCATCAGCACATAGTGTGCCTTGTGCATCTTCTGGATCGGGTAAGTCAGCTGGCGGCGGCCCCAGTCTTCGAAACGGTGGATCGCGCCTTTGCGGCCGGTGATCATCTGGCGATAGCGGTCAACCATCGCAGGCACCTGCTCGCTTTGGTCCGGATGGACGATCAAAACGATCTCGTAATGTCGCATTCAATGTCTCCTTTTGGGCTGTTGGGCCGCCCGCGATGCGAGCGCGGTGCGGCAAGGATGGAAAACGGATGTCGGACTGCTGATTCCACCACGGCGGAGGCCGTGCGGGAGGCGGGATTATACCGGAACGCCCCTGCAAATCAAGGGCTTGGAAAACCTGCTCAATACACCAGCACGATGCTGCCGCTGAGACGCTGGTCATCCACCTGGCGGGTGCCGTAGGCTTTCAGGATCTGCGCCAGGTCAAACCGCACGCTGACGCTCTTGCCATAGCCCAGGCGCAAACCGATGCCCGTGCTGGCCAGGTATTGACCGTGGGATTCGCCCGCCAGCGGATCGTTGCGGGAAACGGCGCCAAAATCGTAAAAGCCGAGCAGGCGGACGCGCCATTTGTCGTTCATGCCGACTGTATCGGAAAAGTTCGGGGTATACACCTCAAGTTGCGTGGCGTAGCCGGTGTCGTTGGAGGCTTCGCGCGACAGATAGCCGCGGACGCTGTCCGGACCGCCAATGCCGAATTGCTCGCCAGGCACCAGCAGGTCATTGGTGTACTGGCCGGTCAACGCAATCCGCCACTGCCATTCGTTTCGGAAGGCATGACTGTAGGAAGTGCCGTAGCGAAGGATCGTGTAGTTCTCTTCGGCACCGGTGCGCGCCGCCTGAAAATCCGCCGCGCTGCCGTCCTTGCCGCCAGGGATGTTCCTGGACAGTGTTCCGTTGAACCCCCACTCGCTCGCCGCCTGCCGCCACAGCCCCGCATAGCCGATGAAGACCGGATGCACCGTGATGTCGGGCACGAAACCCACGCCGCCCAGCGTCACGCTGTTCTGGAAGGCGCGGTAGTCGAGTCCCGCGGACACTTTCTGCTCGATATCGTCCCATTTCGGCAGCACATGATTCCAGCGCGCGCCAAAGATCGAACCCTTGCCGCTGACATTGAACAGGCCCTGCACCGTTCCGGAATCGACATCGGAGTAGCCGGCGACCAGGTCCAGCGTGCTGTTGAGGCTGTAAAACGGAATGCGGTAACCGAGGCCATAGATGGCGACCTGGTCAAGATTCGTCGGCGATGTGATGTATTGCGCCGTGAACGAATGGTCGCGGTCAAACAGGTTGGTATGCTGGAGCCCGACGCCCAGCCTCAGGTATCCGGTATCGGAAGTGCCGCTGTCGTCGAGGCTGGCCAGCAGCCGCCAGGGCCTGTCGTCGGTGATGCGCAGATTGACATTGACCAGCCCCTCATTGTCGCCGGAGCGCAGCAGGACATTGGTCTGCTTGACCGGATGCTCCGAGACAATCTGCAGGTCACGCGCGATGTCGTTCGAGTTCGGGGTCACGCCCTCCTTCACCGAGGGCAGCGAACGGCGGATGTTGGCCGCGCTGAAATGCTGATTTCCTTCGATGGTGACCCTGCCGACCTTCGGTTCGTTGATGTTGAAACGCACCGTGCCGCGGGTGATGTCCTGCTCCGGCAACTGCACCTGGATGACTCCGTACCCGAGCTTGCGGTAGGCATTTTCCAGGGATTCCAGCGCGCGCTGGATATCGCCGAAATCCTTCTGCTTGCCGCTGAACGGCGCCACCAGCTGCTGCACGGTCGCGGAGCCGAGAACAGTGTCGCCGACCACTTCGAAACCCTGGATGTCGAATTTCGGTGCCGGGATGGGCTGGTCTTGTGCGGCCGCGACCCGTATCAGGGCAACGCAAAACAATGACGCCCAGAAGGGCCAAGCCGTTTTATTATAACTCATTGTTTTTAAAGCGTTTTATTTCAACAGAAGCCGCCCTGAACGCACCGCGCTCCATTCCCCGGAATGCGCCCTTCCTTCCCATGCTTGTCCTGCGACTCCGCGCAAACCGCCATGGATTATGCGGAATTGGCCCGTGGAATGCCATTGACCCATGGTCTCGAAGCAACTGACAACAAAAGAAAAACCCCGGGGAATCCGCCGGGGTTTTCAACCAGGAGACTCCAATCAGCGGCAAGCCGGCGCATCCTTTTTCTTCTTGGGATCCTCTTTTTCATTCAAAGTCCCGGTGCTCTCGTCCTTGGCCGGCGGTTTGATGGAATCTGTCAACGCCACGATCAGGTTCTGGGTCGGAACATTCAGGACGCTTGGCGAACCGGTGCTTTCAAAACTGACCAGCAAGGAGCCGCCAAGCACGGCCGGACTGCCGCCGGCGATGAAGCCGGTGCCGGTGGCACTGTCATAGACCAGGCCGTCAATGCCGCTGACCACGAATCCGCCGGTCGACTGCTTGGCAAATGTCAGCCGCAGGGTGTTCGCCGAACCCGCCTCGATGACACCGCCGCTGTTCATGCGCACTTTGCCGCCGACCTTGAGCACCACATCGGGCATGCCGTAGATTGAGCTGTCGCTTTCCACCAGCACATCTGCACCCGTGGTGATGTACGTGTTGCCGTTCCCGCCGGTGATCAGGCTGTCATTGAACAGCTTCAAGTCGCCTGCGGTAACCGCGCTGGCGCTGGTGGCACCGGTCACATTGCCGCCATGATCGAGGGTGATATTGGCACCGCCCAGGGCAACGGCACCGCTGGTGCTGATCGTTGACCCGTCAACTGAAAGATTGCCAGCGGAAGCGACCAATGCGGACGCCTGGCCGGGTGTACTCATTTCCATGCGATACCCGCTGTTTGCCGACAGCAATCCGGCGTTGGCCAGGGTAAAAGAACCTCCGTTGACGATATTGATGGCTGCATCGCCGCCGACATCACCGGCGCCACCCGTCGCAAATCCTTCGCTGCCGTCGATCACGATGGCACCGCTGGCAAGCATGGTCAGGCCCGCGCCGCCGCCGCTGCCGGAATTCGCGTAGTAGTAATATGAACTGCCTGCATCACCGCCATTGGCGCCAAGGTATGAATTACTGGATACCGTGATGCCGCCGCTGGCCGATACCAGAACCACCCCGCCGCCACCGTTGCCACCCTCGGCGCCGTCTCCGCCGCTCCCTGTCACAGTGGCGTTGGCAATATTGACGTTGCCCGGCGCTTCGATCTGCACCGAACCGTTCCCGCCATTGCCGAAGGAATAAAAATCAACGTCACCGCCATCGGCATTGATGGTGCTTCCGGTAATGGAAACCGAGCCGCCAGTGGAAGCGATCTTGATCTGCCCGTTTCCGCTCTGCGCGCCATAGTCTCCTTCACCGCCCATTGCGGCCACTGTCGTGTTGCCAGCAATGACGAGGTTGCCCGCGGATTTCAGATCGACCAGCGCATGTCCGGCGACGGAACCACTGTAGTCGCCTTCGCCGCCATCTGCAGAAACCGTGATGTTGCTGTTCAGTGCCAGCGCACCTCCGGTGGAAGTCAGCCGCACTGTAGCGTTGCCGCCAGCCCCACCACCGGAATAGCCATAGCCCATGTCGCCACCGGTTGCGCCGATGTAACCGTCCACGGTCATATTGCCCGCCGAGGTCAGTTGCACCAGCGCCGTGCCCCCGTTGCCGCCGACGCCGCTGTACATGTAGCCGCCAGTACCACCTGTGGCACTGACCGATCCGGTGGACGACACCACCAGTGCATTGCCGGCGGACATCGTCACCTGTGCATTGCCGCCTGCATAACCCGGGCTGCTGAACGCGCTGCCGGCATTGCCACCGCTTGCCTCGACGCTGTCGTTGACCGTGATGTTGCCGCTTGCAGTGAACGCAACCGTCGCGTCGCCGCCAAAGCCCATTTCAATGGCGTTCGCACCGTTAACGGAAACCGGCTTGTCAATCGTGAGATTGCCCGCCGTCACCTCGAGACCAACGGTTGCGTGCATGCCGGGGCTTGAACCCTGGACATCAATGCCGTTGTTGCCGCTGACTGCCCCGACCACAAGGTTGCCGGAATTCTTGAGCGCGAATTGCCCAATGGCACTTCCTGCAACCGTCCCAACCGAATTCGTGGCCGTGGCCAGGTTCACGCTGCTGCCGCTGCTGATGGCAAGCAGGCCGGATGCCGCGATGGCACCGGAGGCCGACTGGCCAATCGAATCCGTCGCCTGCAGCCGGACAACGCCCGCCGTGGAAACAGGGGCGTTCAACTGGATGGAACCGCTCTGCGACAGCGTCGGCGAGGAAGGCGAACTGCTGCCGTCCCAGCCTGCGTAAATATTGATGCCGCCGGTTCCGGCGTTGGTGATCGCATTGCCGACTTGGACATTGCGCTGGGCAGTCAGGGTCAGGCTGTTGGCGCTGTTCCAGACCACGCTGTCGTTGACGAACAGGTCCCCGTTGCCGCTGGGTATTGGATCCGGCCAGGTCGCGGAACCGAAGTACCCGCCGCCATAGTAGTCAGGGGCACCAACATTGGCCGTGGCGATGACGACACTGTTACTGGTCAGCGCAGTGACCAGCGTGGCCGCATCGATATTGGCATTGGCGCCGCCGATGTGGAAATCGTATACCGGGTCAATCAGCCAGGTACCGTCGGCCCCGCCATTGGCGCCTACGGTATGGATGGATACCCCGCTGCCAATCCGGATTTGCCCGCCCGAAGTGTCGATGAAGCCGCCGTTGCCCGGTGAAGCTGCGGCGTTCGAAGATGCATCGATCGTACCCTGAACGCTGGTCGTGCCCTGCTCCATGTCCGACAGGACCAGTATCTGCCCGCCGTTGGTCCCGCGTGCGCTGGTCACGCTGCCGGCTTCAATCTCCGTCAGCTTGGTCGATTTGAGCAGGATGCGGCCGCCTTCGCTGACCACGCTGTCAGCGTTGATGCTGCCGCCCTGCTTGATCAGGCCGGCAAAAATGCCGATGCGTCCGGCTTCGGCCGCAATGCTGCCGAGGTTGCGGGCTTCATGGTTGTCGGCCTGGATTTCGACGCGCAGGTTGGGCGTGCCCGGGTTGACCAGTTCGACGCTGTTTCCTGCAGCCAGCACGATCTCGCCCTGCGGGCTGGTGATGATGCCCTGGTTGGTCACGGCATTGCCGACCAGGTACACCGGTCCGCCATTGGCATTGATTGCGCCCTGGTTGACGACGGCGCCCGCCCCTGTGCCATCGGTGAAATTCATCCGGCCGGAAAGAAAATCCGAATTCGACAGGTTCAGCGTCGATGCCACCAGGCCGGCGACGTTGATCTGCGCGCCGGCACCGAACATGATGCCGTTGGGATTGATCAGGAATACCCGACCGTTCGATTGCAACGCGCCGAGGATCGCCGACGGATCCTGGCCGGTGACGCGATTCAGTACGGCCGACAGCGCCGAAGGCTGGATGAACCGGGTCAACTCATTGACGCCGATCGAAAACGAACCCCAGTTGATGATGGCGTTGTGGCTGTTGGTGACGTTGAGTACGCCCCCCGCCTGCTGGAACGCAGCCGTGCCATGAACCACCGCGGGATTGGTCGGATTGGCCTGGGCGGCACCGCCGGTGAAACAGGCAGCAACGGCGATTGCGACGGCCTTGCGGCGGATAAACCGGACACCCCTAGACGGAGCCCGGGCTGGCATTGTGGTATTGACCATGTCGCTTTTCCTGAATAGCTGCCAAGAACGCCTTGCCTCTATGGGCACTGCAATAGAAACGTGGCGCGACGGCTTATTCGCTTAGCTTGATCTTATTTGAAAGTATAAGCGCTATTCCCGGTAAATGTTAGGGTTTATATTGAATATTCAGGGGACTAAGTGAGAATTCTCACAGTTCGCAGGATCACCATCCTTCCAGCAGATCCGTCAGCGGAAACGGCAATTTCCTGGATACCCAGGTTGCGCTGATTTGACGCAATGCGGCATCGGCATTCTTCACCCAGTCCGGGTGCCGACCGGCTTTCCGGAGCACCTCAAAATCCTCAACCACGTCACTGATCCCGAACCTGCGGTTGAACCGGGCAGCGAGCGCCATCAACCGCTCCCTGCCGTAAGCCACCACCTGCCAGGATCGGGAGACCGCAGCAAGCCCGGAATCGGCGAGTTGCCGGTGGTAATAGTCCCAATAGCCGAGGTAGGCATCGATATAGCCCATCCCATCGGGAGTCGGTGTCGCCATGCCCATGACCCCAAGGTCGCGCCACGCCCATTCCTCGATGTTGCTGCGCGTGTCAAACAATCCACCCGCAGGGAGTCCGCCGGATTTTTCATACGTCGATATGCAGGCGGCGAGCGGATGCCGCAAGGTCACGATGTATTCGGCATCGGCGCCGAAAACCAACCGGAAAAATCCGCCGTGATAGGCCGCCTTGGTCGCCTTCTTCGGCACCACGATCCTGCCCTCGATCGGTTGCCGGTCGCCGAACCAGACCTCGACCATCGACAGATACTCCGCCGCCTGCAACAGCAACTGGGTCTGGCTGTTGAAGCCGGGGGCGAAATGAAACGGCGCGCTGTTGGGAAATCCGTCGTGGGCGATCGGGTTGGGAATCCGTTCGGGATCATGGCCCAGCGCCCGGAACAGCTGCTTGGTCACGTACGTGCCGCCATGACGGGGGCAGCCGACGACCACCATGAAACGGAAGCGGTCGTGGACTGCGCGGAGCTTGCGTTCATCCCCGGTCAGCAGTGCGGTGAACAGTTCATAGGCGCGAAACACCGCGCGCTGCCCGAGCGGGTGTGCCATCACCGCATCGGCCACACCCTGCGCCTGCCGGATCCGTCCCTCGGCATCCATCGGCAGCAGGGTTTCGGAAATCTGGTCATTCCAGGACACTTCATGGCCGAGCCCGGTGATCTGCCGGTGAAGAAAATCAATGAACACCGGCGATGCCGGCAGTTCGCGGTCGGTCAGCCTTATTTCAATGCCCATGAATTGCGCAATCCACCCGTGCCATCCGGCACTTCACCCGGCGCCAGGCCGTTCACCGCCGCTGACGGCGCGCTTCCGACAGACAGATGCCCGCAGACACCGAGACATTGAGGCTTTCCACGCTGCCCAGCATCGGGATGCGCGCCAGCTCGTCGCAGGTTTCCCGCGTCAGCCGGCGCATGCCCTCGCCCTCCGCCCCAAGCACCCAGGCCAGCGGCCCGTCCAGCTTGATGGCGTAGAGGTCTTTGTCGGCGCGTTCATCGGCGCCGACAAGCCAGATGCCGCGCTCCTTCAGTTCACGCATGGTGCGCGCGAGGTTGGTGACCATCAGGTAGGGCACACTGTCCGCCGCGCCGCTGGCCACCTTGGCCACGGTGGCATTGAGCCCCACGGCATGGTCTTTGGGCGCGATCACGGCGTGGGCACCCATGCCGTCGGCGACCCGCAGGCAGGCGCCGAGGTTGTGCGGATCGGTGACGCCGTCCAGGATCAGCAGCAGCGGCGGCTCGCTCAACTCATCGAGCACGTCCTCGATATGCGTCGGCATCCTGACCGCGTCCACACGCGCGGCCACGCCCTGGTGCCGGGCCTGTCCGGTCATGCCGTCGAGGCGCCTGGCATCGACCATGATCACCCGGACGCCGCGTGATTCCGCCAGCGCCAGCAGATCCTTGCCGCGCCGGTCATGACGCGCACTGTCGAAGTAAATTTCCCTGACCGCCTCCCCGCGCTGGCGCAGGCGGCTGGTCACCGCATGGAAACCGTGGATCAGGCGAAGCTCGCTCATCGTTTACAAGTATCTGTTTTTATTTATATTTTAAGCAAGAACAAAATCAATGCGTGCGCCATCGAGATCGACGCGCGCGATCTTCACACGCAGCCGGTCGCCGATGCGGTAACGCTGTCCGGTGCGTTCGCCCAACAGCTGGTGCTTGCCGGCGTCGTACTGGAAATAATCCTTGCCCAGATCGGAGATGTGGACCAGCCCTTCGACATACACGTCATCGAGCGCCACGAAGGCGCCGAAGGAGGCCACGCCCGCGATGCTGCCCATGAAGGTTTCTCCGACCCGGTCACGCATGTAATAGCACTTCAGCCAGGCCGTCACATCGCGGGTCGCATCATCGGCGCGGCGCTCCGTCATCGAACACTGCGCGCCCAGCTCATGCCAGTCGCCCGGCTCGTAGCTGCCGCCGGCCAGCACCGCCTTGATCGCGCGATGCACCAGCAGGTCGGGATAGCGCCGGATCGGCGACGTGAAATGGGTATAGGAGTCATAGGCCAGGCCGAAATGCCCGGCATTTTTCGGCGTATAGACCGCCTGCTTCAGCGAGCGCAGCATCACCGTCTGCAGCAATTGCTCATCGGGACGGCCTTTCACCTTTGACAGCAACTTCGCGTAATCCGAGGCATGCGGTGTCTCGCCACCGCCCAGCTGCAGGCCGAAGCCCTTGAGGAAATCGCGCAGCGCCGTCAGCTTCTCCGGCGTCGGCCCTTCATGCACGCGATACAGCATCGGATGGCCGCGCTCGCGCAGGAAATCGGAGGTGCAGACGTTCGCCGCCAGCATGCACTCCTCGATCAGCCGGTGCGCATCGTTGCGCACCACCGGAACGATGTTTTCGATCTTGCCCTTGTCGTCGAAAATCATCTGCGTTTCGATGGTCTCGAAATCGATTGCGCCGCGCTTCGCTCGGGCATGCGCCAGTTGTTGATACAGCTTGTAGAGCGCCTGCAGGTGTGGCACCAGCGCCTTGCGCCGTCGCGCGGCGGCGCCGCGCGGATCCTCGAGGATGGCTGCCACCTCGGTGTAGGTGAAACGCGCGTGCGAACGCATCACCGCCTGCTGGAACTGGTACCCCTTGACGTGCCCATGGCTGTCGATCTGCATGTCGCAGACCATCGCCAGGCGTTCGACATCCGGGTTGATCGAACACAGGCCGTTTGACAGGGCCTCCGGCAGCATCGGAATGACCCGGCGCGGGAAATACACCGAATTGCCGCGGTTGCGCGCCTCCACATCCAGCGCATCGCCAGCCTTCACGTAATGGCTGACATCGGCAATCGCCACCACCAGGCGGAATCCGCCGCGCACCGGCTCGCAGTACACGGCATCGTCAAAATCGCGCGCCGTTTCGCCGTCGATGGTCACCAGGGGCATGTCGCGCAGGTCGACCCGGCCCTTGCAGTCGGCGCTGCGCACCGCTTTCGGCAGCTTGGCGGCCAGCGCCTCGGCATCCTTCGGAAACTGCCAAGGCAGCGCATGCTTGCGCAGCGCAATCTCGATTTCCATGCCGGGGTCGGCATAGTTGCCGAGCACCTCGACCACGCGTCCCATGGGCTGCGCATGGCGGCCCGGCTGGGAGATGATTTCAACGGTCACCACCTGCCCGGCCCTGGCCTTGCCCGATTCGCCGGCCGGGATCACGAAATCCTGGCTGATCCGCTTGTCTTCGGCAGCCACGAACGTCACCCCATGCTCCACGTGCAGGCGACCGACAAAGCGCGTCTGGCCGTGTTCCAGCACTTCGACGATCTTGCCCTCCGGGCGCCCGCGCCGGTCCATGCCCGCAATGCGCGCCATCACCCGGTCGCCATGCAGCACTTTCTGCATTTCCCCGGAACCCAGGAACAGGTCGGCGCCGCCGTCATCGCGCACCAGGAATCCGAAGCCGTCCTTGTGCCCAAGCACGCGGCCTTTCACCAGGTCGAGTTTGTCGACGACGCAGAGGTCGCCGCGGCGGTTGCGCATGATCTGGCCGTCACGCTCCATGGCCGCGATGCGCCGGCTGAACGCTTCACGCTCGCGTTTGCGGATGTCCAGTTCGCGGACCAGGTCGCCCTCTTCCAGCGGGACGCCGGCCTCGACCATCACTTCGAGGATCAGCTCACGGCTGGGCACCGGGTGCTCGTAGAGCCCGGCCTCGCGCTCGCGCTGGGGATCATTTTCGCGGCGCGAGCCTTTGCCGCCCTGTCCGGATTTACGCTGTTTTTTCATTTGAATATTGATCTTTCATGGGCTAGAATGCCGCCCTCATTGCCCAGATGGCGGAATTGGTAGACGCACCAGTTTCAGGTACTGGCGGGTAACACCGTGGAGGTTCGAGTCCTCTTCTGGGCACCAGCATCACAGCAGCATCCAGCAGGATCTGCAGGACAGCAAATTGAAAGGGCGCCGTGCTTTCGCACCGCGCCCTTTCTGTTTCCGGCTTCAGTCAAAGGGGTTTCTGCGCACGATGGTGTGTTCGCGGTCTGCACCGGTCGACACGATGTCGATCGGCACCTGGCACACCTCTTCCATGCGCTTCAGGTAATTGCGCGCAGCCTGCGGCAGGTCTTCGAAACGGGTCACGCCGACCGTGCTGTCGCGCCAGCCCGGCATTTCTTCGTACACCGGCTGGCACTCGGCCAGCAGCTCGGCGCCGAACGGCAGGATGTCGCGGGCGACACCGCTCATCCGGTAGCCGACGCCGAGCTGCACCGTCTCCATGCCGTCGAGCACGTCTAGCTTGGTGACACAGAGCCCTGACACGCCGTTGATCTGGATCGAGCGCTTGAGGGCTGCAGCATCGAACCAGCCGCAGCGCCGAGGCCTGCCGGTGGTGGCGCCGACTTCGTTGCCGCGAGTGGCGATCTGGCGGCCGATGTCGTCATCGAGTTCCGTCGGGAACGGACCGGAACCGACGCGCGTGGTGTAGGCCTTGGTGATGCCGAGCACGTAATGCAGGTTCTGCGGGCCGATGCCCGCGCCGGCCGCGGCCGCGCCGGCCACGCAGTTGCTCGAAGTGACAAAGGGATAGGTGCCGTGGTCGACATCAAGCAGCGTGCCCTGCGCGCCCTCGAACAGCAGGTGGTCGCCCGCGCGCTGCGCCTCGTACAGCAGCCTCGGCACATCGGCCACCATCGGCTTGATGCGGTCAGCGAAGGCCATGGTGTCGTCCAGCGTCTTCTGGAAGGGCACGATGTCGGCCTTGAAATAGTTTTTCAGCACGAAATTGTGGAAATCCAGCACTTCGCCGAGCTTGGCCGCGAAACGTTCGCGGTGGAACAGGTCCTGCAGCCGAATCGCGCGGCGTGCCACCTTGTCCTCGTAGGCCGGGCCGATACCGCGGCCGGTGGTGCCGATCTTGCCGGCCCCCTTTGCAGCCTCGCGCGCGCGGTCGATCGCCACATGATGCGGCAGGATCAGCGGACAGGCTTCGCTGATCTTGAGGCGCGATGCGACATCCACACCGGCCGCGGTCAGCGTGGCGATCTCTTCAAGCAGCGCCTCCGGCGACAGCACCACGCCGTTGCCGATATAGCAGGCCACCTTATCGCGCAGGATGCCCGAGGGGATCAGGTGGAGCACGGTCTTCTTGCCGTTGATTACCAGCGTATGGCCGGCATTGTGTCCGCCCTGGAAGCGCACCACGCCCTGCGCCCGGTCGGTCAGCCAGTCCACGATCTTGCCCTTGCCTTCGTCACCCCACTGGGTGCCGATTACGACAACATTCTTGCTCATGTCATGCAGCCTTCTTCGTTTTCGACCATGCCCGGCATGGAAGATAAATATTCAATAAAAACAAACAGTTAATTAAGTTTCTGAAGCACCCAGCGACCACCCCGGCGCACCAGCTCGCGGTCGCATCCGAGTTCCCCGCGAAATCGCGCATGCCCGGGCAGATCCTCGATCACCACAATACCCCTGCCGCGGAGCACTGCAATGCGCTGCGCCAATGCCCGGTCGGAAGGCCGGTACGGTGCCCGCACACGGGACAGCGAATGTGCATTGCCGCCCGCCGCCGCCAGTTCACGCATGTCCATGCTGAATCCGGTGGCCGGGCGCGCGCGCCCGAAGGCCTTGCCGACTTCGTCATACCGGCCGCCCTGCGCCACTGCGTTGGGCCTCGCGTTGGAATAGGCCGCGAACACCACCCCGCTGTGGTAATGGTAACCGCGCAGTTCTCCGAGATCGAAGCTGCGGATTTTGGCAAGATCGGCCAGACGCTGTGACAGTGCCGCAAGGTCGCCCAAGGCGCCGCGGATTTCAGGCAACGCCGGCAATGTCCGTTTCGCGCGCGCCAAAACCTCCACACCGCCATAGAGGCCCGGCAGTTCGGCAAGTCCTGCGCGCGTTCCACGGTCCAGCCCCTTGCACAGGGCAACAATGGCCGTGACGTCCTTGGCCTGCATCGCCTGGAACAGGTCCGCCTCCAGATCCCGGGACACCCGGCCCCGCCGCAGTAGCGCACGGAACACCGCGACATGGCCGATGTCGAGCGATACATCCCGGACATCAGCAAGCTGGAGCGCACGCAGCATCAGCCGCTGCACCTCGACGTCGCTTTCGATGCCGGCATGGCCATAGATCTCGGCGCCGATCTGCAGCGGCTCGCGCGTGCGGTTCATCCCGGGCAAGGTGCGCAGCACGCTGCCGGTGTAGCACAGCCGGGTGATGCCGCCGCGGTTGAGCAGATGGGCATCGATCCGCGCCACCTGCGGCGTGATATCGGCGCGCACGCCCAGCATGCGCCCGGTCAGCTGGTCGACCAGCTTGAAGGTCTGCAGATCAAGGTCGTGGCCGGTGCCCGTCAGCAGCGAATCGACGTATTCCAGCAGCGGCGGCATGACCAGCTCATAGCCATGCACCGAGAAATCATCGAGGATCAGCCTGCGCAGCTGCTCAATGCGCCGCGCTTCGGCGGGCAGGATGTCCTCGATGTATTCGGGCAGCAGCCAGGTTCTCATGCGAATTGCCGGTCCACGCGGCGGTCGGCGCAAAAGCGCACATTATAGGAGTTTGCCGCGTCCTCAACCACGCAGAAAATACAGCAGCAGCAGGCCCGCCAGCATCGAGCTCAGCCCGACAAAGCGCAACTGGCCGTCGTTCATTTCGATCAGCCGGCGGAATGTGTCGCGCCAGGCGCCCGGTGCCAGAAAAGGCATCAGACCCTCGATGACCAGCATCAGGGCAAATGCGGTCAGCAGGCTGTCAGTCATGGGCGGGAAGCTGCCTCATTTGCCGTCCCGTGACCGGGAGGCGCGGCCGGACGCCGCGCCGGCAAGGTCATTTGCCGCCGGCCTTGCTCCCGGACTTCATGTATTTGAAGAACTCAGAGCCCGGATCCAGCACCAGCACGTCGCCCTTGTTCCTGAAACTGGAACGGTAGGCTTCAAGACTGCGGTAAAAGGCGTAGAACTCGGGGTTGATCTCGTAGGCCTTGGCATAGATCGCCGAAGCCTTGCCGTCGCCCTCGCCCTTGATGCGCTGCGCATCGCGATAAGCCTCGGCCAGTATGACTTCCTTCTGCTTGTCGGCGTCAGCGCGGATCTTTTCGGATTCGGCGGAACCGGTCGAACGCAGCTCGTTGGCGACACGCTTGCGCTCGGCCTCCATCCTCCGATACACCGACTCGCTGACTTCCTGCGGCAGGTCTACCCGCTTCAGCCGCACGTCGAGCACCTCGACGCCGATCTTGGAGGCGTCCTCGTTGGCCTTATTGCGCATCAGCTCCATGATCTTGTCGCGCTCGCCGGAAACCACATCATGCACCGTGCGGTTGCCGAACTCGGCGCGAAGGCCGTCATTGATCGTCTGCAGCAGCCGCGTCTGCGCCCGAAGTTCGTCACCGGAGACCGACGTAAAATAGGAGCGGACATCGGTGATGCGCCATTTCACGAACAGATCGACCAGTACGTTTTTCTTTTCCGAGGTCAGGAAGCGCTCGGGCTCCGCGGTGTCGATGGTCAGGATGCGCACGTCGAAAAAGCGCACGTTGTCGAGCAGCGGCAGCTTGAAATACAGCCCCGGATCCTTCTTGATCGACACCACCTCGCCCAGGCGGAACACGATCGCGTTCTGCCGCTGGTCGACGACGAACATCGACATGCCGAGAATCAGCAGCAGCGCGATCAGGCCGCCGATCACCATGCCAAAATTCTGTTTCATCAGCGTGCCTCCCGGTCACGGCTGCGGAAAGCCTCGCGGCCACGCGCAGCGCCTTCAGGCGGAATGGACGGCTCCGCCGGTTTGGCGGCCGGAGCGGCCTCGGCAGCGCCGGCCGCTCCCGCGGCCGTCATCTGCATCAGCTTGTCGAGCGGCAGGTAGAGCAGATTGCCGCCGCCCTTCTGGTCCACCAGCACCTTGGTCGTATTGGTCATGATCTGCTGCATCGCATCGAGATAGAGACGGTCGCGCGTCACCTGCGGCGCCTTGCTGTATTCGGCAACGACCTGGCGGAAGCGCGCGGCATCACCCTGCGCCTGCTCGATCACCCGGCTGCGGTACCCTTCGGCTTCCTGCAGCAGTCGCGCCGCCATGCCTCGCGCCTTCGGCACCACGTCATTGGCATAGGCTTCGCCTTCGTTCTTCTGGCGCTCCCGGTCCTGCCCCGCCTTGACCGCGTCATCGAACGCGGACTGCACCTGCTCCGGCGGCTGCGCATTCTGCATGGTCACGTTGCTGACATTGATGCCGGTCTGGTAGCGGTCGAGAATGTCCTGGGTGAGTTTCTGCGCGCGGGCCGCGACTTCCGCGCGGCCTTCGTAAAGCACGAAATCCATGCTGCTGCGGCCGACGATTTCGCGGATGGCCGTTTCCGCAGCCTGCAGGACGGCGTCGTCCGGGGCGCGGTGGTTGAACAGGTAGTCGTTGGGGCTCTTCAGCACGTACTGCACTGCGAACTGGACATCGACGATGTTCTCGTCGTCAGTCAGCATCAGCGATTCCTTGAGCACCTTGCTCTTGACGTTGTTGCGGTAGCCGATCTCTACCGTGCGCACCTGCGCGACATTGACCACTTCAGCGGTTTCAACCGGATACGGCAGGTGCCAGCGCGGGCCAGGCATCGTCGCCTCGACGAACTTGCCGAAGCGCAGCACCACGCCTCTTTGGCCTTCGTTGACGATATAAAAGCCGCTGGCAACCCAGACCACGACGATCAGGCCGAGCAGCAGCCCGGCGCCGCCACCGAGCGCGCCTGCGGAGGGGCCGCCACCGGGCGACTCGCCGCCACCTGATCCGCCACCCTTGCCACCCAGCAGGCGGCTCAGCCGGCTGTTCAGGTTGCGCCAGATCTCGTCGAGGTCGGGGGGGCCCTGGTTGTTGCCGCCGGGCCTTCTGCCCCACTGCGGATCGTTGAGCGACAGCAAGGGTGCCAGAACCCGGGCAAGTCCGTGTTTCAGACGGTCGCGAAGGGACCTTGAAGATGCAATCATCGGTTCAGTTATCAGGCGGCTGCGGGTTGACTTGAACTGGCGGATTCCAGCGCGTGCTCAGCGATGGCGGTGCGCAATCCATCGACACCGTCACCGTTCGCAGCGCTCAGCCAGACTCGGGAAATTCTAGCACACTCGTCCCTCTCGGCCCGGGGCTCGAAGGCGGTGCGGTCGATCTTGTTCATGACCATGATCTGCGGCGTCCGGTCGGCACCGATCTCGGCCAGCACCGTGTTGACTGCAGCGATCTGCGCGTCGCGATCCGGGCTGCTGGCATCGACAACATGCAGCAGCAGATCGGCATGCACGGTCTCCTCCAGGGTGGCCTGAAACGCCTCCACCAGCGTGTGCGGCAGGTGGCGGATGAATCCGACCGTGTCGGACAGTACCACCGATGCGCCTTCGATGCCGCCAAGGCGGCGGGTCGTGGTGTCCAGCGTAGCGAACAGCTGGTCCGCGGCATAGGCCTCTGACCGCGTCAGCCGGTTGAACAGGGTTGACTTGCCGGCATTGGTATAGCCGACCAGCGACACCGAGAACACGTGCGCACGTTCGCGCGACCGGCGCTGCGTGGCATGCTGCGCCCGGACACGGACCAGTTTTTCCTTCAGCACCTTGACGCGTTTGCCCAGCAGGCGGCGGTCGGTTTCGAGCTGGGTTTCGCCGGGGCCACGCATGCCGATGCCACCGCGCTGCCGTTCCAGATGGGTCCAGCCGCGGACCAGCCGCGTCGACAGGTGCTCGAGCTGGGCCAGCTCGACCTGCAGCTTGCCGATGTGGCTGCGTGCACGCTGCGCAAAGATGTCGAGTATCAGGCTGGTGCGGTCGACCACCCGGCAGGACAGCTTGCGTTCGAGGTTGCGTTCCTGGATCGGACTCAGCGCGTGGTTGAACAGCACGAGGCCGGCACGGGTATCGGCAACGGCACTGGCGATTTCGTCCACCTTGCCTTTGCCGGCGAACAGGGCCGCATCAGGCCGCTCGCGCCGCCCACGCACCACGGCCTCGACCGTGGCGCCGCTACTGCGAGCGAGCAACTGCAGCTCTTCCAGGCTCTCGGCGTAATCGGGCGCGCCGAAATCGAGCGCCACCAGCACCGCCCTGGTACTGTTGCCCGGGCGCTCAATCATCTGAAAAAATCAATAAAAACAATTACTTATCTTGTTTTTCATCCATCTGCAGGCTGACGGCGCGTGCCGGCACCACGGTGGAAATGGCATGTTTGTAGACCATCTGGGTCACCGTGTTCTTCAGCAGCACGACATACTGGTCAAACGAGTCCACCTGCCCCTGCAGTTTGATGCCGTTGACGAGATAGATCGAAACCGGGATGTGTTCCTTGCGCAGGGCGTTCAGGAACGGGTCTTGTAGCAACTGCCCTTTATTACTCATGGCAACCTCTGGTTTGTAGTTATTCGAACGACCACTCTAGCCTAATTTTTCCATTCTGGCCATAGAGTTAGCCGCGTTTCGAGTCGCCCCTTGCATACGGATTGCGTGCAGTCCTGAACTCAACCCGCAACGGCGTCCCGGTGAGTTTGAACGCGTCCCGGAAGAATCGTTCCAGGTAGCGCCGGTAGGAATCGGGCACTTTCTCAAGCGCGGCACCGTGGATGATTATCCGCGGTGGATTGGAGCCCCCCTGGTGGGCATAGCGCATTTTCGGCCGGACCATCCCGGCGCGCGGCGGCTGCTGCTGCTGGACTGCCAGCATCAGCACCCGCGTCAGTCGCGGAGTCGACAGTTTTGCCATGGCGGCGGCATAGGCCTCGTCGGCTGATTTGAGCAGCGCACCGATGCCCTGTCCCTGCAGCGCCGAAATGAAATGCATCCGCGCAAAATTGAGAAAATTGAGCTTGCGTGAACAATCACGCTTGACCTGGTCGCGCTGATCGCCGGCGAGTCCTTCCCATTTGTTGACGGCAATCACCAGCGCGCGTCCGGCCTCGAGGATGAAGCCGGCGATGTGCGCATCCTGCTCCGAAATCTCCTGCCGCGCGTCGAGTACAAGGATCGCGATGTTGGCGTCGGCGATCGACTGCAGCGTCTTGATGACAGAAAACTTTTCGACGGCCTCCTCAACCCTGCCGCGCTTGCGCAGGCCCGCGGTGTCGATGAGCGTGTAATGTTTTCCCGCGCGTTCGAAATCGATGCTGATTGAATCCCGCGTTGTTCCGGCCTGGTCGAACACCACGACGCGTTCCTCCCCCAGCAAGGCATTGACCAGCGTGGACTTGCCGACATTGGGGCGCCCGACGATCGCGATCCTCGGGTGCCGGGATTCCTCCGCGCGTTCCTTCTCCGCCACCGGAAAATCCGCCAGCACCAGATCCATCAGGTCGCTGACATGCTCCCCATGCGCCGCGGAAATGGCCAGCGGTTCGCCGAGGCCCAAGGCATGGAAATCAGCCGTGGAGACCGCTGAATCCATGCCCTCGGCCTTGTTGACAATGACCCTGACCGGCCGTCCGCTGCGGCGCAATTCGGAACCGATTTCCCGGTCCTGCGCAGTCAATCCGGCACGGGCATCCACGACGAACAGCACGACATCCGCCTCGTCGACAGCCTGCCGCGTCTGCCTCGCCATCTGGTGATAGATGCCATCGCTGGCAACCGGCTCGAAACCGCCGGTATCCACCACAAGGTAGGGCCGGTCGCCGACGCGGCCTTCGCCATAGTGACGGTCGCGGGTGATTCCCGGCGCATCGACCACGATGGCCTCGCGGGTCCGGGTCAAACGGTTGAACAGCGTCGATTTACCGACGTTGGGCCTGCCGACGATGACGACTGTGGGTTTCATGTCATGACAATGCCGGATGGCACCGGGCTGCGGCACTCACAGCCCGCCTTGAATCACCGTAACGGTGGCAAGCGGCCGCATGCCGCATCACTGCACGCTGATCGCGAACACCCCGCCATTGCGGGTCTGCACGAGGAATGTCGACATGTCCAGCGCCACCGGCGGCACCTGTATCGCGCTGCCGTCCGTCGCAATCCGGGCAACGAAGGCGCCGCTGTCCCGGGACAGCACATGCACATAGCCCTCCATGTCACCGACCGCCACATAGCGGCCCAGCGGCAAGGGTGCCGTAGGCCAGCGGCCCGCCAGCTTGTCCTGTTTCCACAGGCTGGCGCCGCCACGGCGGTCCAGCGCGAGCACCGCGCCGCGATCATCCGCAACATAGGCATTGCGTGCGTCGAGCGACATGCCGGCGATGCTCGATGCATCGCGTGCCCACAGCGTTTCACCGCGCAGGACGTCGAAGCAGGCGACGCGCCCCTGGAACGCAACCGCGCAAACCTGTGAACCGTCCACCACCGGCAGGCTGGTGACATCGGTGACCCGTTCCAGTTCGGTTGTGCCCTTGGGCAGGGCGACCACCGCCTCCCAGCCGACGTTTCCGGTGGCGAGCGCGATGGCCACCAGCCGTCCGCCGGGGAATCCGGCAAAAACCGCGCCGCGGCTGACCACGATGCCGGCAAAGCTGCGAACTGCCAACGGCGGCATCGCGCGCTGATAGACCCAGCGCTGCTTGCCGTCGGCGGCATTCAGCCCGTAGATGCGGCCATCACCGGTGCGCACCACCACCACGCCGTCGGCCGCGGCCGGCGGCGACAGCACTTCGCCCGACAGTTGCGTTTTCCACAGCTGTTTACCGGAAGTCTCGAAGGCCAGCACCTCGCCGCGCGCGGTGCCCGCGAGTACCAGTCCTGCGCCGCTGCCGACCCCGCCGGAAATCTGCCCGGCTTCGATACGCGCCTGCTGCGCACCGCCGGCTGCCGTAAAACCCGAAATCTGGCCCGCAGCGCCGCCGGCATAGACCATGTTGCCGCTCACCGCCGGATAGAAGGCGCCACGGCCGGCGCCGCCGACATTCCCCTGCCAGACGATGCGTGCAGTGGCGCTGGCCTGGAAATTTTCCAGCGGCGTGATTTTCTGCTTCGGCGCCGACCCGAACCAGCTGTCGTACGCATCCGACATGGTCTGGCAACCTGCCAGCAGCATCAGGCCGGCGAGCAGCGGCAGCAGGCGTCGCATCACTTGGCCTCGCCCAGCGCGTCCAGTTTCAGCTGCAGGATCTGCCGGGACGGGCTGGCGGGATCGCTTTTCTCCAGCGCAAGCTGGTAGGCCGCACGTGCCTCGCTTCGCTTGCCTTCCGCCAGCAGTGCATCGCCCCGGACATCCGCATACAGGCCGGCAAAGCTCTCCGCAGGCTTGGCTTCAAGCAGCTTCAGTGCTTCAGCCGCATTCTTTTCGTCGAGCAGCAGGCGGGCCAGTCGAAGCCGGGCAACATCCCGCGCTTCCTCTTCCTTGGCATGCTCGATCACCCACTGCAACCGCGATTTCGCGGCCTGCAGGTCGCCGGTGTCAAAACTGCTCCTTGCGGAAGCCAGCGAGGCCAGCGTGGCATATTGGGTGGAAGCATATTTGTCGACGATCTGGGTTGCGATGTCGCGCACCTTTTTGTGATCGCTGGCGCGTTCGGCGCGCTGCAACTGCTCGAACAGCGCCAGCGCGGAAGCCGCCTGCGTATTGCGGTAGTAGTGCCAGCCGCGGATGCCGCCGAACACCAGCGCTCCCAGAACCACGGTGAGCATCACCAGCTTGCCGTATTGCGCCCACCAGGCCTTGATTGACGCCAGCTGCTCCTGCTCTTCAAGATCGTAAGCCATTGATTTACCTAAGTTTTATTTTCTCGCACGCTTCCGGCAGGGAAACGCGAACCTGTGCCTGCTCCGCCCGCAGCGGTTTTACGGTCAACTGGCCCGAGCGGGCTTCATCGTCACCGATGATGACCGCAAAACGCGCCCCGCTGCCGTCCGCCTTCTTCATCTGCGACTTGAAGCTGCCGCCACCGCAATGCAGGATCACTGCCAGTCCCGCATCGCGCAATCCTTCCGCAACCCGCTCGCCCCAAGCCATCGCCTCATCACCCTGGCGAACGATATAGGCATCGGGCACCGCATCCGCCACCGGGACGTCGCCGTCAACGATCAGCGCCAGCAGGCGCTCGACTCCCATGGCGAACCCGCAGGCCGGTGCCGGCTTGCCGCCGATCTGCCCGACCAGGCCGTCGTAGCGCCCGCCCGCGCAGACCGTGCCTTGGGCGCCAAGGCGGTCGGTAACCCATTCGAACACCGTGCCATTGTAATAGTCCAGGCCGCGCACGAGGCGGGGATTGATCCGATATTCGACGCCAGCGGCGCGCAGCGACGCCTGCAGTGCCGAAAAGGCGAGCGCCGATTCGTCGTCGAGGTCGTCGGCCAGCCGCGGCGCCGCCTCAATCAATGCCTGCATCGCCGGATTCTTGCTGTCGAGCACGCGCAGCGGGTTGCTGTGCATGCGCCGGCGCGCATCCTCGTCCAGATCCTCCACCCTGCTTTCCAGATAGGCCACCAGCCTGGCGCGGTAGCGCGCCCTCGCCTCCACTGATCCCAGGGAGTTCAGTTCCAGCGAAATGCCGTCCAGTCCCAGCTCGCGCCACAGGCGTGCACACATCAGGATGTGCTCCGCATCGATGTCCGGTCCTGCGAACCCAAGCGCTTCGACACCAACCTGGTGGAACTGGCGGTAACGCCCTTTCTGCGGCCGTTCGTGCCTGAACATCGGACCGCGGTACCAGAGCCGCTGCGGCCCGGGGTACAGCAGGTTGTGTTCGATCACCGCGCGCACGCAGGAGGCGGTGCCTTCGGGCCGCAGGGTCAGCTGCTCCCCGTTCAGCTCGTCGGTGAAGGTGTACATCTCCTTTTCGACGATGTCGGTGACTTCGCCGATCGAACGCACAAACAGTTCCGTGCGCTCGAGGATCGGCATGCGGATCTCGCGGTAGCCATAGGCCTGCAGCCAGCGCTGCACCACGCTTTCGAAAAACGTCCAGTACCGCGCGTCATCGGGCAGCACATCATTCATGCCGCGAACACCCTGCACTTTGCTGGCCATGTCTGGGCGGATTCCCTTCAGCGCGGCGCGGCTGCGGGGGACGCGGCGGCGCCGTAATGATCGCGCACGTACTGGTCGACGATGCGCTGGAACTCCTCGGCGATATTGTCACCCTTCAGGGTGACCGTCTTCACCCCGTCGACGAATACCGGGGCCACCGGCGTTTCGCCGGACCCCGGAAGGCTGATGCCGATGTTGGCCTGCTTGCTCTCGCCCGGGCCGTTGACCACGCAGCCCATCACCGCGACATGCATGCCCTCGACGCCGGGGTAACGACCGCGCCATTCCGGCATCTGCGCGCGCAGGTAGCCCTGGATGCGGTCGGCGAGTTCCTGGAAGACCGTGCTGGTGGTGCGGCCACAGCCCGGGCAGGCAATCACCAGCGGCGCAAAAGAACGCAGCCCCATGGTCTGCAGGATTTCCTGGGCGACGATCACCTCGCGGGTGCGGTCGCCGCCGGGTTCCGGCGTCAGGGACACGCGAATGGTGTCACCGATGCCTTCCTGCAGCAGCACCGCCATGGCAGCGGTCGAAGCCACAATGCCCTTGGACCCCATGCCGGCCTCGGTGAGGCCCAGATGCAGCGGATAGTCGCAGCGTGCTGCAAGATCGCGGTAGACGGCGATCAGGTCCTGCACGCCGCTGACCTTGCAGGACAGCACGATACGATCGTGCGGCAACCCGAGGGATTCTGCCTGTCGCGCGCTGTCCAGTGCCGAGGTCACCAGCGCATCGCGCATCACCACCGAAGCGTCACGCGGCTGATCCAGCCGGGCATTCTCGTCCATCAACCTCGCCAGAAGCGCCTGGTCCAGGCTGCCCCAGTTGACGCCGATACGCACCGGCTTGCCGAAGCGGCAGGCGAAATCGATCATGGTCGCGAACTGTTCGTCGCGCTTGGCGCCTTTCCCGACGTTCCCGGGATTGATGCGCAACTTGGCCAGGGCCTCGGCGCAGGCGGGATGCTGAGTCAGCAGGCGGTGGCCGTTGAAATGGAAATCGCCAACCAGCGGCACGTTGACGCCGCGCTGCTCCAACCTGTCGCGGATGACCGGAACCGCCGCTGCGGCTTCGGCATTGTTGACCGTAAGCCTGACGACTTCGGATCCCGCGCGCGCCAGTGCCGCCACCTGGTTGACCGTCGATTCAATATCGGCGGTATCGGTATTCGTCATCGACTGCACCACGATGGGTGCGCCGCCGCCGACAAGCACCGAGCCGCCGATGCTCACTGCGGCACTGCTGCGCCGGACTGACGGGCCATATGGCGGGAGGCAGGGTGTCATCGGCTTCATTCCAGCGTAAACCGCGCGACTTCAACGCGGGTGTGCGGTGCAAGGTCGAATGGCCGGCCGTTGTATGTCAGACGCACGCCCCGCGCATTGCCCACCACCACGTCAAGCGGCGGTTTCGCCTGCAGATGCTGGACTGCACCGGCAGGATTGAGCTGGGAGAACAGGATACGGTCGTCGCGGTCGCGCACCTCAACCCAGGACTGCGTTTCGAACACGAAGTGCAGTTCTGCCACACCGGCACCCCTGGCGGGCTTCGACGTCAGTGCAGCGGCAACCGTTTCGGCTGCAGCAGGCGCCGATGTGTCCGCAACAGGAACTGCCGGCGGAATCGCTTCTGGAGCGGTCACAGCAGACGCGGCGGGCACCACCGTAGCCGGCACTGCGGCAGGAGCCGGCACAGCTGCGGGTGCCGGCGGCGTTGCCGGAGATGCCTCCGGAGGCGGCACGACGGCAATCGGTGCCATGATGAATTCGAACAGCACAACCGTCAGGGCAAGCACCCCGATCGCGGCGGCAAAATAAGGCCATCGCGGCCCGCGTCCGTCGGGAAATGGAATGTTGTGCGAGTGCGGGATAGCCGCGCCAGCCGTCAATGAATCCTGCGGCATCGCCAGGGCTGCCACCAGCGCTTCGCCGTCCAGTTCCACGATCCTGGCGTAATTGCGGATGAAACCGCGCACGAACACCGGCCCCGGGAGCCTTGCGTAGTCATCCGCCTCCAGCGCTTCGACCTGTGTCGCGGACAATTTGAGTTGCTGGGCGATTTCCGCAACCGTCTGGTTGCGGCGGTTCCGTGCCCCGGCCAGCGCGCGCCCCGGCGTCAGGGCGGCAGCAGGCTCTGGCGCAGCAGATGCAGATTCAACCGGGGACTCTGCCTCGCTCATTCAAAACGGCCCGCCTGCAGGGCTGCCGCCTCCTTCGAGTCCGGAAAATTCTTTCGAAGCTGCTGTGAATAGCTGGCTTCTCCGATTGCATTTCCCATCCTGCGCTCCACGCGGACTGCAAGCCAGAGCACTTCCGCATTGGCCTGCGCCACCTGCGCCAGGCGGCGCAGGTAGCCCTGCGCGGCGGCAAAATTGTTGGCGCCGTATGCAAGCTCGGCCAGCTGGAACAGCGCTTGGGGCTGGTTCGGGCGAACGGAGACTGCCCTCTGGAAAAACTCCTGCGCAGCCGCATCGTCCCCGCGGCGGCGTGCGCAGATTCCGGCGTTGACCAGCGAGCGCTCGGGAGTCTGGTACAGCGGGTTCTGCACCGCAGCCAGCAGGTATTTGATGCCCTCGGCTTCGCGTTTGCGCTGGCACAGGTACATGCCGTAGTTGTTGTTGATGTCGGGGTCCGCCGGCGCCAGGCGCAATCCGCGGCCAAAATTCTCCTCGGCGCGCCGATCGTCCTTGAGCGCCGCATAGACCAGCGCAGCGACGTTGTAGGCCGGCGCATAGGTGGCGTCCGCCTGCAGCGCAATTGTGACCTCCTCCAGCGCCACCCCGAGATTGCCCAATCCGAAATACCCCGCGGCAAGCTCGGTGTGGATGCGGGCGCGATTCCGGGCATCGCTCTCGTCTCCAGATGTATTTACCGTGGGCTGCAGTTCCGCGGACTCGTTTCCCGGCGCAGCACAGCCGCCGGTGATCAATAATGCGATGACCAGCGCCAACACCCTGCCAGCATTGCCAAACCACACCTTCGCTGCCGGATCGCGGTTCATGTCCTGTTCTCCTCGAAACGGCGCTGCACGCGCCGTGTGCGATCACGGACCTGGCCGGCCAGCTGGCCGCAGGCCGCATCGATCGTGTCCCCGCGCGTCTTGCGCACGGTGGTCGTCAGGCCCGCCTGCTGCAGCACATCGCGGAAGGCGGCAATCGCGGTGGTTGCCGGACGTTCATAGCCCGAGCCCGGAAACGGATTGAACGGGATCAGGTTGATCTTGCAGGGCACCGGGCTGACCGTCCGCACCAGCTCACGCGCCTGCTCCACGCTGTCGTTCACGCCGGCAAGCAGCACATACTCGAAGGTCACGAAATCGCGCGGCGCCTTCTCGATATAGCGCAGGCAGGCATCCAGCAGCTGGCGGATCGGATATTTGCGGTTGATCGGGACCAGCTGGTCGCGCAACGCATCGTTCGGTGCATGCAGTGAAACCGCCAGCGCGACCGGGCAGGCATCGCGCAGCCTGTCGAGGGCCGGCACCAGGCCGGACGTCGACAGCGTCAGGCGGCGGCGCGAGATGCCGTAGGCATGGTCATCCAGCATCAGCTGCATGGCCGTCACCACATTGTCAAAATTGGCCAGCGGCTCGCCCATGCCCATCATCACTACATTGGTGACGGGGCGGTCCATACCCAGCACGGACCCGAGGCTGCGGCTGGCGTGCCACAACTGCCCGACGATCTCGGCAGCAGTCAGGTTGCGGTTGAAGCCCTGGCGTCCGGTGGAGCAGAACGAACATTCGAGTGCGCACCCCGTCTGGGAGGACACGCACAGCGTGCCGCGATAGCGCCTGCCACCCTCCTCGTCGTCGGCATCCCCTTCCGGGATGTAGACCGCCTCGATGGCATTGCCGGTACCGACGTCGAACAGCCATTTGCGCGTGCCGTCGGGTGCGGTGGTGTCACGCAGCACCGGGGGCGCGGCGATGACCGCGCATGCGGCCAGCTGCTCGCGAAACCCCTTTGAAACATCCGACATCAGCCCGAAATCGCCGACGCCGGACTGGTGCATCCAGCGCATCAGCTGCCGCGCGCGAAACGGCTTTTCGCCGTGCTCAGCGCACCACGACTCGAACTGTTGGCGACTGAGCCCCAGCAGATTCAGCGACATCGGAAGACCGGACCGGTGGGTTTCCCCCGCTCAGCGCGAATGCACGTCGAGCGCGGGGAAAAAATAGGCGATTTCGACTGCAGCATTCTGCGCGGAATCGGAACCATGAACGGCATTGGCATCGATGCTGTCGGCAAAGTCGGCGCGGATCGTGCCCTTGTCGGCCTTTTTCGGATCGGTGGCGCCCATCAGGTCACGGTTCTTCAGGATCGCGCCCTCGCCTTCAAGCACCTGGATCATCACCGGTCCCGAAATCATGAAGGCCACGAGTTCACCGAAAAACGGGCGCTCCCTGTGCACCGCGTAAAATCCCTCTGCCTGGGCGCGCGACAGCTGGGTCATGCGCGCGGCGACGATGCGCAGGCCTGCCTGTTCGAACCGGGTGTAAATCTGCCCGATGACGTTCTTGGCGACTGCGTCGGGTTTGATGATGGAAAGCGTGCGTTCGACAGCCATGAAAATCCCCACTTCCAGAGTTTGAAATAACCCGGAAGGATAGCACGATAACGTATTGAATAAAAGACACTTACTGGAAAATTGCCCGCAAAATCAAGCGCCGGGCGGATAAGCCCGGCGCTTGCCCCTCGTTTCCGGATGTTTCAGGCAGCCGCTTTGCGCAATTGCAGGCGCTGCCAGAGGTAGATCGGCACGCCGATGGAGAGACCGATCAGGTCGGTAATTGTTCCGGGATGGATCAGGCACAGGGCTGCGCCGAACATCACCACGCGCAGCGGCATGGGCAGCCTGCCCCCGAACCAGCCCTCGGTGGACCCGGCCAGGAACCAGACGCCGACCGAAGCCGTAATGACCGCCTGGACAATGTCCACAGGGTCACCCTTCAGAAGCAGCAGCGGGCTGTAATAGAACATGAAGGGCACCAGGAAGGTTGCCAAGCCCATCTTCAAGGCGATCCACGATGTCTTCCAGGGGTCTGCATTGCACATGCCTGCCGCGGCAAACGAGGCCAGTGCCACCGGCGGCGTGATCGCCGAGATCACCGCGAAATAGAAAATGAACAGATGCGCCACCAGCGGCTGCACGCCGATCTTGGTTAGACCTGGCGCGATGACTGCCGCCGCAATGGCGTAAGCAGCCGTCGTCGGCATGCCCATGCCGAGCACGAGGGCCACTCCGGCGGCAAAAAACATCGCCATCAGCTGGCTGGCGCCGGCAATGCCCAGAATCATTTCCGAAAACCGCCCACCGATGCCAGTCAATGCCACCACACCGACAATGATGCCGGCGCAGGCGCATACGGCGATCAGTTGTATCGTGTCGCGTGCCGCGAGATTGAGGCCTTCCAGTGTCTTGCGCCAGCCGAACATCACCGACAGGCCGATGATCAGCGCGAGGGCCACCGCAAAACCCGACCAGGTGCCGATCACCCCTTCGAGCAACCTCGGCAGATACACAACCACCAGCACGCCGGCACCACCGATCGCAATCAGCGAAATGATGCGCACCATCAGCCCAGCGGCGAATTCCAGCCCCAGGGTTGCTGTTTGCGCACCGGCCACGGGGGGGGCCAGGTCGCGGTACCGGGCCGCCAGCCAGCCCACCACCAGTGCAGTCAATATGCCGAGTCCGCCGGCACGGAATGGCGAATAGCCTTCCAGCAATGCCCAGACCAGCACAATGATCGGCGAGAACAGGTACAGCCGTTTCAGCATTTCGAACAGCGGCGGCAATTCATCCTTGCGCAGGCCGCGCAGGCCCAGGCGGATGGCGTGCAGATCGACGTGAATCCAGCAGGCAATGTAGAACAGCAACGCCGGTATTACTGCAGCCAGCGCAATCTCGCCGTAGGGAATGCCAGTGATCTCAGCCATCAGGAAAGCGCCCGCACCCAGTACCGGGGGCGTGATCTGGCCGCCCGTCGACGAGGTGGCCTCGATCGCTGCTGCCGTCGGCTTGTCGTAACCCACCTTGCGCATCATCGGGATGGTCACCATGCCAGAAGCCACAACATTGGCGACTGCAGATCCGGAGATGGAGCCGAACAGGACGCCCGAGGCGACGGCGGCCTTTGCGGGGCCGCCGCGCGCCCACCCGAACATGGCGTTGCAGAGGTCGTTGATATAGTCACCGACTTTCGAGACCTGGAGGAATGCGGCAAAACAGACGAACAGGATGATGTACGACGAGGACACCTGCGTGGTGACGCCGAAAATCCCGTATTCGCTGTAGATGTAGGTGAAAAAGCGCGGGATCTCGAACCCTTTGTGCTCCAGCACGCCGGGCATCCAAGGCCCGACAAAGCAGTAGATGATGAACACGCCCGCGATGATCGGCAGCGCCAGTCCGGCTGCGCGCCGGGTGAATTCAAGCACCAGCAAAGTTCCGATGAATCCCGACACGACATCGCCGGTTGTGAATTGGGCGCCGGCACGGAACAGCAGACCGTCCAGTTCAATGACGACGTACACCGCGCACGCCACCGATGCGATGACGAGTATCCAGTCGTACCAGGGCACGCCCGTGCCCTGCGACCGGCTGGCTGCGGAATACAGCATGAACCCGATGGCGCCACCCCAACCCACATGAATCGCACGGAACAGCAGCGGCTCCAGCGAATAGACGTTCAGCACGTAGAGGTGGAACAGCGTGAAACCGACGCACAAGACCGCCAGCAGGATGCCCTCCCACCGTCGCAGCAGGCGTTTGTTGCCGCCGTATTCTTCTTCCGCCATCGGCGGCTTGATGACTTCTTCCGTTGCTGGCTGGCTCATGCCATTTCCTTGGTCCGGGACAAAAAAAACCGCACTGTGCTTGCGCTCAGTGCGGGGTTTTCAGCAGTCAGCCGATCAGCCCTTGTATTCGGGCGGAATCAGGTGCTTGGGCACGTTGATTCCCTTCTCCTTGAAGTAGCGGATGGCGCCCGGATGGAACGGCAGAAAGCCGTTGCGATTCCAGTTTTGCAGCACGGTCTCTTTCGACGCTGCATGCCCCTTGACCATCTGGGCATTGTTCTCGAGAACCGCCTTGACCACCGCGTACACCAGGTCTTCAGATACGTCCTTGTTGGCAATGGCAAAGTTGTAGAGGCCAACTGTCTTGTGATCCTCCGTCAGCTGCTTATAGGTGCCCTTCGGAATCACCGAGTCGGACAGCTCGGGCATGGCGGCTTTCAGCTTCTTGATCTCGTCAGCACTGAACGTGAAGAAGCGGACTTTGTTGGTGGTTTCCAGTTCCGAAAACACCGGGATTGGCACACCGGCACAGAACGGGAAGGCATCAATCAGTCCGTCCTGCAATCCAGCGCCCATGTCCGATGCCTGGCCGTTCTGGATCGTGGTATTGATGCCCAGCGCCTTGAACATCAGCGGGAAATAAGTGCCGCAGGTTCCAGCGCGGGGACCGATGCCGGATTTCTTGCCTGCAAGGTCGGCAACGGATTTGACCGGATTTTTCTCAAGCGTGACGAAATGGAACGGGGTGTCATACATCGGGAACATCGCGCGGATGTTGCGGTACTGCTTGCCCTGCGTCCACGCCGCCTTGCCTTCCCAGGCCTGCAGCGCGATGCCCATCGTCGTCATGCCGAAATCCACCTGCTTGGATTCGGTCAGGATGATGTTCTGGTTGGGGCCCTGCGTCTGCTGGGTGCTGATGTTGGTGCCGATTTTCTCGTTGACCAGGCTGGCCCACACCTGCCCGTACACGAAATAGAGGCCGCCCACCGAAGCGGTGCCCAGGGTCAGGTTCTTCGGCCAGTTGGGATTCGGTTTGGCCTGTGCCAGAGCGCCGGTCGCAAACGTCAGGCCGGCGACAGCCGCGACCGCGAATTTCACCACTTTTGCAATTGCCATTGTTTTCTTCCTCGCTATTGGGTCATTAGGGAATCCAGGATGCGTTCCTGCAGGGACTGCGGAGCGTTATTCTCATCCTGTGGACCAACGAAAGCAGGTTATCAAAGCCCCCTGCGTTTGGCAAACCTGCGAAATGCCGGTTCAGAGCCCGGCATCCGCCCTCAAACTACCCAGACCGGGAACAGTCCCTCCCCTTGTGGCGCGCACCCGAATCGTGCGTCAACGCCGATGCCAGGCACTGCGGCAAGCCGGTCGCCCAGATACAGCAAGGGCAGCCGCTCGCGCATCCACGGCGGCACCGCGCCCTCCTGCAACAGGTTGCGCAGCGTGCGTTGCGGCCCATCCCGCTCCAGCCGCAGCTTCTCGCCCCCGTGCCGGGTGCGGATGCTCAGCCTGCAGGACCGCAGCCATTCCGCGGCGATGCCGCGCCCCCTGTGCCGCTCCAGGCGCAGGGTGCCCCCCAGTTGCGGCAAGACCAGATCACCGCGGCCATGCCAATCGACCCTGAAATCAGGCGCCAGCGGCGGCAGCGGCGACACCAGGTGCAGTGCCCCCCTGAACCGCCGCAGCATGACATCCCCAAGCGCCACGCACACCCGCGCATCATTGCGTGCCGTCAGCGCCTGGCGCAGCAGTTCATCGAGCCGCAGGGCCTGCGGCATCCGCACGCCATGGCGGTGCAGAAAACGGCGCAGCGCGTTGCGGGCACGGTGGGCTGGCAGTTCCTGCAGCATGGCCAGTGCCACCGACTTGCCCTCACCAGCACCAGCGCGATCGAGGTCCAGGTCGGCCAGCACGTCCAGCAGGTCGGAGGCTTCAGCCTGCAGGCGTGCCACCCGCGCCAGAACCGCGCCGGTGCCCGGCAAACGGGATTCGATCAGCGGCAGCACGTCATGGCGCAGGAAGTTGCGCAGGTAGGCGCGGTCCAGGTTGCTCTCATCCTCCACCCATTGCAGGCGATGGCGGCGCGCGTAGGCCTCAATGACACTGCGCGGAGTCCCGAGCAGCGGTCGCCAAAGTGCCGGGGCGCCTTGCCTCAGATCCGGCATCGCCGCCAGTCCGCGCGGACCCGCGCCGCGCAGCAACTGCAACAACAGCGTTTCGGACTGGTCATCGCGGTTGTGCGCCAGCGCGACGACATCGAAGGCGCTGGCCGAAAACACCCTGTATCGCGCCTCCCGCGCCGCGGCCTCGGTGCTGTTGCCTCGCGGCACTTCGACCCTGGCCACCTGCAGCTTCACGCCCAGTTCGCGGCAATAACGGCGGCAATGCGCCGCCCAGGATGCCGCATGCGCGCTGATCTGGTGGTTGACATGGATTGCGGAAATCCGGGATGGCGGCATGCGCAGTCCGCGCCGCAACAAATGCAGCAGCACGACGGAATCGATGCCGCCGCTCAACCCAACCGCAATCCGGGCCCTGCGCAATCCTCCGGCTTCGAGCGCAGCGCGCAACTCGCTGGCCAGGCTGTCGGTCATGGCGATCCGTCCGCGCCTGGCTGCATCGGAATGCGCCGCCGTGTCAGCGGCTCTCCGCTTCCTTGAACTGGCCGTAACCCATCAGGCGCTCGAAGCGGGAATCCGCCAGTTTGTCGGCAGGCAAGTCGCGCACCTGGCGCCAGCTCTCCTGCAGTGCCTTTTTCATCGACTGCATCATGGCCTCATGATCGCGATGCGCACCGCCCAGCGGTTCCGCCACGACCCTGTCGACCAGGCCCAGCGCCTTCAGCCGTGTCGCCGTGATGCCCAGGGTCTCGGCGGCATCAGGGGCACGGTCGGCGCTTTTCCAGAGGATGGATGCGCAGCCCTCCGGCGAAATCACCGAGTAGGTCGAATACTGCAGCATCAGCGTGACATCGCCGACGGCAATCGCCAGCGCGCCACCGGAACCGCCTTCGCCGATGACCGAGCAGATCACCGGCACCTTCAGCGCCGCCATCGCAAACAGGTTGCGGCCGATCGCCTCCGATTGTCCGCGCTCCTCCGCGCCGACGCCTGGATAGGCGCCTGGGGTATCGATGAAGGTGAACACCGGTACGCCGAATTTTTCGGCCAGCTTCATCAGGCGCAGCGCCTTGCGGTAGCCCTCGGGGCGCGGCATGCCGAAGTTACGCAGGATTTTCTCCTTGGTGTCGCGCCCCTTCTGGTGGCCCATCACCACCACCGTCTGGCCGCCGAAGCGGGCAAGACCGCCCACGATCGCCGGGTCGTCGGCAAAGCTGCGGTCGCCGTGCAGTTCCTCGAAATCGGTGAACAGCCCGTTGATGTAATCCAGCGTATACGGCCGCTGCGGGTGGCGCGCCACCTGTGCAATCTGCCACGAGGTCAGCTTCGCATAAATGTCGCGCGTCAGCGCCTGGCTTTTTTTCTGCAGTCGCGCGATTTCCTCGGAAATGTCCAGTGCCGAATCGTCCTGCACGAAGCGCAGTTCCTCGATCTTGGTTTCAAGATCGGCGATCGGCTGCTCGAAATCGAGAAATGTCGTTTTCATGGGGCCGAATGATACAGGATGCGCCGGAATCAGCGCCGCAGGTGGCGGTCAAAAAAGTCTTCCGCCCTCTTCAGCGAGTCTGTCATCGCCTCGCGGTTGGGCGGATGGCTCTGCTTGGTCCGGCCGGGGTCATCATAGGAATGGTGCGCGCCGTCGTACCAGTGGAATTCGATGCTTGCTCCCCGCCCGCGCAGGGTTTCGGCAAAGCTGCGGCACACTGTCGGCGACACCTCGTCATCGTCCTCGGCCACGGCCAGCAGCAGCGGCGCGTACGGCTTGTAGTCCGGTTCGGCCGCCTGCGCGCGGCAACTCGGGTAAAACGCCAGCGCCGCCCGGAATCCGCTGGCCGGTGACGGATCCCGAAGCCCCGGCGGCCTGGGCCCCATCGCTGCCAGCACGGTCATGCCGCCGTTCGACCAGCCCTGCACGCCGATTCGGTCGGACGCCACATCCGGCCGCGTGCGCAGATAGGCCAGCGCGCCGTAGGCATCCAGCGGCCGCACCGACTGCTCGCTGACCTCCAGCGGGCGGCTGTTGTAGGAATGCTTGCCGAATCCGTCGCCATAGCCGCGCGGCCCGAAGCTGTCGACATGGATGGCCACGTAGCCGCGCTCCGCCCAGAACCGACCCCACATCTTGTGACGCATCGTCAGCGCATCGGCATTGTGCTGGCCGCGCTTCAGCGATGAGTAGGGACCGGCGCGGCCATGAAGCATCACCACTGCAGGATGCTTGCCCGGTGTTGCCGGCGCGAAGACATAACCGGTCAGCAAAGTGCTGCCATCGCCACTCAGGAATTTGACAGTCTCCGCAGGCACCGGCTGCGCCGCAGACGCCTGCATCACCGTCGCAAACAGCGCACCGCCGAACAACCGGGCAAGCCGTTCAAGCATCACCATCCCTCCACCCCCAAAACAATCCCGACAGGCCGCCGGACAGATACAGGTCAACGCAGCGAGAAGAAATCGCGGATGCGGCCAAGGATCTCGCCATGCCGCCGCGTCAGTTCGGCCGCACGCGCATCGGCATCGAGGCTCTCGCGCACCGCCTGCAGTTCGACCTCGCGCAGCGCGAGTATCCTGGAAATGTCCTCCGCGATCTGCGGCCGTGAACGGATGATATCCTCGAATGCAGCCCTGTCCAGCCGGTAGCATTTGACATCGCCGGCGGCAACCACCGTGGCGCTGCGCCTTTCGCCGAACATCATGCCGCGTTCGCCGAACACCGTGCCTTCGTGCAGCCTCGACACCAGATGCTGGCCCGAGGCATCCTCGAACCTCACCTCGGCCTCGCCTTCCGCCAGCACGTACAGCCAGTGTGCTTCCGCACCCTGCCGGGTCATCACGTCGCCCGGTGCGAATGGCGTGAACACCAGGCGCTCGGCCACGCGGCGCAATTCATCCTCCTGCAGGTGGGCAAAGATATCCACACGCCGCAGCGACTGCAGACGCTGTGCCAGGTCGCGCGCCTGTCCGGCTAAGTTCTGTTTTTCGTTTTCCTTGACCATATGCACCGAATACTGCGGCGCGGCCAGCGCAAGGCCGGCGCGCTGCAGACCGGCCAGCAGATGCACGCGTACCGCGGAATCCGTGCCGTCATCATGCGCAAGATCGGTCAGCCAGTAGCGCAGCGCGTAGCGCGCGCCGCCGGCTTCCAGCGCCATCAGCACGCATTGCGGCGACGGATCGGCCGCCACGCAGTCGATGGCTGCGCGATGCAGCGTCTCCTCGGCCACAGCGATCACCCGGGAAGGCGGCAAGGCATAGTCCACCTCGAACCAGACCCAGCGCCGCGCCGTCACCGGTTTTCCGCCCCGCCGCGCCAGCACCGTGAACTTGCCCTTCATCAACTGGGCGTTGGGGATGATTACCGTCTCCCAGTTGTTGGTTTCGATCGACACCGAGCGCCAGCGGATGTCCGACACCCGGCCGGTGACGTCATCCACGCGCACCCAGTCGCCCACTTCAAGCGAATCGTCCAACTGGATCGCCAGCCCGCCGAGGATGTTGCCGAGGGTATCCTGCATCGAGAACGCAATCACCGCGGTGATCACCGCCGATGTGGTGACGATCTGCGACAGGTCCAGCCCGGCATAACGCAGCCGCACCATGCCCCAGGCGGCATAGGCCACGAACACCAGAACATCCTCGAGTATGCGCGGCGGCCGCACGCGCACGATGGGCAGGAACAGCCGGAACAGCGCGATGCCCCACAGCCGGATCACGCCTGCCCCCGCCATGATCACGAAGGTTTCCCGCAGCACCGCGCCGGCCAGTCCGATATCGAATTCCATCAGCAGTGCCGTCACCACCTGCCCGGCGAGCGCCAGCGCATAGAACACCGCGGTGTGGTACAGCGTGCTGCGATCTGCCGGACGGAAAAACCAGAACAGCAGCGCCAGCACCAGGAACATGGCGGGGACTTGCGGAAAACCAACCTGCTGCAGATGCTGCACGACGACTTCAAAGCGCATGTCGTTCCCCAGGCTGCGGACAAAACAGGCTGGCGACAGCACCAGCCGTTTGAATCATTCTCTCACGGCCGGATGTGCGAGAGACGGGATGAAATCATAAAATATTGATATAAAACAACATGTTATTAAAATTCGCGACGGAGCCAGCCAACCTAGTCAACGGGCTGCTGCATCACGCCCTGCACCCCCCTGGCTTCTCCCGCCGGCATCGCGCCGCATCAGAGCCGCGGCAACCGCCAACAGCACCGCATCCAGCCAGAACACCGGCACCATGCCCAATGCCGTGGACAGCGTCCCGAACACGAACGGCACCAGCACCTCGGTGCCCTTGTTGACCATCTGGCGCAAACCCATCGCCTCGCCTGAGCGGCCTTCAGGGGCGCGGTTGTAGGCCAGCATCATCGACAGCGGGCTACCGCAACCGAGGCCCATGCCGAGCACAAACGAGATCGCGAACAGCGCCGCAAAACTGGTGACGAATGGAAACACGAGGCAGACCAGGGTCGCCAGCAACAGCGAGCCCGCAAGCACGCCTTCCTCGCTGCTGCGCTTCACCAGATGCGGCATCACCGAGCGCACGATCAGCAGCGCAAATCCGAAGGCCCCGAGAATCATGCCGATTTCGGACGCGCTGAGGCCGATGCGATGCCCGTAGATCGGCAGCAGCAGGTTGTAGAGCTCGAGTCCGGTCTCGATGATGCCGGCGGTGATCAGGGCGCGGCGCAGCGGCGGATTGCGCACCAGGTCGCCGACACGGTGCTGCGCCTTCTCCGCCTTGCCGGAAGGCACATGAGAGGTCTTCGGCAACCAGCCTGCCCACAGGCCGAGCAGCAGCACCGGCACGACGGGCATCACCGCCAACACCCCGAACGTGGCGCGGTGGCCGATCGCATCGATCAGGAATCCCGCCGAAGTCGGCCCGAGCAGCGCGGTCATGCCGATGCCAAGACTGAACCAGCTGTAGTTCCGCGTGCGCTCCATGCCCTCCGCCATGGCACCGATCAGGTGCTGCACGGCAACGGTGTAGAAAATGTAGCAGCAGCCAATCAGCGCCGCGGCGATGTACAGCACCTCGAGCCGCTGCCAGACGAACGGCAGCACCAGTCCTGCGAACAGGCCGATCGATCCGAACAGCATGGGCCTGCGAAAACCGATGCGGTCGGACACCTTGCCCGCATACACCGACAGCAGCAGCGGAAACAGCGCATAGGTCGAGAAAATCATGCCGACGAAGAACTCGTTGGCCCCGAGTTCCAGCGCGGACAGCGACATCAGCACCTTGCTGCCCTTGTACGCCGTATGGGTCAGGATGCTGAGCAGGACGATGCGGAAGATCGCCGGCACGGCCATGTCAGTTGTCGCCGGCCCGGCACCCCATGTGCCTGCCGCCGCCTGTGGAATTCCGCATCCGGGACTGAAAATCCGCTTGTTGAAGGAAAGCTGCGCCGTGTATTTTAGCGCATCGATCAGGCATCACTCAGCGGAGCCCACCACATGAAACTGCAGCATATCGGAATCGTCAGCCCCGGCGACATGGGACAGGCAGTCGCACAAAGCCTCAAGGCAGCGGGTTTCACCGTGCATACGGCACTCGATGGCCGCAGCGCGCGCACCCGCGCGCTGGCCGCCGAAGCCGGACTCCACGACTGCGGCACCATGCACAACGTCATCGCGACCTGCGATGCGGTGCTGTCCATCCTCAACCCTGCCGCTGCCGTCGACAACGCCAGAGCGGCGGCTGCCGCGATCAGAGACACCGGAAAAAAATGCCTGTTCGTCGACTGCAACGCGGTAGCGCCGCAGACCGCGCACCAAATCGACGCCATCATCCGGGAAGCCGGCGGCGAATACATCGATGCCGGCATCATCGGCCCGCCCCCGCGCGGCAAGGCCAGCATGCGCATGTATGTCTCCGGCGCGAAGGCGGCGCTGCTGGAGCCGCTGTCCTGTGACGGCATCCGGGTGCGCGTGATGGGCGACCGCATCGGCGACGCCTCCGCCATCAAGATGTGCTACGCCTCCTACACCAAGGGCGCAGTCGCGCTCGGCGTCGAGATGCTGATGGCGGCGCGCCGCCTCGGCGTCGATGCCGCGCTCGACCGCGAACTCCAGGAAAGCGCGGCCGACAACCGCCAGTGGGTGCTCAGCCGCACCACGGTGATGCCGCCCAAGGCCTACCGCTGGGTGCCGGAAATGCTCGAGATCGCCAAAACCTTCGAAGGCGTGAAGCTGACGCCGCGCATCCTGCTCGGGGCCGCCGACATGTACGAGATGATTGCCCAGACCGCGCTGGGCCGCGAGTCGCCCGAGGAGGCGCGCAAAACCGGCCGCGACGGACAGGCCATCATCCGCGGCCTGGCGGACTGAGCGGCGCTAGAACCGGTAAATCGAACGGCGGTCGCGGCGGAACGTGATCGCCGGCCTGCCGTCCAGCGCGCGGCTGTAGCCGGGGCGGATTTCGCCGCTGCCCTCCAGCAGCATCTCGCGGTGCATCAGATGCACCTCTTCCCCGTTCTCGCGGGTGATGAACGTGCCGTTGACGCTGTGGTCGACCAGGAAAAACTGGGTGCGTTCGACGCGGATCGTGGCATGCCGGCGGGACACCACGGCATCCGCAATCACCAGCTCGCAGCCGGGATCACGGCCGATGGTCTGCAACGGATGCCAGTGGTCAAGGCGGTGTTCCACGCCGTCCAGGGTCAGCACGAGGCTGCCGGCATCCTCCGGAATCAGCCGCCGGATGTGCGGATTGATCTGCGTGCGGTTCGCCAGGTCGTCGCGCCACTGCACTTCGCACACCGCCGTCCTCGACAGCGTGGTTTTCAGGATTGCGTCGAAAATAGGCAGGGTCGCATCGCGACGCGCCGCACCGAGCTGCTCCAGCGTCGCCTGCGCGATCAGGATCTGGTCCGGAGACGCGGCATCGGCGAGATAGGCCGCCACGTTGACCGTGTCGCCGTACACATCGTCCCCGCCGACGACGACCGGACCCGTGTGCAGGCCGACCCGGATCTGCATGGGCAGTCCGCCGGGCTTGAGCATGGCGATCGCGCGCTGCATGTCGATCGCCGCGTCCACCGCACTGTCCGCATCGGGGAACAGGCACATCACGGCATCGCCCAGCGTCTTCACCAGCCGGCCGTGGTGCTGCGGCAGCACGGCCTTCATGGCGCCGAGGCAGGCATTGATGATCTTCAGGGCCTCGATGTCCCCGAGGCGGCGGTACAGGGCGGTGCTCTCAACGATGTCGGCGAAAAGCACCGCCAGGTCGTCACTGTTGCTGTTCGACATTTCAGATCATCTGCCGGCCGCCTGCGGGACGGCCGCATCACATTCAGGGTATCGGTTTCACGCGGTGCCAGAGGAGGAAAGGCTGCCGCATTCCGGCCGCCGTGTTCGTGCGCGTCATGCACGCACTGCCGATACTTTAAGCCATCACGCCCCGGAGGCAAAGCCCGCGCGTCGACAAACCCGGCGCAAAGCCTCACAATGGATTCTGTCTCCACAACAAGAAACCGGCCATGAGCACAGCATCCGACACCAAGAACATGGCGCTGTTCTGCGACTTCGAAAACGTCGCACTGGGCGTACGCGAAGCGAAGTATTCCGACTTCGACATCAAAAAGGTGCTCGAACGCCTGCTGCTCAAGGGCGACATCGTGGTCAAGAAGGCCTATTGCGACTGGGAGCGCTACAAGGACTTCAAGAAACCCATGCACGAGGCCGCATTCGAACTGATCGAAATCCCGCACGTGCGCATGTCCGGCAAGAATTCCGCCGACATCCGCATGGTCGTCGATGCGCTGGACCTCTGCTATACCAAGTCCCACGTCGACACTTTCGTCATCATCAGCGGCGATTCGGACTTCTCGCCCCTCGTTTCAAAACTGCGCGAGAACAACAAGGTTGTCATCGGCGTCGGCGTCAAGAAATCCTCCTCCGACCTGCTGATCAACAATTGCGACGAATTCATTTTCTACGACGACCTCGCCCGGGAAAAAGCCAAGAAACAGCAGAAAAAAGCCCCGAAAAAGCCAGCCGCCGCGCGGCCCGGCACGGCCGCGGACGGCGCCGACAAGGACGGGACAGACAAGGATGGCGGCGACAAGAAATCCGAGGCGCTGGACCTGGTCATGGAAACCATCGAGGCCCTGTTTGCCGAACGCGGCGCCGAAGAGAAAATCTGGGGTTCGATGGTCAAGCAGGCCCTCAAACGCAGGCAGCCCGGCTTCAACGAGACCTATTACGGCTTCCGCTCATTCGGCAAGCTGCTCGATGAAGCGCATGCCCGCAAGCTGCTTGAGCTCGAACCGGATGAAAAATCCGGCGGCGTCATCATCAAGAGCTTCAACCCGGATTACTGAACGAAGCGCCTGTCCGGCGGTCTGACTTCCGCAAGGAGACCGCACAGCCATGGACCCATCGCAGGACCCCCGCATTCGCATCCTCACCCGCCCGCAGGCCGGCCTGGTCGAGCGCATCGTGTTTTCCGTGCTCGGCCTCATCGTGCTGGTGGCCGCGTTCTTTTTCGTCGGCATCGCGCTGATCGCCGGCGCCATACTCGCCGGCATCATCCTGCTGCGCTGGTGGTGGATCCGGCGCAAGCTGCGCCAGGCGCATGCGGACAGTTTCGTCGAAGGCGAATTCCGGGTTGTCGAAACCGCCATCACCGACGGTCGCGACCGGCGCGAGTGATCCCTGCGGCCGGCTAGCAGTGCAGCCGGTCGAGATCCTGGTCGAGCATCGACACCGGATCCTCCAGCGGCTCCAGATGCGTCAGCACGTGCGCGCGCGGGATTGTCCTGCGGATGTCGCGCTCGATGCGTTCCGCCCAGTCATGGCCCTCCTGGACCGTCCATCGCCCCGGCACCAGCACATGCACGGAAATGAAGGCGCGGCTGCCGGCCTGCCGGGTGCGCAGGGCATGGAAATCCAGCCCCTGCGCGCGGTAGCCGGCCAGCACGGCCTCGATTTTCACCACGCTCTCGCCCGGCAGCGATACATCCATCAACCCCTCCGCGGAGCGCTGCATCAGCCGCCAACCGGTCCAGACGATGTTCAGCGCGACCGCCATCGCGATCAGCGGATCCAGCCACAGCCAGCCGCTGGCCCATGCCAGCGCAACCCCGGCTACGACACCCGCCGAAGTCCACACATCCGTCATCAGATGATGCGCATCGGCCTCAAGCGCGATGGAATGATGCTCGCGGCCGACCCGCATCAGGATGCGCGCGACCACCAGATTGATCACCGACGCCAGCACCGACACCGCGAGACCGATGCCCACCGACTCCAGCGCTTGCGGATGCAGCAGGCGGTTGACGGCCGCCCAGGCAATGCTCAGCGCGGCGAACACGATCAGCAGCCCCTCGAAGGCACTGGAAAAATATTCGGCCTTGCTGTGGCCATGTGCATGGCGGTCATCCGCAGGCGTTGCCGCCACCGTCAGGATCCACAGCGCCATCATCGCTGCGGCAAGGTTCACGAACGATTCAATGGCGTCGGAAAGAAGCCCGACGGAATCCGTCATCCACCAGGCAACGCCCTTGAGCAGGATGGTCGCGAGTGCCGCCGCAATCGACAGCCAGGCATAGCGGGTCAGCGCAGGCGGATGGCTTTCGGGATTCACACCAGAATCATCGCAAGTATTTGTTTTTAATGATTATTTTTTAATGGCATTGGCCGCCTTGGCCTGGGTGCGGACATCGAAGCGCTCGACATTGACGATGATGCGCTCATGCACCCCCTCGCCGATTTTCTCCACGGCATCTTCGGCCCAGACCCTGAAGGTCAGCTTGCGGCCCTCGACCCGCACCACTTCGGCGTGGGCATTGACCCGCATGCCCACCGGTGTCGCCGCGGTATGGCTGACATCCAGCCGGGTACCCACGGTCTGGTGTCCTTCCGGCAGCAGGCCCTCGACCGCGTTCAGCGCGGCCTCTTCAAGCAGCATTACCAGCACCGGCGTAGCCAGCACCTTGATTCGGCCGCTGCCCACATGCGGCGCAGTATCCCGCGTGCCGACCATGATTTCGGTGGAACCCTTCAGACCCTGGCGGATGGCATCGAGGTTGAGGCTCATGCAAGGCTTTCATGCGAATGATGACAGCCCGATGTTACATGGAATCGAAGCGCGCCGAAGCGATGCAGCCACCGTCTTCATGCCGGCGCCTAGCCCTGGGTGCCCTCTTCTTCCCAGTAGCCGAACTCGCGGCCATAACAGGGCGGTGAGGCATAGCTCGCGTCCGGATTGCGCCGCTGAACCAGTTCCAGCGCCAGCGCCGCCGCCTGCTCCGGCGACGCAATCCGTTCCAGGCCGGCGGAGCCGGCCCGGTGGATGCCGGCCTCGGTCACGATGAAATCGAGCGGTATGTCGTACGGCTGCGGATGGATGGTGCCAAGCCGCGAAAGTTCGAAGGCTACGCCGATCTTCAGCGGCTGCGGCGTCAGCACCGCGAGCGTGCGGTCAAAATAGCCGCCGCCATAACCCAGCCGGTATCCCTGTTCGTCAAAGCCGACCGGCGGCATCAGCACCGCCTGCGGCACCACGGTCTGAGTGTCCTGCGGCACCGGCAGGTCGAACACACCGGGCTCGGTGGCGACACCCGGCCACCACTCGCGAAACTGCAGCGGCGCTTTTTTCTCCACCACCACCGGCAACGCAGCCAGGGCGCCACCCTCACGCCAGCGGCGGATCGCGAACCGCGGATCGAACTCACCCTGCATCGGCCAGTAGAAACCTACGCGCATCCGGTTCAGCAGCGGAAACCCGGCGAGCAGCGATGCGGTGATAGTCTCGTTCCAGGCCCGGCGCTGCACGTCAGCCACTGCCGAACGCCGGGCCAGCAAGTCGGCCCGCCGCTCCTTGCGCCACTGCCTGAGGTCTCCGGGGATGTCCATGGTGAAATCGTGGATGTTGGATGAATTGCGCCGCGCTGTGGATGTTAAGCCATCGCCAACGCCGCCGCATGCACGCCGCAAGCGGCGGCATTTGATCCAGAGCAAGGTTTTTATATCACGGCATGATATAAAGTGTCCATGCCGAAAAAGACCACCGCAAACCCGCCGGCGCTGGGCAAGGCCGATTTCGAGCAGTTGGCGGAGTTCCGCTACCAGCTGCGGCGCTTCCTGCGTTTCAGCGAAGACGTGACGCGGCGCCATGGCGTCACCATGCTGCAATACCTGCTCATGCTGCAGATCCGGGGATTTCCCGGACGCGACTGGGCCAGCATCGGCGAACTCTCGGAGCGCCTGCAGGCGAGGCACCACGGCGTGGTCGCCCTGGTCAGCCGCTGCGAGGCACTGGGCCTGGTCATGCGCAAACCCAGTGCCAGCGATGGCCGGGTGGTCGAAGTCCGGCTGACCGACAAGGGCAACCGC